>Ga0247669_1000003_pt1 | contig 363817 bp, 297 predicted proteins | sample CNK10_metaG_FD_182734 | JGI IMG/M metagenome (GOLD analysis project Ga0247669, IMG submission 182734) | Soil microbial communities from Purdue University Martell Research Forest, Indiana, United States - CNK10 | ecosystem: Environmental > Terrestrial > Soil > Temperate forest > Bulk soil... | reverse complement strand
CAGGGAACTCCGTGCGCGTGGGCGACTCGAATCCAATCTTCCCGGCTGATATTTCCCGCATCGGCGGCATTGTAAAAAAAACACATGACGGTATTGCGCGTGAAAGCCGACTCATATTCCTGCAAAGTTTCCACGTCGACGAAACGAATGCCGCAGTTGCGCATGGCGTGATCGTAATCGTAGTGGTGAGCCTTTTGAATGATGACCTCATTCTTGAGGCCGTTCATTTCAGTAGGCATGGCATGACTTGCAGAAGATCCATTGGCCACCGTCATGCATGCCGCAGTAGCCAGAGTTACCGCTGAGGCCGCGCCGGCTGTGACCACAGCGGCCTCGCAGCGCAATTGATGCGCAAGGTATTCGCCGGCCGCTTTCTGAAGGTCCGCGAGATAGACGGGGTGCTTGGCTGCCAAGGCAACCGCCGCTTGCACGGAAGGTGGCATCGTGCATCCAGTTAGATAGGTGTACGTACCGGCGGCATTTATGGTCTTGGTAACGCCAAGTTTGTCGTAGTAGTCCACTGCTTCCGGGACCGGCGCGGGTACGGCGATATTCTTTGGGAAGGGGAGAGCCCGCGTGAACACAAGGCCCGTGAAAGCCATATTGATTCGCTCAAAAAAATTGCGTCTTGTGCCAAACCTGCTCATGGAATGCTCCTTTTGCTTGCTAACGGGGAAGTATAAGCCATTAAGCCATCCGAGCAGCGGGGTGTGAGTGCGGTGCTTGACTGACCCGCTCAGCGGAAAAGCGGGTGCTAGGACCACAATTTTGGACGGATGGAGGGCAGGCCGCTCCAGGGCGAGCAGGAGTGGACTCGCAACAGATTTGGATTTGAACCACGGGTTGAGGACAAACGTGGTTTCGTGCGCGGTTGGATAGTTGGCAATCGATCGAACGCACAGCCAAGAATGGCTGTGCTACAAGAATCTATTCGACCCAGGTTTGCTGGCCGAAGGCGATTTGCCAGTGGTTGTTGTGTTTTTCGAAGAGGCGGGTGACGTGGAGGAGTTTGCCGTGGAGGGGCTTGTGTTCGGAGCGCATGACGGCGGCGTCTCCGAGGACCCAGACTTTCATGGAGGTTACTTCGGCGGGGATCAGGGTGGTGTTGGCGCGGCGGAGTTCGGTGATCATGGCGACGCGATTTGCTTTATTGAGCGGGGCGCCGCCATCGGGAGTTACGAAAATAAAATCGTCGGTGAAATTGGGAGTCCAGGCTTCGACGTCGTTGGTGAGCACGGTGCGCTCGACGGCTTGCCACATGGAGACTACTTCCCGCTCGGCAGCGGTGTCCGGTTTGTAGGGGACTGTCTTGCACGGATTTTCGCAGGCGACTGCCATGCCGTTGCTTGGGGCGCCGAAGCCACTGCGCTTTTCGGGGTTCTTATCGGCTTTGGTGGTTTCCTGGTAGACGAGGAGTTGCCAGGCTTCTGAGCGCTTGACCCAAACGCGGAGGAAACGGACGGAGGCGTTTTGCGACGGGATGCGGTGGTTGCCATGGATGAGAACCACATGGCCGGCGTCGATGATTTTTACGTCGGCGTCGGATTCGGACGCGAGAGAAGCCAGGGCCGGAAGAATTTCGGATTTTGAGCGGGTCTTGCCTGTACGGTCGGTCCAGGAAAATTCGGGGTCGAGCAGTTTTTCAACGCTGGATTGGTCGGCTTTGTTGATGGCCGCTGTCAGCGAGTGATCGGCGGCGAGGGCGCCATCCTCTGGAGAGGCAGCGGCCAACCGAGAGAGGGTGAGAAGGAGGCACGAGAGGACGAGAGCGGAAGTAGTAAGGTGTCGGGGCGCAGGGTGCATGAGGAGCCTCCAGGGGTTGAGATGAGAGTGGTCTAACCGCCAAACCACACGAACAACATAGCGAGCAGTATCATAATTCTAAATGAGTTACAACGAAGAAACGCTTGACGAGATAAATGTATGGTGGCACAGTAACCAGACCAAGCGATTGATTTTGCGAGCTTCCGATTCCACTCCTTTAGCCTGTCCGAGCAGTAGAGTAAGGTAGCGGTTTGAGACAGAGTTCGGCTGACGGTAGGAGAGATGCGGGCAGATGGCGGATGCATTCGACATTGTGGTTGCGGGAGCGGGGCACAACAGCCTGATCGCGGCGGCATATCTGGCGAAGGCCGGGTACCGGTGCCTGGTCCTGGAAAGCCGCGCGCTTGTGGGCGGCGGAGTGAAGACCACGCAACTTACTCTGCGCGGATTCAAGCATGACGTTTGCTCTTCGGCGCATGTTTTGATTCAGGACAGCCCGATCCTACGCGATGACGAACTGGGCCTCGGCCAGTATGGGCTGGAGTATCTCTTCCCCGATCCGGTTGTGCATCTTCCCTTCCCCGATGGAAGCTACATCACACAGTGGCGCGACATGGAGCGCACGTGCGAGGAGTTCGCCAAATTTTCGAAGAAAGATGCGGCTGCTTATCGGCAGATGATGACAGAGTACGAAGAGGTGAAGCCGATCTTCGCGGCGACTTCGTACACGCCAGTGGGTTTTGGAAAGCCTTTGAACGAGCGGCTGGCGGAGCATCCAAAGGGAAAGATCTGGCAGCGGCGGCTGGCGATGTCCGCGTGGGAAATTATTCGCGACAATTTTGAGGATGAGCACTGCCGGGCGTTCATGGTGTGGATGGCGTATCAGACAGTGGAACCGCCGGAAGCGGCGGCAACCGGGCGGCTGGCATATGCAATTTGCGCGGGACGGCAGAGGTGGAGTTGGACGACGCCGAAGGGCGGCTCTGGAACTTTGACGCAGGCGCTGGCGCGATTGATTGAAGCGCACGGCGGGACGATTGTGACGAATAAAACGATCGCGCGGCTGATCGTTGAGAACGGAAAATGCACGGGCGTGCAGTGCACGGACGAGAGTTCGTACAAGGCCGAGAAGGCGGTGCTTTCGACGATCCATATCAAGCATTTAGTGGACATGGCGCCGAAGGAAGCGTTTGGCGAGGATTTTCTTTCCGGCGTGGAGACCTGGAAAGCTGGGATTACGCTTTTTGCGACGCATTATGCGACGACGGAGCCGCCGAAATTTCCGGTGAGCGGGGGCACGATTTCTTCGGTTGCGGCGGGAACGATGGCGACGCCGGAGCGCGGGTTGCGCGTTGGGTACGATTTTGCGATGCGCACTGTGAATGTGGAGGAGCCGCCGCTGTTGATCGTGTGCAGCACGGTGGCGGATCCTTCGCGGGCGCCGGCGGGGATGCACACGATTAAGGTGATCGGCAACCAGCCGTATGAGTTGAAAGAGGGGCCGGAGCATTGGGACAAGATCAAGAATGAAGTTTCGGATGCGAATTTGAAGTATCTGAGAAAGTTTGCGCCTAATTTGACGGACGACAAGATTCTGGCGCGGATTGTGGAAAGTCCGCTCGACCTGGAGCGGATGAACGCTCACAATTGGCACGGAACCTGCCATGGCGGGGCGCAGAATGCGGCGCAGTCGGGTGGATTGAGGCCTGTGCCAGGTTGGGCGCAGCATCGGATGCCGATTGAGGGGTTGTACCAGACGGGGGCGACGACCTATCCGGGTGGATCGGTTTCGGGCGGGCCGGGACGAAATGCGGCGGCGGTGATGTTGAAGGATTTTGGGGGGAGTATTGAGGCGGTGGTGAAGGGGAAGGGGTAGGACGGGGAAAAACCCGCAACCTCAAAACCGGAGGGTGCGGCACCCGGCGTAAGAGGGAAGATCAGGAGAATGGGCAGGGCCACCCATTCCTTTGTCAGGGCAAGCCTGAAGGTGGCCGCTACGGGGAGAGGGAATGACGAAGTTCACGCGGCGACGGTTTGTGAAGGGGGCGGCGATTGCGCCGTTGGCTGTGAAACACATGGCGCTTCAGCAGGTGACGGGGGCGGCGGATCGCTACGACATCGTGGTTGCGGGGGCTGGGCACAACAGCTTGATTACCGCAGCGTACCTGGCGAAGGCGGGTTACCGGTGCCTGGTGCTGGAGGGCCGGCCCAAGATTGGCGGCGGGGTAAAGACGGCGGAACTGACACTGAAAGGTTTTCATGACGATTGCTGTTCGACCGCGCATGTTTTTATTCAAGATAATCCGCTGATCAAGAATGACGAACTGAAGCTTGGGGAATATGGGTTGGAGTACATCGATCCGGACCCGATGTTTCACGTGCCGTTTCCGGATGGAAGTTACATCACGCAGTGGCGCGACGTGGATCGCACGTGCGCGGAGTTCGCGAAGTTCTCGAAGAAGGATGCGGCGGCTTATCGAAAGATGCTGGCGGACCTGGACGCGATTCGTCCTTTGCTTGCCGCGGGATCGTTTACGCCGATTGGTTTCGGGAAGCCGCTGAACGATCAACTGGCGCAAGTGCCGCACGGAAAATTGTGGCAGCGGCGCCTGGCGATGTCGGCGTGGGACGTGATTCACGACACATTTGAGGACGACCACTGCCGGACATTTATGTTGTACATGTCGCATCTGGCGGCGGAACCGCCGGACGCGCCGGTCACCGGCAGGCTGGCGTATGGAGCGCCGCGGCAACAGCACAGCGGGCGGCCACTGCCAAAAGGCGGATCGGGAGCGCTGACAGAGGCGCTGGGAAAGTTCATCGAAGCGCATGGTGGGACGATCCTGGTGAACAAATGGGTGAAGAGCCTGATCGTTGAGGACAAAAAGTGCGTGGGAGTGGAATGCAGCGACGGCAGCGCGTACCGCGCGTCGAAGGCGGTGGTTTCGACGATTCACATCAAGCACCTGGTGGACATGGCGCCGAAGGAATTGTGGGGCGAAGATTTTCTGTACGGAGTGGAAACGTGGCAAGCGGAAAACGCGATGTTCGTCACGCACTACGCGACGAGCGAGCCGCCGATTTATAAGGTGGATGGAGGGACGCTTTCGCCGGTGGAGTCGGGAGTACTGGCGTCGCCTTACCGGGCGCTGCGGTTTGGCTATGACGATACGCGCGGGGTGGTGAATCTGGATGAGCCGCCGCTGCAGGTGATCTGCTGCAGCATTGCGGATGCGACGCGCGCGCCGAAGGGGATGCACACGCTGAAGGTGCTTGGCTGGCAGCCTTACATGTTGAAAGAAGGACCGGAACATTGGGACAAGATTAAATATGACGTGGCCGATGCCAACCTGAAATATTTGCGACGGTTTGCGCCGAATTTGACGGACGACAAGATTCTGGCGCGATTTGTGGAGAGTCCGCTCGACTTGGAGCGGATGAATCCTCACTTCTGGCATGGCAGCGCGCACGCGGGTGCGCAGAGCGCGGCACAGACCGGGGCGTTGCGACCGATGGCGGGTTGGGCGCAGCATCGCATGCCTATTGCCGGGTTGTATCAGACGGGGGCGACGACGCATCCCGGCGGATCGGTGACGGGCGGGCCGGGAAGAAACGCGGCCACGGTGATGCTGAAGGATTTCGGGACTTCGATTGAAGAAGTGGTCAAGGGCAGAAGTTAGAGAGAAGAACGAAGAGAAGAAAAAACCCGCACCCTCAAAACCGGAGGGTGCAGCACCCAAAGATTTCTTGGTGCGAGGAGAAGCGATGATGCGGAGCGCGGGAAGCGGGACGCTGAGGATCGCGATGCAGGCGCTGGCTATCCTTCTTTGTGTGGGCGGAGTGGCCAGCGGGCAGAAGACGGCGAAGAAAATGGTGCCGGATAATCCGAGCCCGCACCCGGCGCCGGAGCAGCCGCTTCCGTACAGCCACAAACAACATCTGGCGTTCAGCCTACCTTGCGCGAAGTGCCACACAAACCCGGAGCCGGGCAGGCTGATGACATTCCCGGAGACGGCGACGTGCATGCAATGCCACGCGACGATTGCGAAGGACAAGCCGTCGATTCAGAAGTTGGCGACGTATGCGAGTTCGAAGGAGCAGATCCCGTGGGTGCGCGTTTATAAAGTGCTGCCCGGGATTGCTTGGAGCCATCGCCCGCACCTCGCCGCAGGAGTAAAATGCGAGACGTGCCATGGAGCGGTGGCGGAAATGGCCACGATGTCCGAGGTGACGAGCGTGACGACCATGTACAGCTGCCTGAACTGCCATGAGATGAATCACGCGAAGGCTTCCTGCGACACCTGCCACAAGCACTGATCGAGCCGCGCGTTTTCTTTAGGGGACCCGTATGGCAAGCAGCCTGGAACTGGAAATCAACGGAAAGAAATATACGGTCGGGTATCCGCCGGATACGCCGTTGCTGTACGTTCTGCGGGATGAACTTGGACTGACGGGCGCGAAATATGGGTGCGGCGAGGGGATGTGCGGCGCGTGCACGGTGTTGCTTGCGGGGACGGCGCGGAGGTCGTGCCAGATTCCGGTGAGCGCGGCGGTTTCGAAACCGATAACGACCATTGAAGGACTGGAGAAGAATGGAGCGCTGCATCCGGTGCAGCAGGCTTTCCTGGATGCCGGGGCGTTTCAGTGCGCGTATTGCACTTCGGGGATGATTCTGAGCAGCGTTTCGCTGCTGCAATCGAATCCGCGGCCGAGCGCGGAACAAATCGTGCAGTCGCTGCAGGGGAACATCTGCCGGTGCGGGACGCATCCGCGGATTCTTGAGGCGGTGCAGCGGGCGGCGGAAAAGATGCCGGGGAGTTCGAAATGAGCAGGAGAGAAGAAAATTTCCTGCTGGAGCCGGAGCGCTACGAATTCCGGGCGATGCCGATGCACCAGTTTGCGCTGGGACGGCGCGATTTTTTCAAGATTTTTGGGGCGGGATTGGCCGTGTTTGCAGTGGCCAGGAATGTTTCCGCGATGCAGGAAACGGCGCCGGGGCCGCGCGGGTTTCACAACGTAGAGTTGCCGAAGGAAATTGGGGCGTGGCTGCATATCGGGGAGGACGGCAGGGTCACGGGATTTGCCGGGAAGGCGGAGATTGGGCAGAACGTGCGGACGTCGCTGGCGCAGACGATTGCGGATGAACTGAGAGTGGCGTTTGCCAGTGTTCGAATGGTGCTGGCGGATACGGCGCTGACGCCGTTTGACGCGGGAACGTTTGGAAGCAGGACTACGCCGACGATTACGCCGCAACTGCGGAAAGTGGCGGCCGCGGCGCGGGATCTGCTGGTCGAGAAGGCAGCGAAACAGTGGAATGTGCCGGCGGAAAAGCTGGTGGCGGGCGATGGGAAGGTGTCGGATCCGGCGTCAGGAAAATCGCTGCGGTATGCGGAGCTTGCGCGGGAAGACATTGGCGCGCAAAGGCCGCCGGCGGAAGATCCGATCAAGCCTGCTTCGCAGTGGACCATCGCGGGGAAGCCCGTGCCGAAGGTGGACGCGCGGGAATTTGTGACCGGCGGGCATCGTTATACGACGGACCTGCGGCCGGAGGGGATGCTGTACGGAAGGATTTTGCGGCCGCCTTCGTTCGGCGCAACATTGATTTCATACAATGATTCGGCGGCGAAGGCCTTGAAGGATGTGGTGCTGGTGCGCGACGGAGATTTTGTGGGGGCGGCGGCTCCCACGGTTGCGGCAGCGGAGGCTGCGCTGGCTTCGCTTCGCGTGCAGTGGAAAGAAGTGCCGCAGATTTCGGATCAAGAGATCTATTCCTATCTGAAACAGAATGCGCAGCCTTCGAAGGAGCCGCGATTCCGGCAAGCGAAAGGTTCCGTCGAGGAAGGACTGGCGGCAGCCACACACAAACTGGACGCGAGCTACACGGTGGCGTACATCGCACACGCGCCGCTGGAGCCGCGGGCGGCGGTGGCGCAGTGGACCGACGGCAAGCTGACGGTGTGGATGGGAACGCAGCGGCCATTTGCGGTGCGCGACGACCTGGCGGACATTTTCCATGTGCCGGAAAAGAATGTGCGGGTGATCGTGCCGGACACGGGCTCCGCTTACGGCGGAAAGCACACGAGCGATGCGGGGCTGGAAGCGGCGCGGCTGGCGCGCGCGACTGGCGGGCGTCCGGTGAAGCTGGTGTGGACGCGCGAAGAGGAGTTCACGTGGGCTTATTTCCGGCCGGCGGGAGTGATTGAAGTAAAGAGCGGGACTGCGGCGGACGGGAAGCTGACCGCCTGGGAGTTTCACAATTATCATTCGGGCATGTCAGGAATTGACACGCCGTATGTGGTGGCGAACCAGTTGACGGAGTATCACCAGGTTTCGCTGGTTTTGCGGAGCGGCTCTTACCGGGGGCTGGCGGCGACGGCAAATCATTTTGCGCGAGAGACGCACATGGATTCGCTGGCGAATGCGGCGTCCATGGATCCGCTGGAATTCCGGTTGAAGAACCTTTCCGACCCGAGAATGCGGGCGGTGCTGGAAGCAGGCGCGAAGGCGTTTGGCTGGCCACGGAAAAAAACAGAGGAGGGGCAAGGATTCGGCGTAGCCGCGGGAAACGAAAAAGGTAGTTATGTGGCGACGTTCGCGGAGATTTTCGTGGACCGGAAGAAAAATAGCGTGTCCGTGAAAAAACTGGTGGAAGTTTTCGAATGCGGGGCGATTGTGAACCCAGACGGGCTGCGGAACCAGGTGGTCGGAGCGATGATTCAGGGGCTGGGCGGCGCCCTTTTCGAGTCCATTGAATTTGAGAAAGGGCGGATTTCGAACCCTCATTTTTCCAGTTATCGGGTGCCGCGCTTCAAGGATGTGCCGGCGATCGAAGCGATCCTGCTGGACCGCAAGGACATTCCCTCGGCGGGAGCCGGGGAGACGCCGATCATGGCGATTGCGCCTGCGATCGGCAATGCATTCCATGACGCGACCAAGGTGCGGCTGACGAAGCTGCCGCTGCACCCGGAACTGCATCTTCTGGGCTGACTTTCCAAAAACAAGAAAATAGGCTGCAGGCGAAGGCACCCGCAGGTGTTGGTTCGTTTCGCCGAGCAATTAAACGAGATCCTTTTGTGCGTCGAGGCTTGGGTCCGCGGCGCATTTCCTGCTCTTCACCGCGGGACGCACGCTCCCGGGGTGTTTCACGGGCTGAAACAAGATTTTGTTTTGCAACAATCGAACTTTTGACTACAATGCGCGGCGGGTCGAGGAAGCCTGCCGGCCGCCGCGACACGGGCGGTGGAAACGGAAGCACCGGCCGGGAGATGCCAGCAGGAGGACACGAACGTGCCTGTGATTGCCCTTTCGAAAAAAAGCCGGACCTGGATGAAACGAGAGCCGGCGATTGACTCCAGCAAATCGCTGCAGAAGGCATTGAGGATCCTTGTGCACATGGGACAGCACGGGCCGGACGCGGGCGTGACGCAGCTGGCCTCTGCGCTGGGACTGAATAAAGCCACGGTGTACCGGCTGCTGAGCGCCATGGAAAAGTTCGGGATGATCGAGCGGAACGACGAGACGGAGCGCTACCGGCTGGGGCTGACGCTGCATCAGTTGGGCATGAGGGCGCTGGAGTCCAGGACGCTGCGAGGAGAATCGCACGCCCTGCTGCTGGAAATGGCGCGAAGGTCGCAGGAATCGGTGAGCCTGGCGGTGCCGAGCGCAATCGGGGTGATATGCCTGGACCGCGTGGATCCTCCGAACAGCGTAATTACCGTGCGGACTCCCGTGGGCGCGCGATTTCCGGCGCATTGCACGGCATCGGGGAAAGCAGTGCTGGCGCACATGCCGGCGGACGCGATCGACGAAATTTTGCGCACTAACGGTCTGATGCGATACACGCCGTTTACGCGGACGAAGCTGACGGATGTGCGGCAGGAGTTGCAGCGAACGCGGCAGCGCGGGTACGCGGTGGACGGGCAGGAACTGGAACGAGGACTTAGCGGAGTGGCAGCACCGGTGTTCGGAAGCAACTGCCAGATACAGGCGGCGGTGGGAATCGCCGGTCCGACCATGAGGTTTCGCGGAAAAGAGCTGGCGGAAAAAGTTTTGCTGGCGCGGGAGATCGCGACGCGGCTATCGGTGAGCCTGGGAAGCCGGGAGTTCGGGGTGCCGTGGACGGCCGCGGAAGGCGGAAAAGAGTCGGTGATCGCGGCGCAGTTGCAGGGGAGAGGAGAGTAAGACGATGAAAGGCGGCTATCGGGCGGATCATATCGGAAGTTTTTTGCGGCCGGCGGAACTGCTGGCGGCGCGGAATAATGGAACGGACAGCGCGAAACTGCACGCGCTGGAAGACCGGCACATTTTGCGGGCACTGACGAAACAAAAGGAGTTGGGATTCGAGATGGCGACGGATGGAGAATTCCGGCGCCGGAATTTCATGAGCGATTTCACCGACGCGGTGGAGGGCTTCGACCTGGACGACGCAGTGGCGAGAAACTGGAAGGCCGAACAGGGGAAAGACAAGCCGGTGAGCAGCGTGACGGGAATCGTGACGTCGAAATTGCGGCAAGTGCGGCCGTTGACGGGCCACGAACTTCCCTTCCTGAAATCAAATTGCCAGGTTGATATCAAGATGACGCTGCCGAGCGCAACGCAATTTCCGGCGATTTCGTTCAAAAGCGGAACGACAGACAAGGTTTACAAGGATCATTCGGCGCTGCTTTGGGACATCGTGGAGATCATGAAGGCGGATTTGAAGACGCTGGCGGCGGATGGGGTGAAGTACATCCAGATCGATGCGCCGCGATATAGCTATTACATGGACCCGAAGTGGCGCGAATGGCTGAAAAAAGAGCTGAAGGTGGAACCGGATGCGGCGCTGGAGGAGGCGCTGCGAGCGGACAACACATGCTTTGCGGCGGCGCGGAGCCAGGGCGTGACGCTGGGAATCCATTTGTGCCGGGGAAATAACCGGAGCCACTGGTATGCCGAAGGCGGGTACGACGCGATCGCGGAAAAGATGTTTACGCGACTGGAAGTGGATCGCTTTTTGCTGGAGTATGACGACGAGCGGTCGGGGACGTTTGAACCGCTGCGGTTTGTGCCGAAAGGAAAAACCGTGGTGCTGGGACTGATCAGCTCGAAGCGGCCGCAACTGGAGAGCGCGGAGAGCATCGCCAAACGGATCGAGGAAGCGACGAAATACGTGCCGCTGGAAAATCTCGCGCTGAGCCCGCAGTGCGGATTTGCTTCGACAATGGAGGGGAACCTGCTGACGGAAGAAGAACAGTGGGCCAAGCTGCGGCTGGTGCAGGAGACCGCGCGGCGCGTTTGGGGCTGAGGCTGCGCCAAGCGGAGCGCTTGACGGAGCGAAGAAATCGGCGAACAATCCGGACACGCGAACTTCGCACGGAGCGCAGGGTAAACGCGCGACGCGGACGGCCCTCCGGCATTCAGAACGATTTTTCATCCCGCATCATTCAGGAGGCATCATGATCTCTACTCCCTTCATCGACGGAAAAGCGATGGAAATTCCTCCCTCGGCTTTGACGGACGTGATTAATCCGGCGAACCAGAAACCCTTCGCGAAAATTTTCATGGCGCAGCAGGAGCATATGCGCACAGCGATTGACGCCGCCGACGCGGCAAAAGCGGCGTGGGCCGCGACGGCACCTGCACAACGCGAGGCGATTCTGTTTCACGCGGCGGACGGACTGGAAAGCGCGCGCGACGAAATCGTGGAGCTTTTGATTTCGGAGGGCGGATCGACGTTCGGGAAGGCGCAGTTTGAAGTGCCGTTTGCCGCGAACATGGTGCGGTCGATTGCCGGCGAGGCGCGCAGGATACCCGGGCACGTGTTCACGTCGGATGTGCCGGGATTATTTTCGATGGCGATAAGGCGGCCGCTGGGAGTGGTGGCGGGAATTTCACCGTTCAATTTTCCGGTGGTGCTTTCGCTGAAGAAAGTGGCGTTTGCACTGGCCGCGGGGAACACATTCGTTTTGAAGCCCTCGGAGGAGACCTCGCTGCTTGGATTGAAACTGGGAGAGATTTTCCAGAAGGCAGGTGTGCCGGCAGGTGTCTTTAACGTGGTGCCGGGGGACGGGCCGCGGATGGCGCAGGTTTTGTACGAGGATCCGCGGGTAAAACTGATCAGCTTCACTGGTTCGACAGCGGTGGGACGGATTATCGCCACGGAATGCGCGAAGCGGGGCAAGCGAGTGGTGCTGGAGATGGGAGGAAAGAGCCCGCTGATCGTATTGAAAGACGCGGACCTGGACTACGCGGTGGATACGGCGTGCTTCGGGCTGTTCATTCACCAGGGACAGATCTGCATGGCGGGTTCGCGGATCATCGTGGAGGCGGCGGTCTACGAGGAGTTTTTGAGGAAGTTTGCGGCAAAGGCGCAGACGTTGAAAGTGGGAGACCCGCGGGACCCGCATACGGTGATCGGGCCGCTGATTCGGAGTTCGCAATGCCCGATGATCGACAAAAAGGTGAAGGATGCTGTGGCGGGCGGCGCAAGATTGCTGACCGGGGGGAAATTCGAGGGGAATTTCTATTACCCCACGGTGGTCGCCGATGTGACGCCGGAGATGGCCGCGTTTCGCGATGAACTGTTCGGGCCGGTGGCCGCAGTGAGCAAGGCGAACGACGCGGAGCACGCGTTAAAACTGGCGAATACGTCGAATTACGGATTGTCGTCGGCGGTGATAACGAACAACCTGCAACTGGCGATGAAGTTCGCGATGGAGCTGGAAGCAGGGATGGTTCACGTGAACGGGCCGACGGTACATGACGAGGCAACGGTGCCATTCGGCGGAGTGAAGGATTCGGGAATGGGGCGCGAAGGCGGGAAGTGGTCGATTGAAGAGATGACCGAGATCAAGTGGGTGACGATTCAGATGGGCCAGCGGCATTACCCGTTTTAGAGAACACGCCAGGGTGGAATCAGCCGGCTGACGGCTCAAAGCTGGTGATATCCACGGGCTGAATGCCTTCCTTGGCGCAGAAATCGTGATAGCGCTTGAGCAAGGTCTGCCAGTTTTCGACGAAGGTGACGTTACCCTGCTCGTCGCGAAATTCGAGCGCACCTTCGATCACGACAAAGACGATGGTTTCTTCTTTACCGCACATGCGGGGTGCGTGCGTGGAGCCGGCAACTTCGAAAACGACGTCGCCCGCTTCGGCGACCCAGCCTTCGTCGTAGGTCCATGCGCCCTGGACGGTGTAAACCACGACGGTTCCCGGATGAAAATGAGTGGAGAGAGAGACGCCGGTCTGCGAGCGGATGAAGGTGATGATCTGGCCGGTGATGGGATTGAGCTTGCAAAGTTTCAGGTAGTGGCCTGGGAACCACTCAAACCACGGGAGGTCTTTGGCGCTGATGTGGCTGGCGAGGGCCTTGAAGCCTTTGGCTGCACCGGATTGAGTGGACATGGACTTGCTCCTTCAACATTTTATGAGCGCGAGAAGCCGCCCGGATCAGGGGCAAAGGGCGGAACGCGGCGAATGTTGGCAGGGGAGAGAGGGAGTGTCAAGTCCGATTAACGAAAGGGCGTGCGTATATCGGCCGATTGATGTATGCTCCGCCCCCATCCGAGGAGCACGGAGGTGGCGATGGGAGCAGCAAGCGCCGGGACCGCGATGAAAAAATCCGCACAGGCAAGCGCGAAGCCCACGCCGAGCGGTGTTCCACCCACACTGGTAGCGCAATTAAGCCCGTTTGCCGGAGATCCAAATTTCATGACGTCTCTGGCGAGGGGACTGCTGGTGGTGCAGGCGTTTTCGCACCGCAAACGGCAGATGACGATTTCGCAATTGAGCAAACGGACGGGGTTGTCGCGGGCATCGGTGCGGAGGTGCTTGTACACGCTTTCGAAACTGGGATTCGCGGGATCGGATGACGGGCGAAGCTTTTATTTGCGCCCAAGAATCCTGGCGCTTGGACATTCTTACCTGTCGTCGATGCCACTGGCGTCATCGGCGCGGCCGGTGCTGGAACATCTGAGCCGGATGCTGCACGAATCGTGCTCGATAGCGATGCTGGACGGGCTGGAAATTATTTATGTGGCGAGAGAGAGCGTGACGCGGATCATGTCCATTGATCTCGGGGTGGGCAGCCGATTGCCGGCGTTCTGCACTTCGATGGGTCGGGTGTTGCTGGCGAATCTGCCGGGCGAGGAACTGGAAGGGGTGCTGCGGCGGGTGGAATTCACGCAGTATACGGAACGCACGGTGAAGTCCGTGGAGAAATTGCGGCAAGTGCTGCACGTGGCAAAACGCGATGGATACTCGATCGTGGATCAGGAATTGGAGATGGGGCTTCGGTCGATTGCGGTGCCGATACAAAGCCCATCGGGGCCGGTGGTGGCTTCGCTGAATGTGGGAACGCAAGCGCACCGCGTGCATTTCCAGGACATGCAGACGAGGTTTCTGCCACACCTGCGAGCGGCAGCGCAGGAGCTTAGCCTGCTGCTACGGTGACGGGGCCGGGTGGGGACGAGATTTGAGGCAGCGCGCGAGAGAGCGGCCGGAACAAAAACACTGGTCCGCAGAAGTGGGGAGAAGATTCCTTGAACACGGCAGCCAGGACACCTCGTTATGAAAAAACGCTGATTGGAATTCTCTTTTTCACGTGGGGAACCGTCTTTCTGGACCGGATGTCGCAGCTGTACCTGGCGCCATACATCGCGCCGGAATTTCACCTGACGCACGCGCAGGTGGGAATGCTGGCGTCGGTGCTGGCGATCACCTGGGCGATGTCGACACTGGTGTTTGGGGCGCTTTCGGACAGATTTGGGAGGCGCGTGATTCTGGTGCCGGCGGTGCTGGCGTTTTCGGCGCTTTCCTGGATATCGGGACTGGCGCGGAGTTTCGAGCAGTTGCTGGTTATACGAGCGTTGATGGGAATCGCGGAGGGGCCGACGTGGTCGATTATGACGGCACTGATCGAGGAATCTTCACCGGCTTCGCGGCGCGGGCGAAATGTGGGGTTGGTGGTCAGCGCGGCCGCGCTGGTGGGACTGGCGGTGGCGCCGGTGCTGTCCACGCAGGTGGCGGCGCGATGGGGTTGGCGGTGGGCGTTTTTTGTGGCGGGGCTGCCTGGGATTTTGATGGCGACACTTCTCTGGAGATTTGTGAAAGAGCCGGAGAGACGGGGCGGGGAAACGGGTGAAGCCAGGACGACGACGCTGGGTGGATACCTCTCGCTGTTGAAGTACCGGAATATGTGGCTTTGCAGCGCGGCGGCCGCCGGATTTATGTCGTGGCTGTTTCTGACCAACGTATTCGCGCCGCTCTACATTACAGAGGTGGCGAAACAGGAAGCGACAACCGCGGGATTTCTGCTGGGGGCGAGCGGGCTGGGAAGTTTTTTTATTGGGGTGGCGTTCCCGGCGTGGTCGGATCGGATGGGGAGGAAGCCGGTGCTGGTGCTGCTGGCGGTGATGTCGTGCGCGATACCGCTGGCGCTGCTTGTGCCGGGCCTGTATGCGCATGCATGGTTGCTGGCGGGGATTCTGTTTCTGATGAACAGCGGGCAAGCGCTGGCGTCGCTGATCATGGTGCTGGTGCCGACGGAGAGCGTTCCGCCACAATATGCGGCGACTTCGATCGGGCTGGCGACGCTGGTGGGAGAAATATTCGGGGCGACGTGCGCGCCGGTGCTGGGCGGAACCTTTGCGGAAATATACGGCTTGGGGATCACGATGTGGATGGCGGCGGGAGGAAGCGCGATGATTTTGCTGGCGGCGCTGTTTTTGAAGAAAACCGGTGGTGCCGCCGGCGAGCCCGCCGGCGGCAGGCTGGCTGTGGAGACAATGCCGCACGTGGCGCCCGATGCGGCGTGAGGCAAGCGAGAGAGCATGAATACTCCCGAATTGCTGGCATCGTACTGGACGATTGCGGGCGGCGCGCTTCCGCACACCGACAAGGAATACAGTCCATTTGCTTTCAGGAATCGAGTGGAGGCGGCGGCGAAGGCTGGATTTCGAGGAATCGGAATCTGGCACGCGGACCTTGCGCATACCCTGGAGCGGCAAAGCCTGAGGGAGATGAAGGCGATTCTGGACGACAACGGCGTGAACTTTGTGGAGCTGGAGTTTTTGACGGACTGGTTTTTGGACGGCGAGAGGAAGCAAAAGTCGGACATCGAGAAAAAGAAACTATTGGAAGCGGCGGAAGCATTGAAGGCGCACCACGTGAAGGTGGGCGATTTCTATCGGGAGCAGTTCGAAATGGCAAGGGTGACGGAGGCGTTTGCGGAGTTGTGCGCGGACGCCGCCGGTTATGGCACGAAAATCGCTTATGAGCTGATGCCCTTCGCGATGATCGACACACTGGAAAGTTCGCTGGAAATGATCGAAGGAGCAGGCGCGGAAAATGGGGGGATCGCGCTGGACCTGTGGCACGTGGTGAAGCTGGGAATCCCGTATGAGCGGATCGGCCGCATACCGAGAGAGCATGTCGTCAGCGTGGAACTGAACGACGGGACGTTTGAGGCGCCGTGGAGTCTTCACGAGGATACGATCAATCATCGGAGGCTTTGCGGCGAGGGCGAGTTTGATATCCGGGGATTTATTAGCGCGGTGGAGAACACCGGTTATGCAGGGCCGTTCGGAATCGAAGTACTTTCGGAAGAATTGCGGCGGTGGCCGCTGGAAAAGCTGGTGGCGAGGGCCTACTCAACGACACAGGGGCAATTCCAGCCGCGTGCAACCACGAGTTGAGTGTGGCAGGCCGAATGCCGGTTACGGCCTGACTTCCAGATAGCGGCGACGATGCTTTTCTCCCCAAGCCGACATGAGGCGGAGGATGGGCTTCAGGCTTTGACCGTGCGTGGTGAGGGAATATTCGACGCGCGGCGGCACTTGGACGAAGACCTTGCGATGAATCAGGCCGTCCCGCTCCAGTTCGCGCAGATGCTTGGTGAGCATTTTCTTGGTGGAGTTGGGGATGAAGCGCTGGAGCTGGCTGAACCGCTGGGGGCCGGGCTCGAGATAAAAAAGGATCAGCGGTTTCCACTTGCCGCCGATGATATCGGCGGTGAGTTTCACCGGACAGTAGAATTCACTCATTGGTTGTTCCCCGGAGCATGGTATCCAAAAGGTGCCTACTAGCCAAATGGGAACTATAGCGTAAAATCGGCAGCCGAAACAGCAGGCTGAGGCACGGCGGAGAGCGCGAGAGATTTTCGCGCGGGCGCAGAGGGACTGCGCGAGGAGCGGCTATGGCGGCAAAGAGACCGGTGATCATTTACGGGGCGAGCGGATTTTCAGGGCGGCTGGTGGCGGAGTACCTGCGGGAGTACAACGTTCCCTTTGTGGCAGCGGGGCGAAGCGCGGGAAAGCTAAAGGAAGTGCTGGAAAGAGTGCCGGGGATCGAGACCGCGGATTACGAGATCGTGCAGGCGGGGCATTCGAAAGGCGAGCTGACCAGACTCTTCGAGGGCGCTAGGGTCGTGTGCAATACCGTCGGGCCTTTCATTTATAACGGACCGGTGGTTGCGGAGGCCTGCCTGGCGGCGGGTTGCCACTATCTGGATATCAGCGGAGAACAGGCATGGATTCGCGAGGCCTCCGAAAAGTGGGGCGCCAAATTCGCGAAACAAGGACTGCTGATTGCGCCCGCGACCGCGTTCATGTCCACGCCGAGCGACATTGCCGCACGGGTTTGCCTGGAGAAGGCGGCGATCGACACGCTGGAAATCGTTACGATGTTTCGCGGGATGCCCACGTTTGGATCAACGCAGACGATTTTTGCGGTGCTGCAGACGGAAGCGCACTACCTGGAACAGAATCAATACAAGCGGTGGCCGGCAACGACGACGTTTGAGGTGGTGGTGCCGGGACAGATACAGACGCAACTGGCGCTGGCCTGGGGAGGATTTCCGCATCCCGTCTGGTACAAAGAGCATCCGCAAATCGCGAATGTGAAATCAATCGGGGGGTTACTGGACCGGGAGATCATGAAAAACGTGGCGGCGACGGAGAAGCTGTACCAGGAAACAATTGAACCGTTGCCGCCGGCCGAACGCGAGCGCAAACTCGCGGAGATGGCGAATTCCGTGCAGGCGGGCACACCGCCGCGGGAAAATCCGCGCGTAAACCGGACGATTGATTTCGTGGTTGGGCGGGGAGCGACGGATTTTGTGCAGTGCGCGGTATTCGGGACCTGCTGTTACCAGCAAACGGGATTGATTCAGGCATTCGCGGCGCACAGCCTGGTGCACGAAGCGCCGCGGAAGACCGGATTCGCTTCCGCGGCGCAAGCGTTCGGGCATTATGAACTTTTGAAGGTTCTGGAGAGCCACGGACTCTCAAAACTGAAGATGTTGTGAAAGGGGATTGTCTGAGGTTCGCGCCACCGGACAACGATGAGAGCGATCGATTATTTCGACAAGGCAGCAGAGCGATTTCCCGAGCGGACAGCGCTGATCGACGGCCAGACCCGGCTGACCTATGCAGAGCTGCAGGCGGCGACGCGGAAACTGGCGCGCGCGATGCGGGCACACGGGCTGGAGGATGAGGATCGAGTCGCAATTTTCTCCAGCAATGATGCAAGAGTGCTGATCTGCATGCTGGGCCTGATGCGAGCGGGCGGCGCGTGGGTGCCAATCAATTACCGGAATGCGGCCGAAGCCAACATGGCGTTCTTGAATTACGCGGAAGTGCCCTGGCTTTTCTATCACAGCAGTTTTGGGGAGCAGGTGCGGGAGATAAAAGCGCAGGTGCCCTCTCTGCGGCATGCGATATGCATTGATGCAGCTTGCGGGACAGATTCATCGCTGGCTGCATTCATGGAGCGCGGCACCGACGCACCGGAAGCGGATTGGGGAGATGCCACCGGGAACCCGGAGCGCTTGGTGGGGTTGGTGCCAACCGGCGGAACGACGGGCCCGGCGAAAGGCGTGCGCGTTTCGAGCGCAGCGTGGGGCGCGTACACGGAGATGGCGGGACATTATTGGCACTGCGAGGGAACCGACCCGATCTGTTTAAGCACGGCGCCGCTTTCGCACGCGGCGGGAGTGGTTGCCTTCGCGATGTCCACGCTGGGAGCGACGAACGTAATTCTGCCGCGATTCGATGCCGGTGAAGTTTTACGGAACATCGAAAAGCACAAGGTGACACATTTGTTTTTGCCGCCGACTGCTTTTTATGCGCTGCTGGATCACCCGGAGCTCAGCACACTGAATCACAGCAGTTTGCGCGCGCTGTTGCTTGCGGCTTCCCCGGTTTCGCCGGACCGAGTGAAACGCGGCGTGGAAGCTTTTGGCCCGTGCATCTGCCAGTGCTACGGGCAGACGGAAGCGCCGATGCTGATGACGTGGCTGGACCAAGAGACAGTGGCGGCAGCGGCGCGGGGGGAACATGAGGAGCGGCTGCGGAGCTGCGGCAGAGCGACGTACGGTGTGCGGCTGGCGATTATGGATGAGGAAGGGACTTTGCTTGGCCGGAACCAGACTGGGGAGATTGTGGCGCGAGGTTCGCTGGTGACGCCGGGATATCACAATCTGCCGGAAGAGACGGCGGCCATTCGAAAATATGGCTGGCACCATACGGGCGACGTCGGCTACCAGGACGAGGACGGATATTTTTATATTGTGGACCGCAAGAAGGACATGATCATCAGCGGGGGGTTCAACGTGTTTTCCGCGGAAGTGGAAGCGTGCATCATGGGGATCGCGGAGGTGTTTGAGTGCGCGGTAGTGGGAGTGCCGGATGAAAAGTGGGGCGAGGCGGTGAAGGCGATGGTGGTGCTGCGCGACGGGAAGACGATGCGCGAAGAAGAGATCATCGCGCAATGCAAAGCCCGGATCGGCGGGATGAAGTCCCCGAAGAGCGTGGAGTTTCGGAGCGAAATACCCAAGACCGCGGCGGGAAAAATCAACCGCAAGCTGCTGCGGGAGCCTTACTGGGCGGGGAAAGACCGCGCGGTTCACTGAGCCGCGAGAGGGCAGCCGGCGTGTGCGACTATCGCACGGTGCGTTCCATTGAACTTGCGGCGCGAGAACCACGATTCATACTGCGGAGAAGAGGCTGCTTTTGGCTCGCTCCGCCTTTGGGAAGAGTCCTTAAAAAGGATTGGGAAGTTTTGAGATGAGCGAAGCTTATATCATCGGAAGTTTCAGCACCGCCGCCGGCAAGTTTCCGGATTTGACGCCGAAGGAACTGACGCGAAGGGCCTATCTAGGCGTGCTGGAAGACTCCGGGATTGATCCCGAAGCCATTGGCCATGTCTGGTTCAGCAATATGTTTCTGGATTTCTGGGGACAGCCGAATGTGCGAGGCCAGGTGTGCCTGCTGCCGCTGGTGCGGGAAGGGCTGCTGCCCGCCCGCGTGGCAACCACGAACGTGGAAGCAGCGTGCGCCAGCGGGAGCCTGGCGTTCAATGGCGCGTGGAAAGATATTTTATCCGGCCAGAGCGGCGTTTCGCTGGCGATTGGGATGGAAAAGATGCACGCGCCAGAACGGCGGCTGGAGTTTTTTGACCGGCTCGAGAAGGGCACGGACTGGCTGGACCCAGCCGACTGGCTGCGGATGTACGAAAAGATGGCGCTCGGGTGCGCGTCAACCTTCGAACGAAATCCCGAGCGCTCGATCGCAGTGGATATTTACGCGCTGTGGGCGAAGACACACATGGCAAAGTATGGAACGACGGCGCGGCAAATTGCGTGCGCGGCGGCAAAGAATCACACGAACTCTGTGGAGAATCCGCGCGCGCAGTATCGTTTCCCGATGAATGCCGAAAGCGTGCTGGCGGATCGCATGGTCAGCGAGCCGCTGACGCGGGCGATGTGCGCGCCGATTGGGGATGCAGCGGCGGCAGTGTTGGTATGCTCCAAGGATTTTCTGGCGGGCTTGCCGAAGGACCGGCAGAGGAGGGCGGTGAAGGTCCGTTCGCATGCGGTGGCGGGTGGAACGTTTGGCGCGTCGTGGGAAGATGAGCGGGCTCCGGAACGAGCGGCGCGGCAAGCTTACCGTGCGGCGGATTTGACGCCGCAGGAGCTGGATTTGGTAGAACTGCACGACGCGACTTCCTTTGCGGAAATTCACCTGATTGAAGACCTGGGACTTTGCCCGCGGGGAACCGGCGGAAGTTTTACAGAATCGGGCGCAACGAAGCGGACCGGAAAGATTCCGGTGAATCCATCGGGCGGGCTGGTATCGCGCGGCCATCCAATCGGAGCGACCGGGCTGATGATGATGCATGAAATATGCGTGCAACTCCGCGGTGAAGCGGGCGGGTTGCAACTGTCCAAGGCGCGGATTGGAATGGTGGAAAATGGAGGCGGTTTGATCGGCAACGATCTGGCGGCGTGCGCCGTGACGATATTGGAAGGAAGATCGTAGGGCGGCGGAATGATCGTTCAGGTCAATCATCTGCAGAACGCGACGGCGGCGGCGGCCGCGCGCGACGTGATTGAAAACGTATACGGCCTGGTGAGCGAAGGAAAACTGGAAGCAGCGCAGGTGGCGCGGCTGCGGATTCACCTGGACTGGATCCAGTATCGCCACAATTTCCGCGAGCCGGTGACCGTGGTACGGACGGAAGACTTTCGCGGCAACCACCGAGGGTTTTTCGATGTTCACGTGAACACACGGGAGATTTCGCCCGATTTATTCCGGCGCGAATTGTTGCGGGCGCTTCCGGACGATCCCGCACAGGAGGCGGCGGCAGACGAGCGAGTAATCCTGGAAGGGTTCGGCAGCTTTCCGGCGAGTGTCGCGTGGAAATTCAACCAACTTTACTGGCAGAGGCTGCCGGATTGGGAGAAGGCAACCGGACGGAGCTACGAGCAAGCGCTGCCCGGCGGAAAGTCCGATGCGAATAATGCGGCGGCGGTGGCGGATGGCGTGGCGGATTTCTGGACGCTGCTTCGCGATTTGGAAGCGAAGAACCAGCTGCCCGCGGAACTTTTTGTGCTGGAGATCGGGGTCGGGCTTGGAACGCGGTGCGGGCTTTGGCTGGACCTGTTTCGCGAACTGGATCGGGCCAGAGGCACAAGTTATTACCCGCGATTGCGTTTTTTACTTGGCGATTATGCGCTGGCGACGCTGGAGCGTTCGCGACCGGCGGTCCGGGAGCATCTGGACTTGTGCAGTTTTATTGTGCTGGATGCGCTGAATCCGATCCGTTCGCTTTCTTTTCTGCGCCATAAAGTCCTGCATATCCATCTGACCAACGTGTACGACAATCTGCCCGACGAGGAAATCCTCAGGCGCGACGGGCAGCTCTACCTGGTGCAGGTGCGGGCCTATCTGCGGCCGGAAAACGCGAAGCAGATTGGCGTCACATTCGGATTGTCCGCGGGAGAGATCCGGCCGATGGTGGAGCGACTGCTGGCCGTTGGGCCGGATTGTTTTGCGGATCGCTCGAAGGGCGTGGCGTTCTGGCGGGAGGTGTGGAGCGTGCTGCGGCTGGAAGAACGGCTGGTGCGGCTGGAAGATTTGCCTTCGACTTCCCTTCCCGAGGGCCTCGACATTCCGCGGCTGGAAGAAATCCTGCAGGATGCGCCGGCGGATCTGCTGCTGCATCTGAGCCCCGGCGCGATTCAGAGCTTCCGGAATACGGTGCAACTGCTGCATCCGCGTGGCTACCTGCAAGTGCAGGACATTTTTGTGACCGATCTGAACGATTACCGGATGGGATTTTACGGCCCCGGAAAGCTGGACGGCTCTGTCGTGAACTGGGTCAACGGCGTGTTGCTGCGAGAGGTCGCGGAGCGCGCTGGATACGACCTGCACTTCGCGCCATTCCGCTATCGCGAGGGGTCGCGGACTTCCATTTTGTATACGACGCAACGGGAGTGACGCCGATGAGCCTACCCATTCTTCCTACAACAGTTGTCGGCAGCTATTCCATGCCCGGATGGCTGGAACGGCTGAAGACGGAGTATTTCGCGCGAAGGATCAGCCGCCAGGACCTGGATGAAATTCACGACACGGCGGTAAAGGCGGCGATCAAGGACCAGGAAGTGGCGGGAATCGATATCATCACGGACGGGGAACTCCGCCGCGACAACATGATCGATTATTTTGTGGAGCGGCTGCCCGGCGTGCAGTTCGACCGGTCTTCGAAAAAGTTTTATTACGATTTTTACGACAGCGAAGTGATCGGGAAATTGCCGTCTGGGAAGCTCGGATTGACGGACGATTTCCAGTTTTTGAGGTGGAACACGGAGCGCGAGACGAAACTTTGCATCACCGGCCCGCACTCGCTTTCCAAGCGAATCCGGAACAAGTTTTATTCGACGGAGGCTGAGTTCGCCAAAGAATTGGCGCGGGTGTTGAACTGCGAGTTGAAAGAACTGGTGAAAGCGGGGGCGCGGCGGATCCAGATCGATGAGCCGTACATTTCGGGGTTTCCCGAGGATCTGGGCTGGGCGGTGGATGCGATTAACGCGCTGGTGGACGGGGTTGGGGCGACCATCGCGGTTCACATTTGTTACGGGAACCGGTATGGCAAGCCGTCCTGGGAGGGCAGCTATCGTTACCTGTTCCCCAAAATACTGGATGCCAAGGTGCAGCAATTGACGATGGAGTTTGCGCGGCGCGGCGGGGAGGATCTGGATTTGTTTCGCGAGTTCGATACGCCGTTTGAACTTGGCGTGGGGGTGATTGACGTGAAGACACAAGCAGTGGAAACGCCGGAGACGGTGGCGGAGCGGATTCGAAAGGCGTTGGAGGTTTTGCCGAAGGAGCGGCTGTTCATTCTGCCGGACTGCGGATGTTTCCACCTGCCAAGAAACGTTGCGTTCGCGAAACTGAGCGCAATGGTCGAAGGGACGCGCATCGTGCGGAGAGAGCTCGGAAGCTGAGATGGCGGCGAATCCACTGCGCGAGCAAATGACCGCGGGCAAATTCTGTTACGTGGTGGAACTGGTGGCCAGCCGGCTGACGCGGGAGGCGCGGCTGCTGGAAGCGGCTTCGCAACTGGCGCAGGTTCCGGGCGTGGCGGCGGGGAGCATCACGAGTTATGCGGGCGGAGCGTTGGGCCACGATCCTATTCGAGTTGGAACGGCGGCGCGCGCGCGGGGATTGAATCCCAATATTCATCTCACATGCGTGAAACGGGACCGGGCCTCGCTGCAGCGCGGGCTGGAAGATTTGCAGTCCCTGGGGATCGAGAACGTCTTCGCCATTACCGGGGATTACCCGAAGGTTGGCGGGGGAGATAAAGCCCCGTTGTTCGAGCTGGATTCCGTGCAGATGATCGAGCTGATCAACGAGATGCGGCAGTCTGGAATGAATTTTTGGATTGGAGCAGCGGTGTCGCCATTCAAATACACCGAAGCGGACTGCATGTACCAGTATTTGAAACTGGAGAAGAAGATTGCGGCGGGGGCGGACTATGCGGTAACGCAAGTTGGATTTGATGCAAGGAAATTTGCGGAATTGAAGAATTATCTGAGGCAGCGGGGGCTTGGAGTACCGGTGCTTGGAAATGTTTACGTTTTGCAAGGCAAGGCGGCGGAGAAAATGTCCAAGGGAGAGCCACCGGGTTGCTGGGTTTCACCGGAACTGCTGGGGAAGATTCAGGAGGAAATTCAATCGCCGGATAAGGGTCAGGCGGCGCGGTTGGAACGAGCCGCGCAGATGGTGGCCGTGCTGCGCGGACTCGGGTACGCAGGGGCGTACCTGGGAGGAGACCATCGCGCGGAGCACGTGAAGTGGATCATCCGCCGCTCGGAGGCGCTGAGCGCATCGTGGGAAAAGCTGGCCGAAGAGCTGAATTACGCGCCCAGGAATGGTTTTTATCTGGGTGGGTCGCGGACATCGGCTCCGGCCAAGCGGAAATTCGTGGCGCGGGTGCTGGACGGGCTTGGGACGATTTTCCAGGTGAACCGTCCGGGGCGGTTACGCACATTGCTGGTGAATTTTTTCCGATGGATTGACAAGCGGCCTTTGCTCGGACATGGAATGGAGCGGGCGGAATTTGCGCTGAAGGCACCGTTGTTTGGCTGCCAGGCGTGCGGCAACTGCGTTCTGGGCAGTATGGAGTACGTGTGCCCGCAGACGTGCCCAAAGAATATGCGCAATGGGCCGTGCGGCGGAACACAGATGGGACGATGCGAAGTGGTGGATAAGCCGTGTATATGGGTGGAAGTTTACGAGCAGGCGAGAGCGGCAGGGAAGATGGATGAGTTGCGAATCTACATACCGCCGCGAAATACGGCGCTGCGGGGCACGAGCTCTTGGATCAATTATTTTCTGGGACGCGACAACCGGCCGGGGACGGCGGTGAGACTGTATCAACCGGCTGCGCCGCTGGCGCGGAGCCATACGGAACGCAAATAGATGATTGATCTGGAAAAATCGTCAGTTGGGTTTCGCGGGGATTTCGGAAAGAGCCTGATTGGCGCGATAGATTACGTAGGCGCGAACCGCGGCGGCGTCTTCCCGAGAAAGCTCTTCGGAAAAGGAGACCATCCCGTACTGCTTCAGCAAGCCCTGCAGGACGACGCTGAACCATTGTTCGCCGGCGAGGGTGCCGGAATAACGGAGGTCCGGCAGGACTCCGCCGCTGACGGCGACGTCGCCGTGGCAGCCGCCGCAGAAACGCTGGTACAGCTGCTCGCCGCGCTGGATGGTCTCGCGGCTCTCAGTTGATTTGGGAGGGTGCAGAACAGCGGGTTTAATTTCCGGCGGCACCGGGAGGGTGGCGCCGGCGCCGAGCTTGAACACCAGCATGCGGCTGATATTTTGCGGAGAACTTTTTCGCAGGGCGATTTCGCCGGTGGCGAGCGGATAGACGCCGCCCCAACCGACAAGGATGGCGATGTACTCTTCGCCTTTCACTCCAAAGGCGATGGGCGCTGCAATGACACCGCTTTCCGTAGGAGCGGACCACAGTTTTTCTCCAGTTGTCGCGCGATACGCTTCAAACTGGCCGCCGCCGGTTCCCTGAAACACCAGGTTTCCCGCAGTGGATAGAGTGCCGCCATTCCATGGGCCGGGCCTCTCGACGCTCCACGCAGGCTTCTGCTGAACGGGATCCCACGCGACGAGCCGGCCTTTGATGCTTTCGATGATGGCGGACTTTGCGGCGGGATCCTGTGGCATGCCGGCAGCGGCGAAATCGACGGCGTCGTTGCTGGCAAGCTTTTTTTGCTGAAATTTCGATTCCGTCTTGAAGGCGAATCCGGCTTCCTGCACCGGCAGATAAACAAATCCGGTTTGCGGATCGAAAGACATGGGCTGCCAACTGTGGCCGCCGAGCGGGCCGGGCATGACGAGGACGGGATTCCCGGAGTTATCGTAGCGGGCTTCTGGATTTTCGATCGGTCGTCCGGTGGCGAGATCGATGCCCGAGGCCCAGGAAACTTTTGTGAAAGGTTTCGCGCTGATGAGTTTTCCGGTTTCGCGATCGAGGACGTAAAAGAAACCGTTTTTCGGCGCGTGCAGTAATACGCGGCGGTTTCGCCCGTCGATTTTCAGGTCGGCGAGAATCATCTGCTCGGAGGAATCAAAGTCCCATTCGTCGCCGGGATTTTCCTGGTAGTGCCAGACGTATTCTCCTGTATCAGGACGGAGAGCGACGATCGAGCAGGTGAACAGATTGTCGCCGCCCTGGGCGCTGCGCACTTTGTGGGCCCAGGGGCCGCCGTTGCCGACGCCGATGTAAAGAAGATCGAGTTCGGGATCGTAGGTGATGCCGTCCCATACCGTGCCGCCACCGCCGTTTTTCCACCATTCGCCGCTCCAGGTCTTTGCGGCTTTTTCCATGGAAAGATTTTCAAAGGGCTTTGAGGGATCGCCGGGAACGGTGTAAAAGCGCCAGGCGAGTTTTCCGGTTTCGGCGTCGTAGGCGGAAACATATCCGCGGACGCCCATCTCTCCGCCGCCATTGCCGATAATCACTTTTCCTTTTACGACGCGCGGCGCACCTGTGATGGTGTAGCGTTTCCCGGCTCCGGTTGTTTTTGTTTCCCAGACTGGCTTTCCGGTGGCGGAATCGAGCGCAATCAAACGGGCGTCGAGTGTGCCGACAAACACCTTGCCATTCCAGGCAGCGACGCCGCGATTCACAACGTCGCAACACGCGTTCACAGCCCATTCGGGAGGAACTTTGGGGTCGAACGACCAGAGCTTTTTTCCAGTGGCGGCATCGAGGGCGAAGACTTTGCTCCACGCGGAAGTGAAGTACATGACGCCATCGATGACCAGCGGAGTGGCTTCTTGCCCGCGCCGGGTGTCGAGATCGAAATACCAGGCCACCCCCAATTGCTTGATGTTCTGATCGTTGATTTTTGTAAGGGAGCTGAAGCGCTGCTCACGGTAGGTGCGGCCGTAGGTCATCCAATTTTCCGGCTCGTTATCCGCCGCACGAAGGCGCCTGCCATCAACGGGAACCCCCTGCTTTGTGGAAGGTGAATCCAGTTGTGGCGCGAGCAAAAAAGAGCTGTTGATACCGCCGAGTTGCACGGCGAGAAGGAAAACGGCGGAGAAAATTTGCGAGCAATATTTCATCTGGCGGCGTGCTTCCGTCTCCAACAGCGCGATTCCACACTACCACCTCAGCCTCGGAAGCGCTCCGATTCCTTGCGACGCCTTATTGTTGCTGAAGTTGGGATATCGTTTTTTGACGAAAGGCGTCAAGGGGCCACGGAGGATACCATGCTCGAGCCGCGAGAGTTCAAATCGGGACGGTCCCCGAATGAAATTTCGAACGAGTGGAGAGTGCAAAAAACGGCGCGGGCGATAAGGTAAAGCAAAAAACCGGCGACTGCGCGATATTCGCACGTCCTGAGCGATTAAAGTCTTGACAACGCATGACGCTGGCGGTAGACCTGCTCACCATTGAACAACGTCCGTCCTCAGGCAGGCTTCTCCTGCACACTCGCAGGGGCTTACCTGAAAGGGGTGAGGCATGAGGCGTATCGCAGGTCTGATGGTATTCCTGTCTGTAATTTTCTTGTTGGCTACCGGTGTCCCAGCCTATCCGCAGGGCGGAACTGGCAGCGCGCAATTGAATGGAACCGTGCACGATGCGAGCGAAGGGGCGGTCCCCAAAGCGAGCATCACTCTGCGCGACCCGGATACGAATCGGAGCTACAGCACCGTCTCCAATGACAACGGGTATTACGTGCTGCCAAACCTCTCGCCCGGGCATTATGAACTGACGGCGGTGGCAACGGGGTTCGCCAAATACACGCAGACCGGCATTGTGCTGAGCGTGGCGCAGGTGGCCACGGTGGATATCGGGCTGAAAGTGGCGTCGGTGGGAGAAAAAGTGGAAGTGAGCACGGAGATCCCGCCGGTGGAACCGACGCGCACGGAACTGAGCCAAGTGATTGACACGCGGCAGATTCAGTCGCTGCCGATCAGCGGCCGACTGTTTACGGACTTCGCGCTGCTGACGCCCGGAGTCGCGACGGGCCGCACCAGTTTGCAATCGACGATTACAGAGACGGAAGTGACCCGGATTTCGTTTGGCGGAATGCGGGACCTGAGCAACATGGTGACAGTGGATGGCGCGGACACGATCAACTCGGCGACGGGATCGCAACGCTCGACGCCTTCGCAGGAAGCGGTGAGTGAATTCCGGGTGGTGAACAATAGTTTCGGGGCGGAATATGGCCGGGCGCTCGGCGGCATCGTGAACATCGTCACCAAGTCCGGGACCAACGATTTTCACGGCTCGCTCTACGATTATCTGCAGAACAACGCGACGAACGCGCGTTCGCTGCTGAAACCATCCGACGTCCCTGACCCGCAGCCGAACACGCTGCGGCAGAACCAGTTTGGCGGCACGCTGAGCGGCCCGATCCAGAAAGACAAGACCTTCTTCTTCCTGAACTATGAAGGGCAGCGGCGCGGGGAGGCTCCGACGTACCCGACGGTATTGATCAACAACCTGGCGCTGATCAATGCGGCCAAGGCGATGCTGGGGATAGCCCCGGAGGACCTGGGCATCCTGAAGACGCAGGATTCCGACAAAGGCATCATCAAGATCGATCACCAGTTCAACGCAAACAATCACGTTTCGGTGCGCTACAACATTGAGGACGCGCGCGATTTGAACGTGCTGGTGGGGGACACGCTGGACGGAGGGGGAATCGGCGCGCCCAGCAGCGGCCACAACAATTTTTTGCGGGATCAATCGCTGGTGGGCATTCTCTCCACCCAGTTCAAACCAAATCTGATCAACACGGCCCTGGTGCAGTGGGCCCGGCGGCATTCGACATTCCCCGGAGATACGGGACAGCCGAACCTGGACCTGCCGAACTCTTTGCTGATCGGCCACAACTTCGGCGTGTTCGATGCAACGTATGAAAGCCGGTTCCAGATTGCGGACTCGCTGTATTGGGTTAAGGGCGCGCACCTGATCAAATTCGGGGCCGACTACAACCATCTGAACGACCACATTATTTGGCCCGGATTTTCGCCGATGCGCATCGTGTTGCCCGGCGTCAATTGCCTGGTGGATTTTGCGAACTATGTAGGCAGCTTGAAGGGAGTTGATCCGGCAACCTACCTGACGTCCAATTTTGCGGAGGGGCCGTGCCCGCTGGCGCTTGGGCCGCAGAATGCGACGCTGCCTCCATTCCCGGTCACGCCGGGACCAAACCCGGCGGACGCACAGAATGGAACGCCGGTCGTCTTCTGGCCGTCGCCGCTGGGCACCGCGGACAGCACGGTGGTGCAAGGAACGATTCCCCCGCCGGTGAACACCAACTGGCAGAACGCGTATCCTCCCGACCAGGTGAAGAATTATTTTGCGGACATCAATCACAGCTACGCCGGCTTCTTCATTCAGGACCAGTGGAAGCTGACGCCGAGGTTGACGCTGAACTACGGGCTGCGCTGGGATTTTGAGCATGGGCTGGAGAAGCAGATCGCGGACAACTACAAGGGGTTCCAACCCCGCGTAGGCATCGCGTTCGCGCCGGACAAGCACACGGTGATACGTTCGGGGTTCGGGCTGTTCGACGACCGGTACAACACATCGTTCCTGTTCGTGACCTATCCGCAGCGGCCATTGACGCTGACGGGCGTGACGCTGCCCGGCATCCGCGACGGCGCGTTCAACGCAACGTATTCATTGAGCCAGTTGCCGTACATTCCGATGCCCTTCAGCCCGTTCGGAATCGAGCCGGCGGACGCCGCGGCGCAACTGGTGATGAATGGAACGTATCAACCGGTGAAGATGATCACCGACCTTTCACAGGGGTTGGTGTCACCGGTCGGCGATGGAACGGTGGAACGGCACAGCCAGATTCCCTACTCCGAACAGGCCAGCCTGGAGATTGACCGGGAGATCGGAAAGGGTTTTGTTGCCAATATCGGGTACCTGTTCGTGTCGTCGCACCACCAGGTTCGCGCGGAAAACTTAAACGTGTGCCCCACCGCAGGCGTAGCTACCGGACTTTATCCGTGCGCACCCGCCCCGCCCGCGCTTCCGGGATTTCCCGCCGGCAAGGATAATTTCAGCGGGCCGTTGTGGCCCGCCGGGTTGATCTATTACACGGACAACAGCGGCAACAGCATCTACCACGGGTTGACGCTCTCCGCGACGGAGCGCGCCGGCCGGTATTTCCAGTTGAACGCCAATTACACTTTTTCCAAAACGCTGGACGACGGAACGTTCACGACGTTCGTCAGCACGCCGCAGGACCTGTACAAGAGGTCGCTGGAGCGGGCCAATTCGAATCAGGACATACGGCACCGGTTCGTGGCGAATTTCACGGCCAGCGCGCCGGAGAAGAGCTTTGCCCGGTATTTCGAGTTGAGCGGCATCGTAACCGTGGAGAGCCCGCGGCCGTTTACGATGTTCGTGGGGTTTGACGCCAACGGAGACACCAATCCGGTTACCGACCGCGTGGGATACGCGCCGAGGAATTCCTACTGGGGAGACAATTTCCGGACGGTGGACTTGCGGATCTCGCGGTACTTCCGGTTCCGCGAGCGGCAGCGAATCGATCTGGCAATGGACATGTTCAACACCTTTAACCGCGCGAACGTGAATGAAGTCACGTCGGTGTACGGCACGTACAATTTCTGCAACGGCGAAATTCCCAATCACTATAAGGACGCGACTTCGATCGCCATTTCGCATGCGGCAATAGCTGGTTGTCCGGCGGCCGGCCCCCCAGTTCCTAACCCCGGCTTCGGCGGTCCGCGGACTATGTTCAACCCGCGGCAGTTCCAGTTTTCGCTGAAGTATTCGTTCTGAGCTTGGACAATACGGAGAGACCTGGCCGGATGGTTGTGGATCGAAATGCCGGCCATACGGGCAAAAGAACGTTCCGTGACCATACTTAGCGCCAAGCCAGAGCCCATCGAAATCGAGCTTCGCCAGGCCGCGGTTGTCGTGGTCGACATGCAGAACGCCTTCGCGTCCAAAGGCGGCTTGCTGGACATCGCGGGGGCCGACATTTCCGGGACTCCTTCCATTATTAATTGCATTCAGGAGTTGTTGGTGGCCGCGCGCCGCGCCGGCGTTCCGGTGGTCTATCTGCAAATGGGCTACAAACCAGATTTGAGCAACAGTGGAGGAGCAGGCTCCCCGAATCCGCGGAAAGAGTTGGCGATGCACCTGATGAGCTGCCGGCCGGAGCTTCGCGGGAAGTTGCTGACGGAGGGAACGTGGGATTTTGAAATTGTGGAGGAGCTGAAACCTCAGGAAGGAGATCTGGTTGTCCTAAAGACGCGCTACAGCGGCTTCGCCGGCACGACACTTGATTCCCTTCTTCGTACGCGCGGCATCCGGTATCTTTTCCTGGCAGGAATCGCCACCAACGTTTGCGTGGAATCCACGTTGCGCGACGCTTATTTCCTGGATTACTGGCCGATCCTGATTGTGGACGGGACGCTGCAGGCCGGGCCCGCAGAGATGCAGGCGGCGACGCTCTTTAACGTGGAGTCGTTTTTTGGATGGACGACCAGTTCGGACGAAGTGCGGAACATTCTTCGAGCCGCACATTCATGAGGCAGCCTTGCTGACAGTGGACATCGACGTAGGCGGAACGCTGACCGACGGGATCTTCACGCGCGGCGAGGAGGTGATCTGCGTCAAAGTGGACACCACCGCGCATGACCTGACGGTTTGCCTGTTCGATTGCCTGGCGCAAGGCGCGGAGAAACTGGGATACGCGGATGTGGATTTGCTGCTGAACAGTGTGGACCTGATCCGGTGGTCGACCACGATTACGTCGAATGTGCTGGCGGAACAGCGCGGGCCGCGGCTTGGATTGATTGTTTCGCGCGGGCACGAGTCCGATTTGTACAGCGGCCAGGCGAAAAGCGTGCTGCTGGACCGGCTGATTTTCCCGGCCAATATCATCGGAATGGACACGACGACCGCGGATAGCGAGGTGATGACCTCCGTTCGGGGATTGCTGGAAACCGGGGTGCGGCGAATTTGTGTCAGCTTCAAAGATGCTGAGCGCGATCCATCGGCCGAGATTCGGGTGAAGCGGATTATCGGCGAGCAATATCCCGACCATTTTCTGGGATCGGTGCCCGTGCTTGCGGGTAGCGATATTTCGCGCGGATCGAACGATATGACGCGAACGTGCTGTTCGCTGATCAATGCTTACACGCACGGGGCGCTGGCAGCGGCGCTTTTCAAGGCGGAAGATGAACTTCGCGAGACGCATAAGTACGCGGGCACGTTTCTGATTTCGCATATCAACGGCGGTGTGGCAGGGATTGCCAAGACCAAGGCGATCGATACGATGGAGTCCGGGCCGATCCTGGGAATCCACGGAAGCAGCCACGTGGCGAAGGCGCTTGGGATCCAGGATGTGGTTGCGTTGGACGTGGGAGGGACGACCGCGAAGGTCAGCGTTCTTGAGAACGGAGAGCCTATTTTCAGGAAGCCTTCGGACCTTTTTGGGATTCCGGTTGACATTTCATTGCCCTACCTGCGATCTGTCGCGTTGGGCGGCGGAAGTTATGTGAAACCTGCGAACGGTTCTTCGCCAACGGGCGTGACGCTGGGACCGGAGAGCATGGGGTCTTATCCGGGTCCCGCGTGTTACGGATTGGGAGGAGATCAGGCAACGCTGACGGATGCGTTTGTGGCCGGCGGACTGATCAATCCGGAATATTTTCTGGGCGGAGCGAAGAGCATCGATCATGGGATTGCCTGCAACACGATGGAAATGCAGATTGCCAAACCGTTGGGGCTGTCGCTGATGGAGGGTTGCCGGACAGTGATCCAGTTGGCGTTCCAGTCCGTGGCGGATGTGATTTCGCACGCGGGCTTGGAGCTGCACAAAACACTGGGATCACACACCCTTTTCGCTTACGGAGGAAACGGCGGGTTGTTCGCGTGCGGGGCCGCGGAAATAGCGGGGCTCCGGGAAGTTTATTTCTTTAATTTCGGGCCGGTGTTCAGCGCGTTCGGATCGTCGGTTTCCGACATTTCACATGTGTATGAGCGTCCATTGTATCTGGAGAAGCTGGACGAGGCTGGAGTGCAGAACATTCGAGGCGCCATCGAGGAGATGAAAAAGGAAGGGAGAAAGGATTTGTTGGGCGAAGGGATCGAGCCGGCAGGTTTGACGTATGCGGCGGAACTTGATGTTTCGGTGGCCGGAAAGAATGGGCACAGCTTTATGGTGGGGGATACTTCGCTGCAGAGCGCGCGCGAACTCTCTGCGTTCATTTCGTCAAAGCTGGGTGGCTCTTCCAACTTTTCGATCGATGTGGCGCGGGTGCAGTTGAAAAAATCCATGGCCAAGCACCCGAATATCAAGCGCACAATCCAGGGGGCGGACGCCGGGCACGCCCGCAAAGGGGCGCGCGGCGTGGCCTGGGGATCCGCGAAAGGCGAGGCGGCGATTTACGAGTGGGAAGCGCTGCAGCCCGGGAACCGGCTTAAGGGTTGCGCGATACTCGAGGGCATCCACAGCACCTATTTTATTCCAGAGGGCTGGAGCATCGAGATGGATGGATATGGCAACGGAGTGGTGAGGAAATCGTAGGAGCCGGGGAAAGATTCAAGGAGAGAGCATGCCGCCGGAGCAAGGCCGCAAAATTCGAATCACCGAGTATCTCGATCTCGACATCAACGGGGAGCAATGGCTCTGCAACCGGTGCGGCCGGGGACTTGGATCAGCTCGCGAGAATTACAAGAAGGGCTGCCTGGTCTACGACCGCGATCCGCGGGAAATTCATCAACCCATTGTGAACGGGGCGTTCAATTTTTCGCCGGACCCCATGTGGGTGCGGATCGTGGAATTTTATTGCCCCGGGTGCGGCACGCAGATCGAGACGGAATATCTTCCCCCCGGGCATCCGATCACGCACGACATAGAACTTGACCTGGACAAGTTGAAGGAGCGGATCGCGAAGGGCGAATTCGTGATTCGCAACGACCGGATCGAGGTTGCGGAATGAATTCCATCGACATCGACGTCGGCGGAACGTTCACCGACCTGGTGCTGAATTTTGACGGGAAGACGCTGATCCGGAAAGTGCCGACGACGCCCTACGACCTTTCGGTCTGTTTTTCGCGTGTGATTGAGGAAGGAGCGGCGGCGCTGGGAAAGAAAATCGAGGAGTTGCTGCCCGACGTGGAGATGATTCGCTACTCCACGACGATCGCGCTGAACCGGCTGATCGAAAAAAAAGGGCCGCGGCTGGGGCTGATCACGACGGAGGGCCACGAGGATGTGGTTCTGATCGGCCGCGGGGCGCAGTGGATCGACGGAACGCGGGTGGCCGAACGGAGAAACCTGGCGTTTCAGAGAAAACCGGATCCGCTGATTCCGCGGGAGCGAATCGTCGGCGTGAAGGAACGCGTGGATTCGCGGGGAAAGGTGATCCGTCCGCTGGACGAGAATGACGTCCGGGAAAAAGTGCGCTACCTGGTGAATCGCGGCGCGCGCGGATTTGTGGTTTCCCTTTTATGGGGTTTTCTGAACCCCGTTCACGAAAAGCGTGTTAAGGAGATCATTCGCGACGAGTATAAGGAATTTCACATTGGCCACCTGCCGGTGGTGCTGGCGGGCCAGGTGGTCGGAAAACTCGGAGAGTACGAGCGGACGCTGGCGGCGATTCTTGACGCGTATCTGCAGCGCTCGATGCAGATTGAACTTTCGGCGATGTGGGACAAGCTGCGCGACCGGGGCTACAAAAAGCCGCTGCTGATGATCCAGAGCTCGGGTGGGATCGCGGAGGTTTTTCGCACCAGCGCCAGCCGTACATTTAACAGCGGGCCGGTATCGGGATTGATGGGCGCGCACCACGTGGCGAAACTTCTGGGCTACCAGAACGTGGTAATGACGGACATGGGCGGCACGAGCTTTGACGTGGGGCTGGTGGTGAAGGACAGCGTGCGCAGCTACGATTTTCGGCCGATCATCGACCGGTGGATGGTCGGCATTACGATGATCAAAACGCTTTCGATCGGCGCGGGTGGTGGATCGATCGCATCGATAAACAAGCTCTGGCAGAATCAGGTGCAAGTGGGACCGAGAAGCGCGGGTTCGCTGCCGGGCCCCGCGTGTTTCAATCTTGGAGGCACGGAGCCGACGGTAACAGACGCGGATGTGGTGCTGGGCTATCTGAACCCGGCGTTTTATTTCGGCGGAAAGATGAAGCTCGACAAGAATCGCGCCGTTCAGGCCATTCGCGACAAAATCGCGAAGCCGCTGGGGATTGGAGTGGAGGAAGCGGCGACAATTGTCCGCAAGATCGTCAACGGCAATATGGCCTCCGCGATCATGAAGGAAGTCCATCTGCGCGGCTACAGCCCGGAAGAGTTCATTTTGTTCGTCGGAGGGGGCGCGGGGCCGACACACGTGGAGGGGTTCAAAGGCGATATCCCGAAGGCGGTGACATTTTCGTTTTCGCCGGTTTTTTGCGCTTTCGGATCGTCGACGATGGACATCATGCACGTGTACGAGCTTTCCAGGAAACTGACGCTGATGGAGCCGGGGACACAGAGGCTGACGGACAACTACGAAACGTTTAATCACGCGGTGCGTGGATTGACGGAACAGGCGCGCAAAGACCTGGCAGCGGACGGATTGAATCTGGAGGAAGCTTCCTTCGTATTGGAACTGGATATGCTGTACGGCGGCCAGTTCCACGTGAAGAGGGCGCTTTCACCGCGGCTTTCGCTTCATGGCGCGGAAGATGTGAAGGCCATCTGCGACGCCTTCGAAAAGGAATTCAGCGAAGCTTTCAGCCCGTTCGTGGTGAATCCGGAGGGCGGCGTTTTCATTGAGAGTTTCATTCTGAAGGCCATTGTTCCGGTTCGGAAAATTCAACTTCCCAAGATGCGTTTGGAGAAGCCCGACCCGAGCGCCGCGGGAAAAGGCGAGCGAGCCGTGTTCTGGCCTGACCGCAAGGACTTTGTATCAACGCCTCTTTATTCCTACGAGGAGCTTCGGCCAGGCAACGTGGTGGAAGGGCCGGCAATCGTTGAAGGCGAGTACACGACGCTGGTGGTGCCGACCTCGATGCGCTTTTCGGTGGACGAGCGCGGTTTGGGATTTTTGGAGCAACAATGATGGCGGAGCGAGGTCAGAGATGCCGATCCCCACGTTAGCGGAAAAACTGCAGTGGCTGAAGCCCGTGGCGCCGACGGCGTACGAGTCTGAATGCGCGGCGAAGGTCGGCCAGGGCGACTATGAAATTGGCGTACAGGTCACCAACGACATTCTCGACGAAGCGATGGAAGTCTTCGTGCGCGCTTCCCGGAGCTACTTTGGAGTTTCGGGGGATTCCATGGTGGCGATATTCACGGCGAATGGCGACCTGATCAACGCGTCGTGCGGCACGTACTTGCACGCGATTATTCAGCCGATCGTCATCAAATTCATTCAGAAATATTATGCGAACAATCCGGGAATCCGCGACGGTGACATCTGGTATACGAATGACGCGCTGTACGGCGGAATTCATAATCCGGACCAGGTTGCGTTGATGCCGGTATTTCACAAGGGCAAGCTGTTGGCATGGGCTTCGGCCGCACTGCACACCACGGAAACCGGGGCGATTGAACCAGGCGGGATGCCGGTGAGCGCAAAATCACGATTTGAGGAAGGGTTGAACTTACCGCCGATAAAGATCGGCGAGAATTTCGAATTGCGCAACGATTTCCTGGAGTTTTACTCGGTTTACGGCTTGCGGGCGCCGGCCATGTTTATTTCCGATCTCCGCGCGCGCTGCACGACGGCGGATCGCGTGCGGGTGCGGCTGCTGGAAATGGTGGAGAAGCGCGGAGAGGATTTCGTGGTCGGTTTGCTGCACAAGATGGTGGAGACCGCGGAGAAGGGCGCCCGGCAGAAGGTGAAGTCGCTCCCCGAAGGAAAATTCCGGACGGTGGTATTCAATGATGCGATCGGCTGGACGCCCGCGCTGGTGCGCGCTTGCTATCTGACGCTTACGGCAAAAGAAGGGCGGCTTACGTTCAATTTCGAGGGAACATCGCCGGAGAATCCTTCCTCTTACAACGTGCATTCGCAGGCGGTGGTCGGGCACATCGCGAACTTCATGTATGAATATGTGTTTCACGATTTGCCGATCTGCAGCGCCACGTTTGCGCCGATCGATTTCGAATTTCCGGAGGGAATCATCCTGAACCCCGACAAACGCGCGGCGACAAGCTGCTGCGTTTATATCGGCATGCAGACGCGCTGCGCCACGCACAACAGCTTCGCGAAGATGACGTTCTGCAACGCGGCGCTGTGGCAGCAAGTGGCCGCGTCGCCCGGCAGCCAGCACACGGCGCAGATATGCGCGGGGCATTCGCAGTGGAACCTGGCGGTATCAGACGTTTTATCTTTTTCTCTGAACTCGCAGGGACAAGGCGGGCGCGCGGGATCGGATGGAATGGACGCGTACGGGTTCGCCTGGTGCGCGTTCGGACGGGCGCCGGATTCCGAGCAGGTGGAGAGCGAACTGCCCGTTACGGTGACAATCTCGCAGCACTGGAAGGATTCCTCGGGTCCAGGGCTGCATCGTGGAGGCTCTGGTGCCGTTCAGCAGTGGATGATCCACAAGGTTCCGCACCTGGTGTCGCTGTGCATGGGGAATGGAAGCAAGGTTCCCCTTGGGCAACCGCTGTTCGGGGGATACGCTTCGTCGCCGATTCCGGGAATCAGCGTTCGCAGGGCGGATTTGCTGAAACGAATGAAGGATGCGGACCCCACTGTTTCCCTGGATCATCGCGACATGCTTGAGAATGAAACCATTCAAGGCGATTGGAGCTTTGAACTCGTCTCGCGCGTTCCCAAGCTTTATGACGAGGGAGATTTATTGTTTGGATTCAGCGGAGGAGGCCCCGGCTACGGCGACCCGCTGGAGCGCGACCCAGAACTGATTATGGAAGACCTGAAAAAGAAGATCATTTCCGACTGGACCGCCAGGAATATATATAAGGTTGCGTACGATCCGGAGCGGAGAGCGGTGGACGCGGAAGGGACGAAACAGTTGCGGGACACGGAGAGAAAAGCGCGATTGTCGCGCGGCGTTGCTTTTCAACAGTTTGAAGCCAAATGGAAGACGCAAAAACCTCCGGAAGATGCGCTGCTGTACTATGGAACCTGGCCGGACGCCAAATCGACGGGCCCCGTTTACCGGCCATAGAAAATGCATGGCAACCCGACGGCTCGCGAATTGCAAAGAATGCTATTTCAGGGGACGCCCCTTCCGCGGCCCCTGCTGTTGCCCATGGTATTTTCGCTGGGTGCGCGGATCGAAAATGTAAGCTTGCGCGCGTTCCTCGGGAATCCTACGAAAATCACGAATGCGATGCGGCAACTGCGCGGGCCGCTCGGCGCCGATGGAATCACATGCTACTGCGATCCGTTTCTGGAGGCCGAGGCGCTTGGCGGGACGTTGGAATGGAAGAGCGAGGATGGCCCCCCGGAGTTGCGTTGGCCGGGCCGCGTTCTTCCGGACGCCATCCCTTCGGGGTTGCACGTCCCAGAAGAAGCGGTTAAAGGCGGACGCATTCCGGTCGCGGTTGAAGTGATCCGCAGGCTGAAAGCTCTGGTGCGCGACGAATTGGTTCTGACAGCCGTGATCACCGGCCCGTTCACACTGGCAGGCAGAATCCTGCGGATTGACGCTTCCCAGGCAAACGAGATGGAACATTTGCACCCCGCGGCGATTGAGCTGGCGGCGGAGATGACCACCAAAGTTTCATCGGCACTGGTGGAAGCCGGGGCAAATCTTCTTTTCGTGCGGGAAGAGACATTTCCACAGTTCAATCCGGAGATGTGCGAAGCATGGAAGGCGGCGCTCGAGCCCGCGATCAACGTCATGCGTTTTTACGAGGCTGTGCCTGCCGTACAACTGGGCAGCCCGGCGTCTGCGCGGCAGTTCGGCGCGTATGCATTGCGAGAATTCGGAGGCGCAGTGGTTTGCCTGCTTCCGGATGCATGGAGTTCACTGGAGCAGGAAGCGATCGCCGCGCTTAATCCAGCGAAAGTTGGGATCGCCATCCCTTCCGAAATGTATGATGCGACGGTTGCCGCCACAAGAGAACCTGGTGTGACGGGAAGATGGCCGACACCCGCAGTAATCACGACACCGGGCGACGTTTCACCAACGACAGAAGCGAAGAACCTGGCAAAAATGCTGGAACGCGCGGCGGCCGGGAACTAGCGCGCACCGCGTTTGCCGGCAGCCTGCATTCGCCCGAGAGGCGCGGCTATTTTTCCTGCAAAGATTCCAGATAGCGGATCAGGTTTGCAATACGCATCTGGACAATCGCATCGTCCTTCCCGCTTACGTAAGCGAAAAGCGGCCCCCAGATCGGCATATCAGACGAGCCGTGCGCCGGGGAGGTTCCACTCCTGAGCACGTTTGCGACATGATCGGCGGGAAATTTTCCGCCGTTCTTTTTTGCCAGCAACGTGAGGTTTGCCGGCGGAACTGTCAAAGCCGAAGCAGCCGGCCCCGAGCCCTTGGCGTCCTTCCCGTGACACGGAGCACAATACGAATTAAACATACCGCTCCCGGAAGACGGCGATACATCCTTGATCGGGGCTTTCTTGATTTCTTTCGGTTTGTCCTGGGCGGCAGTGGACATCGCCAGGAATAAAGAAACGGAAAGCAGAAGGAACAGCGACCGCGTGAATTTTACAGTCATGGTAAGCCTCCATTGAAAGTCAGCGAACGACTGCGCGTGGAGCGAACCGGACTGCCGTCACCCGCCTTGAAATTCTGCACAAGCTGTACTCCCCCGCCGGGCCATTGTCAATCACCTGGACATATTGATTGACGGTAATCGGCCAATGGACGAGCGGAGACGAGTTGCCCGCTCAAGACGTTAAGCGGGATTGAGGTCTAGGCCGGAGGGGGCATTCTCCATATACTCGGAGGCATAAAACTGAATGTGTTTGAAGGTGGATGAATGAAGAAACGGTGGAGGAAACACCAGTTGGCGCTGCACGCGGCCGGACTGCTTGCAATGCCATGCCTTGCCCAGGACGTGGCGAAGGAGCAAGTGATTGGAAAGTTGGAAGTCGTGGCCGCCTTCAAGGGGCCGATGCCTACGGGCGTGAGCGTCTCCAACGACGGGCGGATTTTTGTGAATTTTCCGAGATGGGGCGACGCGGTGGAATTCACTGTTGCCGAAGTGAAAAATGGCGAGGCGCGTGCCTACCCGGACGGGGAGATGAATCGTTTCAGTGACGCGGACAATCCTGAACAAAAGCTTGTCTCCGTGCAGAGCGTCGTGGTGGACCCAACTGGCGAGCGGCTTTGGATACTCGATACCGGCAGCCTTCAGTTTGGCCCGGTGAAGCCCGAAGGCGGGAAGTTGATTGGTGTTGATCTGAAGACCAATCGCGTCGTCAAGAAAATCGTGTTTCCCGCGGATGTGGCCTTGCCAACGTCTTACCTGAATGACGTGAGATTCGATTTGCACCGGGGCGCGGAAGGCATGGCGTTTATTACGGATTCGACGGGAAACGGGCCGAACGGAATCATCGCGGTGGATCTGGCGTCGGGAAAAAGCTGGCGGCGGCTGAACGACCACCCATCGACAAAACCAGATCCCGCGTTTGTTCCCGTGGTGGAAGGCGAAATCATGCAGGTGCGGTTGCCGGGGCAACCACCGATGCGTTTTGCAATCGGTTCGGACGGCATTGCCATCAGCGCCGACGGCAAAACGCTTTACTACTGCCCGCTAACCAGCCGGCATTTTTACAGCGTGAGCGTGGACGCGCTGGCGGACCGCGCCAAATCCGACGCCGATGTGGCGTCAACCGTGAAGGACCTTGGGGAAAAGGGTGGCGCAAGCGACGGGCTGGAATCGGACGGCCAGGGCCGCATCTACCTGAGCGATTACGAGCACAACGCAATTCGCCGGTGGTCCGGCCTGAATGGATTTGAAACGCTGGCGCACGATCCGCGAATGCTTTGGCCGGACACGTTGTCCCTGGCGGCGGATGGTTATTTGTATTTCACGGCGAATCAGGTGGAACGGCAGAGCGCCTTTCACAACGGCAAAGATTTGCGGCAGAAGCCGTATCTGTTATTCCGGTTGAAGGTGGACGGAACGCGGATTCATTAGAGATTGCGAGGGGATCGCGCGCAGGGGAAGTCTAAGCGGGATCCGTCCTGGAATGCTCGAGGCCTTTCACCAGTTGCCAGAGTGCGCGATTGAGCGGAACGGGCACTCCGATTCGCTCGCCAATCTCCGCCATCGCGCCGTTCAGGAAGTCCACTTCGGTTAACTGGCCGGCCAGCACATCCATCAGCATGCTGACGTTTCTTTTGCGCGGGGAGCTTGCGCCCTCCGCAACCATTCTGCGGGGATCCCCATGCAACGCGATGCCGAGGGCTTTGGCAACTGCCTCCCCTTCGCTGAGGATCGCCTCGTACAAAGCGCCGGTCGGGGCATAGCGGACCGCGGCCCCATGATGCAATCGCGTGAGAGCACCCACCGGATTTGCGGCACAATTGAAAATGAACTTGGTCCATTGCGCGCCCCGCGCGTCGGGAAGCGCCACGATGCGAAGTCCTGCGCGTGTCAAAATGTCGGCGAACTGCTGAACGCGCGCAAAAGACGTCGCGGAAGGCTCGAAAGGGCCGATCCAAAGGTCGCTGTAAAATTCAAATCCCGCGTGGCCGGGTTCGATGACGTGCGCCGCCATCGTTGTGGCGCCGCGAATTACCTGGCCCACGTGTTCGGCAATGATCTCTTCGTTGCCCATCCCGTTTTGTACGGAACAGACCGCGCCGGTCTTTCCGAATATGTGAGCCGTGCGTTCGATCGCCGCGCGTGTATGGATGCTTTTGGTGGCCATGATGCCGAAATCACACGGGGGGATATTAGCGGCATCGGTGGTCGCATGTACGTTGCCGGTTAGCTCGACGGCGCCGCTGATACGCAGACCGCGTTCGTTTATGGCGCGGATTACCGGCGGGGAGACGTCGTAGACGTAGACCTGCACATCCTGAAGGCGCGAAAGATGGGCGGCGAAAACACTGCCAAGAGCGCCACAACCAACGATGCAAATTTTCACGGACACTGGATTTTTCGAGCTCCGGACTCTCTTCCTGCCGGCTCCGCTTCGGCCACGGAGGCCACGAGAGTAACAGGAGTCGGAACAATAGCACCCCTGGAAAATAGAATTCAACCACCTGCTGTTCGAGCGGATGGTATAAACTCTGCGTTCCGTATCAGGAAGCCAGCTCGGAGCGGAGTCCGATTGTGAGCACTGTTCGAGAAGTCACCTACGAAGTATTGCGCGGCCTGGGGATGACGACGATTTTCGGCAACCCCGGATCGACCGAACTTCCGTTCCTTCGCGACATACCATCGGACTTCCGGTACATTCTCGGCTTGCATGAACGTTCCGCGGCGGGAATGGCGCTGGGCTACGCGATGGCGACGGGAAATGCCGCGTTCGCAAACCTGCATTCGATTGCCAGCGCGGGGAACGGGCTCTCGTCGATTGTCGATGCATATTACGGGCATGTTCCCCTGGTGATTACATCGGGGCAGCAGGACCGCCGGCAAATTCTGGCGGAACCATTTCTTGTGAGCCGCGCCGTGGATGTGGTGAAACCCTATGTGAAGTGGGCGTACGAACCGCTGCGGGCGGAAGATGTGCCGGCGGCCATCGCACGAGGATTCCACCTGGCGATGCAGCCGCCGATGGGCCCGGTGTTTATTTCCATCCCGATGGACGATTGGATCAAGGAGTGCCCGCCGCTGGCAACTCGCAAAGTGACGAAGACAGTTTCGCCGGACCCCGCGGCGCTGGATGAAGTGGTTTCCGCGATCGACGGGAGCACAAATCCCGTGCTGGTTGCCGGCGCGCAAATTGAAGAGGACCAGGGGTGGCATGATGTTCTGAGCCTGGCGGAGCACTTGAAAGCCGATGTGTTCCAGCAGCCGATCGCACCGAGATGGACATTTCCGAGGAGCCATCCTCAATTTAGAGGAGGATTGTTTCCGGCGCAGCAGCCGCTGGCCGACCAACTGGCGGCCTACGATACGGTGGTTGTTCTAGGAGCGCCTGTTTTTACGTATTACGCGCATGTGCCGGGCAACACGGTGAAGCCGGGAACAAAACTTTTTCAAATTACCAACTCGCCGGAAAACGCCGCGGGCGCGCTCTCGGGCGTCAGCATTGTTGGGAATGTTGCCGCCGCCGCGCGTTATCTGTGCAATCACGTTCAAGCGAAACAGGGCAGTGCTGTTGGAACTCGAAAGAATACACCCGAGCCGAAACCTGAGTATCCGATCACGCCAGCGTATCTGTTTTCCGCGCTGAATCGCGTGATGCCGAAAAACGCAATCATCTGCGAGGAGTGCCCCTCTTCGAAGGGCGATCTGGACCGGCACCTGGTGGTAGACGAGCCTGGATCATTTTATTCCGTCCCCAATGGCATTCTGGGATTCGGATTGCCGGCGGCGGTCGGGTTGCAACTGGCGCGGCCGGAACGGCGGGTCGTGTGTCCCGTGGGCGACGGTTCGCTGCAATATTCCGTGCAGACGTTATGGTCCGCGGTGCAGTACAAAGCGGGCGTGATTTTCGTGGTGCTGCGGAATTCGGACTATTCCGCGTTGAAGGGATTTTGTGATTTTACGCAAGTGGGGCGAAATGTTCCGGGAATGGACCTGCCGGGAATTGACATGGTGAAAATCGCGCAGGGCTACGGCATGGCGGCGGAAGAGGTGGATCGCCCGGAAGCTCTTGAGGCCGCGTTCCGCCAGGCGTTCGCATCGGCTGAGCCGCGACTGATCAGCGTGAATGTTGCGAGGGGCGGACAAACCTGCATGGGAATGGATCAATCGGTTCATCCACCGAACTATCGTTAGGAATGAAACGAGGGTGCGGTGTCGCGCGGCGCTGATTATTCGGCGCCCAATCCAGTGTTGGCGCGAACGATTAGTTCATTGAATTTGGATTGCGCGCGCGGATCGCTGCTCAGAAGCGCTCCCGAGATGGCTGCCAGAAACCCCAGCGGTACGGTGACGATCCCCACATTTTCCATCGGAAACAACGGCTTTGCCTGAATCAAATGGCGCGCAACACCGGCCGCATCTATGCCCATGAAATTGGGACCGACGACAATCAGAGCGATCGAAGCGAGCAGCCCGACGGATAAACCCGCGATAGCTCCCGCGGTATTAAAACGCCGCCAGAAAATGGAAAGGACCAGCACCGGGAAATTTGCCGAGGCGGCCACAGCCATTCCCAGCAGCGCCATAATCCCGGCATTCGAGGCCGGGCCGACCAAGATTGCGATCGCAATGGAAATGCAGCCCACGGCCAGCGCGGCGATTCTGGCCACCTTAACGGATTCACCCGGGCGGCGCTCTTCGCCGTTGTGAATCACGTTCACCCAGAAATCGTGTGCAAAAGAGGTGGAAGCGCTGATCGCCAGGCCCGCCACCACCGCAAGAATAGTGGCGAATGCCACCGCGGAAACGACCGCGAGAAAAATGTTGCCCGCCAGGGCTTGAGCGAGAAGGGGACCGCTCATGTTGGTGCCGCCGTGAGTAAGGATGTAGTCGGGACCGACGATCACGGCTGCGCCCAAACCAAGAACGGAAGTGAGCACGTAAAAGGTTCCAATCAGAAACATCGCCCAGACAACGCTTTTCCGGGCGGTCTTTGCGTCGGGAACGGTGTAAAACTTCACGAGAATGTGAGGTAATCCCGCGGTGCCGAAAATAAAGATCAAGCCCATCGAAATCAGATCGAATGCACCGTAAGGAGGTTTGTAGAAGAGCCCCGGCTGAAGGAAATTACTGGAAACCAATTGTTGTTTCTGATGGTAGGCGACGCGGCCGGCCGCTGAAAACAGTTCGCCAAAGTGAAAGTGGAAATGCCGCAGTACCAGAATCGCCAGGGCCAGGGTGCAGGCGGAAAGCAGCATGGCCTTGATGATTTGAACCCAGGTGGTGGCCAGCATCCCGCCGAAGACCACATAGACAATCATCAGGACGCCGACGCCAATCACTGCCTGGTTGTACGTGATGCCGGATCCCGCCAGCAGCAACGCTACCAGCGCCCCGGCCCCGACCATCTGGGCAATCATGTAGAAAAGCGTGGTGGTAAGCGTGCTGATCGCGACCAGTGCCCGCACCGGACGCGGGTTCATGCGGAACGCCAGAACATCGCCCATAGTGTACTTCCCGAGATTCCGCAGCGGCTCGGCGACCAGCAGGAGGATGGTGACATAGGCTATAAAGCCGCCGACGGAATAGAGAAAACCGTCGAGACCTTTTACGGAAATCAGCCCGACGACTCCGAGAAATGAAGCGGCGCTCATGAAGTCGCCGGCGACCGCGAATCCGTTCTGCCAGGCGGAAATTTGCCGGCCGGCCGCGAAATAGCCGCTGGTGCCCCTGGAACGTTTCGCCGCCCAGTACGTGATGATCAGCGTGCTTGCCACGAAGGCAACGAATACGGAAAGCGAAACGATCACTTTTTTTCCTCGCTGCGTTTCGCCTGGCTTCCAAGGATGTCTTTTGTCAGGGCGTCGAATCTGGTCGAAGCCCCGAGGTAAAGCCAGGCGATGATTCCGCCAACAAGGAATTGCGACAAGGCAAACAGGTACCCCAGAGTGACGCCACCAACTATTCGAGCGGACATCCAGCCGGGAGCAAACCCGACGGCCACGGGCAACGCGAAGTAATAGAAAAAAAAGATCACGAATGCGGGAAGGATGAAGGCCTTTTTCAAAGCGACGAGGTGCTTGAATTCCGGGCTGCGGGCGATGGCATCCCAATCTTTTTGAACAGCCCCTTGGCCAGGCTTCGTGTTCTCTGTGGAATCCATATCCCGCCTCGATGCAGAAGGATTGTACCCAATACGGCGAAAAGAGAAAGCGCATCCATCCGGTGCAGCCGATTATCGCTCGCCGGCCAAAGCCTACTACCGCGGCGGCAGGCTCCTGGTGTAGGTTGATGGCATCCGATCGGCACGAAAGATGGGGCTTTCATGATCCGCCCTGAAATGATCAAACGCAGGGAATTTCTTGAAGCGACGACGGGGCTGCTGGCCGGAGTCGTGGTCGCCGGAAGCCCACTGTCCGCGTTCGCGGCAGGACGCGCCTGGGCTGTGGACTTGCGGGCGTTCTCGAGCGCGGAAGGCGCCACACTGACGGCGGTGGCGCGGACGATCTGCCCTCACGACAAATTGGACGATTCGGCATACGCGCTGGTCGTGAAGGCGCTCGACGACGAAGCGGTGAAGGACGAGAAAAGCCGCGACCTTTTTGTGAAAGGCGCCGCCGAGCTTGGGCCCGCTTTTGCGGCGGCTGGGGAAGAGGCGCGGGTGGCGGCTTTGAAGGGATTGGAAAGCTCGGCGTTTTTTCAGACGATGCGCTTGCGGACATTGCAATTGCTCTATGCTTCGCCAATTGCGTACGCCTATTTTGGCTATGAGGGTGAGGCATATTCGAAAGGCGGCTACCTTTTGCGAGGGTTTAATGACTTGCGCTGGCTTCCCGAAATCCCCGAAGAAGACAGCGGACCTCTTCCGGTCCGCGCATGATGGAGAATCCAGGAATCGTGGCTGGCATTGAATTGCAGGACGAAAATGCGGCGGTCATCATCGGCTCCGGCGCGGGCGGGGGCACGCTGGCGCACGAACTAACGAGGCGCGGCATCAAGGTGGTCCTGCTCGAAGCCGGGCGGCGCCAATCGCTCGAATCGTTCTCGCAAGTTCCCGGAACGGCCTTCGGCCAATTGACGTGGCTGGACGCGCGCACCCAAAGCGGCAACTGGGGCGTGGCGCGCGATTTTCCCACGCTGCCCGTGTGGCACTGCAAGACCGTGGGCGGCACGACGGTGCACTGGACGGCGTCGGCTCCACGCCTGGAACCCTGGGAACTGCGCGCACGGACCATTTATGGAGATATTGCCGGAGCATCGCTGATCGACTGGCCGATTCCCTTCGGGGAACTCGAAAAATATTACGAGTTGGCGGAAAAGCGGCTTGGGGTGACGCGCCGCAACGGCATCCCCGGCCTGCCGGCGTCTAACAATTTTAAAGTGATGCATGCCGGCGCAAAAAAACTCGGATACAAGCGGGTGCACACCGGGCACATGGCCATCAACTCGCGCGTCTACGACGGGCGAAGTTTTTGCATCCAGCAGGGATTCTGTGTGCAGGGCTGCAAGAGCGGGGCGAAATGGAGCACGTTGTACACGGAAATTCCGCGCGCGGAAAAAACCGGCAACCTGGAATTGCGGACAGAGTCCATGGCAACGCGCATTGAGCATCGGGCGGACGGACGCGTCAATGCGGTTGTTTACCGCGATGCTCAGGGACGCGAGCAACGCCAACGCGCGCGCGTGGTTTGCGTAGCCGGCAACGCCATCGAGACGGCACGCCTGCTGCTGCTTTCCGAATCGACTCAGTTTCCGCAGGGCCTGGCGAACTCTTCCGGGCAAGTTGGCCGCAATTACTGCCACCAGATTACGGGCTTTGTGTGGGGACTCTTCGATAAGCCGATTTATTCGTGGCGCGGGGCAACGCTGGCGGGAGTCGTCGAGGACGAACTGAAAAACGATCCGGAGCGGGGTTTCGTGGGCGGCTATCGCATGGAACTGGTCACGCTGGACCTGCCGACGTTTCCCCTGGTGGGATTGCCGTATGGCTGGGGCCGCGATTTCGCGTCCGTAATCGAAAACTACCGCAACATGGCGGGCATGTTCATCAACGGCGAAGATTTACCGCGCCCGGACAATCGCATTTCACTGGATCCCGCCATCAAGGACGTTTATGGCTTGCCGGTGGCGCACATTCACGTGGATGAACACGGCAACGACCAGGCGATGAGGAAACATGCGCAGGGCCAGATGCGCAAAATGTACGATGCCATCGGAGCGAAGCGCTCCATTCCTGGGCCAACACCGCCGGCAACGCACAATTTGTGCACGGCGCGGATGAGCGCGGATCCCGGCAAGGGAGTTACCAATGCGTGGGGCCGGACGCACGACATCAAGAATCTTTTTATTTCCGACGGAAGCGCTTTGAGCACACCGGGAGGCGCGAATCCAACCCTGACCATCGTGGCACTGGCGCTGCGGCAGGCGGAATACATCACCGAGCAGTTGAAGAGCGGAGCGGTTTGAGAAAGATTGGGACGAAAATGAAGCAATTGACTGGGGACGACTAGCTTATCCGATGAAATTCCGGCGAAGAAGTTGGTGGACGTGACCGGGATCGAACCGGTGACCCCCTGCTTGCAAAGCAGGTGCTCTCCCAGCTGAGCTACACGCCCCTCGTTTTTGCTGCTAACCATTATATCTTTCAACATCGTTTGGGACAAACTTGGGACACTCAAATTGCTAGTTTTTCGGCAGTTGCCCTGCGTGATGCGTGGCTAAAGTGCGTGTATCGACGGTCATGCGGAGACTGCTGTGCCCGATCTCGGTGAGAATGATCTTCTCGTTCACACCGCTGTCCTGCATCTTAGATGCACGTCCATGCCGGAACGCATGCATCGTGCCCTTTGGTATTCCGAGTTGCTTGCATAGTGGTCTGGGAACAAATAGACCGTAGAGTGGAATTTGTGTCTTTGCTTTTCCTTCGCCACCGGGTAGAATCCCGAAATAAGGAGGGAATCACGTTGGCGAAGATTAGCGATGCAACTTTCGCAGGACAATCTGGCACCAAGTACGACTTTAACGTGTATTCAATGGACCAAGCATTCAAGGCCGTTGGCGGCGTTTATGCCGTCACTCGTCGCTATAAGAACTCAAATGGCGGCTACAGCCATGAAATCATCTATGTCGGCGAGACGGGTGATCTTTCGACACGATTCGACGATCACCATAAGGCAGATTGCTTTATCCGACGCAAGGCAAACTGCATCTGCACTTTTCAGGACGACGATGCGGATTCACGGCTGAGCAAAGAAGACGACCTAGTCAAAGAACACGACCCTCCGTGCAACGGTTAAGTATCAGTCCTTACGCCGTAGGCTCCTGCGCAGGCTCCTCCAAGACTGATTTCACAGCTAGTACCACTATGATAAAATTAGCAACTCTGAACCACGAAAGCTGCCGTGAGCGAGCCGCGAAAGCACCATTACGTTCCTGTCTTCTATCAAAAATACTTCGTTAACCCGCACGGATTGCTGTGGGTTTATGACCGCAGCCTAAAGACTTGCAAGGAACTCCATCCCAAGTCAGTTTGCTTCGAGAAGGACTTCTACACGATCAGGCGAAAAGACGCGCCGTGGGATCGGCGCATCGAGACGGTCTTTAGCTTTGTTGACGGCATGAGCAGTTCAGCCATTCGGGAGTTTCTGTTTCAGTCTCCGACTCGTGAAACGATTAGTAATGTGCTCTATTTTATGGCGGTTCAATCGCACCGAACGCCGGAGTTCTCAAGAACCATGAAGGAAATGTATGCCTCTTCTGCCGAAGAAATGATGAGGCTGATGGCTGTGGATGTCGGCAGGATGCAATCAGTCCTTGACCGCTATAGCAGGGACACCGGAGAATCCGTAAATGTTACAGCGGAGTCCATGGTCAAGGCGGTGAGGGAGAAGGGGATAAAAGTCGAAGCGACTGAAATGCCTTTTCTGAGTCATATCTTTAGCCAAGCCGAGAGCACATTCAAAATCATGGCGCAGCTTTCTTGGCAGACACTCATCGCGCCGCAGAACGTTGGCTTTATCACATGCGACAATCCCTTGGCGGTAGTGCCGCCCGAAGGCTGCCCCTTGGTGGGTTTCTTTATACCTGGGACGGTCTCGTATTTTCCCTTGAGCCGCCAAATTTGTGTGCGCCTTGACCGCTCCGGCAAGCCGTTCGGCAATAGAAAAATCAGCAAGGAAAAGGTGCAGGTGATAAACCGAAACATCGCCTCAAATTCTGAGCGATTTGTTATGGGGTCAGACAAGGCGCAACTTATCAGTGCGATCAAGCAAAGCAGTAGTGAAGAGCAAGACCCCACCCCACGTTACACTGTGGAGACGGTGAACCCCGATGATCAGGGTTCTTACATGAAGCTTACACATCATCCGACCCGGTATTTCTATCTGAATGGTTTCGCGCCATGAAGCTTGCCGAAGTTGGGACAAAACTTGGGACAGTCAAAGAGGGGCAAAAACGGGGAATTTGTAGGCTAAGTCCCACGGAATCATTGAAGTTCGCATGAGCTACACGCCCACAGCGGCTACACTTCTATTTTAGGACAGTTTGGGAAGCGGCGCACCTGTGATCGGCATTCAGGTGAGCCGCCTGGTATCGTATGCGGTCATTTCCAGGCGCCCAATTGGCGGCGGAGCAGGAGCAGTTCGCCGAGGTGGTAGGCGTTGTGATCGGCGAGGACGAGGGCTTCGCGCAGGACGGTTTGGCCGTCGCCGTGAGGCAACGGGGTGAAAAAGTCCGTTGATCTGTTTTCCACGATCTGGAACATCGCTTTCAGGTCAGCGCGAAAAGAGCTCAGGCACTTGTCCCAAGCTTTGTTGTCGGGGGGAGCCGGGGTTTTCGGCCAATAGCCGGCGGGAAATTCGGGCGAAACGTGTTTGGGGTTGCGGGTGAACTCGAGGATGTCCCACTGGGCGATGCGCATGTGCTCCAGGACTTCCCATGGCGTGTGGGCCGCGCCTTGCGGTTTTTTTCCTTGAAGATCCGCAGGCCAATCCTTCACCGCGCATTCGAAATCGATGTGCGCGTGTCCGGCGGTAAGAAGTTCCACCAAGTGTTCCGGCAACGACTTTTGTTTTTTCGGCTTTTTCATGTTGTTTCTTCCCTCTCAGAGAGCGACCGGACATGAATCCCTAGCTAGCAAACCAACCCAAAGCAACCGCAGATCCTCTTATTTAGCGCCTTCCTCGTGGAAATCGGAAATCAAAGGATCAGGCCCTTCGCTGGCACAATCCTGTCTGTTTTTTTTGGATTGGGGTGATACGAAAAAGGTTACAAGCCGCCCACCGGGAAGCGTGGAGAGTCCCACCGTTTTGACAAGGACTGGAAAGGCAAGGGGGTCGAAAAAGAAAACCCACGCGCCGGGGCGGCGCGTGGGCAATTCAACGCATTCGGCAACACTCGAGTGTGTTGGTTAATCGTGATCGGGGTGGTTGTGGCGCCATTTCCAATAATGCTGTTGGTAGTTATGTTTCCGGTGTTCGTAGGCAAGGTACTGCTCGTGACGTTCCTGCTGGTAATGCCGGTAGGCGCGATCTTCACGGTCATCCCAGTTGTGATAGTCGTGATGATGCGAGTCGTAGACGCGAACCTGAATTCCGGCATCCTGCGCCGCCGCGGCCGCGATGGGACCGGTGATTGCGAGGGCAGCCGTCAGGAAGAGCCCGCCTAGAAGTAGATTTGTACGTTGCATATGATGTTCTCCAGACCGCAATCCCTGGATTCACGATTTCGAAATCACGGTAGACACCACTATGTGCGCATCGGGGCTGGAAAGATGCCCTGTATTGAACATGATGACAGCTCTTTAAGACGGCTTTTTCAGGCGCCCGAGGGTTACATCTTTTTGGCGTAGTGGTCGCCAAAGAAATCGTGGGCATTCCACGCGGGGCGCGCCGGGTCCTGGGTGATCAGCCATCCGCAGAGGTACGCGAATTGGGCGTATTTCACGGCCTGGTTGAAATCTAGGTTGGGCTGCTGCATGTCGTCCTGCGGTTGGTGATAGCGCGTTTCTTCCCAATCCTTGAAGATGGCGACGGGATCGATTTTCGGGTCGTTCGATTTGAGTCCCGGCGTGGGGAACACAGCGGGGATGCCCTGCTTGACGAAGGAATATTGATCGCTGCGGATGAAAATAACCTGTTCGGGCATGGGGTCGGGGCTAAGGGCCAGGTGCAGGCGCTCGGCGGCGCGCTTCACGACTCCGTCGAGGGTGGAATGTTCCGCGCCGAACGGAATAATGTCCTGCAGGGGCCAGAGCATCTGGTCTTCGTCCATGTTGACATTGGCGATGATGGCGTCTTTGCTGATGGTCGGATAGTGCGCGAAATAGTCGGAGCCGAGAAGGCCGGCTTCTTCGCCGGTGACGGCAACGAAGAGGATGGAGCGCTTCGGGCGCGGGTTCATTCTTGAAAACGCCCGGGCGACTTCGAGAAGAATCGCGCAACCGGAAGCATTGTCGAGCGCACCGTTGTAGATGCTATCGCCCTTCACCGGCTCACCGATGCCGAGATGGTCGAGGTGCGCGCTATAGACGAGATATTCGTTTTTCAGCGCGGGGTCGCTGCCTTCGAGTTTGGCTACCACATTGTGGCTGCTGACATCTTCGAGTTTCGCCTGATTGTGAATTTTGGCGGTCAAAGGTAGCGGAAACGTGAGTGGCTTCCCTTCCTTGGCGGCCTGAAAAACCTCTTCCGGAGTGTGGCCGCTGCCCACAAAGAGTTTCTTGCTGGCGTCCAGGCTGAGGATCGCGCCGCCGTGAAGTTGGGGGAAATAATCGTTTGGCAGGCCTTCCTTGGTGAGCCAGCGAAGCCCCGGGCGCGAGAGATCCCTGACCTGTTCCTTGAAGGAATAAATGCTTTCGAGGACCGGGTCGTTGACGACGATGAGTCCGACGGCGCCGTGGGCGGCGGCATTGGCTATTTTCTGTTCGAACGAAGAATAGTGCGCCTTGAGCGAAGATTCGAAATTGGGCGCTTCGAAGACCATCGCGACAATTTTCCCCTTCACGTCAATGCCCTTGTAATCGTCGTAATTCTGTTCCGGAGCGGTGACGCCAAATCCGACGTACACAACGGGAGCTTCGACGGAAGTTTCTTTGCGCGCGGGATCGCCCCCGGCGATGAAATCCTGGCGGAAGGCGAGCGTTTCGGATTTTCCGTTGCGAATGAGGGACATCGTGGTGTTCGCTTCGTCCGGACGCATCGAGCGCAGCGGCACATTCTGGAGGTACGAATTGGCATCGCCGGCGGGGGCGAGCCCCATGGACTCAAATTCTGTGGCCATATATTTGGCGGCGATTTCGTAACCGCGCGAGTTGGTGCCGCGGCCTTCTAGCAAATCGTCGGCAAGGAAGCTCATGTGGGCGCGAATGGCTTCCGGCCGGATAGATTCCATGCCGGCATCCGCCGGATCGGTGGAGGCCTGGACCACAGCGGCAGGCAAAGCCAACTCGAACAGCAGCGCAGCACACACCAGATATCTGACCAGCTTTAGCATGAGGGACACCCTTCTGAGTTCCGGATGAAATTTACCGATAAACAGCCTATGTAGAGCTTGGACGGGTGTCAAACGGACGGGGTAAGCAACGTTCTGCGGCGAATCCAAGGAAATCACGGGGGTTCAGGAAGCCTCCGGCGGTTCCGGGTGGATGGTGACACGGGAGATCTGGGGAAAGCGCTCTTTGACGCTGTCTTCCAGGGCGGCGGTGACATCGTGGACGCGAGTGATCGAAAGGTCGCTCTTCATCACGCAGTGGCAGGAGACGAGGATGTGGTGTTCGACCTGGCGGACGCGGACATCATGGCAATTGATGAGCTCATCGTAGGTGCTGGGCATGCCGTTGAGGAAGGATTCGACAGACATTTCAAGCTGGCGCATCTCGCCGGCGCGGGTGTCGGGCGTGGCGATGTGCCGGCCAAGCGGCTCGATGTGGATGTTGACATCCACGTTGCCGTTGCCGAGTTCGCGGATGCCGTCTTCGAGTTCGGTGGCGCGGCGGTGGGCTTCGCGAAGGCTTAGGTTTTCGTCCACTTCCAGGTGGAGTTCGACAAAGAGGTGGCCGTCCTGCAGGGAGGCAGTAACATCGTGAACCGCCAGGCCGAGGCGAAGAGCGACGGCGCGGACGGATTCGAAGAGGTGTTCGTCGCGAGGGGCGCGGGGTTCGGCATGAACGATCACGTCCGCGGGGACGATCTGCGCGATGCGCTTTTCGATTTTGTCGGTGAGGGCGTGGACCTGTTCGAGATTGGCGGTGCGGGCGACGCTTACGGTGGCGTCTACAAAATAACGATTACCGGCGCGGCGAAGGCGCACGCGTTCCACGTGAAGAACTCCTTCGATGTTTCCAACCTCGGTCACGAGCTGATCCTGCAAACCTGCGGGAGCCGCGTCGAGAAGAGCGTCGAGCGTGCGGCGGCCAAGCTGCGAACCGACCCAGAGAATGACTCCGGCAACGGCAAGGCCCGCGAGCGAGTCGGCGTAGGCGAGCCAGGGAAGATTCCAGACATTGCCGGCCCAGACCAGAGCGACGCCCAGGATGACGACAATGGTGCTCCAGACATCAGTAGAAAAATGAAGGGCGTCGGCTTCGAGCGCTTCGCTGGAATAGCGCTTGGCGACTGCATTGAGGGTGCGCGCGCGGGTCATATCAATCGAAAGGGCGACGAGAAGAATCACGATGGCGGTTATGCTCGGCTGGATATGGACAGAGTGGAAAAAGAGGCGGTGGAAGGCCTCGTAAATAATGTAGACGGCGGTGAGTATCAGCAGGCCGGTTTCGATGAAGGCGGAGAAATTTTCGAATTTGCCGTGACCGTACGGGTGGCGCTCGTCGGCGGGCTGGTCGGAAACGCGCACGGAGAGAAACGTGATGACCGCGGCGACCAGGTCAAGGCCGGAATGCAGCGCTTCGGAGAGGATGCCGAGGCTGTCAGTGCGGATGACCAGGAAAGTCTTTAAGCAGAGCAGGAGAGCGGCAGAGCCGATGCTCAGCAGGGCGGCGCGCTTCTTTTCCTGAATGGCGGTCTGGAGGGCTCGGGGAAAGACCATGGAGTAAGACTACAACAGGTGGAGGAAGGATGCTGAATAGGGAGCGGGGCGTTGCTCGAGAAAAAGGAGCACGGTCGGGAATGGCCCTGCCACAATTGCTCAGGACTTTTTTTCGGGGATGAAGCGGAGCGAGGCGGAGTTCATGCAGTAGCGCAAGCCGGTGGGCTGGGGCCCGTCGTCGAAAACGTGGCCGAGGTGGGCATCACAGAGGCGGCAGGAGACTTCGTCGCGGGACATGCCGAGGCTGTTGTCGGCGGAAACGAAGATATTTTCCTTGGCGATGGGCGCCCAGAAACTGGGCCAGCCGGTACCCGATTCGAATTTTGTGGACGAGGTGAACAAGGCGTTGCTGCAGCAGATGCAACGATAGAGTCCCTTGGTGTGATTTTCGAAGTAGGCATTCTGGAACGCGCGTTCCGTGGCGGCGTGACGGGTGACCTGATACTGCTGGGGATCGAGCAGCTTGCGCCACTCTTCATCGGTCTTCACGACTTTCGGAATCGTAACCACGCCAAGTTTCTTCCCGGCATCGTCAAACTGGACTATTTTCACGGGGCCGCCGTTGGAGTCGGCGGAAACACGCGCATGGGTGGATGAGAATTCCCGGCGCACGCTCCACAGCAGGAGTGAGCCGCCAGCCAAGCCACCTAATCCGGAAAGAAACGCGCGGCGATTGGATTCCATGGAAAAACCTCCGAACGGCAGAACACGGCGATCCGTGCGGACCGCCCCTGCTCCATCTGAGTTGCGCGCGCGGAAAAGGTTACAGCGAGCCTTTGGCGGTCATGGGAGGCTCGGGAAGAAGCGGCAAGTGCTTGGGTTCGCCCCGCGCGCCGCGCACTTCGACCTCTTCAAAGAGCAGCGAAGGAGCGACGACTGAAGCCGGCAAGCCGTTTTGCGCGGTGCCGAAGGCGGCCAGCGCCGTGCCGGCAACTCCGGCGGTCTGGTTCTGCATGTAGTTAAATACAGCGCCGTCATTACCGATGCCTGCAATGTTGCGCAACATGCGCGGGCTGAAACCCGTGATGCGCGCGCCACGCACAATTTCTTCACGGCCATCGGCGGGATAGATTTTGTAGACGACAAGCGGCAGGCGATCGGTAGCCGCGTTGCCGCCGAAGCTGGCCAGGAGTTCGCTGAAATCTTCCTGGTGCAACAGGCTCAGAGACGGGTTATCCATCTGGCGGACAACGATGCAGTATTCGAGCTTTTCCGCGCGGCAAGAGTCGAGGAATTTCTTTTTCAGATCTTCCTTCGATAGCGCTTCCGACGAAGAGAAGAATAGATTGCTCATCACGGGCCGGGAGTCGCTGAGGAAAGCACTACGCCCGTGGCCATTGGATTTCTCAAAGTCCGGGCCGGGGCGGCGGGACATCAGCATGTTTTTCAGCTTGCCTTCATCCACCAGGGTGACTTTCTCGCCGGGTACGCCTTCCTGATCGATGGCATAGCTGCCGACGAGCAACGCACCCTTGTAATCCGATGCGGCCGGGTTATCCATCAACGTGACGCCCGCGGGAAGAACGCGGGTGCCGACTTTGCCGCTCCAGTCGCTGCGGCCGCCGAGGCTGCTCATCAGTTGCTCGACGACAGGCTGAAACGCGAGGGGTGGCCGCGCTCCGCTGAGCGAGGGAGTGAGCACTTCGGCCAGCAATGCGCCGGCCGCACGAGGTTCAAAGAGCACCGGCCCGGTGTAATCGGGCGCGGGTGGGGCTATGCGCATGCCCATCAATTCGGTACCGGCGACATTCAAGGCTTTACGCACAGCATCCGGGCCGGGAAGATCCGCGGGCCGCGGCACATACGCAGAATAGAAGTTGTTCACTTGCATGCCGTCATCGGCCAGCGAGCTGAGCCCCGACTCGATCGCGGCGAAGGAATGATTAGCGCGAACTTCCGTGCCTTCGCTGGTCAGGAGGTACTCGGTCATGAAGACGAGGTAATAGGTGACCTTGGATTCGTAAATCTGAGGGAACGCGCGAAGCGCCGCGGAAGAGTCGCGGGCCTCCTGATCCCAATTGCGGCTGGTCCAGTCTGAAGCGACCAGCGGCTCAATGTGCTTTACGGGTTGGACGTGCGAGAAATCGTCAATGTCCGACTGCCGCGCGAGACTGCTGAGATATGCCTCTTTGCGTGAGTAGGTTTCCACCGCCTCTTTGAACGCCTGGTCAGTGGCGATCCACAAATCCTGGCGCAGCGAATCGTAATCGCGGTCGATGCCGACGGTGCCGGAGGGGCCGATGAAGCCGCGGAAACCGTCTTCGCTGACAAAGTTGGAGCTATCGAGCTTGTAATCGCCGACACGCGCGGAGACATTCATCACCCGGTTGCGATTGTGCGCGGAGGTGACCAGCGCACCGTACTCGGCAACGACCTCGCGAATATCCATGTCCAGCAAGCGGTATTCGATGTAATACGGGCGCACGGGCTTGTCGAGCTTCGGAATCTGCAGCTCGAGGCGCGATTTCGCACGCGCCATCTCATCCTTCATGGCTTGCAGGGTGTGATCGTTGTCGGCAGGAGCCTGGGCGAACGCGGCGGACGCGCCGGCAAGAGCGAGAAAAGCTGCGAGAAGGCGAAATGCGCGCATTACTGGAGGCCTCCGGATTTCTGAATGTCGTGCGCCGGGGGCGGCAGGATGGGCGGCCGATCCGTGGACGATTGCTTCTTTTGAACTTCGAGTTCGGAAGTGAGAATCGCGGGGGAGGCAGCGGAGACCGGCACGTAGCCGGATTCGGCGCCGCAGTAGCCGTTGAACACTTCCGGCGTGTCGCCGGTGGCGACGATTTTCGTCAGCGCGGCAAGCGGGGTGCCGACGATATCCACGCCTCGCACAAGCTGATCCGGCCGGCCATCGGCAAAAACCTTGTAAACGACGAGAGGTTCCACCTGGAAGGCTTGCGGCTGCCCGCGGCCGGTGAAGGTGAATCCTCCGGCGATGTCGTCAATCAGCAATCCGTATTGCTTGCCTTGCTGTTTGACCAGCTCAATCAGCTTGGCCCGGAGCTGAGCATTGGTGACCATCTTGTTGCTTTCCACCAGTAGATTGCCCTGGCGGGAAACGGGATTGGCGCCAAGCTGGCGGCGGCCGTGGCCGTTGGAATGTGGAAAGTCTTTCAACGGGGAGCGGGACATTTCGAAATTTTTCAGGACGCCATGATCCACCAGGACTACGCGTTGCGCCGCCACGCCTTCGTCGTCAAACTGGTAGTAGCCGAGAAGATCCTGTCCCACCACTTTTTTCTCTGTGGCGTCGTCCACGACCGTCAAGAAGCTTGGAAAGATCTGTTCGCCGACTTTTTTGGCGAAGGTCTGGCCCTCGGTCACATCCTTTTGCCGGTGCCCTTCCGCGCGGTGGCCGAAAACTTCGTGAAAGAAAACGGCGGCAGCGCGGCCGGTGAGCAGAGCCGGGCCGACGGTGGGATCGTTCAGCGGAGAAACGACTAAGCCCTCCATTTCCTTGCGCAGTTGCGCGGAAGCAGCGAGAACCGCCTTGTCATCCGGAGCATCGCCGGGATTTACCCAATCAAAGTTGTAATAGCGGTTGATGTCCATGCCATCAGCGGCTTTTCCCTGAATGAAAAGCTCCAAGCGGTAGCGAACCTGGCCGAACTGAAGCTGCGTGCCTTCGGAATTCACCTGAATCTGGTTTTGCGCCTGGGCCGTGAAGGTGACGATGGAATTGATCACCGCTCGGGATTCGCGGAAGTAGCGGGTGTAGTCGCGAACCTTCTGCTCCCAGGGTTTGCGATCGAGGGAATAGGAAACCAGGGCGCCGGTATAGACTTGCGGCTTTTCGCGGGAAAAATCGGGGGCGGCGCCTTCCTCGGTTTGCACTTTCACTTCCTTGCCGGTCTTGATCTTGATCAGCGCTTCAGCGGCCGAGCGGTATTCGGTGTCGGTTTCCAGCCAAACGGCGCGGCGCAGGACTTCGGGATCGTCGTCAATGGGCACGTTGGTGCCGGGACTGCCGGAGGGCGGCTGGCGCCCGTCGATTTTGTGGGTATTGTCGAGGTCGTAGCTGCCGGTGCGGACAGCGACTTCGAGCCAGCGGTTGCGGCCATCATCGCTGCTGAGCAAAGCGCCGTTCGAACCGGAAACGGTGGCGCGCTGCGTGTCGGTGAGGGTGTAGCTGATGAAATAAGCGGCGGGGTCCTGCGCGCCATAGGCCTTCAGGGAGCGTTCCAGCTCTGCCTTCAGTGCGGCGATGAGCGGAGAAGGTTTTACCGCGCCATCCGGAGGACCAGCGAACAGGGGCGGAGTAGATGCCAGCAGCAAAAGGGCGCCGAGCGCGGTGCAGAGAGAGAAACGGCGGGCCGAAAAAACAGGGATGGAAGGGTTCAAGAGTGCCTCACTCACGATTAGACGCAATACTCAAAGGTTCAGTGTACGCCACCGCCGGTGGGTAGACAAAGCGTGGTGTGGACGGCGAGAAGCGGCAAAAGCACTACCTCGTATTAGATGGCCGAAGCGAATGCAGCATTGCTAAAAGAAAAAGCCCCGGCAAGGTATCTCACCGAGGCCCTAAACAGTGTTGTTAGCGTGCGTGGATCAACCGCAATTCGTTGAACCTTTGGGGCACCCATTGGGCGGCGGGACGGGCGCCGGGGTGCCCGAACTACGGGTGGTCACGATGGGAACAACGACAAGGGGAATCACGGCAATGATGCCAATGGCGATCGCAGTACCTTTGCTGATGTGATGAATCTGGCCGAGGTTCGGGCCGGATTCGAGAGTTGTGCTGGCAACCGCATCCGACAGCGTGGAAAGATTCGCCTGCGAAGGGGCGGCCGGGCCGTTGGAATCGCCGTTGCGCACGGTGGTGATTTGTCCTGCTTTCACGCCCACGCAGACACCCGCGAGATTGCAAACGTTGACCACGCCGTCAAAGACCACCACGGTCATGATGTTGTTCTCGTAGGCGACATAAAAATCCGTTCCCACCACGCCAGCGACACCCGACGGCGTGTGCACTTCGAACTTGCCGTTGGGCTGGGAAATTTTTTGGGCCTGCGAGCGGATTTTTCCGACCGTGACTTCCAGATCGGTCTGCTGGGCGCCCGCGTCGTGCTTCACCACTTTCACGGACGAATCGGAGCCGACATTCAGCACGGAGCCATCGTCCAGAGAAACGCGCGCGCGGCCGTTGGCCTGCGTGCTCAGCACGTCTTGCCAGTCAACGGCAGTTTTGGCACTGGCCGTCATGGACTTTGCGCCACGCACCAGGCTGACTGCGGGGATCACGCGGGAAACTTCTCCCGCGCGCTGGCCGGTGGCATCGGGCCTGGCAAAAGCGTCAAAGGGAATTGCCAGCGCGCACGAAAGCAGGCAAACGAGTGCCGCCGGATACGGGGATTTTCTATTCATCGAGGACTCCTAATTGCGAACAAATTGGTAACTACACTAGTTACTGGAGAAGCAGCCAGAGGTCAATTGAAAAGAGGCAAGCTTTGCCCAGTTAACCACGGTGGAGAAGCCGGAGAGCGGTCAGCCCGCGAAATGGAAATAAGCCGCGGTCATGTCGTCCCATTGCCTGCAGCTGGTGGTGTACTCCTGAATGGCGGAAAAAAGATGGCCGAGGAGATCGAGGGGCGATTCGCCGGCGTGGCGGCGGCAAACGTCCTGGATGCCATCGAGTCCGAACTCCTGGTCGTAGGAATTGCGCGCGTCGCTGAGGCCGTCGGTGAAAAAGAGGAGAGAATCGCCGGGTTCGAGCTGCAGCGAGAGTTCGTCATAGCTGGCAACGGAAAACAGGCCCGGCGGCAGGCCGGCAATCTGTAAAACACGCGAGTCTGTTCCGCGGAGCAGAAGAGGGCCCGGCATTCCGGCGCTGACAATCCGTATCCGCGCGCTGGCCGGATCGAACAGGGCGTACTGGATGGCCGAGTGGCGCCCGGGAATGCCCCGAAGCAAGAGGCGCTGGTTCAAGAGGGAGAGAACGCGCTCGGGTTCCATACCCGTTTTATGGATGCCGCGAAGCGTGCCGACGGCGAGCGCCGCATACAGCGCGGCCGGGAGGCCTTTTCCGGAGACGTCGCCGACATAAATACCGATGGTCTCGTCGCTGAGCTTGAAGTAGTCGAGGTAGTCGCCACCCACTTCGGTGACCGGCTGGAATTCATGCGAGATGGTCACACCGGCATGGCGCAGGGGATGCGCGGGCATCATGACGTTTTGAATGACGCGAGCCTCTTCCAGTTCCTGCTCGCGAAGCTTTTCAATAGAACGCAAATCCAAAGGGAGTAGCGCGGTGTCCATGAACCCGTCCGGAGGGGAGAGTAGGACCGCGAGAGGGGCGGCGTTAGATGAAGCATATCAGGCGGAGGTGTGCGGCGGGGAAAATTGCCCGGGCCTTGTTACCAATTGTGCTCCGCGGACGGCGAACATCTTGCGAATAGCCGGACGCGCGGGAAGAATGGAGTCATGCGCGCCCTTGCTCTGGTTCTGGTAGCGGCCCTGATCCTGTTCGGGGTTTACCAATTCTATCTGAAGAAAATGCCCACAACCGACGCGGGCACTGCCTCCACCCAGGCGATCAATCTGACCGGGGTGCGCATGGACCTGCTGCAGATCGCCCAGGCAGAGCGCGGAAACATGGCATTGAACAGCAACTGTGCTTCGCTGGATGAGCTGATTACGTCGGGTTCGTTGAGCATGTCGCGGTCTGGACGGGACGGCTACACGTACGAGGTAACTTGCAGGGGCGGCGCCGATTTTCAGGTGGTCGGGCGTCACGCGCCCGCGCCGGAAGGGTCGCCGATCCGGTATCCCACCCTGGCCATAGATTCTTCCATGCAGGTCGGCGAAATCCAGTAACTCGCCTGCCCCCCCACATCCCTGCCAAGGACCCATTTTTGCGGGAACAATCCGCTGCCACCCTGCGTATTTAGGGGTGAGGCCGCAGACAGCGGCCGTCGGATAAAGAGCGGAAGGGAGAGCAAGAAAATGGGTGGCGATGTGATCGGATTGGTTGCCGTGGTTCTGACGTGCGGGATTCCTGTGGCGTTTATGTATACGTATTATCGGGTGCGAAAACTGCGCAGCGAAGAACGGCTGGCCGCGCTGGCTCGGGGAACCGAAATTCCCATGGAGCCGGAGCTTTCGGAGTTTGCCAGGTCGCGCCGGGCGGGTATTCTGCTGGTGAGCGGCGGAGTTGGATTTATTGTGATGTTTGCAATGATCGCGCGGGTGGTTGGCGAGCCGGAAACGCTGGTGGCATCGGCATTTGGAATTTTGCCGCTGGCCATCGGCTTGGGTTATTTTGTGGACGCTGCGCTGATTCGCCGCGATTTGAAGGCGTCGTAAACCCGCGGCTTGCGCGGGCTCCGGGCGTCGGTTCAATGTTCAGGCTTCAGGTCGGCCACCAGCGTGTCCGCCAGGGCATAACTGGTGGTCGGCAAATCCTGAAACGTGATCTGGATGTGTTCGGCGCTGGCTTTTCCCTCTTCCATCAACGCCGAAGCGATGCGCTTGGCAATTCTGCGCTTTTGCTCGACGGAGCGGCCCTCAAGCCAGGTGATTTGCACGTACGGCATGATTCCTCCTCAAAATGGGCTGCGTCGTTTCCACAGTATAAGGACGGCAGTCCGGCGCGAAGAGTGAACCACCGCCGTGTGTTAGAATCAACCTCGCATGAATCCCGCTATCCCACAGATGCTGGAGTTGCAACGGCTGGACCAGATCACGGCTGCGCTGCGCGCCGAACTTGAAGGAATGCCCAGGCGGCAGCGGGAAGCCGATGCCAAGCTGACCGGCGAAAGAACCGCACTGGCCGCCGCGAAAGAAACACTGACCCACGCCCTGGCGGAACGCAAGAAGCTCGAGCTGGACGTGCAGCAGTGGAAGGATCGAGCGAAGAAATACCGCGAGCAAAGCAGTTCCGTGAAAACCAACGAAGCTTACAAAGCGCTGCAACATGAAATTGCAACGGCAGAGGGCGAAGCTTCGAAAGCCGAAGACCGCGTGCTGGAGCAGATGATGGCAATCGAGGAAGCGGAGCGCCGGGTGAAACGCCTGGAAGCGGAGTTGAAGGAATCGGAGCAGGTGATTGCGGGGGAGAAAAAAGAGATCGAAGTGCAGTTCGCCGGAAAAAAGAAGGCCTGGGAAACGGCTACGGCTGAACGGCGCGGGATTGCAAAGAAAATTCCCGAGGATTTGCTGGAGCTTTACGAGCGGATCGCCAAGAAGCATCCCGGCTCGGCGATGGCCCAGGTGCGCGACGGGCAGTGCAAGGCGTGCGGGCTGCGCGCGCTGCCGCATACGATTCAGCAACTGGAGTCGGACACCGACGAAGAGCTATTGCGCTGTGAATCCTGCGGCCGGATTCTCTACTCGCTTGAACCCATCGCCCACGCCGCACCCAAGGAGTCGGCTACAGGAGCAGCGAATTCCTGATGTGGAAACGTCCTTCAGTGCCAAAAGGCGCGGGCCTTTTCGGCGAAGCGGAACCCGAACGCAAAGCGATTGCCTCTTACCAGGCGAATGTGGACGGGGGCTCGCGGGGAAATCCGGGGCCGGCGGCGTACGGCGTGGTGGTTCGCGACCCGCGCGGAGAGATTGTGGCGCGGCTGAAGAAGTACATCGGCAAAAACACCAACAATGTAGCGGAATATTTCGGGCTGATTGCGGCGCTCGATTACGCGCAGAACCACGGGATTCGCGCGTTGCGGGTGGAGAGCGATTCGGAATTGATGGTCAAGCAGTTGCGCGGGCAATACAAGGTGAAGAGCGAGGAGTTGAAGCCGCTGTTTGAGCGCGCGAAGAAAATGTCGCAGACGTTCGAATCGTTCCGCATCAGCCACGTTTATCGCGAACAGAATAAGGAAGCGGATGCGCTGGTGAACCAGGCGCTGGATGAGACCTCGGGTTCGGGTGGCGGCACTGCTGCCAAAGCGGAAAAACCGGCGGGCAAGGACGGAACGATGCGGTTAGTGGCGCGGTACAAAGATGGAGTACTGCAGCCGTATGAGACGTTGGATCTTCCGGAGGGGACGGAAGTGGAGATTCTGCTGCGGCTTCGGAAGTAGCCGAGATCAGGTCTTGCCTACCCCACGCTTCGGCTCGTCCCTTAGGTCTTTTCTTCCGTCGAGGACAGCTTTCATCATTCGCTCCTTGTGATCGGCGACTCTCGACCCTTGGTCTGCGGGAATTGCAGATATCTTCTCCAAAAACTCCAAATCAGCGATTTTAGTTACAAGTCGCCGAAGTTCCGCGTCCTCGCGACGGTATTCGTCACTAGCGCAACGTTTCAGCGCAATATCTTTTATCAGCCCAACCTGGCTGGGCGATAGTTCAACGTGCTTCAGCCTCCGATAGCATTTCTCCTTTGCATATCCGCATCCGAAGGCCAAGATGTCGACCGCGAGAAATTCAAGAACCTCGTCTACTAGGAATTCGTTACCCGCGCGAATTGCGTTTGCTAAGGGCGTCAGTCGCACGTCCAAGGCTCTCGCGTGCAATTTGAAGGCTTCGAGCAACTCTCTGGCCCTCGCGACGGCCTTCTCATCTTTACTCCGCCACGAGCCCATCTCTCGAAGAGCTTTTCTGCGCAACAAGTCTGCATCGCGTAGATTCTGCATTAATTCGCGATATGGCTTTTGCGAACGCATCTACCGGATAAGTGCTCAGGCGGCGGTGAGTTCGCGGGTGGGTGGGGGTTTGAGCACGTAGGAACGGTAGAGGGTGTCGCGCTGCTCGGGACGGAAGCCAGCTTGGGTGATGATGCGGCGAAGTTCTTCTTCGTTGGTGCGGTTGCGGACGCCCGCCGCGTAGACCACGTTTTCTTCGATCAGAATGCTGCCGACGTCGTCGGCGCCGAACTGCAAGCCTACCTGGCAAACCTTGATGCCCGGCGTGAGCCAGCTCGACTGAATGTGGTCTATGTTGTCGAGATAGAGGCGGCTGACGGCGAGCGTCTTCAGATAATCGACGGCCGTGGTTTCCTGCACCTTTTTGCCTAGCGCGGTATTTTCCGCCGCGAAAATCCAGGGGATGAACGCGGTGAAGCCACCGGTTTCTTCCTGAAGCTGGCGGATGCGATCGAGGTGATTGACGCGGTGCTGCAATGTTTCGCCGCAGCCGAACATCATCGTGGCCGTGGTGCGCAGGCCGAGGGAATGCGCCGTGCGGTGGACTTCCACCCAGTCGTCGCTGGTGCATTTCAGGCGGGCGATCTTGCCGCGAATTTCGTCGTCGAGAATTTCCGCGCCGCCGCCGGGAATGGATTGCAGGCCCGCGTCCTTCAGGCGCTGGATGGTGTCGCGAATGGAAAGTTCGCTGACTTCCGCGATGCACAGAATCTCCGGCGCGGAGAAGCAGTGCAGGTGCACCTGCGGATAACGCGCTTTCAACGATCGAAGAAGGTTTTCGTAGTAGCCGATCTGCAAGTCGGGGTGCAGTCCGCCCTGGAGCAGCACACCGGTGCCGCCGAGCTGGAGCATCTCGTCAATTTTTTCGTAGATAGTTTCGAACGGGAGGATGTAGCCGTCTTTCGCGCCGAGCGGGCGATAGAACGCGCAAAACGAGCAGTATTCCGTGCAGAAATTGGTGTAGTTGATGTTGCGGTCGATCTGGTAAGTGGCGATGCGCGGATCGTTTTTCTGGAGCCGCAACTGATGAGCGGCCATGCCGATGCCGACGAGGTCGTCGGACTGGAGCATTTCGAGCGCTTGCTGTTTTGTGATTGCCACTTTGCGTTTCCTTGTTTAAGAAAGTAGTCAGTTTTTAGTTTATGGTTGTTAGCCCCAAAGCCGTTTGACCCAATTCAATTTCGCAGTCCGGGCCGGTTAGCGACCAGAAAATCCATGTAGCGGACCGGCCCGCCGGGCTCGGGCGCAATCTCAACGGTACGCATATTCTCCGGGATCAGGCCCAAACTCGCGGCGAGGAAATAGTAGCGCGTCAGGCCCTGCAGGTTCTCCTCGTCCAAATGATAATCGATGTTTTCGAGCAAGTATCGCCGCAGGTCAGCGGCGGGGAGATTCATTTCCGCAGCCGCTTCGGAGGCGATGGCGTCCACATGCTGCAAGCCGAACGCCAGCGAATCCTGAAAATCCCGCACCAGTTGGGGCGTCACGGCTTCGCGCCGGGCGGCCCAAACCGCCAGCACCGCCGGCAGGTTGGTGATGGCGCGCCACTTTTCCACGATGTCGTAAATATAGATCGAACCGCCGCCGCTGAGCCCGGCGAGCGATGCGGTTGAGACGAGATCACCCTGGGCATCGCGGCGAGCGCCAGAGGCACAGGCGATCGCAAGCCGAAGCGCCGGGTCGCCGATCAGCAAAGCCGCGTCCGCCTGTTGCAGCATCGCGGGCAAGTCCGGTGCAGCTTCGAAGAATTCCGGCTGGATGCGCCAGAGCTTTTCGCAAAGGATGCGCGTCAGCGCCTGCGTGCTGCGCGAACTGCGGTCAAGGGCGATTCGCGCAACTTCCTGAATGGGTTTTTTGGAGACCAACAGCAGGCTGCGCACAGATTTCTTGGAAGCGATGGAAAGATCCGGCAGGATCACCAGATCCGGGATGCGCTGGTATTCAATCGCGGGAATAATCGCGACGTCCACTGCCCCGGTACGCAGCGCTTCCGCGCACTGCGAGGGCACGGTAAAGGAAAGTTCGTATTTCCCGCGCAGGGGCCCATGCGTAAACCCGCGCACCAGCGGCGCGGTGTTCAGATACTCGACGACGGAAATTCGCACTGGATTCACGTTTGCATTCGGCCTTGAACGCAAATTCAGTATAGCAAAAGCGCGCCGGTGAACGCTGTTAGAACTCTCCGGCCGGATGATTCATTGCCTTCAAATCGTCTGAAAGCCTGGAGTTTTTGATGGTTTGGCAGCGCCTTGATTTGAAAAACGATTTTCAGCGGAACTTCTCCAGCAGCGTGCTATGCGACGTTTGGTTAATCGTGGTGGAAATAGAAGAGGTTCCCGTCCAGATCCTGAACCGTGAATTGCCGCAGCCCCCAAGGCTTTTTCTCCAGGGGTTCCACGATGTTCGCACCCGACGATTTCAGTTCCTGGTAAGACGCATCAATATCTTCGGCGAACACCCAGTGAACCGCAGGTTCGAAGGGCGGCTCCCGTTTGCGAAAGAAGATAACCGTGTGGTCGCGAGACACGGACCCGATCCCCTTGCCCGGGTAGAGCCATCCGATCTCAAACCCGAGCGCATCTCTGTAGTGCTGTTGCGCGCGTTCGACGTCGGCCACGGGCAGTTCCGGCACTGGCCGGCCAATTGAACTCATTTTCATTTTGCGCCTACGGTGGCCCCCTTTATGCACCAAAACCGTCCACGCGTCAAACTAAGGCACCAACCGCTTTTTTCATTTGTTTGGCGATTCTGGGGGCTTCTGCTACAATTAAGACTTTGCTTTTCAATCTTTTGGAGTGCAGGAATCGATATGGCAATGAAGTGTGAACTTTGCGGCAAAGGGCCGCAGTATGGAAACGTCGTCAGCCACGCCAACAATACGCGGCGCCGGCGCTGGAATCCGAACCTGAAGCGCGTCCGGGCAGTGGTTTCCGGCGTACACAAACAGATTCGCGTGTGCACGGCTTGCATCCGTCTGGGCCGTGTGACCAAAGCAGCCTGAGCAAACCTTTGAACCTCTCCCCAAGCACCTCCAGCACAGCAGTGCGACTGCGGCGCGCCGCGGCGCTTGTGCCCATCGCGGGACTGGTGTTTTCCGTGCTCGCCGGGTGCAAGCAGTCGGAACATCACGCAGCCGACGTGTGGGCCACCGTCAACGGCACGGAGATCAAGCGGGACGAGGTGGAGAAGTACTACCGTTCGCAGGTGAATCCCGAGGGCCAGGAGCCTTCGCAGGAAGAAGCGCTTTCGCTGAAACTGAACGTCACCGACCAACTGATCAACAACGAAATCCTGCTGGAGCGCGCCAAGAAGCTCAATCTCGAAGCCAGCGACGGCGAAGTGGAAGACAAGTTCACCGAACTGAAAAGCCCGTTCACCGAGGATGAGTTCCAGCGGCAACTGAAAGCGCGCGGGATGAGCGTGGACGACCTGAAGCGCGATCTGCGGCGGCAGCTTTCGATCCAGAAGCTGCTGAACCGCGAAGTGGCTGCGAAAATCACCATCACCGACCAGGACGTGCTGGATTTTTACAACACCAACCGCAATCAATTTAACGTTGCCGAGCCACGATACCGGATTTCGCAGATCGTGATTACACCCCGCAAGGAATTGCAGGTCCGCAACCGCAAGAACGACGACGCCACCAGCCCGGCCGAAGCCGAGCGCAAAGCCAAGATGTTGACCGACAAGCTGAACAGCGGCGCTGATTTCGCTCAACTGGCGATGGATTATTCCGAAGACGTGAACACGGCAGGAAACGGCGGCGACCTCGGCTACATTCCAGAATCAGCGCTCAATCAGTCCGACCCGATGCTGAAGAAGTCGGTGATCGCACTGAAGCCCGGGCAGGTGAGCCAGCCAATTCAGCTGAAGGACAGCATTCGCATCCTGAAGCTGGTGGCACGCGAAGCCGCCGGACAGCGCGGCGTGGACGACCCACAGGTACAACAGACCGTCCGCGACACCCTTCGCAACCGCAAAGAACAGTTGTTGCGCTCAGCGTACCTGGCCACCGCGCGCGACGAAGCCAAGGTGACGAATTATCTGGCGCAGCAGGTGGTGGAAACTTCCGGCAAACTGCCCGATGCCGCAAAGTCCTCGTTGCCGCCGATCAAGCCGGCCGTGACTCTGCCGGCGAACAGTTCACCCGCCAATACGCAGTAATTCCCCTCCCCTGCTTCCCCACAATTTGCGATTGGATTGCGGCGATTATTTCGCCGCGACGAAGTCGCTTGCGCCCACGAGCTTCACGGCAACGCCGGTCAGCGAAATGTGGATCGGATTGCCGGTATACGTGCCGCGATGGTCCGTGGAGAAGTGGATGGGCCCGGCCGTTTTGTAATCGGCCCAGGTAACCGTCAGCGTCGGCTTCGCTTCGCCGCCGCGGTGAAAATTCCAGGCCACGACGCGATTGTCCGCTCCGACAAACAGATCGTACATGTCGCCCGGCGTGTATCCGCCGGTTTTTGGATAAGTGACGGTAACTTTGCGGACTTTGCCCTTGGTCTTGCCCGTGGGATCAGCGGTCATGCCCTTGTCTTCGACGGTTATGTCCTTGTCCCAGACCAGGTGGAACGGAAAGAGCGCCCAATACTGGTCGTTGATGAAGTTGGGGTCGACGTCCTTTACCACGTCGGGCGGCATACTGGCGCGCGCATAGCTGACCTTCACCGGCTTGCCGGCGGCGTCCGTGCCTTCAAAGGTCACTTTGTCGGTTTTGACTTCCCAAGTCCAACTGCGGGCCGCTTTTTTTGGACCGGCTTCGAAATTAAAGGTGTAGCGAATCTGATCGACATTCGACCACGAACCAAGTCCGTAGGCATCGGCAATCTGGTGGCGAATATCCGGCTTCTCTTGCGCAAGAGAAGCTGAGGGGAGGAGCAATCCGGCGAACAAGGAGGAAACGAGAGAGAAACGAACGAAGCAGCGCGACATCGGGGACCTCCAAATTAAAGTCGGGAATGCCATAAGAGAGTAGAGCGGATTACTCCACCCATGCAAGCACTTCCCCGGCGTTGACTGCCTGGCCTTCCTTGACGAGCAGGCGCTCGACTTTTCCGCTCTTCGGTGAACGGATTTCGTTCTGCATTTTCATGGCTTCGACGACCAGCAGGCCCTGGCCGGCTTCCACGGCGTCTCCCACGGCGGCGAGCACGCGAACCACTTTGCCGGGCATGGGTGCGAGAATCTCTTGGCGGCCTTCTACTTCCACCGCGCCGTGCTTGCGTCCGCGCCACGCCCGCGAATCGATGATTTCGGCGGTGTATTCGTGCGCGCCGCAGCGCAGTTTCAAGGCGCCATCGGCGGAGCGCGAGATGTGAAGTTCGAAGGATTGCCCGGCGAGCATCACGGAAACCACGTTGGGCGCAATCTGCACGGCGTCGGCGTCGACCGGCTGGCCGTCGAGCGTGACGCTGCAATCGTTGCCCTTGCGGTTGAGTTCGACGGCGTGTTTTCGTTTTCCGCCGGCGGTTGTGAGATGGATCTCGAATTTCATGGCATGTGATCCATCTGCTGGCGGCGGCCTTCCATCTTCCAACGGGAAGGAGCGGCCTGGGAATCGGCGTTGCCGGGGGCGGAATTATTCGATTGCGCGCTGTGCCAAAGCGCGGCCGCGATCAAGGTGGCTTCTTCCGTGCCGGGACGCGCCGACTCCACCTGCGGACGCGGGCGGGCAAGGATTTCGTCCAGCCACTTGGTATGGATGTCTCCCCGGAGGAATTCCGGTTCGGCAAGAATTCTGCGGAAAAGGCCAACGTTGGTGCGGATACCCATGATCGTGTATTCGTCGAGTGCGCGGCGCAGGCGGGCGATGGTTTCTTCGCGGCTGTTGCCCCAGGCGATCAGTTTGCTCAGGAGCGGGTCGTAGTCCATCGGCACGGTCCAGCCTTCATACACACCTTCATCAAGGCGAATGCCCGGACCGGTGGGCGCGTGGCGCGAAATAATTTTTCCGGGGGAGGGAAAGAAATTGTTGTCGGGGTCCTCGGCATAGAGGCGGACTTCCATGGCGTGGCCGCGCGGGGTGATGGTCTCCCACGCGAAGGGTAGGCGGTGGCCGGCGGCAATGGCGATCTGGAGTTTCACCAGGTCGAGGCCGGTCACCTGCTCGGTGACAGGATGCTCCACCTGCAGGCGAGTGTTGACCTCGAGGAAGTAGTAGTTGAGGTTGGCGTCCACCAGGAATTCCACTGTGCCGGCGTTGACGTATCCACCCGCGCGGCCGAGACGCACGGCGGCATCGCCCATTTTGCGGCGGAGTTCCGGAGTCACCACTGGCGAGGGCGCTTCCTCGACCACTTTCTGATGGCGCCGCTGCACGGAACACTCGCGCTCGCCAAGCGAGACGCAGCGGCCGTGCGCGTCGGCCAGGATCTGTATTTCGATATGCCGCGGCCCGACAAGATATTTTTCCAGGAATACGCGCTGGTCGCCGAAGGCGTTCAGCGCTTCTGACGCGGCATCGCGCCAGGCCGAGGCAAACGCCGCGTCATTCGGCACAACTCGCATGCCTTTGCCGCCGCCGCCGGCGATGGCTTTCAGCAGCACCGGGTAACCCATGTTCTGGGCGAGCGCTTGGGCTTCTTCGGGATTTTCAATCGGTTCACTCGTCCCGGGAACCGTAGGGACTTCCGCGCGCCTCGCCAGCTGCTTGCCCGCGGTCTTCGAGCCCATCGCGTCCATGGCCTCAGCGGAGGGGCCGATGAAGGTAATTCCCGCATCGACGCAGGCGCGGGGCAGCGCGGGGTTTTCCGCAAGGAAGCCGTAGCCCGGATGCAGCGCATCGCAGCCGGATTTCTTGGCTACGTCCATGAGCTTATCAATGCGCAAATAGCTCTCGCGCGAAGGCGCCGGGCCGATCAGGTAGGCTTCATCGGCGAGGCGCACGTGAAGCGACGTCCGGTCCACTTCGCTATATACGGAAACAGTCTGGATGCCCAGCTCGCGGCAGGCTCTGAGGATGCGTACGGCAATTTCACCGCGATTGGCAATCAGGATTTTCTTGAACATGGGTGTCTGGAATGCACGGGGATTTTAGCACGCGCAGTGGAGGGCCCAAAACCGGACGTCGGGAAACCACCCACTGTCAGACATATGTGATATACTGTCAGACACAACAGTGGAGGAAGCGCAACATGGCATCGCAAAGGATTTCCGTTCGCGTTTCTGGAGGAATCGCCCGGCGGTTGAAAGAGCGTTCAAGAGCGACGGGAGCCGGTGAGTCGCAGGTCGTCCGAGAAGCGCTGGAGCAATACCTTTCCGAGAATCGCACCGAAGAAACCACGTTCGATCTCGTGCGAGCAGCCGGATTGATCGGATGTGCCGGTGGTGCGCCCCGGGATTTGAGCACAAACAAGAAATACTTCAAGGGCTTTGGGGAGCGGAAGTAGTGCGGGTACTGACCGACACGGGCCCGCTGGTGGCGATTCTATCAGCCACCGACCAATATCACGAGGTTTGCCTCCAGACTGTCCAGAACTTGCGCGGGCCACTGCTGACTTGCTGGCCGGTTATCACCGAGGCCGCGTGGCTGCTTCAAAGCACCCCTGTGGCGTTCGAACGACTCTTGCGTAGCATTTCTGACGGCGCCGTGGAAATACTTCCCGTGGCAGGGAAAGAGGCGGCCAGCATTGCGGAGATTATGAAAAAATACGGAAGCCTCCGTCCCCAGTTTGCCGATGCGGTGCTCGTTTATCTGGCAGCGCGAGAAAACATCAGAACAATTTTCACGCTGGACCGCCGCGATTTCTCCGTTTATCGGGCGGGGCGCAAAGGCCGGCTACGCATCGTGCCGGAATAGCAATTTCGAATCCAAGTGACGCAGAAGGCTTATAGCGGGATGTTGGCGTGTTTCTTTTTGGGGTTGGTGTCGCGCTTGTTTTCGAGGGCGCGCAGCGAGGTGATGATGTGGGCCCGGGTTTCGGCGGGCTCGATTACGGCGTCGATGTAGCCTCGTTCGGCGGCGACGAAGGGATTCGCGAAACGGTTGCGGAACTCGGCGATCTTTTCCTTGCGCAGGGCGGCGCGGTCCGCTTCCGGCGCGTTGCTTAGTTCGCGCTTGTAGACGATGTCCACGGCGCCTTCCGGGCCCATCACCGCAATCTCGGCGGTCGGCCAGGCAAAATTAGCGTCGGTGCGGATGTGCTTAGAAGCCATGACGCAATATGCTCCGCCGTAGGCCTTGCGAGTGATGACCGTGATTTTCGGCACGGTGGCTTCGGCGAATGCGAACAAGAGTTTCGCGCCGTGGCGAATGATGCCGCCATACTCCTGCTGGGTGCCGGGCAGAAATCCTGGAACGTCTTCGAACGTGATCAGGGGAATGTTGAACGCGTCGCAGAACCGCACGAATCGCGCGCCTTTCACCGAAGCATTGATATCCAGCGTGCCGGCAAGGAAAGCGGGCTGATTGGCCACGATGCCAACGGGCCGGCCATCGAATCGCGCAAATCCCACCACGATGTTCTTGGCGTAATGTTCGTGCACTTCAAAAAAGTAGTTCTCGTCCACCAGCGCGTGAATCACGTCCTTGATGTCGTAGGGCTTCAGCGGGTCTTCCGGAACGATCGAGTTCAGCGATTCTTCGCGGCGATCCGCGGGATCGTTTGACGCGCGGCGCGGAGGATCCTCCAGATTGTTCGACGGGAGAAAGCCGATCAACTCGCGCACCATCGCCAGGCAGTCGGCGTCGTCGCGGGAAACAAAATGCGCCACGCCGCTGGTGGAGTTATGCGTCATGGCGCCGCCAAGCTCCTGCTTGGTGACCTCTTCGTGCGTGACGTTTTTGATAACGTCCGGTCCGGTGACGAACATGTACGAAGTGTCGCGCGTCATCAGCACAAAATCGGTGATTGCGGGCGAATAGACCGCGCCCCCCGCGCAGGGCCCCATGATCGCGCTGATCTGCGGAATGACGCCGCTGGCCAGCGTGTTGCGCAGAAAAATCTCCGCATAGCCCGCAAGCGACGCAACTCCCTCCTGAATGCGCGCGCCGCCTGAATCGTTCAAGCCAATCACCGGCGCGCCGTTGCGCATGGCCAGGTCCATGATCTTCACGATTTTCTGGGCGTTGGTCTCCGAGAGCGAGCCGCCAAACACGGTAAAATCCTGCGCGAAAACGTAGACCAGGCGTCCCTCGACCCGCCCGAATCCGGTAACGAAGCCGTCGCCCGCCGGCCGCTGCTCCTCTGAGCCAAAATCCACGCAGCGGTGGCGCACGAATTTGTCGAGTTCCTCAAACGTGCCTTCGTCCAGAAGCAGTTCAATCCGTTCACGCGCGGAAAGTTTTCCGGCTTTGTGCTCGCGCTCGCGGCGTTCCGGGCCGCCGCCGGCTTCCGCTTCCTCCGACATGCGGCGGAGTTGTTGCATGCGGTCCGCGTTGCCGGCCGATTCCCAGGTCCGATTCTTTTCAGCCAAGAGGCCCTCCCTCGGGCTCGTCGCTCTTTGGGGCGAAAATCAAAACCGCCGCGTGTGTGGCCAGCCATACCGTACCAAGCAGAAGCACTACGCCGAGCAATATTTCCGCCAGGATGGCGCCAGCGCGGGGCAGCGGCGATTCGATCGAGGTCACGAACAGCGTGGCCTTCACCAGAATCACCATCGCGCTCAGCGTGGTGGCAACGATCATCAGCGTCGTCAGAATAGAAAGAAATATCTGTTTCATGGGCAGTGCAAACGCCACCGAATGCGGCCAGCCAAAGCATAACGCATTCGCGCGCAAAGCTGAATTCCGGGATGCAGCGCAGACACCAAGGTCACGGTAGCAAACTATATTTGGGAAAAATGGGATGACGAGACTTGCGCTTTGACGAGTGATCCTACCGAAGGCCCGACCAATCATCCGCGACAACGATCGAATCGCTGGGATTTGCGGGATCGTACTTTACGCTGGTCGGATATCCCGTCACCAAACGCTCGACTTTTACCTGGCTCTCCAGCCCGGTGATGTCCTGCGCGGTGTGATACGTCACACCCGAAATGGAGTAACTGTAGGAAACCAGGTTGCGCGGCCGGCCCTCCACCAGCGGCTGGGAACGCGTTCCAAACAGCCCGCCACGCTTTTCGACCGGAGGCGCCGGATGCTGCGCCAGCTCCACCACCTGGCCTTCCGCGATTCGCCCGATCAGGTTCAGATGCAGACGTCGCTTTCGCTCCTCGGCCTCCGGATCAGCCGCGGGGCGCGCGAAAGCGTAAGCAATCAGCGCGAGTGCGGCGAGGCTTCCACCGCCAATCATGAGCAGCAATTTCCAGTCGGCGAGCAACTCTTTCAACGCTCAACCCCTCACACACTTGAATTGGGAATGTTTGCGAGAGAAAAACAGGCGACCCGCCCCCTGAGCAATCCCCAGGCAGGACACCGGCCCTCCCTACTCCTTTTATAGTACCGAATGCGGGCAAGGTGTGCGAAGTCAGGAAGCCGGGGAGTGCACCGGATTGTGCAACACACCGATTCCGGAGACGGAGACGTCAATCGTGTCTCCGGCGGTGAGAGGGCCGACGCCGGCGGGCGTTCCAGTGGCAATCACGTCGCCCGGAAGCAGGGTCATCATGCGCGAAAGCCAGCGAACCAAAAACTCCACAGGGTAAACCATCAGCGAGGTGCTGCCGGACTGCTTCACCACCCCGTTCAAACGCGCCTCTACAAGCGCATTGCGCGGATCGAGTTGCGTTTCAATGTGCGGGCCCACCGGGCAAAAGGTGTCAAAGCCCTTGGCGCGCGTGAACTGGACGTCGCTCTTCTGCAAATCGCGCGCGGAGACATCGTTCAGGCAGGTGTAGCCAAGAACGTAGGACAAGGCATCGTCGGAGTCGCTGAGCTGCGAGCATCGCTTTCCGATGATCACTGCGAGTTCGGCCTCATAGTCCACATGGTTCGAATAGCGGGTGAGCACGATCGGCTCATCCGTTCCGACCACCGAGGAAGGGGTCTTCAGGAAGATCATCGGCTCCTTCGGGACCTGGTTGCCCATTTCCGAGGCGTGCGCGGCATAGTTTCGCCCAACGCACACGATCTTCGACGGCTCGACGGGAGCGAGCAATCGCGCTTCCCGCAGCGGAAGCACAGCCTCTTCCCGCCTCCACGTCAGCCAGGGCGGCGCGGAAATTTCGTGGATCATTTCGCCTTCGATCAGACCGTAAGATGGCAAAACGCGGGAGGCTGCGCCTGCGGATTTGGGGACAAATCGGCAAAATTTCATTTTGTGGGGACCTGTTCAGCGGGGGGTATGCGTACCCTGAGCTTCTCGCGCCCGCCAAACAATCATACCAATCCACGATAAGGTTGCAAAAAGCAGATAGGCGACGGCGCCGAGCACAAACACGTGGAAAGTGCTGTAGTAATCCTGGAGCAACACAAAGATGAGGCTGAGAATCCGATACCCGAGCGCGAGCACGCTCCACGCAAGCAACCCGGAAATCAGCAATTCGCCCGGAGAGCGTAAGAAACGTATCACGGGCATAGCTGCGATCAACGCCAGCGCCATCGTGGCAATTACGTTGCGCTCTTGCGCCAGCGGCTCCAGAAACGGCACGCGATTGGCAATCACCACCCACGCGACGAATCCCACGGACAGCCAGACTCCGGTGTACAACCCTACCCGAATGGCGGGGTGACGGAAAATGTGGAACCACCGGTAACCCGGCGGGCTGAAATTTGCAGGCATGGTGCTGGGCTGCCTACCTGACAGTCGCTCATCGGTAAGAACACGGGCTCAGCGGGAAGGTTGCGCGGCATCCACCGCGACCGCAAGGCTGGGAGCGCTTTCATTTCCGGCACGATCCACGGCCGTTACGGTGTACCAATAGCGCTGGCCGGACTTTGCAGAATTATCACGATACGCGGGCGAGGGCAAGAGTTCCGGCGTGATCAACGCGCCTCGCTCGCCTTCCTGCTGGCTGCGGTAAACCCGGTAGCCGGCGAGGTCGGATTCCACGTTGATGGACCAGGAGAGTTCCACGGCAACGGAATCCGGGACCGCTCCCGGTTGGACTGCGGCGACAAGGCCTTGCGGAGCGGCCGGAGGAAACGTGTCCTTGGGTGTGACGATGGCCAGCGGAGAGTCGCTCGATTCCAGCGGGCCCGCAGGCGAGACGATTACGCTGCGGACGAGATACCCGTAGGTCTTCCCGTAGTCGAACCCCGAATCGCGATAGTCGGTGGTGGTTGTGGCCCCCAGCTGTAGCAGCGGCGAATTCCATTTCGCCTGTTGGGGGTCGTTTGCGGCAGCGCCAGCGGTTGCGGGGTCCAGCTCGCCGCGATACACATGGTATTCCTGGACGGCTGTAAGCGGTTCGCCGCCGGAAGTGTGCGTTGGCGCGGGCCATTTCAGATTAATGCCCTGCTCCGTCAAGCCGGCGTCCAGAGAAGAGATCCGCTCTGCGACGGGATACAGGCGCAGGGTGACGTCTTTCGAATCTGGAGAAGGCCGCTTGGCGGAAAAAAGAGTGTGCACGCGATAGACGAAGGGTTGGCCGGAGCGAAATTGCGGATCCGCGGGAGAAACAGGATCGAGAAATTGCACCTGGCCGCGCTGCGAATAGCGGGCCACCAACGCACCCGGGACGGTATCCACCACTCGGAAAGATTTTGGATCCGGCGTGCCATCCGCGCGCAATGCGCCACGCAGCACTTCGAAGGAAGGAACCTGCTGCAGCCTGTCCCCGAGGGTGCTCTTACCCGGCATGGTGAAAATGAGCAGGACGCCGTCGCCAGCCTGTTTCGCCGCGAGATCAGCAATGGCCTGGGGAACGGGAGGAGTAGGAGGCTGAGGCTCGCCCGGCGCGCCACATCCCGCCGTCAACAAGAAAATGGAAAATAGAAAATGGAAGGTGAAAGCAGACTGTGCGGGGAGTTTATGCAGGCAGAATGGCGTCCCTGTTCTATTTTCCATTTTCTAATTTCAATTTTCAGAACTTAGAGAATGTACCGGCTCAAATCCTGGTTCTTCACGATATCGGCAAGCTGCTTGTTGACGTAGGCGGCGTCAATCTTCACGGTCTTCTTCTTGAGGTCGGGCGCTTCGAAGGAAAGCTCATCCAGAACTTTTTCGAGGATGGTATGCAGGCGGCGCGCGCCAATGTTTTCCGTCTGCTCGTTGACGCTGGTGGCAAACCGGGCGATGGACTGCACGGCGTCTTCGGTAAACGTCAGCTTCACACCCTCGGTTTCAAGTAATGCGATGTACTGCTTGATGAGCGCGTTCTTTGGCTCGGTAAGAATGCGCACAAAATCTTCTTCCTTCAGCGACTGCATTTCCACGCGGATCGGAAGGCGCCCCTGCAACTCGGGAATCAGGTCAGACGGCTTGGTGACGTGGAACGCGCCCGCGGCGATGAATAAGATGTGGTCGGTGCGGATCATCCCGTAGCGAGTGTTGACCGTGGTGCCTTCTATGATCGGCAGGATGTCGCGCTGCACGCCCTCGCGCGAGACGTCCGGCCCGTGGCCCGATTCGCGACCGGCCACCTTGTCGATTTCGTCTACGAAAATGATGCCCATCTGCTCGGCGCGCTCGACCGCGATGCGCGTCACCTGGTCCATGTCAATCAGCTTGTTCTCTTCTTCCTGGATCAGGTATTCGAACGCGTCAGCCACGCTCATTTTGCGCTTTTTCTTCTGTTGGCCGAACATGCCGCTAAGCATGTCCTTAATGTTGACGTCCATCTCTTCGACGCCCTGATTGGAAATAATTTCAAAAGAAGGCATAGCGCGCTCGCGGACTTCCAGGTCCACCATGCGCTGGTCCAGCTTGCCTTCGCGCAACTGCACGCGGAGTTTTTCCCGGGTACGCTGGGTCTGTTCGCGCTGGGCCACGCGCTCCGCTTCCGGGGTTCCCGGCGCTTCGACCTGTGGGGGAAGCAGCAGGTCGAGCACGCGTTCTTCTGCGGCCTGCTCCGCGCGATCCGCCACTTCATCCAGCTTTTCCTCGCGCACCATGTCGATCGAGGTTTCCACCAGGTCGCGCACCATCGATTCCACGTCGCGCCCCACGTAGCCGACTTCCGTATACTTCGACGCTTCCACTTTCACGAACGGGCAGCCCGCCAGGCGCGCCAGCCGCCGCGCAATTTCCGTCTTCCCCACGCCGGTGGGCCCGATCATCAAAATATTTTTCGGAAGTACGTCTTCGGCGATCTCCGGCGGCAATTTCTGCCGGCGCACGCGATTCCGCAAAGCCACGGCCACCGCCCGCTTGGCAGCAGCCTGCCCGACGATATATTTGTCGAGCTCCACCACAATTTCCCGCGGCGTCATATCATCCAGCGCCGGAAGCAGTTCCCCCTCTTCCAGGGGCACGCCCCCATTGCCGCCGGGAAACAATGTGATTTCTTTTTCAGTCTTGATAGCCATGAAAGCTCGATTCCTTGACCTCGCCGGAAGGAACGATTCCGGCGGTTCCCTTAGATCTCTTCTACGGTAAAGTTTGCGTTGCTGTAAATGCAAATTTCGCTGGCGATACGCATGGCTTCCAGCGCAAGTTCTTTCAGCGGCAACTTGGTGTGCTTCATCAGCGCGCGCGCCGCTGCCAGCGCGTAAACTCCGCCGGAGCCGATTGCGCAAAGGCCGTCGTCGGGTTCGATTACGTCGCCATTCCCGGAAAGCACAAAGGTCCCTTTCGAATCGGCCACAATCAGCAGCGCTTCCAGGTGCCGCAGGGCGCGGTCTTTGCGCCACTCCTTGGCCAGTTCCACGGACCCTTTTTGCAGATTCCCCGAATGTTCCTGCAGCTTGCCTTCGAATCGTTCAAAGAGAGAAATCGCGTCGGCGGTCGAGCCGGCAAATCCCGCAACCACTTTGTCGTTATAGAGCCGTCGGGTTTTCCTGGCGGTGTGCTTGATCACGTGGTCGCCCATGGTCACCTGTCCATCGGCGATCAGCACAACTTTATTATCCTTCCGGATGCACAAAACCGTCGTGCCGTGTATCTGTGGCTCTCTTGAGGTGTGGCCCATTCCCTTAGTATACCGCGCCACCCGTGTCAGGTCATTTTTGCAAAACTTCAGGGAAGGTGGAAAAGCGCGAGCCTTATCAATTGGGGAGGGGAATTTCTTTAAAAGCGATGACCTTGTAAGTGATCGGCCCTTCGGCGGCTCGCGCGATGCAGCTGTTGTAATTGATTCCTTGTCCGACGTGGGTTCCCGGCCCGGTCTGGCTGAACGAGCTTGCACCCAAGCCGGTCGACGACGGCAACTCATTGCCCGCGCCATCGCGGGTCTTGGCGATAAAGACGGCTCCGTCGATCTGCCCGTCGCCGCCCCTGGTGGAGATAAAGTTTCCCTGGCCGATCACGAGCACTACGCCTTCCCAGGTCGCATCGGGGTCATAGTGCAAAGTGCCGGTCACTACCAGCAGTCCATATCCCGTGTTGCGCCACCCGTTCATGTCCAGGTCGCCGTTCACGACAATGGTCATCGGATGGGTGGCGGACATCCCGGAAGGAAAACTGCCCGGCGTGGCGGGCCCGGTGATGACTGCATCGGCATTGTTGGTAATGTCTTGCACCACGGCATCCAGGCCGCTGGGCGTCAGCCAGTTGGGGTCCGTGTACAAGTGGATGTCAGCCATCGTCTGCGATCCCGTCGAAGGAGTTGGCGGCGACCCCGGGTTCATTGGCTCGCCCTGGTAATTTCCGGAAGGCGTGGCCCCGTTGGCGATATTGCTCTTAGAAAGATCGGGCGGACCATTGGTGTATCCGATCGCGAAGATAGCGGCGGGTAGGGCTGGGGGTGGGGGGGGGGGGCGCGCACTGATCCTGGCCGCGAATATAAAAGTTGCTCGCGCTGGGTCCGGGTCCCGTAAATGTGACGTTATTGCCGGCCAGCGTAAGTGCTGCACGGAAATTCTGGTTATTCAGGTCCGGGAAAATCACCAGGGGACGAACGATATACTGCAACATTTTCTGGCCGCCGCTCGGAAGAACCGCAAAAGCGGTGATCTCCAGCACCTGGGAAGCGGTGGCGAGCGGTGCCGGAGTTTCCACCAGACCCGGAGCCATCACGTTGGTCACAGTCCGATTTTCGGGATCGAAGAAGAGCGGTTCGGTCGAGTCCACGTCTCCGTCGTTGTTGACGTCGACTCCGCCGACGCCGTTGCCCATGGATCGCTCCGTAACCGCATTGATACGCACCCACTTGAAAGAGGGGCCGGGAAGCCCCGCGACAGCCGAAACGGAATTGTATTTCGTCACCACTCGCGTAGAGACATCCACGCCAAATTCCTGCCTGTATTGGGTATCCGGGTAAGTCGTGGGGGTTGCGGTGTCCTCGGGCGCCACAACCTCACCCCCGGCGGGATTAATGATGTAGACGACCTGGCTCAGGGGCATTGGAGTGGCGGGCATCGGAATATAGTTCAAATTTGTGGGCAAGAGCCGGCCGCGCGCCTCTTCTACTCCGGCCAGCGCCGCGTAATACGCATTGGCGGATGTGCGGTAGTTTCTGGCCAAAGCCGAATCCGTTCCAGAAGAAACAATCAGGGCGATCCCCACAACGCTGATCAGAAGCAGCGCAAAAATCGCAATCAGCAGAGCGGCGCCGCGTTCACCGCGGAGCCCGTCGAATTGGCGTTTGTGCGTCATCGTTCTCTTTACTTTGTCCGTTTCAGTTGGACGGATTCACGCGATGTCCCCGGCCGTTCAGCTCCACCAGTTTCGGCAGATTCGTCTGCATGTCCGGCTGGCGTGTCATAACTATCAAGTTGACGTCCACATCCCGAATATTGTTCGGTACGCCGTCGCTCCCGGCTGAGGGGCATGGCTGCAGGCCCGTGGAAGTGTCACACGTGTATCTAAAAACAGGCTGCGCGACACTGCCGGGAAACATCCCCGGGTAGCTGGCAACAATCTGGGCCATTTGGGCGGCAGGCGGATTGTTCATGACGTTTGTCAGGAACGGCACCATCACCCCCGCGGCGGATGTAGCACTCACGGGGTCTCCAGCCGTTTTTGGAACAACGGCCCGATAAAGCGTTGTGCCAATCAGTTGGTAACGGATCCAGCTCACACCCGCGCCGTTTCCCAGGTTCGTCTCCACAATCAAATCGAAATCGCCCGGAGTCGCGCAGGTTCCACCGCCCCCGGTCCCGATGAAACACGCCGAAACGGCGTAGTTCGGACTCCACGCCACAGGGCTTACCACATACTGAGAAGGGTCCGCCGGGAGAGCCGAAAACAGGATCCGCGGAGGATAGCCCGATACATTGAAATCGCGCACAATCTGGTCGATCGCCAGCCGCGTTTCCTGAAACGCCCCGGAGAGCTGGGTCTCGCTCGAATACTTCTGCTGCGAAAGTTGCAGCAGAGAGAACATCGCGCCACAGATCACCAGGAAGATGGCGGTGGCGATGAGCAATTCCATCACCGTAAATCCACGCTCTTTCTGCCGGTTCACGGTCTTCATTTGGACACCATCGTATCCAGCGAAACCGGATAGGTCGGCGTTTTCATCCCCCGCCGGAATGCACCGACGATGATTCGCCGGCCGGTGACGGTTCCATTGGTCATCGTGACCACCGCCCAGCGCACATCATTCACCGCGCCCGTCGGATCGTTTGGATCGGTGTACGAATTGTTGTAACCGTCCACCGGAGCCTGTGAGTAGTCGATCACAGGAAAATTATTGAATAATGCGATTGGACAGCCAACCACGCCCGCCTGGCTCGGATCCCCGATGTAGCACGTCGATGCTGGCGGACAGAGCGTGCCCGACGGGTCAGTAAACGAAGTGGTGTTTAAAGGGATAGCCCGCAAAGCTTCCATCTGCCTTTGGGCGACTACCAGGGCGGTTCCGTCGCTGCGATTATTGGCGTTCATCATCATCGAGGTCGGCACAAGCTGCGCCACAGCGACCAATCCAATCACCACAATCACTGTGGCGATTAGCATCTCCACCAGCGTGAATCCGCCTTCGCTGCCCGGCCGCGCGGCCGTGGCGCATATTCGCAATGGATGCAATCGACCGTTCATCGCACTTGCTGCCAGTTCCCGGTGGAATCTCCGGTCCAGATCTGGATCGATCCCGCGGGCATTAAAAGTACGGCCCGGTATCCGCTCTCCGGCGAGCCGGGAGCGTTCAGATAAACCACGGTCACATTTCCGGAAGTCACAGCCCCGCGAGCGTCAAACTGAACCGTGCCCCCAGTTGGTGGAACCGCTGTCGGGGTAGTTGCGCCAAGCGCCGCGGCGGCTGGCAAAGAGCTGGCGCCGGGAACCGATCCGGCATTTACCAGATTTCCGCCGGAACCGAGCAGGACCGCCCGCGAACCTAGTCCTGTCAGCGCGTTGCCGGTTGCGTCGGTCATGGAGGCGTTGGTCATCGTTGGATCACCGGCATCGGGCCGAATGACGCAATTCGCGATTTTGTTAAGTCGGATGGCTTCATAACGTGTCAAGCGCAGGATATCGGCCATCTGCGTGGCTGCATTGCTGAGCTGGTAAGACCGGTAGGCGCGCAGGAAATACGGCAAACCGACAGCCATGAGGATCATGGCCATCGCCATCGCTACGACAAGCTCCGCCAGGCTGAATCCGGAAAGCCGTCGAGCTTTCATTTTCGTCCGATCCTGTGCCCTATCATGACAACCGTCCGTAGCGCCGTCTGCGGCACGGTCGCGTTCTCATCGATTGGCTGGGACCTAATAACTTAACAGGCTTCCAGCCCGCCAGATAGAGGCTACTTTTCTGGCTAATACATAGTCACTAAGCAAGCCAGTGACCTTGGGCCTGAGCCGTTTGAACGGATGATAATCCCTGCACGTGGCGTACGGGGACTTTTTTAACGGAAATTACAGATTGAGTTACTTCGGCTTTTTGCCGCCGGTTTCCTTGAAGCGTTGGACCAGCGCTTCTCGAGTGAAGTAATCCGCAGGAATGGGCGGATTGATCTGGCAGCTGTCATAGAAAACCTGGAAGATGCGGCGGCCATCACGTTCTCGCGTGACCTGCATGGGCACCTGGATGCCTCCGTTCGGCCGGTAGTTCGTGAAAATCGATACGTCCTCGCGCTGCTGGCCGGTGTTATCGTCTTTCACACGGACTACGCTGCGAACCAACAGATGCGTTGATTTGTCCACCGCAAGGCGATACACGCGTTGCTCCTGGTCCGTTATTTCCACCCAATCCACTTCCCGCAAATCCACCGTGTCGCGCCCGCCCCAGCGAAAATCCAACTGAGGATCCTTCAGGCTCAGGCGCAGCAGATTATCCGAACTGCGCCTTACCGCGTCCTGAAATTCCGCGACCGTATCTTCCGGCATTTCGGATACTCCTCCGCGGTCCATTGTCCAGCCGTGCTCCCCGCTGAAGAGCGTGATCACCAGTCCGCCGTGCGACAAATCCAGTTCCTGTACGCCGATCATGTAACCCAAAAGCGTATTGCGCCCGTGCGCGACGTAGTCCGTGCGATTTTTGTCCGGGAATTCCCAGGAATCCTTGAACTGCACGTAGCCCGCCAGCGCGCCGTTGTGCCCAATCGCCGCGCGCCGTCCATCGCATTGCCGCTCCCGCATATCCAGATACAGCGGCCCGCCCATCCCCTCAATCAATTGAGCCAGGATTTGCCGGGCCTTGGCCGCGCTGGCTTCCGGCGCCACCATGTCCGGATTCTGCGCGCGCACCGCGAGCGGCGCCAAAAGGAAAGCCGCCGCCAGCCACGCACAATTAGTTTTGCGGATTAACCGCACAACACCGCGCCTCCGTTGACGTTCAATATTTCGCCGGTCATGAAATTGGAAAGATCGGAAGCCAGGAAAAGCATCGGCCCGGCAATCTCTTCGGGAGTTGCCGCGCGTCCCAGCGCAATCGCGGAAGCCGCCATCTTCTGCCCGGCCTTGGTGCTCAGGACCGCGTTTGACATGTCCGTCGCCACCCATCCCGGCGCCACGCTGTTCACCAGAATTCCGTGGCCTGCCAATTCCGTTGCCAGCCCCTTTGTCAGGCTGATAATGCCGCCCTTCGAAGCGCCATAGTGCGTGTGAAGCGATTCGCCGCGCTGCCCGGCCGTCGAGCTGATGGGAATAATCTTTCCGCTCTTTTGCTTGATCATGTGCGGCACCGCGAAGTGAATCACGGAGTACACGCTTTTCAGATTGATGCGCATCATGTCGTCCCACTGCTTCTCGGTCATTTTTTCGATGGGCAAATCTTCCAGGTTCCAGACGCCGGCGTTCGGCACCAGAATGTCCAGGCGGCCCAGGCGCTTGATGCTGTGCTCGACCAGTTTGCCATTGTCAGCGTGCTTGCCCACGTCCGCTTTAAATGCCTCCACTCGCGTGCCGTGTTTCCCGGCTTCCTGTTCCACTTGCTTGGCCGCTTCCTTTGCCGAGTTGTAGCTGAACACCACGTCCGCGCCAGCTTGCGCAAATAACCTGACCGCTGCCGCTCCGATGCCGCGCGAGCCTCCTGTAATCAGTGCCGCCTTCCCCGCCAATGAAATCATGATTCCCCCATGTATGATTCATAAACCCGTTCGCCAGGTTGGTCGGCGCTTTTAGCGCTTTCCAGCTGGAATCTTGTGTGCCGCGCGGGCCGCGCCAACAAATTCGCTGAACAATCGCTCCGCCAGCGGGTCGCCTTCCATGCGTTCCGGGTGCCACTGGACACCGGTCACCCAGTTTCCGTCTCCGGTCCATTCCACGCTCTCGACAATTCCATCCGGTGAACGGCCAGTGATCATTAATTGCCGCCCGGGCTGCTCGATCGATTGGTGATGCGAGCTGTTGACCACCGCTTCCCGGGCTCCCGCCAGGGTCGCCAGCCGGCTGCCGGGTTCAAATTGGGTGGGATGGCGCGGGTCGTCGGATGGTTCGGGCGTTAAGTCCTTGCGGCGGTGCGGTACATTCGTTCGAAGTTCGCTCTGCAGGTCCTGAATCAGCGTACCGCCCAGATACACGTTCAGGAGCTGGCAGCCGTAGCAGATGGCCAGGACGGGCTTCTTCTCTGCAAACGCGTGGTCAAGGATCGCCCGGTCGGTCTGCTCGCGCGGTTGGTCGGCAGGCTCGGACTTGCCCGTGTTGCCGCGGCCGTATTCCTCGGGCGCGACATCCGCGGGGCTGCCGGGTAGCACAAAGCCATCTAGCGTAGGCAGGAGGGTCTGCAGGCCCTGGGAATCAGCCAGCGACAGCTCAACTGGCTCGCCCCCGGCCCGTTTGACCGCCTCCGCGTAATAGCGGTTCTTTCCCTGCCAGGGGAGCAGGCTACCCCGGCCTTCCTCGGACGTGCGCCAGGGGATGCCGATGCGGGGCCGGTTGGGACCATTGGGACTCATGGAACCCAGCATCGTAGCATCCCGCCAAACCCCGCGGCAACCGGCCCGGATGGCAGGCTTCAGACCAGTTCACAGATGGCTCAATAGCCAATGTAACTGGACTTTAGATTAGGCGGTGGACTTAGCCCCGCCAAATGTGGTCGTATCTAGCCGTTCAAATTCAAACCATCGGTGTTCGCTCGCAGAAACTCAAGGGGAGGATGAACTTATGAAATCGAACTACAAGCTGGGGGTGGCAGTGCTGGCAGGAATTTCGATCGGTGTTGCCGGCGCGCATGCGATTCATGCGCAACAGGTCAAGACGCCGCCCGGCTACGTCATCGCGGAAGTGGATGTAACAGACCCCGAAGCTTTCAAGAAGTACGCAGAGAAGGTGCCGGCAACGGTGGCGGCTGCCGATGGCCACTATCTGGTGCGCGGCGGCAAAATCCAAGCCGTCGAAGGTGAAGCGCCCAAGCGCATCGTGGTGATCGCCTTCGAAAGCGCGGAAAAGGCGCATGCCTGGGAGTATTCGCCAGCCTACGAGGCCATCAAGCCGATCCGCCACAGCGCCGCCAAGAGCCGCATCTACATCGTCGAGGGTATCGCCGCCCAATGAAGGCTCAGCTCGACTAGTTCTAAATGTCCGGCAACCCAACTAATCGGGAGTTGGCCCTTGCTGAGGGTCAAATCAGATTCATGGCGGCAACGTAGCGGAATCGCAGCCTGTTTAGACAAATCTCTGCTGCCCAAGTGTCTTACTAATGAGATCGTAACGTGCACCGAAGCAACGGAAACACCGCCGAGATCGAGCTACTCTACCGCCAGCACGGATCGGCGCTCCTTCTTTTCGCGATAGCCATTACAGGCGAACGAAGTCGCGCTCAAGATGTGGTTCACCATGTGTTCCTGAACCTGATCGAAAAAGGTGGCCTGGGCCGGGCGACGGACAAGAAGGCCTACCTATTCGCGTCCGTGCGCAACGCTGCTCTTAACGAAGGCAAGCTTCGGGGGCGAACGGTGCCCCTTGATTGCGACTCGGCCTGGTTTGATCCCCCAGACCGTGACTTTATGGGAGAACAGAATCTGAGACGTGCCCTTTGTGCCCTTCCTGATGATCAGCGAGAAGTCATTGTCCTGCACATATGGGGCGAACTCACCTTCTCGCAGATTAGTGAGCTGCTGTCCATCAGCTCCAACACCGCAGCCTCGCGATACCGTTATGCCCTTGCCAAACTGCGCGACTCAACCTTTGCGAAGGAGAATTCCTGTGCCAATACCTGATGAAGGGCGTTTCGAGGCGAATTTGAAACAATTTCGCCCACTCGTTCCCGAGCCACTTCCGACGTCGGGATCTCGCCGTCGAGCCCGAGGTAGGTTCGTCCTCTGGGCAGGGGCCGCGGCAGGTGTGGCTATTCTCGTAGGGGCAGCCGCGCTACACATTCATACACAGGGAGTCCGTGTCGCCGAGACGGCCAGCTCTCCCGCAACCACCGATCCGTTTACGGACCTCCAGCCGCTAACGATGCGAAGTGCAAATGCTTTGATAGTGAAGGCGCCGACCTTCAAGGCCCTGGCCGACGGCATGGCATTTCGCTCCCAAACGATCCCGGTCCCGAAAGGCAAACTGAGCGCCGTTACCGTGTTGGGCAAGGAGAAGATCAAGTTATGAAATACATAGTCTCAGTTTCGTCAGCAGTCCTCGTGGTCCTATTGTCGGCTATCTCCACATGCGCCCAGAAGAATCCATCTCGTGCGGACAACGCGGCTTTGCGCTATTGGTCGGCATTCTCCGCGGTACAGGACGCCGCGATAACCGACCAGGAAGCAAAAGAGCTAAACTCGGTCCTCGAGAGCATGGGACCGTACGATGATTCGAAATACAAAGACCTGCTTCAAAAAAACACGTTGGCCCTTGAAGTCATGGCACGTGGGACTTTGCTTTCGAATTGTGACTGGGGATTGGATTATGGGCTTGGAGAAGATGTCCCCGTTGACTACGCGAGAAAGGCGTTGGTCCTCGGACGGTTGAATGTTCTCTACGCGATTCACCTTTATCACATGGGCAATAAGGACGGAGCGGTTCGCGCTCTGGCTGCGGGCTTGCGATTTTCCCATGATGTGGGCAGCGGTGGCTCACTCTTTGCGACGCTCATTGCAAAAGATCTTCTTGTCACGCATCTCACGGCGGTGAACGCTGCGCTACGCACGGAGCAGCTTTCTGCGCAGCAGAGATCGCGAATACAGAACGCGGTAGCTGAATTAGGTGATGGACTTGATTGGTCAGCCGCTGCAAAGCGAGATCTGGAAGGCCTTCGCGGGCGTTACGCAACAGATGCAGTGTCATCTGCCGTTCTGACCCGGACTATTTCATACTATGTTGCTGCTCTGGACGACCCGTCGAAAATGTCAACGCTGAATGAGGCGATTCGTAATGCACCCCAACAGCTTGCGGGTCTCATCCCGAATGCAACGCGCGTTTTGGAGCAAAAGCGAGACTTGAGCAACAGGCTTCTTCAGACACGCTCGCTGCTGAAGTGATATCCAAACCATACCGCGGAATAGGTCAAATCGCAGTTTCGTGCCGACCTCTTAAATGAGGCCGAATGCCGCAGGTGGTTAGAAAGAAAAGCGGGCGCCGATCTGGATCTGGCGGCCGGGGGTCATCGGCATCGTGATGGTGCCGAACTGAGGAGTGTTGACGAAGCGATTGGGCGTGCCCAGGTTGACTTTGTTCATCGCGTTGAACGCTTCGCCGCGCAATTGGAAATTCAACTTTTCGGTGAGGTGAAAGTTGCGGACCAACGCGAAGTCCAGGGTCTGCAACGGCGGGCCGTAGATCGAGTTTCGACCGGCATTCCCGAAGGTGAATGCGGCGGGGGTAGCGAAGGCAGCGGGACTGAACCATTCGGCCGCGGTACGCGTCCCCGGGCCGAAGACGGGAGCGCCGGTGTAATTGGCGCGGATGGGATTTTCTCCGAGGACGGTGCCGGCGTTGGCGGTGTCGCCGAAAACAGAAACCGTAAAAGGCATGCCGGATTGCGCCTGGTAGATGGCAGAGATCTGCCAGTTAGAGGTGAGCAGACGTACCCAGGCAGCAGGCGTAATACCGGGTATCGCATAGACGGCGCTGAGCGAAAATCGGTGCCGTACATCGCAACCGGGGCCTTTCTCGGCGGGAAGATTGCGGTTGTTTTGCGGGATCGCGGACTCATCCATGGGAGAGCGAAAATCCGGGGCGTTGGTTAAGTTCTTTGAGTAAGTGTAATTAGCGAGAAGGCTGAGGCCGTGAGAGTAGCGGCGCCGGACATTGATATAGCCGGCGTCGTACCAACTCTTCGCGGAGTTTTCAAGGAGATTGATCGTGCTGGCAGGGAAAGTGTTGCTCTGATAGATAAAGTCGGCGGAGCTGTCGGAAGCGTTGATCACAGTGTCGGGAACGAAGGAGAGAGTCTTGAAAGGGCGGCGCGGGCCCAGAGGGCCAGGACCAGGAATGGCGTTGTTGATGAGATGAGCGCGTTGCAAATGGAAGCCGCGGGCACCGACGTAGCCGACTTGCAGCGAAGTGTTTTGACCGATGCTTTTTTCGAGGTAAGTGTTCCATTGCTGGATGTACTGAGCGGCGGCGTGCGGGTCAAACGCGGTGAAGCTGAAAGTAGTGGCGGGAAGCGCCCCCGTGCCCAAGACGGGAGTCCCGAAATTAAATCCGGTGTTGAAGAGAGCGGGAGGTGGAGTGAAGTTGTCGGCTTGCTGGGTCTCCGGAAATACATAAGGGATATTGTGGCGCTGATTGCACCAGGTGTTCCCATCGACGGGAGTAAAGAAGATGCCATAGGCGCCGTGCAGGACAAAGCCGTGGATCTGGCGAGCAAAGCCGATGCGCGGGGCAAAATTGTGCTTATTGGAATAGAGAAGTCCACGGGGATAGTCGTTTTGGCCGCCGATGAAGACGGAAGGCACGCCGCCGTTAAATATGAGGTTTGTGTTGGTGAACTGATCATCATAGAGGGGGCTGGAATATTCGTAGCGAAGACCGATGTTGAGCGTGGTGGAGGAGTTGACTTGCCAGGTGTCCTCAACGAAGGCATCGGCGCCCCAATTTTTGAGGTCCATCTGGGGCACGCCAGCCTGGCGCTGCTTGACGGTGGGAAGACTGAGGAGAAGGCTGGCAAGAGCGGAGCCGGTGCCGTCATTGAATCCCTTGTCGGTCGTGTAGCCGTTTGTGAACTGATAATAGCCGCGGTTTTGAAAGAAGCCCCACATCGGCCACCAGTAACGGTGGAAGTCGCCGCCGATTTTTATGCCATGACGGCCATGCTGCCAGGCAAGGGCATCACGGAATTCCAGCATGGTGTCCCAAGCATGCATGGGAGTGGCGGCAAAAGTGTCGCCCATGCCGGTGTAACCCTGAACCGAAAACCAGGGTGCGCCCCATGCGCCAGGACCACCGAAGCCGATGCCTTGAAAGCCGAGTTGGGTGACGTAGTCATTAACGTTGTTGTTCTGCGAAGTGTGATCCATGGAGAGGCGAGACACAGCGACGGAGAAGGAATTGACTTTTGCCGTGGAGAGGAAATGGTTCCAGGAAATGACGGCTTGCTGAGCGAGATTATCGAAGTCGGCGCCAAAGCCGGGCAAGTTCTCGGTTGTGGGGGTGGAACCATTGCTGGGAGAAAAACCGCGTTCGGCGCCAAGGGAATAACGTCCAAACAGAACGTCACCATTGGAGAAAATGTGATCAATGCGGACAGTGCCCTGATCGTTGAAATGGGTTTCGTTGCGGATATCGAGGTAGTTGTTGGAATCGAGGCCGGCCATGGAAATCATATTGGGTTGCGGTAAGACCTGAAGCAAAAAACTCTGGAGTTTCTGGTTGATGCGATCGGAAGGAATCTGGTTTCCCAAAAATTGGGTGCGGGTGTAGGGGAAGTTGGATGGACCGGTGGGCAAAGCCGGATTGTAGTTGGGGTTTGGCTGCGCGGTGGTGGGGTCGTAAATATTGACGCCGCTCATGCTGAAGTCGCCCAGGATTTCGTCGCGTGTGGGGACGGTCAGGGTCTGAGCATCGGCTTGCGAGAGCCGCAGACCTTCATAGTTGGCGAAGAAAAAAGTCTTCTTGCCAACGAGCGGCCCGCCGAGCGAGGCGCCAAAATTATTCTGGACGAGATGATTGTTGCCCATCGAACCGAAGCTGCTGGCGTCAAGTGCGCCATTGCGGAAGAATTCATAGACCGTGGCGTGATACTGGCTGGAGCCGGAATGGGTGACGATATTGATCTGGCCACCGCCCGCGCCGCCCATCTCTGCAGTGTAACTGCTCGTTTCCACCTGGAATTCCTGGACTGCATCGGGAGATGGGCTCAAGTTTTGCGCGTTAAAAGTGGGGTCGGTGTTGGTGGCGCCGTCGAGTAAGAAGAAATTGGCATTCGGACGACCTCCGCCGAGGACAACGGCGGAACGCTGGCCGGGGCGCCAGTAAAGCGGATTGGTTTGCCCTGTCTGCGCGCCAAAACCGATGTGGGCACCGGGGACGGTGAGCACAAGATCGATCAGCATCCTTCCATTGAGCGGCAATTCGCGGATAGACTGCGGCTCAACCACCTCTCCCACAGTGGCATCAGCGGTGCGAAGGACTTCCATGCCGCTTTTGACTTCCGCAGTTTGTTGAACGGAGCTGACCCGGAGCGAAATTTCCACGGTGAGCCTCTGACCGACTTCGACACGGAGATTCTGGGATACCGGGGCGAAACCAGCCGCTTCGGTTTTGAGTTCATATTCGCCTGGAAGGAGAGCGGCGGCCTCAAATAGTCCGTGCTCGTTGGCGGTCACGGAGCGCAGTTCGCCGGTGGACAAGGCTCGGAAAGAAACGCTGGCGGACGCGACGGGGAGGTGCTGCGGGTCGGTCACAGCGCCGGAGATAACAGCATAGTTGCTCTGCGCGAAAGCAGAGGATCCCAGAAACAGGAACAGCAGAATGAACCTACCCAAGGTCTCACCCCCCAAAGGCACGCGACACACGCGGCCGTACTGGCCCTGGAGCCGGATGGACCAGGGCAACGAACAGTGAGCGCAGTCGAGCCTTAGCACGACGAGGGAACTGCGAGATTAGAGCGGAGAAGGCAGTCGGTATCAATACTACGAAAACATTACCGCGTCAGGTGGGACTGGCATTGACACAAATATAGTGGGTTCAATCGAATCCATACCTCATCTCTATTTCTCACTATGACTCGTTGCCGCAGCAAGCCAATTCTGGCGAAGTCCGAGGGGATAGGAGGCGATTCTCCACGTTCCCATGGCATCCCGTTGGCGCGGCGCGCTCATCCAAGTCGGGGATGGTGCAGATTGGCGCACGACCCCTTGTAAACAGGTGTGTTGGGCCCGCCAGAGGGTGTACTATAAGCCAGACGCCAAAAAGCACGACGATTGGCACTATGCCTGCGAAATCAAAGCGGTTTCTCTTCGTGGCGCTCCTCCTCGGAGGCATCCTCCTTGCGGGGCAACTGCACTGCTGCGTTGACCTGAGTTCGCGCTCTCTCGATTCGCACGTCTGCCCAATCTGTTCCGCCGCGGGCTCCGCCGTCCCGACGCCTTCCCTGATTGTGGAAATGGTTCCGGCAATTAACCGGTTGGAACTCACCGGTGTTATGGTTTCCGTTCCTCTTGTGGTTCCCCGCAGTATCGCCCCCCGCGCGCCTCCCGCCGTTTCGTAGTTCCCTCTCGGCCCAATCTCCCAATCACCATTGTCGCGCGTCGCTCCTACATTGACGCGCGAGGAGTCTTCACTTGAAGCAAGTAAAGTTGTTGGTTTTTGCATCGCTCTTGTCGGCGCCATTCGCTGCGGCTCAGCAGAGCCCTGCGCCCGCAGCGCCATCCTCATCGGCCCCGGCAAGCGCGTCGCGCATTTCCCTGGATGACGCCATCCGCCTGGCGCTGCTGCATAACCATGCATTGCAGGCGGTGCGCTCGACCATCCAGCAGAGCCTGGCGGAAGAAATCACCGCCAACCTCCGCCCGAACCCCACGTTGGGCCTTGATGCGCAGTTCATGCCCATTTTCCAGCCGGACAAACTCGACGCCGACTATCTCGACCAGTCGGCGCAGTTCGATGCCGGGATCGGCTACCTCTTCGAACGCGGCAGAAAACGCCAACACCGCCTGCAGGCCGCGAAAGACCAGACCGCCGTGGTGCGTTCGCTGGTCACGGACAACGAGCGGCAACTGGTATTCAACGTCAGCCAGCAATTTGTGGACGTGCTGCTGGCGGAATCCACGCTGGAATTTGCGCAACAGGATCTCGACAGCTTCCAGAAAACCGTGGACATCAGCGAAGAGCGATTTCGCGCGGGCGACATGAGCGAAGGCGACTTCCTGAAAATCAAACTGCAGTTGCTGCAATTTCAGAGCGATGTCTCCGCCGCGAAACTCGCCAAGCTGCAAAGCCTGGCCGCGCTGCGCCAGTTGCTGGGTTTCGAGACCGTTCCCGACGATTACGACGTCGAGGGAACGCTCGATTACCAGCCGGTGCATGCGGACCTGAACGGCCTGAAAAATGTCGCGGCCCTAAACCGGCCCGACTTGCGCGCCGCCCAGCAGTCCGTCACCGCCGCCGAGAGCCAGTTTTCTTTGCAAAAGGCCAACGGCAAGATGGACATCACCGGCACGTTTAACTATTCCCACACCGCCGGCGCCAGCAGCGGCTCGTTTTTCTACAGCATGCCGCTTCCGATTTTTAACCGGAACCAGGGCGAAATTGCGCGCGCGCAATATGCAATCACACAGGCGCGTGAGCAAGCCAGCGAAACCACGCAGCAGGTTGCGACCGACGTCGCGACCGCCTTCGCCAATCTGCAGACCAACGACCAGATCATTCAGCTCTATCAGGGCGGCTACGTCGATCAGGCCAAACAGTCCCGCGACATCAGCGAATACGCCTACCGCAAAGGCGCCGCCAGTCTTCTCGATTATCTCGATTCGGAACGTACCTATCGCGCCAATCAGCTTGCCTATCGCCAGGCGCTGGCGAGTTACATGCTCGCGCTCGAACAGATGCGCCAGGCCACTGGCACAAGGAATCTGCCATGAAACTTTGCATACAAAGACGCGCCACCGTTTTCATCATTGTTGCGTTCGCGCTTCCGCTCGGCGCCGCGCTCTCCGGCTGCGGCTCTGGCCCCGGCGAGCCGGAATCCAAGATGACCTCGTTCACCTCCAGCGAATCAAAAGCCGACACGGCCGAACTTTTCACCGTTCCAAAAGAACAGTTGGCTCATCTGCAAATCGTCCCCGCGGAGAAAGGCCCGCTTCCGCGCACGCTTCGCCTGGCGGGCGCCGTGGCGTACAACGCGTTTGAAACCACGCCCGTCTTCGCCGCCATTGGCGGCCCGGTCCACGAAATTCTTGTTGCGCCCGGACAGTTCGTCCACGCCGGTCAGCCTCTTCTCTACGTCACCAGCCCGGATTACTCCGTCGCCCGCTCCGCCTACATCAAAGCCCGCGAAGCATCCAGTCTTTCGGATAAGTTGTATGCGCGCTCGCAGGATCTCTTTGCCCACGGCGCCATTTCCGAGGCCGACCTGCAGCAGGCGGAAGCGAACCGCAATCAGGCGCACGCCGACCTGGAATCCTCTACCGACGCCCTGCGCGCGCTGGGCATGAAAGATCCCGATTCGTTGCTGAAGAATGCCGCGCGGCCCACGGCGGAAAGCCCCGTCCTCGCTCCCGTCACCGGCGAAATTGTGGAGCGCCTCGTTGGCCCCGGACAACTGTTGCAGACCGGCGTCACCCAGTGCTTCACGATTTCGAATACCGGCAGCGTCTGGGTCCTTGTGAACGTCTACCAGAGCGACCTTCCATTCGTGCATGTGGGGGACGCAGTGGAAATCAACACCGACAGCTACCCGGAACTCTTCCACGGAAAGATTTCCTATCTCGCGCCTGCGCTCGATCCCAACACGCGCACCCTGCAGGCCCGCATCGTCACCGAAAATCCCGGCAAGAAATTAAAGAAAGATATGTACGTGACGGCAACCGTGAAGGCCGGTTCCGTCGCCGACGCCATCACCGTGCCCGACGCGGCCATCCTGCGCGACACGGAGAATCAGCCGTTTGTCTACGTGCAAGCGGGCCCCAACCAGTTCGCGCGCCGCGTGGTCACGCTTGGCCAGAGCGTCAAGGACCGCACGCAGATCACCAGCGGCCTGAATGAATCCGAACAGGTCGTCGGCGACGGCAGCCTGTTCCTGCAATTCAAAAATTCAATTCAGCATTAGAAAGAGCGCACCGGAGACTTCTCGATGATTCATCGCATCGTCCAATTCGCTCTTCAGCAGCGCTTCCTGGTGCTGATGCTGACGGTCTTGATAGCGGTAGCGGGCGCGTGGTCGTTCCGCCAGATGCCGGTGGACGCGTATCCCGATCTTTCGCCGCCGATGGTGGAATTGATTACCCAGTGGCCGGGGCACGCCGCGGAAGAAGTGGAACGCCTCACTACGCTGCCGTTGGAATTAGCGATGAACGGGTCACCGCATCTGAAAGTGATGCGTTCGATCTCGCTCTACGGCCTCTCCGATGTGCGTTTGACTTTCGATGAAGGCGTCGATCCCTACTTCGCGAGGCAAATCGTTTTCCAGCGAATCAGCGATGCCACTCTGCCGCAGGGGGTGACGCCCAGCATGGCGCCGCTCTTCAGTCCCAGCGGCCTCGTCTATCGCTATGTCCTCGAAAGTCCCGACCGCTCGCCGATGGAATTGCACACCTACGAGGATTGGATTATCGAACGGGCATACAAAAGTGTTCCGGGCGTGGCGGACGATTCCGGCTTTGGCGGGCCGACGATGGAGTATCACGTCCTGCTCGACCCCGTGAAGCTTTACAACTATCACTTGCCGGTCGTGCAGGTGGTCACCGCGCTGAACGCCAACAATTCCAACACCGGCGGCGGCTTTTACACGCAGGGCGGCCAGTTTTACTACGTTCGCGGACTCGGCTTGGTGAAAAGCACCGAGGACATCGGCGAAGTCGTGGTCGGAAGTTCCAACGGAGTGGCCATCCGCATCAAAGATATCGGCCGCGTGGAAATCGGCCACGCGCCGCGACTCGGCATCTTCGGCTTCCAAACCAAGCAGAAGAAGAATGACGACGCTGTCGAAGGCGTCATCCTGATGCGCCGCGGCGAGCAGACCCAGAACGTCCTCGAAGGCGTCGAGAAAAAGACCGATGAGATCAACAAAACGCTCCTGCCTCCGGACGTGAAGGTGCGTCCCTACTACGACCGCAGCGACCTTGTCCGCATCACCACCGACACCGTCGAAGGCAATCTGCTTCGCGGGATGGTCCTCGTGTTGATCGTACTGATCTTTTTCCTGGTGAGTTTCCGCGCCGCCATTATTACGGCGCTGACGATTCCGCTGGCTCTGCTGTTCGCCTTCATCTTTCTTAATCTGACCGGCGAAGCCGCCAATCTCCTCTCCATCGGCGCCATCGATTTCGGCATCATCATTGACGGCACCATCGTCATGGTTGAGAACATCTATCGCGAACTCGGCCTGCGCCACGGCACCGACTACAAATTGACGGACGTTATCCTGGCCGCCGCGCGCGACGTCGACCGCCCGATTTTCTATTCCGTCGCCGTCATCATCGCGGGGTACCTGCCGATTTATGCGCTCACCGGCCCCGCCGGAAAATTATTCCATCCAATGGCGGACACCATGGGCTTTGCGCTCATCTGCGCGCTTATTCTTACGCTGACCGTTGTTCCCGTGCTCGCTTCCTACTGGTTTAAGAACGGCGTGAAAGAAAAGCAGAACCCCGTGTACAACTGGATCCGCGATCAGTACACCGGCCGTCTGCAATGGTGCCTCAACCACCCCGCGGTGACGATCATCGTGGCGGTGGCGATTTTTTGCGCCACGCTGCTGCTCGTTCCGCTCATCGGCGGCGAATTCCTTCCCCATCTCGACGAAGGCGCCGTCTGGGTTCGCGCCACGATGCCGTACACGATTTCGTTCGAGGAAGCCGCGAAATTCGCTCCGCAAGTCCGCGACCTGCTCATCAAGTATCCGATGGTCACGGTCACGGGTTCCGAACTCGGACGTCCCGACGACGGCACCGATCCCACGGGTTTCTTCAACTGCGAATTTTACGTCGGCCTGAAGCCCTACAACGACAAGTCGTGGTCGCAATCCTCGATCCACACAAAGGAACAATTGGTCGCGGACCTGGTGAAAAAGCTCGACGCCTATCCCGGCGTGATCTTCAATTTCACGCAACCCGCCGAAGATGCGGTGGACGAAGCCCTCACCGGCCTCAAGAGCGCTCTGGCGGTGAAAATCTTCGGGCCCGACCTCGACGTTCTCGAGAAAAAAGCTGTCGAGATCAAGAATGTTCTTGAGAAGACTTCCGGCTTTACGCAATTGACCGTGGTGCGCGAACTCGGCCAGCCCAGCCTGCTGATCGAGGCGGACCGAGCCAAAATCGCGCGTTACGGCATCAACGTCGCCGACGTCGAAGGAGTTGTACAGGCCGCGATCGGCGGCCAGGCCGCCACCCAGGTAATTCAGGGCGAAAAATTATTCGACCTGGTCGTGCGCATGGACCCTAAGTTCCGCTCCGACGCGCGTGAAATCGGCAACCTGCTCGTTCCCGCCCCGGCCGGCCAGCAGATTCCGCTTTCCGAACTCGCCACGCTCAAGGAGTCTACCGGCGCATCCTTTATCTATCGTGAAAACAATTCGCGCTATATCGGCATTCAGTTTTCGATCGAAGGGCGGAACCTCGAAGGCATCGTCAAATCCGGCCAGCAAGCCATCGCCAGGAAAGTGAATCTTCCGGAAGGCTACCGCCTCGACTGGGGCGGCGAATACAGCGAATTGCTGGATGCCAAGGCACAGCTCTACATCATTGGCCCGCTGGCGATCTTCCTGATCTTTTTGATCCTGTTCGCGCTCTACGGCAACTTCAAATTTCCTATAACTATCGCCCTTGGGGTGATCCTCACCGAACCGGTCGGTGCGTTGATCGCGCTGAAGTTGACGCATACTCCTCTCAGCGTTTCGAGCGCCCTGGGGCTGCTCGCGCTTCTCGGCGTCTCCGTGGAAACCGCGGTGATTCTGGTCAGCTACATCAACAAGCTGCGCCTGGAAGGCAAAAATGTTCGCGAAGCCACGCTGGAAGCTTCACTGCTTCGCTTGCGCCCGATCATGATGACCGCGCTCGTCGCCTGCCTCGGCCTTCTCCCCGCCGCCATGTCCACCGGCGTTGGCAGCGACACGCAAAAGCCCTTCGCTATCGTTGTCGTCGCGGGACTTCTCTCCCGCCTGCTCCTCGGTTTCTTCGTCAACCCAGTGCTCTACGAACTCGTCGCCCGCGACGGTGACGTCCTGCAAGTGTAATCAGGACTCGCGAACCCAGATCCAGAGTTCGACAAATTTCACGTTGCACTTAGGGAGGTTGCCGCGGTTCCGTTGTGGAAGGGATCTTGCAGGTTACGCCCGCTTCGCCATCCGTTCTGGCAACACCTCTTCCAAACAAAACTCCGGCCGGCGAAAAAATCCCGGAAGCGCGCCCATCCGCTGCTGCAACTTATCGAACTGATCCGCCCGCAGGGTAACGTGCCCAAGCTTGCGCCCCGCGCGCGGTTCTTTCCCGTAAAGATGCAGGTGCGCGTTCGAAACGTTCAGCACGTCCGCGCTTTCCGGAATCTCGCCGATCAGGTTTATCATCGCCGAAACACCCACCGCCGCCGTCGAACCCAGCGGCATGCCCAGAATCGCGCGCAGATGATTTTCAAACTGGCTGGTCACGGCGCCTTCAATCGTCCAGTGGCCGGAATTGTGAACCCGCGGCGCCATCTCGTTCGCCAGCAGCCGCCCGTCCATTTCAAAAAATTCGATGCACAACACACCCACGTAGTCGAGTGACTCCAGCACCCTGCGCGCCGCGCGCTCCGCTTCCTGCTGCAGGCTCGCCGCCAGATTCGGCGCAGGGGCCAGCGACAATCGTAAAATCCCCCCGCGATGGTGATTCTCAATCAACGGATAAAACGCGACCTCTCCGCCGCGTCCGCGCACGCCGAGAATCGAAAGTTCCCGCGCGAACGGCACGAATTTTTCCAAAATCAGCGGAACCTCCGGCAACTCCGGCCGCGCTTTCTCCACGTCCTCCGCCGTTCGCAGCAACCATTGGCCTTTTCCGTCGTAGCCCATGCGGCAGGTTTTCAGCATCGCCGGCAATCCAACCTGCTTCACCGCAGCACCCAGCTCTTCCCGCTTTGCTATTTCCGCGAATTCCGTAGTTGGGATCTCCAGCCGGCGAAACAACCGCTTTTCCCTCAGCCGGTCTTGCGCCTCTTCAAGCGCCGCCGCCGCCGGATACACCGGCACCCGTTTTCCCAGAAATTTCGCCGCCGCCACCGGAACATTTTCAAATTCGTAGGTCACCACTTGCAGCCCGTGTGAAAACTTTTCCAGCGCCGGCTCATCGTTGAAATCCGCGGTAACACGATTGGCGATGCGGCCCACCGGCGCTTCCGGCGAAGGATCCAGAAACCGGAAATGCAGCCCCAGCGGATAACCGGCCAGCGCCAGCATGTAGCCGAGTTGTCCTCCGCCAAGAATGCCGATGGTCATTTCTTTTTCTTTCGGGAAAGTTGCGCGTGCACGGCATTCAGCGCATTCCGCGCCGCCGCTGCGGGATCCGGTTGAGAAAGAACTTTCTTTGTCTGGGCGATTCGAAACGCACGCAGCGATTCGCGAATCGTCCTGTGTTTGCCGCCTAAAATTGCCGAGGCCAGCAGCGCCGCGTTGATCGCGCCCGCCTTTCCAATCGCCAGCGTTCCCACGGGAATTCCTCCCGGCATCTGCGCAATCGAAAGCAGCGAATCGAGTCCCTTCAGCGCCTTCGACTCCACCGGCACCCCCAGCACCGGCAGCACCGTCTTCGAAGCGGCCATTCCCGGCAGATGCGCCGCGCCGCCCGCGCCTGCAATGATCACTTCGATTCCGCGCTTCTCCGCGCTCGCGGCGTATTCGAAAAGCAGGTCCGGAGTGCGGTGAGCCGAGACAACGCGCGTTTCGAACGGGACGCCAATCTCCCGCAGCGTGTCCGCGGCGTGCTCCATGGTCTCCCAATCGGACGTGGAGCCCATGATAATTCCCACCAACGCTTCTTTCGATTTTGCCGCAGAGGAACTCTTTTTTTTCTTCATGCCGCCATTCTTCGACCTTCTATTTTTCCGCTCCTACAAAACAGAACGCCGGCCGCGCGGCCGGCTACAACCCGAAAGAAGCCCCATTCTACGGTCTTTTCTACCGCGATGCGACTTTTCCGCGCGAATTCCACACGTGCCGCAATTCTCCCACCAGGTACAGCGACCCGGTGATGAAAATGGCGTCCTCCGGCCCAGCCTTGGCCAGTGCGGATTCCAGCGCCTGCTCCGCATCCTCAATCACGACAGATTTCTTCGCGTGGTCGCTCGCCATTTCCGCCAGTTGCTTGGCACTGACCGCTCGCGGGGTTCCCGGTTGCGTGAAAATCACTTCGTGCGCATGCGGAAAAAGCATGCCGGTTACTTCGTCCACGGCTTTGTCGCGCATGGCCCCAAAAATCAGGTACACCTTGCGCCCGGCAAAATTCTCTTCCAAAAATCGCGCCAACTCCCGCGCGGCGCCTGGATTGTGCGCGCCATCCAGATAAACGTCGGGCCGCGTCTGCAGCCGTTCCAATCGTCCGGGCCATTCCGCCGTGGCGATGCCGCTTACGATATTTTCATCAGTGATGCGATAGTTCCGATTTTGCAGAATTCTCGCGGCTGCAACGGCGTTCAACGCATTCTGCAATTGAAAGCGCCCGGCGAGTCGAGGGGACAGCGAAAATGTTTTCCCGCTCGAATCCTCCACCGCCGTTGCGCTCACACAACCGTGCTTAAGAACTTCATTCTCTGTGCGAAACAATTCGCCCGTTTCCACGAACGGGCAGCGCAACTCCGTCGCCTTCTCCTGCAACACCCGGTGCGCTTCCGGCAATTGGGCCGCGAACACCGCCGGCACCCGAGCCTTCAAAATCCCCGCCTTCTCACCGGCAATCTCCCGCAGCGAATGCCCCAAATAGTTTTCGTGATCGAAATCGATGCGGGTAATGATGGACACAAGGGGCGTCACCACGTTCGTCGCGTCCAGCCGACCGCCCAGCCCCACTTCAATCACCGCGAAATCCACCCGTTCGCGCGCAAAGGCCTCAAACGCCAGCGCAGTCACGCATTCAAAGTAGGTCGGATGCGCCCGCAGCTTCCCCTCGGCCAGCAACTCCTCAATCACCGCATGGATGCGCGTGAATATCTCCGCGAATCGCGCATCGCCAATCTCTTTCCCCGAAATGCGGATACGCTCGTTGATCCGCTCGAGATGCGGCGAAGTATTCAGCCCGGTGCGAAAGCCCGCATCGCGCAAAATTTTCTCGAGGAACGCCGCCGTCGATCCCTTTCCGTTCGTTCCCGCAATGTGCACGCACGGGTACGCCCGGTCTGGCCGCCCCAGGCGCTCCAGCAAAATGGTTATGTTTTCCAGATTGAATTTTGCCGCGGCCGCTTGCGTAGGCGCCGCCAGTTCGCGGCCCAAAGAAAGTAAATAGCGAACCGCGCTTTCGTAATTCATTTCAGGAGGTCAGCAGGTCCAGCGCGCTGGAGATGAAGCCCTTCATGTCCTTGCGGTGCACCACGGCGTCCAGGAATCCGTGCTCCAGCAGAAATTCCGAGCGTTGAAAGCCCTCGGGCAGCTTTTGCCGGATGGTCTGCTCGATCACGCGCGGCCCCGCGAAACCGATCAGCGCTCCGGGCTCCGCTATGTTCAAATCGCCCAGCATCGCGAAACTCGCCGTCACGCCGCCGGTCGTCGGATCCGTCAGCACCGAAATGTACGGTAACTTCTCCTCGTCCAGCCTCGCCAACGCCGCCGACACTTTCGCCAGCTGCATCAGGCTGATCGTTCCTTCCATCATGCGCGCGCCGCCAGAGCACGACACGACGATTAGCGGTTGACGCGTCTCCATCGACATCTCAATCGCCCGGGTCACTTTTTCGCCGACCACCGCGCCCATCGACCCGCCGATAAACCCAAATTCCATCGCGCAGCAGATCACCGGCTTGCCGTTCAGCTTTCCTTCGGCGGTAATCACCGCGTCGTTCATCCCCAGCTTCTTCTGCGCCTCTTTAATCCGCTTGGAGTAAGGCTTGGTGTCCACGAATTTCAGCGGATCGGTCGAAACCATTCCCGCGTCGTGCTCGGTCCACTTCCCGTCAAACAGCAGCTCCAGCCGTTTTTTCGCGTTCACCCGGAAATGAAACTGGCATTTCGGGCAGACAAACAGATTCTCTTCCAGGTCCTTCCGGAAAACGATCGCGCGGCAGGACTCGCACTTCATCCACAGCCCTTCCGTGCGCACCCGCCGCTCTTCCGGCGGCGTCACCTGGTCGATCGCTTTTTTATCCCGCTTGAACCACGACATGGCGAAGTTATCAGTCCTTAGTTCTAAGTTCCCAGTTTCTTTCTTGCTTCCTGATTACTGATCGCTGATTACTGATATCCCGCTGCAAGGTGCCAGGTTCAACCTTGGCTTCCCCTCAGTAATCAATCCCCCGCTGCGCCAGTATACCCTTCGTGTACGGGTGTTTCACTTCCTTCATTTCCGTCACCAGGTCCGCGGCTTCCACCAGCTTCGGATGCGCGTTTCGCCCCGTGCAGATCACGTGCACCTGCTCCGGCCGGCCGGTGAGCGCCGCCACCACTTTCTCCGCGTCCAGCATTTTGTAGCTGATCGTGTAATTAATCTCGTCCAGCACCACCAGATCGTACGTTCCGCTGTAAATCGCCGCGCGCCCAGACTCCCAGCACTCTTCCGCCATTCGAATGTCTTCCGGATCCGTTTCCGCGCCGCCGATTTTCACGAATCCGCGCCCCATCGGCCGGATTTCAAACTTGTCTTTGCCCAGCATTTCCGCGGCATCCAGCTCCCCGTAGTGCCACGACCCTTTGATAAACTGCACCATCAGCACGCGCAACCCCTGCCCCACCGCGCGAAACGCCGTGCCCAAAGCGCAGGTCGTCTTGCCCTTGCCCGGCCCGGTATAAACAATCAGCAGTCCTTTACCTTCCGGCATGATTCCAATTCCTCGTCACGCGCGCCATTTCGTGTGGATAATTCCAGTCTGCGGAGTTGCCGCAGAAACGTCAAGTTGCGCCGTCAGCAACCCGCGAAGGAAACGGAAATTGGAAGAGAGTGCTACTGCATCCCGAGGCGCCGGACCAGTTCGTGCGCGACAATTCTTGCGTGCTCCATCGCCACTTCGCCCAGTGTCTGTTTCGCTGGTGATTTTCTGTCTTTCAACACGATCCACAAACCCGGCCTGTACACTCCATCATCCGCGGGGCAAATCGCTCCCGTCAGTTGGGTAATCTCAAAATCAGGAACGTGGGACAGCCCCAGGTCCACCAGATGTGTGGTGTTCGGCAGCGGCGGCGGATTGCACATCAACTCCGTCAGGACGCCGCGCGCGTCGTCCACCAGGTCGCGAAATCCCTGCGATACGAGCAGCGCGTCAATGTCCCGCGGCGTCGGCTGCTCGACCTGCTCCAGATCGTAGTCCGGCAGCGGCTTTTCAATGGGAATTTCAATCGCCACCGAGGGCTGGTCTTTATCCGCCGCAATGCGTAGGGCCATAGGATTTACCGCCGCCATCATTTCACGGAACGCCGCAAAACGCACCTGCTCGCATGGGCAATCACACCAATACAGCTCGGAAACTACTTCGGGTACGGGCTCCCCGACAAAATCGCAAACGCCCGGTAAATCTGCTCCGCCAGCATCACTCGCGCCAGTTCATGCGAATACGTCATCGCGCTCAGCGAAAGTTTCTGCTTCACGCGCTCCCTTAGACCGTCGGGAAACCCATCCGCGTCGCCGCAAACGAAAATTACCTCTCGGATGCCCCTGTCCCGCTGCTCACCCAGCCATTTCGCGAACGCATCGGAGTCATGCACCTTGCCGCCCGCATCCAGCAGCACCGAAACCGCCGCCCGATTCACATCCAACCGCTTCAGCGCCGCAGCCGAATCCCGCACTTCGCATATCTCGATGGGACAAGACCTCGAAATGCGGTTCACATAATCGCCAAGCGCCGAATTCATTTCCGGCCGCCGCGTCTTCCCCATCATCAACAGGCAAATCTTCATCCCGCGAGTTTACCTCACGTAAAAAATTGTCATCCTGAGGTCCGCGCTGTTTGCGGGCCGAAGGACCTCAACTTAAAATTTGTGCTTGATGTCAACGTTGAGGTTCTTCGCCCATCTCCGGTTTGTGGAGTCCGGTTTCTGCAGTTACCAAGTGGGTTCCACCGGAGTCCAAAAACCGGACCCCATCGGATAGGCTCAGAATGACAGGTTTTTGGCTGGTGCCCCTTGAAGAAACCCCCGAGCCTTTGGGAAATTCCGCCTAACCTGCTTTTTCCGAAAGCTCGCTGCGACGGTGGGTTTCCGGCTCGTCCGGCAATACCAGCGACGGCGCCTGCCGCCACAATCTCTCCAAATCATAAAAACGCCGCGCCTGCTCGCCGAATACGTGCACGATAAACCCCCCAAAATCCAGCAGCGCCCATTCCGCCGACCGCCGCCCCTCGCGGTGCTCCGGCGAACGCTTCATCTCTTTGAACAGCACTTCCTCCACCTCGGAGCAGATCGCCTGCAACTGCGGTGTGCTGTATCCCGTGCAGATCACGAAATATTCCGTGAACGCGCTCAAACCGCTCAGATCCAGCACGGTAATCGCGCCCGCTTTTTTCTCCTGCGCGGCTTCGACAGCCAGCCGCACGCCCTTGGGTAGTTTTTCGAGTTTCACCGGTACAGCCTCTGTTTCAAGATATATTCTTCCACTCTCGCGGAAACCAAACCGTGGATCGATTGCCCTCGGCTGGCCTTCCGCCGAATATCGGTAGCGCTCACTTCGCTGGCCACGTTTTCCAGCAGGTACACCGTCGTTTTATCCAGCCGCGCCACAATCGGCGAACCGTGCGCGACGCTCTCTTCTTCCTTCTCGCGTTTCGCGTCCCGCCGTCCGTGCAGGTCGGGCGGAATCACCAGCCGCAGCGCCTCCAGCCGGATGCCCGGCCGGTTCGCAATCACAAAATCGCAGAGGCCCAGCAGCGTTTCGTATTCCTTCCACATCGGGATGTCCAAAAACGCGTCCGCGCCGATGATGAAACAAATCCGGTCGCCGTGGCCGTGATATGCATGCCGGAAATACCGCACCGTATCCACCGAGTAGTGCAACTGCGTCCCGCTGAAGTCTTCGCCTGCTTCCGCCAGCGACGGCACAAAATGCGGATGTTCGGTCGCCGCCAGCGCCACCATTGCAAACCGGTGCGGAAACGGCGCCAGGTGCTGTTTCAATTTGTGCGGAGGGCGGCTGGCGGGAATGAAATGCACTTCGTCGAAATTGAATCGCCGGTCTGCCGCCCGGGCTACAGCCAGGTGGCCGGAATGGATGGGGTCAAACGAGCCGCCAAAAATTGCAATCCGTCGTGGATGGTGTTTCGCCGCCGTACTTTTCGCCTGCGCAGTCGTCAATCCGCCTCCCGGATGTTCCCCAACCCAATTCTCTCACGAAATGGAGATTGCCGAACCCGACTCAGTCCTCATTTTCCAAGTCATCCACAACCGCTGCGCCCTCCGAATCCTTTACCTCATTTACTTCCTCTACTTCCCGTACCTCCGCTAATTCCCTATCCTCGTCCTCGAGCGTTTCCTTCGGAATCTTGTCCAGCGCGTCCGCGATCCCCCGCACCAACTCCTTGACGCCTTCACCGGCCGCGGCCGAAATCGCGTGAAACTCCAATCGCTTTTTTTTGCAGAATTTCCGCAATTCCTCCAGCTTCGTCCGGTCCGTCGTGGCATCCACTTTCGTCGCTGCCACAATCATCGGCTTCTCCGGCAATTTCTCGCTGAACGCCCCCAGCTCGCCTTCGATAATCTCAAACGCCTTCACCGGATCTAGCTCCGCCATGTCGCTCGTATCAATCAAATGGACCAGCAACCGCGTCCGCTCCACATGCCGCAAAAAACGAATGCCCAATCCCGCGCCCTGGCTCGCTCCTTCAATCAATCCCGGCAAATCCGCAACCACAAACGTCCGGCCCAGTTCTGTTCCGTGCCCGCCGGTTCCACCATCGGCGTTCACCACGCCCAGGTTCGGCTCCAGCGTCGTAAATGGATAGTTCGCAATCTTCGGCCGCGCCGCGCTGATCACCGAAATCAGCGTGGACTTCCCCGCGTTCGGGAATCCCACCAGGCCTACGTCCGCCAGCAGCTTCAGCTCCAGCCGCAGATTCCGTTCCTCGCCGGGCTCGCCTTCTTCCTTTTCCCGCGGAGCCTGATGCCACGGCTTCGCAAAATGCTGGTTGCCACGTCCGCCGCGCCCGCCTTGCGCCACCAGCAAACGCTGCCCCGGCTCTTTCAAATCTGCCAACAGCACATTTCCAGTCGCATCAAAAACCAGAGTGCCCACCGGCACTTTCAGAATCGTGTCGTCGCCCGAAACGCCCGAGCAGTTCGAGCCTTCCCCGTGCCGCCCGCGGTCCGCCTTGAACTCCCGGTTGTACCGGTAACGCAGCAGCGTGTTGTCGTTCGGATTCGCTTCCAGGTAAATGCTTCCACCGCGCCCGCCGTCGCCTCCCGAAGGTCCGCCCCGCGGCACATACTTCTCTCGCCGGAACGCCACGCAACCGTTCCCGCCGTCTCCCGCTTTCACCGAAATTTTCGCTTCATCAACAAACATGTCCTACTCTTCTCTGTGAACTCTGTCCGAACTCAGTGTTCTCTGTGTTAGAAATTCTTGCTTTGTTATGCCCATAAAGACAAAACGGCCCCGACTCGCGCCGGGGCCGCTCGCATGCCTTCGGACTTAGTTCGCGGCCTTCGCTTCTGCCGCCGCCGGTGTCACGCTGATGAAGCGCCCCCGGTTGCCCTTGTCCTCAAACTTCACGTAGCCCCGCACCAGCGCAAACAGCGTGTCGTCCTTGCCTTTAGCCACGTTCACGCCCGGTTGATGCCTTGTGCCGCGCTGCCGGATCAGGATCGTTCCCGCGTTCACCAACTGCCCGCCGAACCGCTTGACGCCCAGCCTCTGTCCGTGTGAATCGCGCCCGTTTGTGGACGAGCCGCCGCCCTTCTTATGTGCCATGACTCAATTCCTCTCGATGATTTACAGCTTGATCTCGCTGACCTGCACGGCCGTGTAATTCTGCCGGTGGCCCCGCTGAATCTTGTACTGGTTGGTCTTCTTGAACTTCAAGACGGTGAGCTTCTTCGCCCGGCCCTGCTCCACGATCTTGCCCGTGACGCTGGCGTTCGATGCATCCGTTCCCGCCATAACCTTTTTGTCATCAGTGTGTACCGCCAGCACGGTCCCGAATTTCACCTGCTCGCCCACATCACCCTTGACCCGCTCAATGCGGATGGTGTCGCCCGGTGCGACACGATATTGCTTTCCCCCGGTCTGTATAACGGCGTACATCTGTCCTCCAAAGCCTAAAGGCAAACCATAATTATACTTGCCAACTCCCAATACCGTCAACGCCACTCTTTGCGTTCAGATGCCAATTCCAGCCGCGGGTTCCTCCTCCGCTGCACCGCCAATCGTACAAAACTCAATTGCGCCAATCTCATAGTTGGGGCTAGAATGCCGTCCTCTCCCCAGTGCCCCCCGGAGCAGGAGATCCCATGACTCAATCCAAAGCTTTTCGTTATTCCTGGCCACTTGCCGGCTTCCTCTTCGCCGTCGTCTCCGCGCCCCACGCCCTTGGAAACGGCCCGGATGTCATCAAGGCCTCCCACCACGATGTATCGCATCCCCTTTCGCGAATGGCGATCGGCCCCACCTCCAAAAATGCTGGGAGCGATGGTCAATCCATCACCGCGCGCCCAACTGGCGCGATGATATCGAATGCGCACGCGGACCCGGTGGCCGCTCCGTTCGCCGGACCACTCTCGGGGGTCAGCCTGATCAGCAATTTCGACGGGCAAAGCGCGCAGGACAATCGCAACCTTTTCGGTTTTGCGTTCGTGCCGCCGGACACGAACGGTGCCGTCGGGGCCAACCAGTTCGTGCAGATGGTAAACGTAACCATCGCGGTCTATGACAAATCGACCGGCGCTTTACAACTTGGGCCTGCGGCGATTCACACCCTGTGGCAGGGTTTCGGAGGCCTCTGCGAGTTCGGCGGCGGCACGCCCGATTTTGCGGATGGCGGCGATCCGGTGGTGCTCTATGACCATCTGGCTGGGCGCTGGATCGTTACCCAGTTGCAGTACAACACCACCTTTACGCAAAACGCGCAGTGTATCGCCGTCTCCACCACTTCCGATGCCACCGGCTCTTACAATCGCTACGAATACGATTTCGGCGCCAGCTTCCCCGACTATCCAAAGTTCAGCGTGTGGCCCGACGCTTACTACAACACCATCAATGTTTTCCCGGGAAACAAATTTGCCGGTCCGCAGGCCTGCGCGTTTGACCGCAGCGCCATGCTCGCCGGAGAGCCGGCCAGCGCCATCTGCTTCCAGCAGCCTTCCACGATTTCCAGCCTGCTCCCCGCCGATCTCGACGGCCGCACACTGCCACCCGCGGGCTCACCGAATTACCTGGTCGGCCTCGCCGATTCCACCCACTTGAACTTTTTCCGTTTCCACGTCGACTTCAGCAACCCGGCAAACTCCAGCATGACGGGACCGACGCTCATTCCCGTGGCCCCCTACTCCGAGATCTGCGCCCGCGCCACAACCGTTTCCTGCATTCCGGAGCCGAATCCCGGAGAAAAAGTGGACGGGCTCTCCGATCGCGTGATGTTCCGCCTGGCTTACCGTAACTTCGGCGATCATGAATCACTGGTCGTCAACCACACCATTCAGGGTGGATCCCTCGCCGGCGTTCGCTGGTACGAACTCCGAAATCCCGCGGCACCCTTTGTTTACCAGCAGTCCACGCTGGTTGATCCCGATGTGAACTATTGGTTGGGCAGCGTCGCCATGGACAAAATCGGAAACCTGGCTCTGGGATTCAGCGTTTCCAGTCACAACGTGTTCCCCAGCATTTATGTCGCTGCCCGCGCTCCCGGCGATCCGGCGGGCTCGCTGTCCGGGCCATTGGTCCTGGTGAATGGCAGCGGCGTGCAGCTCAACTCCTTCCGCCGCTGGGGAGACTACAGCTCCATGTCAGTTGACCCGGTGGATGATTGCACCTTCTGGTACACCAACGAGTATTACGCGAACACGGGCATCATCAACTGGGCGACGCGCATCAGCGCTTTCAAGTTCAACAGCTGCAAGGGCCGAAACTAGATATTCGCCCTACGGCATGTTCAATCCGCTCTGCTTCAAAAATCGAAGCGGTAGCCCAAAATCATTTTCGCCAGCAAATGGTCCGTGGCCTTCGTTACGCCCACGCCCACGCCAAAATCGATTTCCCACTTTTCGGAAAAATTCAGGTCGATCGCTGGAATAATCTGCTGTTGCTGCTGCGCCACCGGATCGAATCCCGTCACCGGACCCAGGGAACCGTAATACTCTACGCCAGCGGCCACTTTTTTTTCGTAATATCGTAGCTCACCTTGAAGGCCGCTTCGCAACACACTCTCGTCTGCTATTTCGTCGCTTCGGTCTTCGTTAATATCACAGCTGCACCTGAGGCTAACGAGTCGTAGTAGCTCACCAGGCGTTGCGGCTCATCCGCTTGATAGGAGCCCAAGTTGTGGGCCCAACGGAATCCGATGGGCTCGTACCAGAGTTCAACCTCGATGTGGAACGGACCCGCGGACTGATCCACCGCTGGTGAGTAGCGCACCACGCTTCCTTTGTCGTTGAAATTAGGATCATCGAAGGCATCTCCCACCACCGCTATGTCCGCTTCCGCCGTACTCTTGTCGAAGCCGCGGGGCAAAAGGCGATTGTCCTTGAGGTATCCAACGGCAGTGATCAAACCGGTGGTGACGTGGCCCTCCGGGTCTTTCAGAATCGGCTCGTAGATCTCCACCTGATCGCCGCTGGTGATTTCGCGAAAATGCGGCTCAAAACGCGAAGGATCGGCGTCATTCACATTTCCCTGGATGGAACCGTCCTTATTTAACGCGCCGGATTCGAACACGGTCCGCCCGTTGCGGTCGTGGACCACCACGTGAAGCCACGCGCGCCGTGAAGGATAAGCCGTCGGCAGCTTATGCCCGGTAAGGTTCTCGACGAATACATCGACGTGTAGCTTTCCCTCACCTGTTTCGAGATTCTGGATGCTCACACGCGCGCTCTGCGACTGAAGGAAGTTCACCGTCCGCTCCGCAGCGGCGGTGAGCTCAGCGGGCAACGCAGCCACGCTCAGGTCCTGGCGATAGTTGCTGAGTATGCGCTGCATGAAGAAATTTGCCCCAACAAAGGAGTGATGTCTCGCACCCTGGCGCATCTCTCCGAAGAGCGAGGTCACGGGAGTCTTTTCTTTCACCTCGGGCATGTGGCAGGACTGGCAACTGCCTTTGCCGGCGTACTCGCTATGCTGCCACTCCTGGTAAGGCACCTGTTCCGGCAGTCGCCCGATGGGTTTGCCATCCTTGTCCAGGGCAGTTGTGTATAGGGTGTGGCAAGTCGCGCAAAGGGCCGAATCGCGAATCTGCGTTCCCTCTTCGGGAACGAAACCTCCGGTAGAGCTCTGCATTACCCGCTGATGCCCTGGATCGATAACGAAAGGCCCATGCTCGGGGCGCCGATTCGGGGCCCCCGGCGGGTCGATTACGAAATTGCCGACGTAACTGGCTGGAGTGCCAAGGTTCTGTTTGGATATCTGGTGACACACCGCACAGGAGACACCGTCCGCGGCTTTTGCATTGTCCTTCTTATCCGCGTCGAACGGAAGGCGGGAGAATACATCCACCTTCTTTTGCTGCGCGTGCGCGTCGAAGTACGTCATGGGCATGTGGCAATGCGAACATTCGTCCTGGATCTCCGCTGCCGCCGTGGGATGGTCAATCGTCTCCCGCCGCACACTTCCCTGCCAGTAAGGGTCGCGCGAAGAGTTGGCCATGATACTGGCCCGCCAATCGAGCCCGATGGAATAGTCCGCTCCCACCTCCGTTTTCATCCCGTTGTGGCAGGCCACGCAGCGGTCGGAGGTCTGAAAATTCGTCGGGGAGGAGGAACGCCCGTCGCCTCCGCGCAGCAAGATAGGAGAAGCAATCAGAAATAATGTGAGAGCCGCGGTCAAGCCCCAGGAAGTCTTCTGCATCACCAGCCCTCCGTCAGCTTTCCGTCGCCCCAGTCCCAAAGGATGTAGAAGACAACCTGGCTCTGCCGGCCCGCGACGTTCGTGAACGGCTTGCGAAAACCAAGGCTCGCACGAATGTGTTGCCTGCGGCTGATGGTAACTTGCATCTGCGGGACCACGTCCCAGTTGTTCCTTGCTCTGTCCACCAGATCGCGATCGGCGACGAACTCGACCATCGGAGACCATTGGCGGCCCAAACCGTGATCGCCAGCAAAGGTCTGCCCGATCGCCGTGCGCCAAAAAGCAGTCTGCGGCGCGATGTCCGTATGGCGCGGCAAATCGGCGCCGGCCTGGAACTGGATAAAAGTGTTGGTGGGGAACAGTTGGCCAAATGAGGCGAAGGTCTCAAATGTTGTGGTGCCGGAGCCGAAGCCACGCTGCCTGTTGCCGCTGGGCACAATCACGCCGCCAAACAAGCTGAGGATTGATCCGGTCCTCAGGCTGGACCACATTTCGCGCTTGATGCCCAGCGTCGCATCCCCTACTCCGCCATACCAGGTATGGTTCTCGTTCTGGAACAAAAATGGGACGTCTACCTCAATCTGGTTGTGCACGCCGAACCGTTGCTCGTGAATGATGTGGCTGGACACTCCGGGGGCGCCGTGAGTGTTCACCTGGGCGGTCAACACTTCCTCGTCTTCTGGAAATGCCTTTTCCGTCACCTGCGGGAGCGGCAAATTGAGTTCGCCCCGGGCCCAGCGATCGTTGCGGCAGAAACTCCGCAGGTAGGTGATTAGGTCATCGATCTGGTCCGACGTAAGCAGCTCGCTGAAAGCCGGCATGATTTGCGAGAAGCCGCGCGCCGGCCCGCCATGGAGAATCACGTCTTTCCACACCGAGTTGGGCTCGGGTGTGGTCTGATCGCAACGCGTGAAATCAGGAAAAGTGTCGGGGCGTTGAAACTCGGTCAGCGTCTGCGGCGCGCCCCTGCCGTCGGCACCATGACAGGTAATACATCCTGACTTGAAAAGGCGTTCGCCATTCTTAACATCGTGCGAACGCATTTTGATCGTTTGCGATTTGATCGACTGAGCAAAGAGAAGGGCGATCCCCCCAAAAAAGATCAAAGCGACCGGGGTGCGCACCGATCCTATCCTGTATACGCCAGCCATCCTCTGAAAAACCGCCACCGCCGCACAAATCCAGCCTCGCTTCATCCGGCTCCTCTGGAAACACACTTAGAATAACCACATGTAAATCCCATAAGATGTGAAATAAAGTTTCCGGGATGCATTTTTAATCTTTTATTAATGTGGTCCGTCTGCCCGGCCGGGCCTCAAGCGTGCGGATGCGCCTTATCGTAAATATCCATTAACTGCCGGATCGACGCATGCGTATATTTCTGCGTGGTCGAAAGCGACTGGTGCCCCAGCAACTCCTGAATCGCGCGCAAATCCGCGCCATCGGCCAAAAGGTGCGTTGCAAACGCGTGCCGCAGCGAGTGCGGATGCAAATCCCAGTTTACGTTCACCAGCTTCACGTATTTCTTGACGATCCGCCCGACGCTCCGTTGCGTCAGCCGCCGGCCCCGGTAATTCAAAAACACCGCCTCGGCGCTGCTCCCGCGCCCCGCATCCTCACCCGCTTGCAGCAGCGAATCCCGCACCGGCCAGTACGCCCTCAGAGCTTGCGCCGCCTTTTCTCCGTACGGCACGATGCGCTCCTTGTTGCCCTTCCCGCGTACGCGCAGCATCTTATCCTTCTGATCCATGTCCGCCAGGTTCAACCCCGTCAACTCGCTCACCCGCAGCCCCGCTGCATATAGCAATTCCAGAATCGCACGATCCCGCGGCAACAGCAGCTGATCTTCCTGAATCGTGGACAACTTTTCCGCCACAGTCCGCCCGTGATTATTTCGTTTTGTCTTCGGTCCAGCGCGCTCTTCGCGATTCCCGCTTCCGGAAAGTTGATTCAGAAATCCGTTCATTTCCTCCGCGGAAAGCACTGCCGGGACGCGTTTCGGCAATTTCGGCGTGGCCACCAGCCGCGCTGGATTTTCGTTCAACCGGCCTTCCCTTACGCAATATTTGAAAAACGAACGCAGCGCCGCCAGCTTCCGCGCAATCGAGCTCTTCTCCAGCCCCGAATCGTGCAGATGCGCCACAAACTCCCGGATCATGTGATGGGTTATCTTGCCGAGCTGCGGCGTTTCCGTCCCCGGCGGCGTCAGGAACGTCGCAAACTGTTCCAGGTCGTGCCCGTAATTCACCAGTGTGTGCGGCGAAGAGTTACGCACCGAGCGCATGTACTCGATATATTTTTGAATCGTCGGATTCATTCCGCCTCGCGTTGACTCCCTAAAGTATAGATACACTTCCGCGTGCGGTTGGTTTTCCTGGTTGGAATGTTCCTATTAGGTCAGGCCTGACTGCCGTTCCGCGCTTGCCCGTTTAGCCCTTCACGCCGACCGGCGCCGGCTCTTCCGCATGCGCCACGACCGGCTTCTCCGCCGGTTTCTCCTCCGGTGCCAGCTTCTCCCAGTCGCATCCTTCTTTAAGGCACGCGCGGACCGTGCCGATCTTCGTCTTCTTCTCCACCACAAATGGCGCGCCGCATTTCGGACACGGTTCCGCGATCGGCATGAACGGTGTCGTGAAATCGCAATCCGGATAACGCGAGCAGCCATAGAACACCCGGAATCTTCCACGCCCGCCCTTGCCCATGCTTCCGCGCTTAACAAATTCGCCTTCAGCGCACTTGGGGCACTTGATGCCCATGGTGATCGGCCGCGTGTACTTGCACTTCGGATATCCCGAGCAACCTATGAATTCCCCAAACCGCCCGTGCTTTTTCACCAACCCGTTTCCATCCAGCGGGCACTTTTCGTCCAGCGGCTCGTCCGGCTGGTGCGCAATCCGGGTTCCGGCCACCAGACGCCGCGTCGTCTTGCAATCCGGATAGCCTGTGCAAGCCAGAAACGCGCCAAACCGCCCGCGCTTCAACGCCATCTCCTTGCCGCAGTTTTCGCAATATTCAACCTTGTTCTCTGCATCCTCGGGGATTTCTTCCGACATGTCCTGAATGAAATCGCATTCCGGATACCGCGAGCAACCCAGGAAAAAACCGTGCCGGCTGATGCGCTCCAGCAATTCTCCCTGGCCGCACTTCTCGCACTTCTTCCCCGTCGGAATTCCGGCTTTGTAGGAAATCATTTCGTCGCCGGCCTTGTCCAGGTCCACGACGAATTTTTCCCAGAACTCTTTCACCGATTCCCGCCACGGCAGCTTGCCTTCTTCAATTTCGTCCAGCTCTTCTTCCAGGCGCGCCGTGAACTTCACGTCGAACACATCCTCAAAACTCTTGATCAGCAGCACGCACACCCGCTCGCCCAGCATCGTCGGCGTGAATCGCCCCTGATCTTTCTTCACATACTCGCGCTCCACGATCGTCGAAATAATCGAAGCGTATGTCGAAGGCCGCCCGATGCCGTCCTCTTCGAGTTCCTTCACCAGCGTCGCTTCCGTGTACCGCGGCGGCGGCTCCGTGAAATGCTGGTCCGGCTTGATCGATTCCAGCTTCAGAATCTGCCCCTCGGTTACCCGCGGCAGCGCCTTGCCTTCTCCTTCGTCATCCTTTTCGTCGTCTTCGCGGTCCGCGCCCGCCACCGGTATCTGGTACACCTTCAAATACCCGTCGAATTTCATGATCGAACCGTTGGTCCGGAACGTGTAATCCCCCGCATTAATATCAATTGTGGTTTGGTCGTACACCGCCGGCAGCATCTGCGAAGCCACAAATCTCTGCCAGATCAACTGGTACAGCTTGAAAACGTCGTCCTCCAGATATTTCCGCACGTCGTCTGGAGTTCGAGAAACTTCCGTCGGGCGAATCGCTTCGTGCGCGCCTTGCGCATCCTTCTTCGACTTATAGAAGTTCGGCTTCTCCGGCAAGTACGCGCTGCCGAAACGCTCCGGGATCAAACTACGCACCTGCTCCAGCGCGTCATTGGAAACTTGCACGGAATCCGTGCGCATATAGGTGATCAGCGCCACCGAACCCTCAGCGCCCAATTCCACGCCTTCATACAGCCGTTGCGCCAGGGCCATCGTGCGCTTCGCCGTATATCTCAGGCGGTTATACGCCGCCTGCTGCAGCTTTGATGTCGTGAACGGCGGCGGCGCGTTCCTGCGCTTTTCCTTCAGCGTGACGCTCGCCACTTCCCACTTCGCCTTGCTCACCGCGGCGACAATCGCCTCCGCCGCTTCCTGGTTCGTTACCTCAATGTCCTCGCCCTTTTTCTTCGTCAGCCGCGCTTCGAAAATCGGCGGCTCGCCCGCGTCCAGCATCGCGTGAATCGTCCAGTATTCCTGCGGCACAAACGCGCGAATCGCCTGCTCGCGCTCCACGATCAGCCGCAGCGCCACCGTCTGCACGCGCCCCGCGCTCAGCCCGCGCCGAACTTTGTCCCACAGCAGCGGCGAAATCTTGTACCCCACGATGCGGTCCAGAACGCGCCGTGCCTGCTGCGCGTCCACCAGTTGCGCGTCCACCTGCCGCGGCTTCTCAAACGCCGCCCGAATCGCCTTGGGGGTAATCTCGTTGAATGTTACGCGGAAAATCTTCTTCGGATCGATTGGCTCGATCTCGATCTTGTCTTTCTCGGCGGGCTTCTTCGCGAATTTGCCTTTGCCTTTTTTCCCCGCTGCCGCCGCGGCTTCTGCTTCCTTGGCTTCTTTTTCGGCGTCCTTCTTCCCGTTCTTGTTGTCCTCTTCGTCGTCGGGTATCAGGAATTTCGCAGGCTTCGAAAGCACCATCGCCAGGTGCGCGGAGATCGCCTCTCCTTCGCGGTCCGGGTCGCCTGCCAGGTAAACGGCATCCGCCGTGGCCGCGCTCTTCCGCAAATCGTTAATCACTTTCCCCTTGCCGGGGATTACTTGCAGCGTCGGCTCAAAAATCTTGGCGTCGTCAAGATAAATGACCTTCAACGGCGGTTTCGCCGCCGCCGATTTCCCCCCGCGCTTGCTCTTCTTCTTTTTCTTCTGCGCGTTGACTTCCTTTTCACTGATAGGCAGACGAATTCCTATCGTCTTCGTCGGCAGGTCCATCACGTGGCCGATCGAAGCCTTCACCGTGTAATTCTTTCCGAGATATTTATTGATCGTCTTCGCCTTTGCCGGCGACTCGACGATCACCAATGAACGTCCCATGAGTTCCTTTGTAACCTGTGAGGCTGCGTTTGGAAGGCTTACCGGGGCGGTCTGTGTCCTTCTCGCTACCTTATATATCGTCTTCCCGCTGCACTCTTACGCTTGCAACTGATGCTCTTGATCGCCCTTTGGGTGCATTGTTCCGAGTGCCGCGCGCTAACTCCCGCGTTTACAACAGCACTTTGCTGAACTGCTTTCCGGGGATCTGCCGAACCATCCCCTTCATCTCCAAGTCAAATAGCGTAGCCAGAACTACGCTCGAATTCAACCCGCTGGTTTCGACGATATCGTCTATCGGACGGGGCTCTTCCACGTTCAATAGCTCGTAAACTGCTTTCTGTGAACCACTTAGCCCGTCTTCCGCCAGCAAATTCCGCTGCTCCGATTCCAACTCTTCCGCTCGTACTAAAACCGCCCGGATCGGTGTCGGCAGCTCTTCGATCACATCTTCGGCGCTGGTCACCAGTTTCGCTCCTTGCTTGATCAACTGGTTCGGCGCGAAGCTCATTTCCTGTGTCACGTTGCCCGGCACGCCGAAAACTTCCCGCCCAAACTCCATCGCCAGCCGCGCCGTGATCAACGACCCGCTGTACTGCTTCCCCTCCACAATCACCACGCCCAACGGCATGCCCGCAATAATACGGTTGCGCACCGGAAAATTTTCCGGCGCCGGATGCGTGCCCATCGGTAATTCGCTCAGGATTGCTCCCCTCTCCAAGACCTTTTCGTAAAGTTTCTTGTTCTCCTTGGGGTAGCACACATCAATGCCCGTCCCGATCACGCCAATCGCCCGGCCGCCAACCGCCATCGTCCCCTGGTGCGCCAGTGCGTCCACCCCTCGCGCAAGTCCGCTCACAATCACGAGTCCGCGCTTTGCCAGCTCTCGCGCCAGCCGCTCCGCCATCTGTGTTCCGTACGCGGTCGGCCGTCTCGTCCCCACAATACTGATGGTCGGCTCATTCAGGATCTGCGCGTCGCCCCGCAGGTACAGCATCACCGGCGGATCGTAAATTTGCAGCAGCGTCTGAGGGTACTCGGGCTCCGTCCAGTTGATGAGTTTTGCGCCCACGGCCCGCAGCGCCGCCACCTCTTTTTCCGCCCGCCAGAAATTCTGCTTCTTGAAAATTGCCTGCGCCGCCGGAGCCGGCAGGTTGCAGGCCTCCAGCGCCGTCAAGCTCGCCCGGAACACTCCCTCCGGCGATCCAAATTCACGCAGCAATCGCGCGGACAGCCGGGCCGCTATGCCCGGCGTCATGGTCATCGCCAGCCAAGAGAGGGAAGCTTCCAGCTCCATCGCACCTCGAGCCTACGGGCATACTAACCGACTTGTCAAGTTCCCATAGCGTACCGACCCCGTAGTGGCCGGTCTTCAGATCGGCCGTTCCTGTTTTGGAGTGTGATGGCTCAGCCACCGCTTTTACGGATTCAGCGCAACCGCCCAAGTCGCTCTGCTGCCAAAACAAAACCTCCGGCGCGATTTTCCCGCGCCGGAGGTTCGCTTGCTTGGTTTCTATCGTTGCTAACTCCGCCGGCCTACCGCCCTGCGCGATCTCCCCCGCCGAAATCGAACAGGTCAAACAAATCGCCAATCGCCGGCGTGTTCGTCGGGGCGTAGAGGTTTTCTCCGTCCGTCCTCGGATTCGGCAGGTTGTCCCTGCTGCGCCCGCTGATCGTCGGCAAGTTCCAGTTGCGTTCGATGAATTTCAGCACCGAAACGTGGTCCGTGTACTGGTGCGAGATGTGCCCGGCCTTCGTGTACTTGGACACGACGATCAGCGGAATGCGCGTGCCGTCGCCGAAAAAGTCCAGCGGCTGCACGTATCCGGAGTCGTAGTAGCCTCCACCTTCATCCACGGTTACGATGATCGCCGTGCTCTCCCACAGCTTCTTGTTCGATTGCACAGCGTCCACGATCTTCTTTACGAAGCCTTCGTACAAGTTCCACTTCGAAGACGCCGGGTGTCCATCCACCCAGCCGCTCGGCTTCACGAACGAAACCGCCGGCAAATCGCCGCTGGCGATGTCCGCGTACAAGTCGGTCGTGTCCTTGATGTGCGCGGTGCGCACGGCATCGTTGGCCATGATTTGCGTCTGGTAGTGGAACCCGTTGCAGATGTTGCAATATTGGTCGCTATTCGGTCCCACGGTGCCGTAGTTCAGCTGATATTTGTCGCCGAGGTAGGCGTTCCACTGGTCGTTGTAAGACTTCCATGACACTTTGTTTTCCAGCAGCACGTCGCCGATACTCCGCTGGCTCGTCGGCGGAATCGTGAACGGCGTATTGTTCGGATTCGTGTCCGTGTACGCGTTGCTGCCGTCGCCAAAATATCCGGGGTTGTAGTTGTTCAGCAGGTAGTAGTGGTCCGGGTCGCACTTTGGCTCGATCGGCCGCGGCAACGAATTCAAGTAAGTTAGGATAGGCGCCACTCCAGGCTGCGAGGCATCCGAGCAGTTCGTGTAGCTTCCGCCGCCATAAACGCCCGTGGATGCCCCGTTGTTCCCGAAGCCGCCGTAACCGTCCTGGGTCCAGAAATTGTTGGTGCCGGCAACCGGATTCGGATTTTCGATCTCATCCACCGGGCCGCCCGCCCAGATTGTTTCGTTGTGCGGCGGCGCACCCGGAGTCCCGTCGGGATTGCTGAACCAGATCGGATCGCCGAAGAACAGCATGATGCTGTCCAGGCCAGTCCCGCCCATCGCCGGCTGGTGATAGTTGTCGCTCATCGCATAGTGATCCGCCAGGAACTTCGTGTACGGCACGTCTCCCTGCGCGATATTGTAGAAGCCCATTGCTGTCGCGCCTTCGCCGGTCGTATGTGCCGTGGGAAAATAATCGGGGTCGAAACCTGTCGGTGTGGGCGCGGGCTTCCCGTTGTTGTTCGAGCCCACCGTGACTTCCGTCCAGGTAAATAGATCCGACAAGCAGCCGCTTGGATGTGCCTTCGAAATGTGCGCGGCGTCGCAATCAAACTGCTGCCACATCTGGTAGAACCGGTGCACCGGGCTGGCCGCATATCCATCATCTGTCAGCGCGCCCGTCGTTTTGGTGTTGGTCAGTTGAAACGGTCCCGGAGCCAGCGTCGAATACGGCGCCGAGTTGTGCACGCCCGTGATTCGTGTGTCCGGCACTTTCCCGGTCAAACCCGTTCCGCCGCTGGTCAGGAATGTGTAGTAGTCCTCCGCCAGGCCGTTTTCTGACGACATCGCATCGCCCAGTGAACAAATCCCGTTGTTCTTGCAAACGTCGGTCGGCCCGCCGTTCAACGGCGCCGGCAGCGTCGGGTACAGCGTCTTATTCTTCGGCGCCAATTGGAATGTCGCGCTGTCCGTGGCATCCGCGGCATATTGCTGCGCAAATGAAAAGTTCGGCCCCGGCGTTCCATCCTCGTTGACAATCTTTTTCGATAGAAGATTGTCCACGCTCTCCCCCTTCTTCGGCTGGTATGTAGCGAAGAGGTGGTCGAACGTCCGGTTTTCTCCCACGATCACGATGACATGTTGGATCGGCGTGCGCGCCTGCTTCGTGCTCTCCCCGTCGTGTTCCTTAGCCTGCGTTGCACCAACGAACGGCCCCGCCAGGCCCATCTGTAGCATCATCAGCGAAGCAAGCCCCGCTCGGGCGCTATGCCGCAACTGGGATGCAAAACTTTTTGCTTTCATGCTTGTGCCTCCTCATTCCTTTTTTCGGTCTGGGAGGCCTACACTGACTTCTTTTCGTTTCTCTCTCGTTCCACCTGTGTAAATTCCCGGTGCTCTTTTTGTGAATTCCCCGTGACACGTCTGCTTAGTGCCGCCGCACCAACTCTTTTCTCAGGTCTTCACCTGAAATGTTTCGCTTTTCTCGTGGATCCCTCCGGTCGCTTCCTGGCTGATGCGTGGTTTCCCGCCGAACTGTTATCATGTGCCGCTGCAAGAGTCGCAAGCCCATGTCTCGAAAATCCACCTGGAACTCGCTTCAAGGCAAAATCGCGCTAGTCGCCGGAGCCACACGCGGCGCCGGACGCGGCATCGCCGTCGCCCTCGCCGCCGATCCCCGCGCCATGAAAAAGACTGGCCGCGTCTTCAGCTCCTGGGCCCTCGCCCGCGAATACGGTTTCACGGACCTCGACGGCTCTCAACCCCACTGGGGCGATTACGCCCGAAGAAAATATGGCCGCTACAAAATCTGCGACGACAAATTTTATTCCTACTGGGTCCCCGGACTGATCGAACTAATCTTCCCCGACTGGTTTTGATGCCGCTCGCCGGGCACCGAGCTTAGCGACAACCAAAAATCGAAAGCGCAGCCGCAAGGGGTCAGCGGCTGCGCTTTTTTTTGGTCCTCCTTTAAGCGATCAGAAACCCAACCCGGAATCATCGCTGCCGCACGCGGTAATCTCGTCCGGCGGCACGCTCGGCCCGGTCGTTGACGGATTTGGTTTGTGCAACTGGATGTTACCGCCCGCCAGATAACGCGTGGAAACAACCACCGCGCTTTCGCCCGTTATCGGGTTGGTCAGTTTCAGCCCAAACCGGTCCGCTCCAATGCCGGGCTCGCCATTGTCTTCCGTCCGCGCGCGAAACTTGATGCCGGTGTCATTTGGCGGCGCCAGGTTGGTCCTTGCGGTTCCGCAAATGTCGCGCACGTTCGAGCCGGGCGCCGGTTCAAAATACCCGTCGATACTCGTGCTGCTCAAATGCATTCCCGCAAAAAATCCGGACGTGTCGTGGTCCACAAAATTCACGTGGCCGTAGAATCCGCCGTTCTTGCATCCGCCCACCAGCCCGAAGTTCGCGTGATTTCCGCTGTCGGTGATCACGAACCCTCCGCCGGTTGTGAAGTCGCACGGTGCCGGAAGCACGTGCGCTTTCACCGGAACGCTGCGGAAGGTCAGCAGACCCACCAGCAGCGCGGCCGTCAGGCATCCCAAAACAATCAAATGCACTTTTCCTTTTTCTGCTTTGCTCATTTCTCGCTCTCCATTCGCGCTTTTGCCACCCGACGGTGGGTTAGGAAATTCCCGCCGTTGCCGACGCGATCACAACGTCGGCTACACCGGCCACGGTAACGTGCACGGCGTTCACCACCGCCGCGCCAGTCGCTGAAATCGTCTGCTCGTTGATGGTCACGACTCCGCCCGGAATCGCGACCGTCTGATTCGGCGCGCCGGTAATAGTGATCGGCACTCCATTCACCGCCAGATTGCTGATCGTCGAGCTGCCGCTGCCAGCCGCGCCCAGCGCCTGCGAAGCCTGCGCCATCACGAAGTCGGCGGTGATGCCGACGCCGGCCAGCGTCATATTCAGGTTGGCCAGCGAAGCCTCCGACGCAACCTGATCCGTCCAGCTGATCGTGGACGCGCTCAGCGTTTCTCCCGCGAGTCCCGCGGGAAGGCTCCCGACAACCATCGAAGCGTCGCGCGAATCGTTCACTCCGCTGAGCGTCCCGGTCGAGCCGAGTGCCGTCGTCATTCCAAGAAGCGTTGTGCTCACCGCGCTCGCGCTTCCCGTGACCGACGAAGCCGCGCCCGTCGGTGGCGTCAGCGTGGGGATCGGAATCGGCGTTGGGGCGGGCAAAATTCCGCCCAACTGCGCATCGCTCGTGGCCGGCAACATCAATACCGCTGCCGCAAGAGCGATTGCCAGCGAACACCGTTTGAGAGATACAGTCCTTTGCATGCAAACCTCCTTGCCAGATTGTGAATCGACTTTGCACACACCAAGTGCGTGCAACGAAAAGAAGCGCTCACCGCGAGATCAATTCCTCTTCGAGGACAGCGCGGCGCATTTTCTCTGCGTCATGGCAACGCTACGCAGTAAGTTGAGCGGGAACAATCCGGTTGAATTTGTAATTTGAAACCAGGAAAAACTTTAAGCGGGTTGCAAGGAACGACCTTCGGGAATTTTCTCTAGGTGTTTCTCCAGCAGGGGAGCGAGAGATTGTTCCCTCGCTCCGGTCTTTCCCTTAGACGGGGTTTTCTTCGCCGCCGCTTACTGGCCGTTTCTCAGGAGCTGCTTGTCTGCCGCGGAAAACTGGCCGTAGCGGCCGCTTTCGATTTCGCGTTCGCGGGCAAATGGCGGCATGTTGCGCAGGCGCTCCATGGCGCGCTGCATTTCCGGGCGCAGCGGCGCACTCGATCGAGCGCCGGCGCCATCGCCATTCGCGGAACGCACCGTATTCGGCGTCACACGGTATGCGGCCGGCGTCGCCATCATCGGGTCAACGGAAAGAACCCGCGGACGCGGCGGAACATTTTCCGCGACTCCACGGTTGTAGTTCACGTTGCCCGTAGCGCCAGGCGCCGGCGGAGTCGCCGGCGGCTGGGGCTGCTCGTTCTGATCGAGCTGATTCGGCTGCGTCTGTGGTTGCTGGTTCGGATTTGCCGGCGGACGATTCCCGTTCCCGTTGTTATATTGCGGCCTCCGGTTGGGCGCAGGTCCGTAGTTGTGATTCGGCCCGTAATTGGGAGCCCGTCGCTGGTTGGTATTCCGCCCGTCGTCGTAGTCGGAAGGATCCGGCGGATAGTCGCCTATGTAATCTTCCGAATACCCGTCGGAAGGAGAAGAATAGGAGTAAGAGTACGGCGCGTAATACCCGGAGCCGTAGCCGTAATAACCATACGGATAGCCCCAGCCATATCCCCAATACGGCCAGCCGTAACCAAATCCCCAGCCCCAACCGCCCCACCCGTAACCATAACCATATCCGCGGCCCCAACCTCTGCCGCCCCAGCCGTAGCCCCGGCCGCCCCATCCATAACCGCGCCCACCATAGTAGCCACGCCCGCCGCCGTAGCCGCCGCGATATCCGCTGCCTCCATACCCGCCATGATTCCCGCCGCTAAAGGAATGTCCACCGCTGAATCCAGAGTGGCCGCCGCCGGAGAATCCTCCGCCGCCGTGAAAACCTCCGCCGCCACCATGAAATCCGCCGCCCCCGCCGCCTCCGTGGAAACCTCCTCCACCGCCGCCGTGCCCGCCTCCATGCTGAGCCAGCGCCGTCTGCGGCAACCATCCAAGCGCAAACACCGCCAAAGCAACAAGTCCAACTCGTGCCAAAATTCCCTTTTTCATATCACTACCCTCGGTTCCCGTACTCCACAATCCTTAGATGTGCGGACATCTGATAAGGATTCCGAGCCGCCATTCTACACCCGCTCGGCGCGTGGTCTAAGCCCATGTAGTGGCCGAACTTCAGATCGGCGGCGGTGAAATCGAATTGGTATGACCGCGCTGGGGGCATACCCCCGGTTTTTTGGCGAAGAGTGCGAAAGGCTTTGAGGGCACAGGAGATAGATGTGCTACGGAAAATGAAAGAGTGCGTAAACGATAGAAAACCCGCCTTCGCTGAAGCCGCGGTGGGCAGAAGGTGGGTATTCCGAGAATGAGAGAGAAAATGTCGGCGCGCCGACATTTTTGAGGGGTATACCCCCCTGTTTTTGCGTATGTAGGGGAAACATTGGAGTTACAGCGGAGTGGCGCGTATGTATGGGAATCGCTGGACTTAGTAGAATTTTGGCGGGTGACAGGAATCGGCGCCCTTCGGTTATTCTCAGGGCGAGCAGGGTAAAAACAAAGAAATCCCCGCGCGAACCCTTCACGCAAAACGCTCAGGGTAAACATGGGGAATTTTCCCACGTTATAGCTAGTTCATCAACGGTATTCTATAGTACTGGGACGATTTTGCAGCGAAAGAGTAATGGAAAGTGGGCACGAATTCGGAAAAAGGTAAATCAAAACTCGCACCCTCGAAACCCACGAGGATGCGGCACCCTGAATCCTTCTGACCGTTAACCTGTCGGCCACCCGCCCCTGAGTCTGTTCGAACGGCCCTGGCGCAAACCATCCCCAAAACAATTCTTGCCCCAATCCCTTTCTCCGCCCTAACCCACGCACAGGTGATTTCAACCGGCATGAACGACTCTTCCCGCTTTTTCCTTCGCTGGTGAGCGAAGCACGCCTTTTGTGCCCCGTGTACCGTTTACCGGGACGCCCTTTTTGAGTCCCGCGCGCTTCACCGGAACGGAGGGACCGTGGCAACACGTAATGTCCGATCTCGGCTTTGGTCAGTTTCATGTTGCCTTCCTTTTCCAATCGACTATTTTCGAGATTTGGTTTACATTCTAGGCTGGGAGCTTTTAGGAGGTCCGAGCCTCTTCAAATTTTTACCTCAAACGATGAGAGTCCAGCCGGGCGAGTGCAACAAAGTCGTTGACTTGTTTTGCGGGGCCGGAGGATTCTCACTTGGTGCCCACAGAGCCGGATTCCATACCGCGCTAGCGATTGACATCGATAAGAAACTCACAAGTTCATTCGAACAGAATTTTCCCAAGGCGACTCTGCTGCACGCCGACATTTCCGAGATTAGCGCTGCCGAGATAGAACAAAAAGCCAACCTGAAGCAAGGCGAACTGGCGGGAGTGATTGGAGGACCGCCATGTCAAGGGTTCAGTCTCATTGGAAGGCGAGATTTGAACGACCCGCGCAACAGGCTTGTGTGGCATTTCTTCCGGGTCGTAAAGGAACTTCAACCAAGATTTTTTATAATGGAGAATGTCCCAGGGCTTTTGTTGGGGGAAGCAAGGAAATCACTTGATGCGGCGCTTTTGCAACTCAATGAATTCGAGACGGTCGGTCCAGTTGTGATCGACGCTCACGATTTCGGTGCGGCGACGAACCGTGAACGGGTGGTGATCGTTGGCTACAAGAAAGACTATGTGAGCAAAATCAGTTCGGATGATCTATTGAATTCTAAGAAAAAGAAGAAATATTCTGTTCGTGATGCGATAGCCGACTTGCCTGAGCCGCGAATTTCCGAATGGGTCCCGTACAAGAAGAAGAAAGATGAGGAACTGTCGTCCTACGCGAAACGCGCCCGGTCGGTTCCCGCTGCTGATCTCGGTTCAACGGAGTGTAGGCTGCGGCTCCAGCGTAAGGAAGTATCTGGCGTTCAGCGCACGGTGCATACGCCTGAAGTTGTCGAGCGATTTCGCGAGGTTGAGCAGGGCCACATCGATTCAGTCAGTCGTTGTCCGCGTTTGAAGTGGAGCCAGGCCGCCCCGACTTTACGCGCTGGCACAGGACCTGACAAAGGCAGCTATCAATCAATCCGGCCTATTCACCCGACTGCTGACCGCGTCATCACAGTGCGAGAGGCAGCCCGACTGCAAGGATTCCCGGATTGGTTCCAGTTCGATGCCACAAAATGGCACAGTTTTCGAATGATCGGCAACAGCGTTTCACCGCCCCTATCGGAGACCCTACTCCGATTGATGTCTGAACGACTTGAGGCCTAAACTACGACCCGGTGAAAATTCGGATAATAACGATAGAATTTAACGTAGCTCTCAATCATCCTAATGGAATCTTCCGCATCTTCGTCTAGCTTGAACCCCATCGCCGCTTCGATCTCTCCTGGGGTTTTTTTGAAAATTGTTCCGTCGAGAAGCAATTTCTCGCGCAAACTCAGGTCTGGTACATTGATGTGCTGAAGCCTCCAATCGAGTCCTGCTAGATCAAACGTTTTCAATCCCGTCTGCCCGATGAAACTGTCGAGTTGTGTTTTTTCGAGGACTATTCCCGTTAACGTAAGCATTTGCGTCGTATCCTTGTAAACATAAGAGCCGACTGGTTGAAATATCAGCGACGAACTCTCCTTCATTGCCTCAGCCACAACGCGCTGAAATGACCCTAGAAGCACTTCTGGATACGTTTCTTCCCGCACTTGGTCGGCAGTCAAACCGTCGGGCAGGAATTGAGTCCCGAGTAATCGTTGGCGGAGAATTTCCAGTCGCTTCTCGTGAATGTCTTCTCCTGCTTTGGGAACAGTCGCGAGCGTATGCGGGTCTGCAACCAGCGTGACTTTGAGGATGTCATTTGCCACGAGACTCGGCAACAACGCTTTCACATCGCTGAGTTGCGCCGCTAGCTGGGTTGGACTTGCGTAATCTAGCCAACATATCAAATTATCGGCTTTGTACTTATCGCGATACTTCCCGACTGTCCGAGTGAATTCACTGCTATCACAGTGCTCATGGTCAATGCAGCCATACGGTATGTTCTTTTTCTGACGTGGTAACACCCATTGCTGGCTCTCGATTGAAAGCATCTTGTGCATTGCAAAATGAGAATGCAGCAATTTGAAGTCTTCGAAATAAATTCCCCCGAAGCCGACGTAAAGATAGTCCTTCAGAGGATGCCAGCGATCAATACAATCAAGCAGGTCCACGAATAGCTGTCGCTCGACATGTTTGTTCTGGCGCAAATTATAAGGAACAGCGGTGCCCCCGCTCATTTTTTCCTCGTTTCCTTGAGGGTACGGTCGAAGCATGCCGCACCTACTTCCGAAGCCTGCCTATCGGGGTCATCGAAGAGAAACCGGGATACCCTTCTGACCTCCGCAACAGGACGAGAGAACCGAATTACTCGCGTATCGCTCTCGGAAAACTTCGGTAACGGTGCATCATAAACGCGTCCGCCGACTTTGTTATCTTTGGACCAATTCGCTTCCGGGATTTGTACTTTGCGCACGCGCAATTCCTTTAGGCTCACAGTTTCAGTTTTATCGAAGAGCTCATCTCTAGTCTTCACTGACAGAGGCTTCAACTTGTTCGTGAAGCTTGTGAATTTCTTTAACCCGTCTCTCATTTTCTGTTTGACTCGAAGATAAACCTCCGAATTTCCTTCAATGCCTCTCTTGGTTGTGGTCAACGGAAGTAGTTTTGGATTTTTCGATGAGAAGATCACCACGCCAGCGATCTGCCTGAACTGAGGATGGTAGTTAGGAGTTCCATCGCCCCAACCCGTCACAATTGACTTGTCCTTATGCAATACGACTCGATCATTGCAAATGACCGTCCATCCTGCTTCGTCAGTACGAAATATTGTCGTTTCTTCGTCCGAATCATCCGAGTAAGGGGTGTAAAAGCCACAAGCGAGTTCTACATCAACGCCGTTTACCTTACCTTCAAAAAGGTACGGAGCAATACCGGCTCGTTCTTCTGAGATAGCTGCAAAGTCCGATGTCTTGAATGTAATCGGCGTGGGCGCAATGTTCTTGCCATTAATTGTGACCGCAAACCCTTTCTCCATCAGGATGCTGTAGATTTGGCTGACCTTCGGGGAGAATTCTCTAACAAAACCAGTCGGCGAACCAAAATCATCGGCGACGGTCGGCAACAGCTTACGTACAGTAATTCGCGTTCCGACCTGCCCGCCATCAACCGGGAGTCTTTCAATAGGCAATCCCCACCGTTCCTCGCTGGTAAACCACCATTCGGGAATTGTTACTCGAAAGCCAGAGTCCTTAGTGCGGGTCTCAATCTCACATTGCCTGCCCATCTTGAATATGGCGCGTTTCATGCCGATACCGTACATTCCTACGGTCGGCAGATTAGCGTCCAGTTTGTCGCCAAACGGTCGCCCGAGGCGAAACGCGGCTTCGATGTGTGTTTCAGGAATTCCGCCGCAATTGTCCGTAATCCTGAACATGTCTTTAGAAAACTCAAGCGTGGCTCGATACCCCTCATAAGGACTTTCATCCGCCTGGTCGTATCCCTTAATTCGCAACGCACCGTCCACGCAATTATCGAGCAGGTCCAATATCGCATCGTCTAGGTCAATATCTCGCGTGAACATTTCGACAAAGAAACGTTTGGTTGCGCTAGTAGAGAGTTCTCCATTAATAGCCATTTGCTATGTCTCCAAGAATTGCCTGATGCGGGACAAACAGCCACTTAACTTCTTCAGACTGCACTGCCAAACAACCAGGACACCCCATCCTTGCCTACGCAGTTTTCGAATGTTCCGCTGATCGCGCTTAACATTGGCCTGTAGCTTCGGTTTCCAATAACTCAATTTGCTCTTCGGCAAAGCCCCTAGTCTACAGTTCGAGTGGGAATGCCAAAAGCACCCATGCACAAAGATTAACTTTTTTCGTCCGGGGAATACGATGTCCGGGCAACCGGGCAAATTGCGCACATGAATCCGATAACGAAACCCCGCCTTGTGGAGGGCTGTGCGAAGCGTCTTTTCAGGAGCGGTGTCCTTGCCGCGAATCCTGGACATCAACGCGCTGCGTCTCTCGCGTGTTAAACGGTCCATAGGAGGGAACTATATCAGAGGTTAAATGTTTGTGGCTTTTCGATGCTCACGAATTTGAGAAAAACTGACTGCTAGCTCAGTCCCAAGTTTCAGCCTGCCTGTTGAATCATTCACAGGCGCATTCTCAAGTGCGCCGAAAACGATTTGCCCGTCGCCATCACAACGATGAACATGCACCCACATCCACTCGCTGACGCCAGTCAGTTCGTCGGAGAATTCGACTTTAACAAAATCACCTTTTTCATACTTGGGCAACGTTTGCTCCGTCAAATTACTATACTCCTTGAATCGAGCTTTTTGCGACGATCACCACGCGATGCCGCGTGCCCCGGGTTGTGGTTTATGATACCCGGGCCTTGGTGTCGCTTCAGCCCCTCACTTTTTTCAGGACATTCAACCTTTAACTTTTGACTCTCAACTTCCGATCCCCAGCAGTTACTCATACACCGAAAAATCGTCCCAATACTACAGAATACTATTGCCTAGTTGTTACTGACGCGAGACAATCAGCCATGTTCGCGCGGGCAGTCGTCTATCTACACGCCGCCTGCCCTGAGCTGAGCCGAAGGGCGCACCTTCCCGTCCCAAAAAACCTCGCCGCTAAGTCCCGTGTTTCCATCACTTCAAAACTGATAGAAATCAATGGACTTCAACTCCATTATTTCGGTCACTTACGAAAAACAGGGGGGAGGGGGAGTTACCGGCTGGTACACACCCCGCTCTCCGCTGTCGACTGTGGGCTGTTGGCTGTCCGCGGATCTCAGGCCGCTTTCTCTATCTCCTTTATTTCCCCTACATACGAACACCAGTCTCGTATCTCTTTTGTTTCCCCTACTTACGCAAAAACGGGGGTAGGCGGTATGTCTAGCCAGAGCCCTTTTCTACAATCTTTTCCATTCCGGCCATTTCTGCGAAAATGTCGGCGCGCCGACATTCTTGATTTTTCCCCTGATTTTTCGCACTTTTCTTGCCCTGAGCGCGGTGCGAAGCGCCTCTCACCACCCGCCCGCCTCGGAAGGCGGCCGCTACACAAGAACGGAGCGCGGCCAGGAATGGCCGCGCCGCCAGTCACGGGTCACCAGTCACCATTCACCGTTTTTCGCCCCCTGCCTGTTACATCACTACAGTACTGCGAGGCTATTGCGCGGGACGCTGCCAGAACGGAACCTATCAGAATCCCGCCAAGCCGCGGGAACCCGCCGAACCGGGCGGGAATGTCGCCCCTTACGCGCAGGTGCCCCGATGCCGACGATTGATCGCCAGGAGCTGGACCGACTTGAGCGGAGAAACCTCCAGCTTACGATTCTTTCCGCCGTGTTTGTGCTGATCCTTGCCGGCGGGCTGGCCGCGTTCATGTATCCGCTGGTGTTCGTCCATGCCCATCCGGATGAAAACAGCAAGTGGACGATGCGGGTGGCCTTTTTCGGATTTTGCGGGCTTACACTGCTTTTCGTCGGATACCTGTTTGACCGGCAGCGCACCTTTACCAAGCTGAAGCAGCACCTGCTGACCGAACTGGAGCGCAACGTGACGCTGCAGATACAGGCCAGCGCCGATCTCTTGAACTCCATGCCGGACCAGAACCATTTCTGGGATCGCCTGAGCATGGAATTCCGCCGCGCCCTTACAATGGAGAAAAACATGTCTCTTGTTCTCGCGAAAGCGAATCCGGCTTCCCGCGCCGCTGTGAAAGACGAGAAAGGCGCGTTCAGCGACGCCGCGAAAGCCATGGCCAAGAGGCTGCGGCCGACGGACTCCATCTATCACCTGGCCGACGATCTCTTTGGCATCGTGCTGCCGGAAACGGACACGCTGAACGCGAAGCGCATCGCGCTGCGGCTGCAGGAAGGACTGCAGGACGTGCGCGCGAAATACGGCCTGACGTTCGATCTTTCGGCGTACAACTATCCGGATCACGTGAAGAGTTCGCACGAGCTGGAAGACATCGTGAAGTCGCTGCTGCCGGAAGAAAAAGAATGGCAGGTTTCGGCGGAAGTGCCGGTCAGCTGAAGCAGCCGGATTATTTGCATGCAGTTTCGCGAACGGATGGAACTTGAGCCGATGAAAACTTTAGCCCAGCGCCTGCAGCAGATTCTCGATAAGATTGCCCGCGCGTTTCCGCCGCCCCTCTCTCCCGTCCCCGCGCCGGTGCGCGTCGTGAACCGTCCGCAAAAACACTCGCTGACTCGCCGTCGTTCCTGATCACAGATACTTCTTGCGGAAAAGCGCGGAACTGGATAGTGTGCGGGTGGCCAAACGAATGCCCGAGCACACACCGACACCTCTCACCAAAAATCAATGGCGCGGATTTTTCGCCTCCTGGGGCGGATGGGCGCTGGATGGAATGGATTCCTACATTTTTGCGCTGGTGATGGTGCCGGCGCTGAAGGAATTGCTTCCGCGTTCTGGTTTGCGCAGCGATTTGGGCGGCGTCGGCTACTACGGCGGACTGTTGTTCGCGCTCTTCCTGATCGGCTGGGGCTGCGCGTTTCTGTGGGGCCCTGTCGCGGACAAGTATGGACGCGTGCGGACGCTGATGCTGACGATTCTGTGGTATTCGCTGTTCACTTTTTTGTGCTGCATCAGCACGCGGGTTTGGCAACTGGCGATTTTCCGCTTCCTTGCGGGAATTGGTATCGGCGGCGAGTGGGCGATGGGCGGCACGTTTGTTGCGGAAGAGTGGCCGGAGGACCGGCGCAAAATGGCGGCTGGCTGGATGCACACCGGATATTACGTGGGATTTTTTCTGGCGGCGCTGGCGAATTATCAGATCGGGGCGCGCTATGGCTGGCGGTGGATGTTTGCGATTGGAGGATTGCCGGCGCTGCTGGTGAGTTTTATCCGCTATGGAGTGAAGGAACCGAAGGTCTGGGAAAGCAAGGCCGGAATGGTGCGGAGCGGATCGGTATTCCGGCCGCTGGCAGCGCTGTTTTCAGTGGAGTATCGCAAGCGAACGATTATGAATTCGCTGTACGTGCTGGTATCGATCATCGGATTGTGGGCGGGGTCGGTGTACGTGCCGGCGGCGATTACGGACATTGTGAACCGGAACAAGATTACGGGCGTGAATTTGCCGCACCTGATTTCGCTGGCGACGATGCTGCTTTCCGTGGCGACGATTCTTGGTTGCATTGTGCTGCCGCCGCTGGGGGAATGGCTGGGGCGCCGCGTGACACTGGGGCTTTACTACGTTTGCATGCTGCTATCGATCGGGATTGGATTTGGGTACGTGTTCTACCTGCCGACGGATCCACTGAAGTGGTTTATTGTGTGCTTGTTCTTTTTGGGGCTGGGTGGCGCGAATTTCGCGATGTATACGCTGTGGCTGCCGGAGCAGTATCCGACGGAGTGCCGGGGGAGCGCGTTTGCGTTTGCGACTTCGGTGGGGAGATTTGCGGGAGCGGGATTTACGTTTTTAGTGGGCGCGGGCGTGGCGCATTTCCATACGATTGGGAAGCCGGTGGCGTATACGGCGATCGCGTTTGCGGTGGGATTGTTGTTGCTGCCGTTCGGGCATGAGACGAAGGGGAAAGTTTTGCCGGCGTAAGGTCGGATAGCGGCAACGGACGCAAAACAAGCGCAAGATCGAAAGTGGAAAGATAGTCCCATCGTATACAGTGATTCTTGAGATTGTGCCGTGGTCCCTCCACTACGCAGCCCGGCGCGCCAAAAAACGCGCGGCAGAAAAAGCCGGGCGGCTCCGGTCGGGATGACAGAGTAAGAAAAGGCAAAACCTGAGAGGGGCCGAGTCCTTCGCCACTCAGGGTAAACAAGCTCGGCCCCTACAAGGAGTTGCTTCCAAATTAAAAAACTAGGCTTCTTCTTCGACGAGGGCTTCGCCGTGGAGGGCTTTGTGCGCGGCGATTACCTTGTCGGCTTGATCGCCGGGGACGTAGTCGTAGTGGGAAAACTCCATGGAGTACGTGGCGCGGCCCTGGGTCATGGAGGTGAGGTCGGTGGCGTAAGAAAGCATTTCGGAAAAGGGAACCTGGGCGCGGACGATGACGTTGTGGCCGCGGGATTCGCTGCCTGCAATGCGGCCGCGGCGGGAGCTGAGGTCGCCCATCAGGTCGCCTGAATATTGATCGGGCGCGTAGACTTCCACGTGCATGACCGGTTCGAGGAGCGAGGGACGCGCTGTTTTCATGGCTTCCTTGAAGGCGAGAGAGCCGGCGATGCGGAAGGCCATGTCGGAAGAGTCGACGTCGTGGTATTTACCGTCGTAGAGGGTGGCGCGGAAATCGGTGACCGGGAAGCCGGCGAGGAAACCGCGGGCGGCGGCTTCACGGATGCCGCGCTCGACGGAAGGAATCCAGTTTTTGGGGATGGCGCCGCCGAAAACGTCGTCGACGAACTCGACGCCTTTGCCGCGTTCCATGGGCTCGAACTTGACGCGGCAAACACCGAACTGGCCGTGGCCGCCGGATTGTTTCTTGTGCTTGCCTTCGGCGTCGGCCTTGCCGCGGATGGTTTCTCGGTAGGGGACCTTGGGCGGTTTGAGGGTGAGATTGACGTTGTAACGCTTCTGCATTTTGGCGACAACGACTTCGATGTGCTGCTGGCCGCTGCCTGCGAGCAGGAATTCCTTCGTTTGGGGATCGCGCGAGAAACGGAGCGCGGGATCTTCTTCCATGATTTTGTGGATGGCGACGCCGATTTTGTCTTCATCGGCGCGGGTTTTGGGTTCGACGGCGAAGGTGATGGAAGGCTCGGGAAGTTTGGCGGGGGCGTAATAGATTGGAGCGGCTTTGTCGCCGAGAGTGTCGCCGGTGATGGTTTCTTTGAGTTTGGTGATGGCCCCGATGTCGCCGGCGTGCAATTCCTGAATTTCGGTGAGCTGTTTGCCCTGGACGACCATGGTGTGCTGAAAGCGTTCGGGGATGTTGCGATTGAAATTTTGCAAAGTGGCGTCGTTTTTGAGGACGCCGCTTTTCACCTTGAAATAGTTAATGCGGCCGGAGAAGGCGTCGGCGAGGGTTTTGAAGGCGAAGACGGAGAGCGGCTGCGAGTCGTCGTACTTGCGCTCGATGCGGTCGCCCTTTCCGCCGAGGTCCTTGAAGCCGAACTGGGAGTGCTCGTCGGGATGGGGAAAGACATCGGCGAGGAAGGTGAGCAGGCTGGAGCTGCCGACATTGCGCGTGGAAGATATCATCAAGACCGGGACGATTTTTTCAGCAACAATTGCTTTACGGACGGCAGGGATCAGGTCCTGAATGGGAATGGTGCCTTCGCGGAAAAACTCCTCCATCATTTCGTCGTCGCCCTCGGCGATCATTTCGACCAGGCGCTCGTGAGCTTCTTCGGCTTCGTCCTTCAGAGCGTCGGGAATATTTTCGACGGTGGCTTTGCCGTCCCCGTCGGGCGTGTACATGTGGGCTTTCATGGAGACGAGATCGATGACGCCGCGAAAACCTTTTTCGGCGCCGACGGGCATCTGGAGCGGGACGACGGTACGGCCAAAAACCTGGATGAGGGATTCGAGGGAGCGCTCAAAGCTGGAGAGATCGCGATCCATCCAGGTGAGGACGAAGGCGCGGGGAATATCGTATTCGGCGCAATAGTCCCAGACTTTTTCGGTGGTGACCTGGGCACCGACATGGGCGTCGACGGTGATGAGAGCAGCGTCGGCGGCGATGAGAGAGGCTTTTGTTTCGGTGATGAAGGTGGAGTAGCCGGGGAGATCGAGGAAATTGATTTTGACGGTATTGCCGGCGCAGAGGGTGCAGGCCCATTCGGCGTTGGCGATGCCGGTTTGGATGGAAATTTTGCGGGCGATTTCTTCTTCGTCCCAATCGGTGGTGGTGGTGCCTTCCGCAACTTTGCCGAAGCGTGGCGTGACTCCGGCGGAATACAGTAACGACGACACCAGTTGCGTTTTTCCGGTGCCGCCGTGGCCTACAATGCCGACGTTTCTGATGTCCTTGGTTTGATAGATTTTCATGACAAACCTCCGCGTAGGTGTGACCAAACGAGGTCACCGGGCGATGGTCCGCCGAGCGAAGAAACAGGCGCGGGCCGGCGCCTGGTGAGAGATTTGGTTTGAAGGAGAGCGCGGCCCTACCTGGGTCCCGCAAGCGGGGCGAAGGAGAAAAGAGTAAATCCCTGGTCCGCTCTTCTTAACGGGGGGATGCTAGCACAGGGGCGGGGTGGGGGCAATGGAGAGGGGCGTTTCCACGGTGGTGTCTGTTGTCAGGGGGTCGGTGAGGGATCGAAGAGGGCTTTTAGGTTGAGCTTGCTGGATTTAGGGAGTTCGAGGGTGCGGGAGAAGTCTGGGCGGCCTGGGGATTTGAGGAGGATGGCGTGGGAACCGGCGGGAAGTTTTAGGGTGGCGGGAGCGTTGCCGTGGAATTTGCCGTCGACGAAGATTTCGGCGGCGTCGGGTTCGGAGGTGATGGTGAGTTGGCCGTAGCCGTCGGGCGGGGCGTACGAGACTGGAGATGAAGCGGGCGGGGTGGAGGATTCCGCGAGTTGAGTTGCTGCGGCGGCTGGTTCGGCGGAATCGGCCGGAGCATCACTGGAGGCGCGAACGGTTGCACCTGAGATATCCGGATAGAACCGATGGAGGACGGTCAGGAGATCGGTGGAGCTGAGGGCAAAGCCGATGCCGGTGACGTTTTTCTTTGTGATTTTCAGGGTGTTGAGGCCGACGACCTGGCCGCGGGAGTTGAGAAGCGGCCCGCCGGAATTACCGGGATTGATGGGGGCGTCGGTTTGAATCCAGGTGCCGGGGCCGAAGGAGGGAAATTTTCCGACGGCGCTGACGATTCCTTTTGTAGCGCTGAAAAGCATGGCGTCGCCGGGATTGCCAACGGCGAGGACGGATTCGCCTTGCTGGACGGCGGAGATGTCAGCGAGAACGAGGTAGGGAAAAGCGTAGTTGGGCGACGGGGGATCGGCTTTGACGAGCGCGATGTCGAGGTCGGCGTCAATATAAACGACGCGGGCTTGCAGTTGCACATTGTCGGGAAGCAGGGCGAGGAGCGTGGAATCGCCGCGGGCGACGTGGGCGTTGGTGGCGATGACGCCGGTCGCGGTGACGAAAAAGCCGGAGCCCATCGTATTGAGGCCTTTGAGGCAGACAACAGCGGGCTTGGCGCGCTTGACGATTTCTTCGAGGGAGAGATCGAGTTGGAAGGTGGCAGGTTGGGCGGAGGAGACGGCGGCGACTGTGCCGGTGAATGCGGCGGAGATGAGTTCGAGATCGGCATGGAAGTGATCGGATTTGATGAGCCAGTATTCGCCGTGATTGTGGCCGTGGAGGTCGATCCAGTTCATAGGGCCGACGGTGAGGTTGATTTCGCGGGTGGCATAGCCCGGCAAGGAAAGGCGGGCGATCATGGGATGTTCGAGACGCTGGCCGAGTGTGGTGTGAGTACGATGAAAGTAGCCGCCGGGAAAATCTTTTTCGAAGGGAGTGGCGCCGAGGGTGATGCCGTCGAGTTCGACGGTTGCGCCGGGAGGGGTGCTGGTGATTTTGAGGGTGTCAGCGGAAGAGGAAGCAACGAAGCAGAGAAGGAATGAAGCAAGGAGAAGCGAACGGAAGAGGGGGATCCGTGGCATGAGAGGATACCTGGGCTGAGTATACTAGATATATATATGAATGGGGAACAACTATAGAGCGGGTGGACGGGGATCAGGAATGCGGCTTTTGGGAGTAGCCCGGGCAGGCGAGGACGGGAAGACGCGGATATTTCGGGAAGGTTGGGTCGGACTGGGCGAGCTGGCAGAGGAGGAATTGCGAGCCTTTGTTGGATTCAATGAGGCGGGAGTGGAGACAATCGGCGCAGAGGCCGATGCGCGGATTGGCGGCGGGCGATGATTTGGGTGCGGACATAGACTGGTTTGGCCGCCGGGAGAATCAGTTCGGTTTGGGTGGATCCGCGGACCCGGCGGGAGGCGCGGGGGCTTTTGGCTTGGCGAATTGCGAGTCGTTGAGGGAAATGTTGGTTTCAATTTTGGTGGCGGTGATTTTCTGGATCTGATCGGATTCAGTGGCGGCAGATTCGACGAGGAAGGGATATTTCAGGCCGTCGACTTCGCGAAAATCGCGGAAATAGGTTTCCCAGGGAAGAACTTTGTCGCCTACCTTGCGCATGCCCTGCCATTTCATGATTAAGCCGGTGGAGGCATCGAAATAGAAATAGCTGGCTTCGCCTAACTTGTCGGTAAGTTTCAGTTTGTGGACGATCTTGCCGTCGATCTGTTCCTTGCCTGCGTATTCGATCTGATTGCCCTTGGCTTTATAGTCGACGAAAGGGCCTTCGAAATCGGCTTCGTCGGCGATGCCGGAAATATCCGCGGGCGTCATAGGAAGAACAGCGGCGTTCGGGGCGAAGGGGTTGTAAATCCAACCGGAGGACTTGCCGTCATAGACGCGGATGAGACTTTGGCCATTGACGGTGAGTTCCATGTGCATCTTGAGGGGGCGCTTGCGTTCGACGAAGAAGGGACCTTCGACGCCGGGGGCGAAGGTGATGGTGCCGGCGACGCGTTCGGTCTGGATGGCTTTGATTTTTGCGAGGCCGCCGCGGGCTTTGAGGTAGGCGTTGATGACGTCATCGGCTGTCTGGGCGGGGAGGGTAAGCGGGAGGGCAAAAAGAAACGTTATGGCCGTTAATGCGAGACGCTGTGGCAGGCGGCGAATTTTTGCGTTTGCGGACATAAGAGAATGTTAGAGAGAGTTGGAAGGCCGGTCAACAGGGAGAACATTTCCAGAGAAGTTTTTTTGCTCCGTGGCGGCGGGGAGATCCAATCGTTGATCTTGCATGGATGATCGGTTGAGGTCCTTCGAGCCGCAAACTGCGCGGCTCTCAGGATGGCAAGCTGTTGTTTGGCGGTTCATGGAAAACGCTTCAAACTGCCCAACTATCTCGGATTTGAATCTTTGAACCAGTCGGGCGCCAGAAGCGGATTGACATTGAGGGGTGGTTCGGGACAAATGAAGGCTCGACTTTTGCAGGAGCGGATGAGACTCGCTGAGAACCACGCAGCCTTTTATGAACATTGTTAACCTGATTTTTGGAAAGCCGCTGAAGAGTTCGGAAGAACGGGCGGAGCAGATCGGGCCTGCGGAAGGGATTCCGATATTCGGCCTCGATGCGTTGAGTTCGGCGGCGTATGGGCCGGAAGCAGCCCTAAGCCTGTTGATACCGCTGGGACTGCTAGGAGTGCACTACATTGTGCCGATCAGCGCGGCGATTATCGCGCTGCTGGTGATCGTTTATTTTTCGTACCGGCAGACGATTGAGGCGTACCCGACGGGCGGGGGTTCGTACACCGTGGCGCGGTACAACCTGGGCTCATTCTGGGGATTACTGGCCGCGGCGGCGCTGCTGGCGGATTACATACTGACGGCGGCGGTGGGAATTTCGGCGGGAGTGGGCGCGCTGATTTCTGCGGTGCCGAGGCTGATGCCGCACACGATGCTTTTGTGTTTGGGCATTCTGCTGGCGATAACGATTGTGAATCTGCGGGGAGTGAAAGACGCGGGATTCGCGTTTCTGCTCCCTACTTATCTATTTGTGGGATGCCTGGTGATAACGATTGCCGGAGGCGTTGTGCGCACGATGCTCAGCGGCGGGCATGCAGCGCCTGTGAATCCTCTGCCTTCACCGCCTGCTGCGCTGCAGGGAGTGACGTACTGGCTGTTGCTGCGCGTGTTTGCGAGCGGGTGCACGGCCCTGACGGGCGTGGAGGCGGTGAGCAATGGAGTGAGGGCGTTCCGCGAACCGCGAGTGAAGAATGCTCAACTAACGTTGACGATCATTATCGGAATTCTGGGCGTGCTGCTGGCGGGTATTTCGTACCTGGTGAAGGTTTACGGAATTGTGGCGACGGATCCAGGGCAACCAGGATACCAGAGCGTGCTTTCGCTGTTGATTGCGGCGGTGTTTGGCAAGGGCGTGTTTTATTACGTGTCGATCGGATCGATCCTGCTGGTGCTTTCGCTTTCGGCGAATACGGCGTTCGCGGATTTTCCGCGGCTGTGCCGGGCGATTTCGCAGAATAACTACCTGCCGCACGGATTCGCGCAACGCGGGCGGAGGCTGGTGTACACGCAGGGGATCGTGGTGCTGGCGATTCTGGCGGGGGTGCTGCTGTTTCTTTTTGGAGGCGTGACGGACCGGTTGATTCCGTTGTACGCGGTGGGCGCGTTTCTGGCGTTCACACTGTCGCAGGCGGGGATGGTGCGGCACTGGTGGAAATCGCGAGGGCCGCACTGGGAGAAATTCGCGCTGGTAAACGGGTTGGGTGCGTTGGTGACCGGCGTGACGGTGGTGGTGGTGCTGGTGGCGAAGTTTGTGGAGGGAGCGTGGCTGACGCTGCTGTTTATTCCGCTGACGATCGTGGCGTTCCACAAAGTCCGGGCGCATTATCACAACGTGTCCATGGCTACTCGAACCATGGACTCTGTGCAACCTCCCATGCGGGAGTTGCCCCCACTGGTGGTGATCCCCATCGACCGGTGGAGCGCGATTACGAAGCAGGGGCTGGAGTTTGCGGCACGATTGTCGCCGAGTGTGACGGCGGTTCACGTTGAGCCGGGGGAGCACGCCGCGTTGTTGCAGGAAGACTGGGAGCGCTACGTGGTGAAGCCTTACCGGGACGCCGGCATGGAGCCGCCGGAACTGGTGATGCTGCCATCACCTTACCGATTTATTGTGGTGCCAATTGTGGAGCACGTCTTGAAGCTGGCGGAGAAATTTCCAGAGCGAAAGATCGCGGTGGTGATCCCGGAATTTGTGGAAGACCGCTGGTACGAATATTTTCTGCATAACCAGAGAGCGCGGCTGCTGGAGTGGGTGCTGCTGGCAAGAGGCAGCAAGCAGATTTACACCATCGCTTCGCCATATTATGTGTCGGATTCGGCGAAGCGGATGGCGAGATCAGACGGAAGTAAAAAAATCTGATCCGGAGTTGACATAGCCGAAAGCCATCCGCGGGGTATTAAAAGCGAATCCCGGATTACCGTTTTTGTCGAGCAGGATGAGGCCGCCCGTGCCTTTGCCGCGATTCTGGAGGAGTTGCACGGCGGCTTGGGCGGCGCGGGCGGGCGTGGAGTTGGCGGGGCGGAGAAAATCGGCCGCGGTCTTGGCCATGACCACGCGCATGATGGCTTCGCCATAGCCGGTGGAAGAGACGCCTCCCGTTTCGATGTCAGCGTAACAACCACAACCAATCAAAGGGGAATCGCCGACGCGGCCGGGGAGTTTGCAACAGGTGCCGCCGGTGGAGGTGGCGGCGAAGAGGCGGCCTTGCCGGTCGAGGGCGACGGCGCCGACAGTTCCCTGTTCGTGGCCGCGATGATTTTCGGCGGCGTGGGAATCCCTGCTGCAGCGGAGCCAAGCTTCGCGTTCGGCGGGAGAGATGAGAGCTTCGGGATCGCAGAGAGGGACGGAGTGTGCTTCGGCGAAGTGTTCGGCGCCTTCGGAGACGAGCATCATGTGGGGACATTTTTCGAGGACAGCTCGGGCAGCCTGGATGGGATTTTTGACTCGGCGGAGACCGGCGACAGAGCCGGCGCGGAGAGTGGCGGCATCCATGACGATGGCGTCGCATTCGACGTGGCCGTCGAGTGTGAGATGGGAGCCGAAACCGGAGTCGAAGACGGGATCGTCTTCGAGAACGATAATGGCGGCTTCGATGGCGTCGAGCGCGTGGCCGCCGTTTTCGAGAATCCGCCAGCCCGCTTGGAGAGCGCGGAGACAGCCGGATTTACAGGCGTCGACAGCGTCATCGGGAATGTCCCAAGCGCCGCCGTGAACGATGAGAGAAGGTTGCATGAGGAAAAGAATAGCAGAATTGGAAAATGGGGAGAGGAAGCGGCGAGCAACGAACAGATAGCAGCGATCAGGAAGCTTGGGCTAAATGAAGAAGTCGAGGGTGAAGAGGAGGAGGCCGAGCATGAGCAGGATGGCGCCGAGGGAGAAGCGGCGCTGGGGAAGGCGGATGACGGAGTTGAGGAAGCCGGCGGGGATCACGCGGAGGCGCGATTCGGTGCGAGGAAGATAAAAGGGGCCGACGGATTCATAGCGGGAGAGATTGCGGCGGAAAGCGGAGAATTCATTTTCCATCCAGAGGGAGAGTTCTTCGCGGTAGCGCCACAGATAAAGCAAGCCAAGCAGAAAAACACCGTAGCCAAGACAAGTCAGCAAACCAAGAGCCGGACCCGAGCCCCAATAAAGCATGGCACCTCTCCGCCCCCTGGGCGGCCACTATATTCTAAGCCTCTTCGTGAATCGTGAAAAGACGAACGATTTCGAATTCTTTGTTGCCGGCGGGAGTGACCACCTGGACCTCGTCGCCGACCTTGCGATTGAGAAGCGCGCGGCCGATGGGTGAAGTGGTGGAGATCATTCCCTTTTCAACGTCGGCTTCCTCGCTGCTGACGAGCTTGTATTCGATTTCCAGGCTCTTCTGGATATCCATCACGATGATGCGCGAGCCATAGCCAGAGCGGTCTTTCGGAATATTGCTGAGGTTCAACATGCCGAGGTCGCCCATGCGCTTTTTGAGGTGACCGATTTTGGCGTTGACGAAACCCTGGCGTTCCTTGGCGTATTTGTACTCTGCGTTTTCAGAAAGGTCGCCATGCGCGCGGGCGATGGCGATCTCCTTGGGGAGGTCGACGTTGAGCTCGTGCTCCAGGGAATCGATTTCCTGCTGGAGCTTCTTTTTGATTTTGGCAAGTGGGTCAGACATAGTTTTCCGCGTCAGAGAAAAAGGATGCGGAATCCGGCGACGCCGGACTCCGCATGGAACATTATAGATGGGGGAGAAATGCGGAGACAAGAGGGAAAGGGAGGCCGGGGAGGGCCGACTGGCGATAAGTCATTTATATCCATCGAGTTAGATTCGATTTGAGGGATTTAACGGACGAGCAATTCGACAGTTTGGGAAACGGTATTTCCGGCAGCATCCTTAATGGAGAGCGTGTAGGTGGTGGTTTTGCGAGGAGAGAGATTCAGGCAACGGGTGTGGGAAGGCCAGACTCCGCCGACAGGAGGATCGAGAGTGACGGTCTTGGCGTTGGCAACGTCGTAGCACAGTTGGGCGGTTTCGCCGGGGTGGATCGAGCGAGGGGAGACGTAGAGGCCGCGGATGGCGAGTTCGGAGCCGCCTAGTTGCTCCACAGCAAGGCGATCTTCTTCGCGACGCTGCTCGGTCTGGCGCTCTTCCATTTTGCGCTGGTACTGGCGGTTGGATTCGTAGCGCGCATAGAGAATGTAGGAGACGTAGAGAAGCACGCAAATAATCACAAGGGAAGAATAGAGAAAGGGATTCTTGAAGGGGGATTTAGGGGGAACCGGAGTTTCGGGAATCATGGGGCTACCAGGGCCTTGTTCAAGAGGCTTCGAAATCTAATTTTAACCGGAATCGGAGCAGAACCAAAGGGGCCAGCTTGGCGATTCCAGTGCTCGCCTGATCTGGGATTATCGCTTAGACTTTTCCATCGAGATGACACGAATTTCCAGACGCGGGATGATCCGGCGGGTTGCTTCGGGGATGGCCGGCGCTTCCCTGGCGGCTGCCCCTCTTTTAGCTTCGGCTGGACAACTGAAAACCTCGAAACGCAGGGGAAGGATCCGGCAATCGGTTTCGCGATGGTGTTATGAAAAGATTCCGCTGGAGGAGTTGTGCGAAAAGGGAGCGGCGATGGGTTTGAAAGCCATTGACCTGCTGAACGAGGATGAGTGGGAAGTGCCGCGGCGGTACGGTTTGGTGTGCAGCATGGGGTATGGCGGAGGAGGAGAGATCCGGAGCGGAATGAATCGGGTGGAGAACCACAGGAAGATTGAGGAGGCATTGCGGAAGAGCCTGCCGCGGGCGGCAAAGCTGGGTGTGGCGAACGTGATTACATTTTCCGGGAATCGGGAAGGGATGCCCGACGAAGAGGGCGCGAAGAATACGATTGCCGGCCTGAATCGGATGAAAAAGATCGCGGAAGATCACGGAGTGACGATTTGCATGGAACTTTTGAACAGCAAGGTGGATCACCGGGATTACATGTGCGACCACACGGCCTGGGGAGTGCGGGTGATGGAGGCGGTGAATTCGCCGCGGGTGAAACTGCTGTTTGACATTTATCACATGCAGATAATGGAGGGCGATCTGATCCGGACGATCACAGAAAATATCCAGTGGCTGGGGCATTTCCATACCGGTGGGGTGCCGGGACGGCATGAACTGGACGACACGCAAGAGGTGAATTGGGCGGGAGTGATGCGGGCGATCGCGGGAACAAACTACGCGGGGTATGTGGCGCACGAATTTATTCCGGCGCGGGAGCCGCTGCGTTCGCTGGAGGAAGCGGTTGAACTTTGCGACGTGTGAAGCGGGCGCTGGCCCGGTGGATTGGGACTTGCTAAAGATGGTGAGTCGGGCCATTTTAGATGCGCCGCAGTTCGCATTTTGAGGAATCGCAACGCTGAACTGAACTTACGCAGGTGGCATTGAAAGGATTTTACGTGCGACCAGAACCCCATTTGATCGACTACGCGATTATCCTCCTGTATTTCGCATTCGTGCTGGGCATCGGATTCGTGCTGAAGAAGTATATGAAGACGAGCACGGATTTTTTCCTTTCAGGGCGATCCATTCCGGCGTGGATTGCGGGACTGGCATTTCTTTCGGCGAATCTGGGCGCGCAGGAAGTGATCGGGATGGGAGCGAGCGGGGCGAAATACGGGATTTCGACTTCGCACTTTTACTGGATCGGCGCGGTGCCGGCGATGCTGTTCGTCGGGGTGTTCATGATGCCGTTTTATTACGGGTCGCGGGCGCGGTCGGTGCCGGAATACCTGAAGCTGCGGTTTGACGAAAAGACGCGGGGATTCAACGCCATTTCGTTCGCGGTGATGACGGTATTTTCGTCTGGCGTTTCGATGTATGCGATGGGGAAGCTGCTGCAGCTTTTGCTGGGATGGAATTTTACGGCGGCGATCCTGATTTCGGCGCTGATTGTGCTGGCGTATACGTTTCTGGGCGGACTTACGTCGGCGATTTACAACGAAGTGCTGCAGTTTTTCCTGATCGTGATGGGATTTATTCCGCTGGTGTACCTGGGGCTGCGAGACGTGGGCGGCTGGGACGGATTGAAGGCGCGGATCGCGAACGATGCGATGGTTCATTCGTGGAAGTACATGGGGCATTCGAACGCGAATCCGATGGGCGTGGAATGGTTCGGAATGTTGATGGGGCTGGCGTTTGTGCTGTCATTTGGATATTGGTGCACGGATTTCCTGGTGGTGCAGAGGGCGATGGCGGCGGATTCGATGACGGCGGCAAGGCGGACGCCGGTGATTGCGGCGTTTCCGAAGATGGTTTTCCCGTTTCTGGTGATTTTGCCGGGGATGATTGCGGGAGTGGCGACGAGTCCCAAACTGCACGGTGCAATGACGCAAGAGAACATGGTAGCGGGAAGCGCGGCGCAAGCTTCTTTTTTTGCGGGCGGGAAAGGGATCATTCCACCAAAGTATGACACCGCGGGTAAGCCAGTGACGGCGGATGGAAAAGTGGTGCTGGACTACGACCTGGCGACGCCGATGATGCTGGTGCGTTATTTTCCTTCGGGGCTTCTGGGGCTGGGGCTTTGCGCGCTGATCGCTTCCTTCATGTCGGGAATGGCGGGAAACACGACCGCGTTCAACACCGTGTGGACCTACGACATCTACCAGAGCTACATCAACAAAACGGCGAGCGATCAACATTATTTATGGATGGGACGCGCGTCCACGGTTTTTGGGTTGGCGATTTCAATGATGGCGGCGTTCGTGGCAAAGGAATTCAACAATATTCTGGACGTGCTGCAACTGGTGTTTGCGTTTGTGAATGCGCCGTTGTTTGCGACGTTCATGCTGGGGATGTTCTGGAAACGAACAACGGGGCATGGCGCGTTCTGGGGATTGCTGGGAGGAACGGTGGCGGCAGCGACGCACTATGGATTGACGTTGCCGGCGGGAGCGGTCGCGGGAGTGAAGGGCGGATACCTGGGACCGATTCTGCACGTTTATCCGAGCGAGATGGCGCAGAATTTCTGGACGGCGATTTTTGCGTGGGTGGGATGCTTTACGCTGACGGTGGTGATTTCGCTGCTAACTGCGCCTCGCGCGGAAGAGGAACTGAAGGGACTGGTGTATTCGCTGACGGCGAAACCGGAAGAGGGCGGATTGAAGTGGTATCAGAAACCGGCGACGCTGGCGGTGATTGTGCTGGTGCTGCTCTTTGGATTGAACCTGGTTTTCTGGTAGAACCGCGCGGCTTGCGAGCGGCGAAGGAGGAGCGATGGGATTCGATATCCGGATGCCGATCGGGTTGTTGTTCACGTTGTTCGGAATATTGCTGATCGGGTATGGAACGGCCACGCGAGGAAGCGAGATGTACGCAGAGCATTCGCTGGGCGTGAACATAAATCTCTGGTGGGGCATCGCATTGCTAAGTTTTGGAGCAGCGATGCTGGCGCTTACGCGTTTGAGGCGCAAGCAGGAGCCCGCTGGAGTGGCTGTGAAACCAGGGGAACCAGAGCGACCGGCTGCGCGGCACTGAATTACTAAGCACGGACAATGAGTTTCGGAGCAGTTCGCAACGGATGAGCGATAGCACCGAGCAGGAAAAACTTTCGCTGGAACTGCTGGAACGATTCAGGGCGGCATACGGAGAACGCCCCGTTCTGGTGCAGGCGCCGGGACGCGTTAATCTGATTGGCGAGCATACCGACTACAACGAAGGGTTTGTCTTGCCGGCGGCGATCGGATTCCAGACGCAGATCGCGATTGCGAGACGAGACGACAGGCGGTTGCGGGTAACTTCGGAAAATTACGCGGAAACGGTCGAGTTTGATCTCGACGACATGCCGGCATCGGCCCAGGGCCACTGGAGCGACTACGTTGGCGGGGTGGTTGGGCTGCTGGATCGGAAGCTGGGCAAACTGCCTGGCGCAAATGCGCTGATCAAGGGGAATGTGCCGCAAGGAGCGGGATTGAGTTCTTCCGCCTCGCTGGAGGTGGCGGTGTGCCAGGCCATGCTGGAGATTTCGGAGAAAAGTCTCGATGGCGTGAAAATCGCGGAATTTTGCCAGCGGGCGGAGAACGAGTTTGTGGGGGCGCGTTGCGGGATTATGGATCAATTCGTGTCCGTGCATGGAAAAAAGAATCATGCGTTGCGGCTGGATTGCCGGACGCTGGAGTGCCGGCAATTGACCATTCCTACCGGTTTGCGGCTGGTGATTTGCAATACGATGGTGCGGCACAGCGTCGCGGCAGGTGAATATAACAAACGGCGCGCCGAGTGCGAAACGGCTGCGCGATATTTTGCCGAGCGCGTACCTGGCGCCAGGACGCTTCGCGATGTCACCGAGGCGGAGTTTGAAAGATTCTGCGGAGACCTTCCGGAAGTGATTCGCAAGCGCTGCCGGCACGTGCTGCAAGAAAATTCGCGTGTGTTGCAGGCCGCGGACGCCCTGCGATCCGGGGATATGGACTTGCTTGGGCGATTGATGGAGAGTTCACATGCCAGCCTGCGGGACGATTTTGAGGTCAGCTGCGAAGAACTCGATTTGATGGTTCGGCTCGCCCTGGAAAACTCTGGTGTTCATGGAGCACGGATGACCGGCGGAGGGTTTGGAGGCTGCACAATAAACGTGGTGCAGGAAACTTACGTGGAAGAATTTCGGGCAAAAGTTGCGACAGGGTATGAGCGCGCGACCGGACGCATGCCGGAGATATACGTCTTATCGGCGGCGGATGGCGCCGGCAGATTGGCGTAGAAGAGAAAAGGCCGTTATGAGCGGATTTGATTTAAAGGTTCACCCGCACCGGCGATTCAATCCTTTGACAGGCGAATGGGTGCTGGTCTCTCCGCAGCGTGCGCAGAGGCCGTGGCAGGGCCAGGTGGAGACGGCGTCAGCCGACCAACTGGAACGGCACGATTCGCAATGCTATCTGTGTCCGGGCAATGCGCGCGCCGGAGGGATTCGCAATCCAAACTATACGGGTACCTTTATTTTCGACAATGACTTCGCGGCGTTGAAGCCAGACACACCGGCGGGCGAATATGCGGATAGAGAGTTGCTGGTGGCACGGAGCGAAACGGGCAGATGCCGGGTGATCTGTTTTTCGCCGAGGCACGATTTGACGCTGGCGCGCATGAGTGTTGCAGAGATTCAGCGGGTTGTGGATGCGTGGACGCAAGAATTCTCCGCGCTCTCCAGCCAACCGGAGATTCAATCGGTGCAAATTTTCGAGAATCGCGGGGCGATGATGGGATGCAGCAATTCGCATCCGCACGGGCAGATCTGGGCGAATCAAACGATTCCGGATCAGCTGGCGCGGGAGTGCGCGTCCTTCCGCGATTATCTGCAAAAACATAAGACCGGGCTGCTGGAGGAGTACGCCGGAATGGAGCTGGAAAAACAGGAACGGGTTGTGGCGGCAAATAGCGATTTTGTGGCGCTTGTGCCGTTCTGGGCGGTGTGGCCATTCGAGACGTTGGTGATCAGCAGGAGACGCGTCGCTTGCCTGAGCGAATTGCAGGAAGGGGAACGCAGGTCGCTAGCTGAAATCCTGCAAGAGTTGACGATACGGTATGACAATTTATTCCAGACCTCTTTTCCATACACGATGGGATTCCACCAAATGACCCCGGCGCAGGCGCATGAATCAGGATTTCATCTTCACGCGCATTTCCTTCCACCGTTGTTGCGGTCGGCCAGCGTGAAGAAATTCATGGTGGGATACGAATTGCTGGCCGCGGCGCAGAGAGATATCACTCCTGAGGAAGCGGCAAGCCTTTTGAAACAACTGCCGGGCACTCATTATCTATCCGGCAAATGAGGAGAAGCCATGGGTTCTGAGTTGGACTTTCAATCGATGCTGGCGGTGGCTCTGGCGGAGGCGCGGGTTGGGCTGAAAGAGGGCGGGATTCCGATCGGTGCGGCGATTTTTGATGCGACGGGACAACTGATTGGCGCGGGACACAACCGGCGGGTGCAACAGGGCGATCCATCGGCGCACGGGGAAACCGATGCGTTTCGGAAAGCGGGGCGGCAGAAGAGTTATCGAAAATTGATAATGGTGACGACACTGGCGCCGTGCTGGTATTGCAGCGGGCTGGTGCGGCAGTTTGGATTCGGCACGGTGGTTGTGGGTGAGAGCCGGAATTTCCAGGGAGGGATGGAGTGGCTTCGTTCGCTGGGAGTGAAGATGATTGATCTGGACTCGCCGGTGTGCGTTTCGATGCTGGCGGATTTTATCAAGGCGAATCCTGCGGTGTGGAATGAAGACATCGGCGAAGACGGCTGACGGAAAAGGTTAGATGGCTGCCATTGAATAGCCTTGGCCACCTGAAGGTGGCCGCTACGGCGCGCGCCTTATCTGGAGCTGGCCGCAGCGGCAGCGGGGGGATTCGGCCGGACGGGTTGCTCGCGAATGAGCAACGGGAAACGCGGGAAGGAAAAACTCCCGGCGACGTCGTCGATCACGTTTACCTGACAGAGATACAGGCCGGGCTTCAGGGATTGCAGAGGAACGTCGATCTGAAAGATGACGGCTTTGCGATCGGGTGCGGTGACTTCATTGGCGATTACGGGCTTGGACTCGTAGACCTTTGTTGCGCCCTGGAGAAATTCAATGCTGGTGAGGACACGGACGGAATTGCCGGCGGGTTTTGCAGGTTCGGAAGATTTTGCGGCTTCGGCCTGACCAGCGGCTGAAGCCGGAGCTGCTTGCGGCGGGTTCTTCCCTTTTGCCGCGTCGTAAATTTCGTACTGCAGGTAGAGATGTTGGTCCGGCGTGAAGACGTGGGTGATGTTGGGCACGAGTTCCATCTGATCGCGGACCAGCGGATTGCCGGCGGATTTTTTGCCGGTTGCGGGAACGCGCAGGCTGCTTAGGACCACGGAGCTCATCTTAAGCGGGAACTTGCGCAGGTCCGGGATGCGGACGTCGGTTTCGAACGAGCCCATGCGGCCGGTCTGATTTTCTCGAACTACAAATTTCAGATGATAATTGCCGGGAGCAAGCACAAAGCCGGTGTTGTACTGGACATTTTTGCGGCGGACTTCGCGGGAACTTTCGACGGCGAGCTTCATGGTGTCGCGAAGATGGCCGACGGGGAATTTGCCGCCTTCGAGTGCCTGGCCGATGATGTCGATGGTGGCGTTGTCCTTGTCCTTTTCGGTGACGAAAGGAATCTGGGAACCCGGGATGATGAGAGAGACCGCGAGGTAGTAGTGGGAATCGTCTTTGCGGAAATAGGATTCGCCGGCGTAGACCGGGACATCCACGCGCGGCAATTGGGCCGCGAGTTCATCTTCGAGTTGCTGCTCACGGTCGGCGCGGTCCAGATGAATGAAGTCACGGCCAGCATAATAGCCTGAGCGGAAATCGAGTTTCAGGTCGGGACGGTTGATGGTGACTTTGAGGTGGCGGAAGCGGCCATCTTTTGCGGGATTGCTGCTGGTGAAGCCAAGCACGTAATAGACAGAGCTGTCCTTCTGCACTTGGGAAAAGATCCCGCTGAAGTCGTTGGAGTCGAAGAAGGCTTTTCCGCCGGTGTCGGAAGAAAGCGTGGCGAGCGTGTCCTGGGAAGAGGCGTTGCCGTTGAGATCGTTGAGCGTGGAGGCGCCGGAGTAGGCGGATTGGCCATGCAGACTGGCGTTTTGTGCTTCGCCACCCGGAGGAAAAGCCTGAAGGCCGCGGACATCGAGCGAATAGATGGAGGCGTTGGCCTTGACGGCGGCCGCGGTGGCGGCGCGCAGAGCGGATTGGTTGTCCACGCCGGTTTGGGTGATGCCGTTGCTGAAATAGACGATGCTTTTTTTCTGGGGAAGCTTGGCGAGGGCCTGCATGAGGGATTGCAGGGCGAGGAGTTTGCGGTCGGCGGTGAACGTGTTGAGGTCGGTGTCGTCCTCGGTGAAGGAGCCGCTGGTTTCGGCGCCGCCTTCGGCACTGCCGGTGGCGCCGTTGTCGAAGCCCTGGCCCTGGCCGGAGTTGTAGCTTGTCAGCAGGGCGAGAAGCTTGGCTTTGTCGTCGGTGAAATCGCAATCGACGTGCATGTTGGTGGCGAGGGAGACGAGAGCTAGCAGATCAGCGGACTGCATTTTCGTGTTGACGAATTTTTTGGCGGCGTCCACGGAACGGTCGATTTGTTCGGGTTCCATGGCGGAAAAATCGAAGAAGAGGACGATCAGGCGGCGATCGCGGGCATCGAGTGTCGGGGGAGCTTTTTTCGTGGAATGAAGGAGTGTGCCGGGGGCAGAGCCAGTGACGGCGGCGCTCGCGGTTGCCTGCAACTGATCCACATCTTCAAAATCGAAGGTGGAGATCTGCTGTTTCTTGCCGTCTTCGTAGAGGGTGAAGTCACTCAGTTTCAGATCGCGGACCGGGTTTCCTTTTTTGTCGCGTGCGACGACGTTGACGAGGACGAGTTCGGTGGAAACGCGGATGGCAGCCGGGCCGGAGTTCGGCTTCTGAGGTTCCTGGGCTGCAAGTGGGCCGGCCGGCGAGAGCAGCGCCGCGGTTGCGAGGGTCGTGAATATTTTGGGCGCTGCACGCATAGTCATCAGTTCTCAAAAACGAAAACGGGCTTGCACCGTGATGCGGCGCATGTTGCCGACGGATGTGACTTCACCGAAGGCCTGAGAATTTACGGCTGTGTTGATGGACGCGAAATTGACGTGATTGAGAATGTTGTTGGCGGTGAAGCGCAAATCGAGATTGCGGGATTCCTTGATGGGAATGGAGCGGTTGACGCTCATGTTGAAAATGATGCTGCCTGGACCTTCGATGGTGCTGCGGCCGGCGTCGCCGAAGGTGGAGCCGGCAGGATTGGCGCAGGTTGCGCCAGGGATACAAAAGGCGGCGGTGTTGAACCACTCAAGCGAGGTGGGATTCGCGAGTGAGATCGGCTGGCCGGGAACGACGTTGGCGCGCTGAGAGCCGCTGACGCCGCGGGCGATGTCCACGGAACCGCCAAGGATGCTGGGTGTGAAGTAGAGGCCGGAGGCGACGGTGAAATCCCCGCTCCATTGCCAGTTGGAAAGGATGTGAGCCAACGCGCCCTTTTGGGCGAAGCGATGGTTTTCACCGAAGGGGAGATCGTAAATCCAGTTGCCGGTGAACTTGTGGGTCTGGTTGAAGCCGGATAAGCCGCGGTCGGCGGGGAGGTCGAAAGGATTTTGCGCGACGATCACGCCGCCGCCACCGATGGAAGAGGCATCGTCCAGAGATTTCGAGAAAACGTACTGCGCGCCGAAACCGAAACCTTTGGACATGCGCCGGCGAACGCGAACCGATGCGGCGTGGAGAACGGAGTTTCCTTCGGAAGACTCGTAGAGGAAGGGCTGGCTGCCGGTGATGAGCAAGGCGCGTTCGGAATCGAGGCGAGTACCTTTTGCGCCGTTGTAGCCGACGTTGAGGACAACGTTGGCGTGAAATTCGTGCTGAACGTCCAGATTCCATATCTGGACGTAGCCGAGGGAGTAATCAGGATTGACGGCGAAATTATTCGTTACCGTGGTTTGCGCGACGGCCGGAAAACCATTTATCAGGGTGAGCGGAGCGGGACTGGTGAGACCGATGACATCCGTGGAATTTGTGGCGGTGCTGGCGAAGGGCGGTTGAAAGGCGAAGTTCTGGATCATTGTACCGTACTGGGCGAGGTTGTAGTTGATGCCATAGCCTGCGCGGACCACAGTTTTCTGGGTGGGTTTCCAGGCGATGCCGATGCGCGGGGCGAAATTGTTGCGGTCGGGATTGACGAGAGCGGGATTGGAGGAGGTCTGGAAAGTGCCGGAACCCGGGGGCAGCAAGGCGCCCGTTGGGACCACGGGCGCCGCGGTGGCAAAGCCCGGGCCGACATCGAGATTAGCGATGCGATCCTGCGCCTCGGTGTAGGGGCCGATGTATTCGTAGCGCAGGCCCAGGTTGAGCGAGAGGGTCGGAAGAATGCGCCAGTCGTCCTGAGCGAAAAAATCGAAAGAGTTGGCGCGGAAATTGTAGGCGGTGGCGCCGAACTGGAGAGAAGTCTGCTGGGGAAAACCGAGGAGGAAATCGGCGAAATCATAGCCGGTGTTGGCGACGGGTTGCGTGCTGCCGGAGGCGTATTGCGAGGTGGCGAAGCCGGTGAAAACGAAACTACCTTCGGCGTTTCTGGAGGAGCGGAAACTCTGAAGAATGCGGCGATAGTCTCCACCGAAGCGCCAATTGTGTTTGCCGTGATTCCAGTTGAGCGTGTCGGAGATGGTATAGGTCTGATCGAGTTCGCGGCGGGGTATCGGATCGTTGAGGCCGCCGAACGAAGTGAAGCTGATGCCGGGGAGGCCCCAGTCGAAGGGATCGTTGGAGATGCCGGTGATTCCGGCGCCGCCGGGGCCTGCGACGTCGGTGACGTTGGAATAGAGATTGGTTGTGGAAACGTGATTGTGGTTGTAGTTGAAGCGGAGATTATTTGTGGCGCGATTTTTGCCGTAGACCCAGCCGGCGGTGGCGTTGAGTCCCTGAGAGCTAGTGCCGCCGGCGAGCGAGGGGAATGGATTCACGATGTTGGTGGAGTTGCGCGACCAGTTGAGGCCGAAATTGACGTTGTTCTGGCGACGGCCGCCGCCGCGTCCACCTCCCCCGCCCCCACCTCCGGGGAAAAGACCTGGGCCAGTGCTTGAGCCAAGATTGTGGACGAGCCGGAAAATGACGGCGTCGGAGTTGCTGGCGTCGGAGGTGACGAAGTGAAAGTTCTGGCCGGTGGAAGTCAGCGGGATATTGGGCAAGGGAATGAATTGGAGAAGAGATTTCGCGGCGGTGCTGAAGATGGTTGGATCAATCGCGTCGAGCACGCCATTGAATTGGTATTGCTGGCCGTTGACGGGATTGAAGATCTGCACGGGGGCGCCATTGTTGTAGGCGGCGTTTGAGAAATTGCCATTGCGTTCGTCGAGGGTTGGAACGGTGGAGAAGGCGTCGTAGGGAGTGTCGCCGCGCGAGCCATTCCAGCCGGCGAAGAAAAACCATTTATTGCCGCCGTCAAAGAGTTTGGGAATTTTCAGAGGGCCGCCGATGTTTGCGCCGAAGCGGGCCTGATTGTATTGCGATTTGGCGATGGGAAATCCGCTGAGCGAAAAAGGAGCGGCGTCGAGGGAGGAGTTGCCGTCGGAAAAATAGAGCACGCCATGGGGCTGATTGATATTGAAGCCGCGGCCTCCCATGCGGCCGATCCTGATGGGGCCGTCACCCATTCCTCCAAGCTGGCCGCCGCCGAGCCCGCCAAACCCTTCGCGTTGCATGCGATCGCGAAATTCCTGGATGCGATCCTGGAGCTCTTGTTCACTGCCGCCGCCGAAATCCTGGGTGCGGCCTTGCGCGCCGCTGATGCTGATGGATTCGGTAGGAGCTTCGGCGCCGGCGCCATTCAGCGGCAATGAGGAGAAGTCAGTGGAGTTTTGCGATGCGGCGGGCCCGCCGAAACCGGCGTTGCCGGAAGCAAGAGACGACAGAGTGCTATCGAGGGCGAGGCTTTGGAAGCCACGACCGGCGGCGAGGCTGGCGCTGTTTGCCTGGTTCGATAGTTCCAGCTGGCGCGAAGCCAGGACGAGCTCGGCGTCGATTTTTCCGGAAGGGTTTGCGGGATTGAGAACGACTTCCTGAGTGAAGAGAGAAAAGCCCATGAATTCGATGCGCAGGACGTAACGGCCGCGTACGACGCCTGCAAATGTGAATTTGCCATCGGCGTCGGTGACGGCGGAGTATTTTTTCCCGGTGAGGGTGTTCGAGGCGGTTACGGCGGCGCCGGGCAGCGGAGTTTTTCCGCTTCGGGCAGTGCCGGTGATTTCATAGGAAGGCGCCGGGACGCTTTGGGTTTCGGATTGTGGAACGACGACGGGTGCGGGGTTGGGTTGCGCGGCGGCTGGGGCAGAGTCTTGCGCCCCCACGCGCAGGGCGAGGAGCACAACGAGCAGAAAAGAGTTGTATACGCCGCGAAGTATTGGCTTCAACCAGGTTTCCTCGGATGGGCTATGGGTGCGGCGAGTTGGCCGCCGGCGGATTTCCCGGCGCGCTGCCACCTTGCCCGGCGCGGCCTTGCGCGAACTGCTGCATGCGTTCCCACTGCTCGGGGGAAAGAAGGATGACGGCTTTTGGAATGAAGAGATTATTTTGCAAGCCGCCGCGCACGACGACGTGGTCACCGGCTTGAATGTCGGCCATGGTGATGCTTTCGCGACCACGGCGGAGGGAAGTGTCTTCATTGAGTTCGAGCGTTTGCGTGACGTTGTCGGCGCGCAACACGGTGAGTTTGGGCGCGTCAATGGATTTCACCACGCCGGCGACGAAGTCCTTGCCCATCTCGCCGAATCCCGCGCCGCCGCCCGGGCCGACGCCCATCACGCCACTGCCGCCGTTTGCCGAGCGGCCACTGAGGGATTGCGCGGTAACGGAGTGATCGGAGTTTTCTTCGCCACGAGCCATGACGAAATCGCCGACTTTGAAATCGGAAAGCTGGGCGGGCTGACGATCTTTGCGATATTCGGTTTTGTCGGTGAGGTTGATGGTTGCCGTGGAGCCATCGGGGCGGAGGACTTGAAGCGACTTGCCCTGAATGGCGGTGATTTTCCCGATGGTTCCGTGGCCCTCGCGCGCGCCGCCGTGCCTCGGGCCGGGAGCCGGGGCTTGAACCTGGTCCTGTGGTGTGGCCGCGGAATCCGGAGCCTGCGCCGGGGTGGGGACTGCGATCGTGAGAACAAGAAAGCTCAAAAAATAGAGATGCTGACGATTCATGGTTATGGGGTCCTCGGTAAAACTGAACATTAATTAGGACGCAAGCCCGGCGGCCAAGGTAACGCGAATCCAACGCGTGGGGCGGGGGAGCGGACTCTGCCTCGACTTAAGTAATTCCGGAAAAATGGGCAGAAAGTTCCCAGAGCGTCATCACGACAACAATCGAGCCATGACTCGTGCGGGAATTCCAGTCTAAGCTGCGGGCGTTGGACCATGTTTACCTTTTTCGTGTTCAACGTACTGATTTGCAATGTCTTAGCGGGAGACCGTTTTGCTGGAACCAAGGCAAGACTGATTCCATCTAAAGCGAAGCTCTCAGAGGGAAAGCAGGCCTGCTTTTGAATGGATGTGCTCCAGATCTAGTGGGCGCTTATCAAGACTGAGCAAGCAAGCGAAGGTGGGTGTTGTGAGCAAGCGAAGCTGGAGTGTCGTAGGGTTTTTTGTGACGGCCGTGACGGCGGCGGGGCGGCTGAACGTTCCGGCCACGCCGTTGCCGGGGGCCCGATCGGATAGTCGCGTGGTCTCGTTGACGTTGCATGCGACCGTAAATTCCAAAGGGCGGGACACTTTTGCGTACAACGGGAAGAACATCGCACCGGTGATTCGAGTTTTTCCCGGCGACACATTGAAGATTGCGTATGAAAACGATCTTCCCGTCCACTCGACGGAGAGTTGCGCGATTTCTCCGTGCAAGAACATGACGAACCTGCATTTTCACGGACTTGAGATTTCGCCACAGTCGCCACAGGACAACGTGATCGACATGATGGCCATGCCCGGCGACACGCTGCATTACGAGGTGAAGATTCCGGCGGATCATCCACCGGGGCTTTTCTGGTATCACACGCACCCGCATGGAGAGAGCCACCGCCAGGCGCTGGACGGAATGTCCGGGGCGATCGTGATTGAAGGCATGGAACGGTATCTACCGGAGGTGCGAAATCTGCGCGAGCAGGTGCTGGTGGTGCGGGGCGAATCGATCGAGCATTCCAGCGATACGGCTGTTCTTTTGCGCCGTGTGGATGCGAAGCCTTCCTCCTGCGGGAGCGAATCGGAGGCCATCGAGCGGGTGTTCACGGTCAACGGCGAAGTTCGGCCGGCGATCGGGATCAATCCTGGCGAGCGGCAATTCTGGCGTGTGGTGAACGCTTCCGCAGATCAATATCTTGATCTGCAGCTTGATACTCAGAAACTTGAGATTGTTGCCCTGGACGGAATGCCGCTTGCCTATCACGATCGGGAGCATCCGACAAAAGTTGTGGAGCACGCGTTGGTGCCACCGGCGGGCCGCCTGGAAGCAATTGTGACGGGACCGGAAGCCGGGGCGCACGCAACGCTAAGAACATTGTGCGTAGACACCGGATCAGCAGGCGACCCAAATCCAGCGATGGTGCTTGCGGACCTGCGTTCGGGATCTCCGGCGCAGCCGATAGCCGCCAGAAACAGTCGCAAGCTTGCGCTGCCGGAATACAAGTCCCTTGACCTGAGTGCGTATGAGAGTTCGCCGCCGGATTTTACCGTCATTTTTACAGAGGATAAAAACGGGTTTTATATTAATGAGCGGAAGTATGAGCCAGATGCGGCGCCGATGACCCGCGCCCGGGTGGGAACGTATCAGCACTGGCGGATTTTGAACGGCTCCGCTGAGCTGCATCCGATGCATATTCACCAGGTGCATTTCCTGGTGTTCGGCGAGGATGGAAAACGGGTGGAGAATCCGGTGTGGCTGGACACGGTGAACGTGCCGGTAGGGGAGACCGTGGACGTGGTGATGGATTTTACGAATCCCGTGATCAAGGGGATGTCGGTTTTTCACTGCCATCTGCTGAACCACGAAGATAAAGGGATGATGGCGAAAATTCTGTTCGAATGAACGACCGACGCGTCTGCAAGATTTTCCGCCGGGAATGGACTATGTTCCCTTGAGTTGCAGGGTTGCTCCCCAAAGGACCAAACCTTGTTCACCGGGAATTCATGTCATATCTAGTGCTCGAAGATCAGCACCGCGGGATTTGAATCGGTGGCCGAAACGACCACGAACTTGTTGGGTGAGACAACGTAGACGAAGGCGCTGGTTCCGCCAACGCTGCCGGTGAAGGTGCCTCTTCCGTTTGTTGGTGTGGAGGCGATGGAATAGGTGGAGCTCACATTGACACCGGAGCTTGCTCCGGCTGGCGCGCCGATATCCTCGGTGCCGGGAATGGTGCCGATTGGGCTGGCGCCGTTCGCGCTGAACTCGCCAGAGAATATGGTTACGCCCAGAGTCATCGGAACAGTGGCCAGACCGGCGTAAGCGCCGCTGAGCGAGCTGTTGGTGAGCGGAGTCGCGGACTGCGGATCACCGAAGCCAAAGAAAACGGAGCTGTCCGGGACAACAACGAAAGCCTGATTGGAGCTGACGAGGTAAGCGACCAAGTAGCTGCCGCCGAGTTGTATTCCGGTGCGGCCATTCGCGGCTACGGTTGAGGTTCCCGCAAGAGCGGTGACCGACGTGGCAGCGCCGCCGCAGTTCTGGTCGTAGGTCAGGCTCAGCGCGCCGGTGGCGTTGCCCGAGAGCAAACCAGCTATCACGTTCGGAGCGGCGCCAGTATTGTTGCCACACCCGGAGCCAACGCGCCCAGTCAGGTACATCACCATGCCGCCATTCAGGGAGGCGTTCGAGAATCCTCCAAGCGGGGTCTGTTGCTGGAGGAATGCGCCATTCAGAAGAGGTGTAGCGGGGGAAGGCGCATCGGACTCCATGGCAAAAATCTTGCCGGAGTTTACGACGTAAAAGACGAAGTTAAGGTTTTGCGGGATTCCACCGGCCAGCGGAGGAAGATTCAGCATGCCTCGCCCCCTCGATGTGTCGGTCACGAGATAGTTCGACGCGAAGATATTCAACGTGGTGAAGGTGCCGGACAGGTTGGCGTCGGCAGCGCCGCTGGAGAAGGTGCCCGCGCCGTTGGCGGTCATGCGGCCGGCGATGGCGGTGCGATTGTTTGAAAGGTCGAAGCCTGCCACTCCGAAGGCATAGTCGCCGACAATTTTAGAGGTGCTGTAAGCCGTGGTGTCCGCCTTTTCCATGGAGCCCGAGCCGACCGTGCCGTTGCCGCCAGAGGCGTCAATCTCGACGAACTTGGCCGTACCGTTGGACATCATCACGAAGGCAAGTTTTCCGCCGCCAGGGATGTTGAGATTCATCACGCCGCGGTTATCAGCGCCGATCGAGTAGGTGCCAGTAAACGCTTGATCGATTAATTTTTCCGGAACACCGACGCCGTTGGTGTCGAGAACTCCATTGGTCAAATTTCCGGCGCCGTCCGAGGTAAATCTGCCGACAGCGGCGAAGGGAGTTGAACCACCACCGCCTCCGGTAGTCATTCCATTGAACGTAAATGCGTAATCCCCTTTCAGCTCGGCGTTGTTCACACCGGTTGAGCCCTGAGCCCGGACCGTAGCGGCAAGCAGCAATGCCAGGCTTGCGATCCCTAGAATCTGTAACTTTCTCATCTATCCTCTCCTTGTTGAATGCGCGGCCGCGGGAACGGTTCGAACCAACCCAGAGTCCAGAAGTGTTTTTGGGCAAAGACACCTAACTCTTGAAATCAGCCCGCGGCATGATCGAGTAGCGCAGGATTGGTAAACCACTTCCGGAGGCTGACCAACCGGCAGACCACTCTTGGCTGCGTTCTTTATGCCTTTGGGGGGAGGGAGAGGCAATCGGGTGAAGACAGGAAAAACGAGGCAGGGATAGCCCGAAAGGTGAAAGGCGAAGATAGGGAGAAGGGTGGGCGAGCTGAGGCGAAAAAGCGGCGCGCAGTTATCTCAGCGCGCGCCGGGAGAGATTTTGGCTTCCTTCTGGACCAGCTCTCGAAGGATCGAAGGAATCTTTTCAAAATCGGCGGACTTATCAAGGAACAGATTGGCGCCGGCAGTCAAGCATTCCTCGCGAAATTCGGCATAGGGAAAGTTCGTGCAGATGAGTACAAAAACATCCGGCTGCTCGGTGCGAATGGCACGGAGAACATCGAGGCCGCTGCCGCCGGGCATGTGCAAATCGAGAATAACCGCGTCGGGTTTCATTTTGTGGATGCCGTCCACCGCGGTGGGCACATCGCCCGCTTGGCCCACAAGCCGCGCGCCGGGGACCTCTTCGAGAAGGCCAGCCAGGCGTTCCACGACCACCCTGGAGTCGTCAGCGATAAAGATTTTCATAACCATTCCTTCGCGAGCAACGTTCGACCGATACGAACCCTGGGACCGAGCCCAACAACAGTGGCAGTAACAGAGAATGACAAATTCGCGCCGAAATACATCCGGTGGAAGCACGAATCTCCTGTAGGACAATGGGAAGGTGTGTTGACCGCGATTGTCCTACGGGGTGAAGCTGCCGATCCCGAGGAGCAGAACTCAAGGAGTTCGAGCGTGCGCAACGCCGGGTCCGCGTGCTTTTAATCCACCAATTGCGCTTCCAAGGCGTAGCGAATGAGATCCGCGTTCGTCCTCATACCGGTCTTCTCCAGTATGCGGCCACGATAGGTACTGACGGTCTTTACGCTGAGAGATAATTCGTCGGCCATTTCCTTGACGGTCTTTCCGGAAGCCAGCATGCGCAAAACCTGAAATTCACGGTCGGAGAGAAGTTCGTGGATAGGAAGGTCCGCGCCTTGCCTGAGATCAACGGCCAGTTTTTCGGCCAAAGTGGCGCTTACGTAGCGGCCGCCCGCGACGATTCTCTTGATCGCGATCTTCAACTCATCCGGAACGCTGTCTTTGGTGAGGTAGCCCGCGGCGCCGGCCTTGAGGGCGCGCCGCGCGTATTGCTGTTCGGGATGCATGGTCAAAAGAAGCACCGGAGTCCTGGGGCGGAAGCGCTTCACGTCGTCGAGGATATCGAGGCCGCTTTTTCCGGGCATGCTGATATCCAGAATAACGACGTCCCAAGGATGCCGCCGCACAAACTCCACCGTCTCAGCCGCTGTTTTCGCTTCGCCAAAGCTCACCCGGGGAAACGCTTCCAACAGAGTTTCTTTCAAGCCCCGGCGGAACATGGCATGGTCGTCAGCGATCAAAATCCTCATGTCGCACACTTTCTGGGGCAATCGAGGGAGCAAGAGGAATGGTGAGCGTCATCGTAGTTCCCGAGCCAGGCACTCCTTCCGCTTTGAATTCGCCGTTGAGCAGGAGAGCGCGCTCCTGCATGCCGACGAGGCCGAGGGATTTACTCGCTTTTGCCACCTCGGGATCAAACCCGGTGCCGTTGTCGGAGACCTGGAAAATGATGCGATTATTTTCGCGCCGGAGACGGGCTTCGACTCGAGTGGCGCGGGCATGACGGGCCACGTTGGTCAACGACTCCTGAAAAATCCGGAAGATTGCCGTGGACCGGTCACTGTCTAGCATGAGGGGCTCCGGGGGCAGAGATACGCTGCATTCAATGCCCGTACGGCTCTCGAACTCCTGCGCCTGTGCTTCCAACGCGGCGGGCAAGCCGAGATCGTCCAGGGTTCTTGGCCGGAGTTCGGAAGCAATTTTGCGCAAGGTGACAATGGCGCTGTCCACCAACTGGATGGAAGACGCGACTTTGGCCAGGAGCTTGGTCTGGCGTTTCGTGAGCTTGCGCCCGATCAGGGCCAGATCCATCTTGATCGCAGTGCAAGCCTGGCCGAGTTCATCGTGAATTTCGCGCGCGATGTAGGTGCGTTCCTCTTCGCGAACGCTTTGCAGCCGCGCAGCCAGTGCACGAAGTTGATCGCGCGATTCCCGGAGATCTTCTTCGGCCCGCTGGCGCTCAGCAATTTCCGTGCGCATTTCGTGGTTCACGCGGGAGAGGACGGCGGTGCGCTGCTCGACGCGGAGTTCCAAAAGCTCCTTGGCCTTGGTCAAGGCTTCGGCTCGCTCGCGGTTTTCGGTGGTATCGCGGGTCAGCTTGGCAAAACCCAGGAGATTTCCGTTCGCGTCGCGCAGGGCGGTGATGACCACGTTGGCCCAGAATCGGGATCCATCCTTGCGGATGCGCCAGCCCTCGTCGTTCGCCTGGCCCTGGCGGGTGGCACGGGCGAGGATATCGCGCGGTTTATTGTTCATCTGGTCTTCTTGCGGATAAAAGATGGAGAAATGGTGGCCTATGATTTCCACAGAATCATAACCCTTCAGACGCTGCGCGCCTGCATTCCAGCTGACCACATTGCCTTCGGGGTCCAACTGGAAAATGGCGTATTCCTGAACGCCTTCGACGAGCAGGCGGAAACGCTCTTCACTTTCGCGGAGGGTGCGATCGGCGTGAATGCGATCGGTAACGTTTTCAAACGCGACACCCAGGAAATTATTGGAGAGTGGGAAAGCCCGGACAGTGTAAATACCCTCTCGAATGAGATCGTCACCGTAGGAGATCTCACCCAGATTCCGGGGTTCTCCGCTGCGAAGCGCATCGAACAACTGCCCCGGAAGTGGAGTTTCCAGGAGTTTTGGAAAATCGGCCAGACGTTTACCCAGGAGGTTGAGAGACTTCGACCGGGAAATGTCCGCTGCGGCGCGATTGGCGTCCACGACCCGAAAGGATTCGAGGTCCGAGGGCTCTTCCAACTGCAAGAGGACTACACCGACCGGGAGTTCGCGGAGAAGCTCCGGATATAAGCCGAGCACGGTCTGGCTGGGAAGCGGGAATCCGGAAAGATCCTCCTGGACGTCAAAACCAGAAAACCTGCGGGTTTTCATAGAAACTCTCTTGAATAAAGTCAGGTTGCCGGGGATTCGGGCGGAACGTGGCCCGAGGTGAGCTGGGGTCCTCAATTTAAATATAGAACATTTCGGACGAAGAAGCCCGGACGGCTCCCAAACAGTACAGGTACAGCTGACCCAGTGTAAGACTCCGGGAGACGGCGTTGAAACCATCGTCTGACACGAAATTCATTTCCCTGCCGACATACCCAAAACTCCGTTCGAACTAACCTCTCACCGTGGGCGCAACAATTGGAGCGCTTTTACTTCCCGGCAAGGGGATGAGTGGTTGAGTAATCCAGGTCATTAAAGGAACTCAGCGACCTGCTCCCTCCAAATTGCGTTAACTTGCCCAGCCCCCCAGCCCTATCGAGACGCCGGCCTCGAGCTGCCCGCGAATTGAATTTAGGGGAACACTTTTGAAAACCAAAACACAAAGCCGTCTAAATCATTTTTATTTCAGATTTCTGAAGCACGCTGGAGCAGCGCTATTGGGCATGCTGTTTGTCCTGGCCTGCTGCGGCGGCGCGGGAGCGCAACAAACGATCTGGCCCAGCAGCACCGTGCCGGCTTCGCTTGACAACGGCGCCAGCGGCGCGCTGGAGCTGGGCGTTTCGTTCAAGTCGGATGTCAGCGGCACGATCACCGGCATTCGTTTTTACAAGAGTGTGGCCAACACCGGCACCCACGTGGGTCGGTTATGGGGCCCCACTGGGGCGCTCCTGGCGTCCGTAACATTTACGGGGGAGACTGCTTCAGGCTGGCAGCAGGCCAATTTTTCCACGCCAGTGGCCATCACGGCGAACACTGTTTACATCGCATCGTACGGTTTGACTATTGGACATTTCAGCGCCAATTGGAGCTATTTCGCGACGGCGGGATACAACAACACACCGCTGCACGCTTTGCAAACTCCGAACGGCGTGTACGGGACGCTCGGAACGCGTCCGGTCTATACGCACCAGGCGGCCAATTATTGGGTAGACGTGGTGTTCAGGGCAACGTCCTCGACCGCGCCGGCGATCAGTTCGCAACCGGTGAGCAAAACCGTTACGGCCGGCCAAATAGCGTCCTTCTCCGTGACGGCAACGGGCACGGCTCCCCTGAGCTATCAATGGCAGAGAAACGGCGCGGCGATCAGCGGAGCAATATCTTCCACCTACACCACGCCTGCGACTACCAGCACGGATAACGGAGCGTTGTTTGCGGTTGTGGTCAGCAACAGCATCGGCAAGGTCACAAGCAACTCCGCGACGTTGACGGTCAATGGCGCACCGGTGATTACCTCGCAACCCCCCAGCAAGACCGTAACGGCGGGGCAAACGGCAACATTCGCAGTTACCGCGACGGGCGGTACTCCGCTTGCTTACCAGTGGCGCAAGAACGGGACAGCGATCACCGGCGCAACTTCCACGAGCTACACAACCCCGGCGGAAACGACGGCCGACAACGGCGCGCAGTTCAGCGTCCTGGTCAGCAATACGGCGGGCAGCGCAACCAGCAGTGGCGCTACCCTGAGTGTGAACGCCTCCACAGTAGTGCTGAACGCAAGTCCGGCCAGCTTGAGTTTCGGGAGTATTTCTACGGGCGCGACCAGCACTCTGGGCGTGACCCTGACCAACTCCGGCAACGCCAGCGTTACGATTTCGGGCATCAGCACAACGGGCGTGGGCTTCAGCACCAGCAACGTGTCTTCCGGCACGGTTCTGGCTCCGGGGCAATCGGCGGCTCTGAACGTGACGTTCGCTCCGACGTCGACGGGCGGCGTGGCGGGCAGCGTTACGGTTGCCAGCAACGCCACCAATTCTCCAGCAACGATTTCCACGAGTGGAACCGGCGTGCAGTCGAACTTCGCTACGTGGGTGTCGCCAAGCTTGAACAGAGTTGGACAGACGGACGCTCCTGGAACACTTTCTTCCATCGCGCTGTCTGGAGCACGCGGTGAAACCGTGGACACACAGGTGGTGGTCCACGGCCCGGCCGGCGGCTTGACCAACGTCAACGTGAGCGCGACGGCTCTTACGGGTCCGAATGGAGTCACCATTCCGGCGTCGAACGTAACGCTCTACCGCGAGTACTACCTTGCGGTGACCGGAACTGCGAACTACGGCGGGGGCAGCAATCCTCCGCTCGGTTCGGGAACCTACGCTGAACCGCTGATTCCGTTCAACGATCCGGAAACGGGCGCGGCGTTGTGCGGCAGCGCGGCGACTCTCAAGGCCTGCAACGCAACCGTTAACGCGGGGCAGAACCAGCCTTACTGGATCGACATTTCCATTCCACACGGCGTGGCGAACAGCCCGGCGGGAACCTACAACGGCAGCGTCACGGTTTCTTCTTCTCAGGGGACTTCGACGATTCCGGTATCGCTGACAGTTTGGAACTTCGAGCTGCCCATGCAGCCTTCGGAGCTTACTCTCTGGACGCTGTGGCCGGCAGCATCGGGAAATACCACCACCACTCTGGCGCGCGCGCTGATGCGCAACAAGGTGATGAGCTGGTACGACGCGGCTGGTAACGCCAGCTCCGACGTTTCCACGATGGGCATGAATCGCTCCGGGCTGGACGGCTACTACTACATCGGCATCCAGTGCAACGGGGGTTACAGCAGCATTCCTTCGACCAGCCAGATCAACGCCGCGGCGGCAAATTTCCCTGCTGGTCTTGGCCTTGATTTTTACATGGCCGATGAGCTGAACGGATGCACCGGAGACTATTCCGACATCAAGACGCTGGGCGCAAACGCGCACGCGGCGAACCGCAGTGTGAAGACGATGCTGACCCTCAACGCGACGGACCCGAATCTTTACGGCGCTGTCGATCACTGGGTGCTGCTCGATTCGCTGCAACAGTGGCCCACGCTGCCCTTCACGGGGGGCGGGGACCTCTGGAGCTATACGAGCTGCAACGCGGGCTATGGAAACGCCCCGGAGTGGATGGTGGATTATCCACCAATCAACGAGCGCATCCAGGCGGGATTCCTCAACTTCACGCAAGGCGCAACGGGGCTGCTGTATTATCGCGCTGACGGCTGGACCGCCGGCAATGCCATCGGCAGCTGGAACAACGTGAACACAACCGCTTGTGGCGGAGGATTGGGCAGGCCGGGTGACGGAATCTTCGTCTATCCGCCAGCGCCGATCGGGTCGACCGAGTCCGCACCGGGAATTCGCTTAAAGGCCATCCGCGACGGAATTCAGGACTACGAATACGCGCAGATCCTCAAGAACCTGGGGCGTATCAGCACGGTGGACACCGCGCTGCTTCCGATTGCGGGGAGCTGGAGCAATTGGAGCCACGACCCGAACGCGCTGCAAAATGCGCGCACCCAACTGGGGCAACTGCTACACCAGCTTGCCCCGTGATAAAGGCATGAAAGCTTGGTTTCACGCAGTCTGAAACCGAATGATGTTGTCCTGAGTCGGGCCGAAGAGTTTGTGTGGCGCACCTGAGAGTAAGGGAGCGCGCCCCATGGACTCCGAGGCCCGATTCGTTTTTTTCGCGGGGCCAGCGGGCTGGGAGCGGGCCCGGTCACCCCTGGTTATGCTGAAATTCTTGAACGATCACGTTGGCGGTTGACAGAGGAGGAAGAATTCAACTGTCCAACCGTCGGGCAGGCTGCAGGCTGGTGAGATTTTTGTTTCGCAGCCGAATTGGCACGGAATTCCTCGGCTAACTGCCCCATCGTTACGCACCGAACGTCTCCGTTTCGCACCAGCGCGCCAAGCTCTTCCAGAAAACGGGCGACGACGTTTTCGACTCGCGGCCATTCCGCGTAAAGATTTTCCGGGTGAAACCAAACGTGGAATACGCCGCGGCTTAGGCGCACGCGTTCCAGCCCTTTTCTCAAACGGCGTAAGCGGCTGGAATCCGGAATGAATTTACGCCACCCCTCGGCGTATCGGATCAAAAGCGAACCGGGTATGGAAACAATGCCTTCTTTCAGCGAAGGCTCGATCATGCAGGGCGCGCTGCCCGCGAAATCCGCCCAGATCATTCCGGCGGAATTGAGCAGCCGGTTCGAAAAGCGCATCGGCAGCCGATCCACATCTCGAAAACAGGTGAACCCTGCGTTACGAAGCTCCGAAAGATAGGCCACCGAATTCCGCGGAAAAACAAAAGAGGATTTCGGAAGCTTGAGTTCCTGCGCGATCCGCGAGCAAAGTTGATATTCGGCGATGGCGCGTTCCCGCGTCATGCCGCGCACTCCGAATGGTACATGCGAGAACGAATGGAAACCGATCTCCTGCTGGGGCGTGGCGCTGCGGATTTTTTCCACGAGGCTGGCGCCGAACCACTCAGGGTGGGTGCGCTCATTGCCGTCTTTCGGAATGTAACTGAACCAGGGCTTTGGGAAATGGGGATAGCGGACTTCCGGAATTTCAGAGACATCCGGCAGCGACCTGCGCATCATTGCGCCGACGATGGCCCAGGTCGCGGAGAGGCCATTGCGTGTCAGGTGGTTCAGTAAATTGGGCGCGCCAACGTCATGGGTCCAGCGGCCCATTTTGAGGAGATCCTCGCCATAGGCAAGATCGAAGCTGCCCCAACTCAGCTCCAGATCCAGGCTGATCACAACTGTCGGGCGGGTCATTTATGCTCCAGCCTTGAACATGGGAACCGCTCGCGCTATGCGCCAATTGTGCTTCCGGAACGCGCGCTGTGCCTGGCAGAAGGCCTGATTCGCCGCACGTTCTCTTCCCCAGGGTTCACGGCGCGGGATTTTGTAGTGCATCGCTTGCGGAAGTTTTGCGTTGGAGAATGGCTGGCGGCACATGCGGGTCTCCTTACAGGCTCAAATGGAGCCGGAAATCTTGGTTCGCTGATCAACTTTTGGCGGGGCATCCACGCGCGGCCAGGCCGCTTTTTCGCAGGCTGGAGTACATCCTGTAAATGTGCTTGAACGCAAAGATCGGAAGATCCATCAGCCCGGGGAGTGGATCATCCGCAGTGACGAGCGCAAATTGCAGCGGGCCGCGTAACGATCGTAAGTACGAGCGAAAATTCAGGCGGCCGCGAAGCATTTCCTGGAACGCAGCCGGAACATCGGTGCTCATGCGAACCCAGCGGACACCCGCGGGTGCCGTTTGCCGCGCCACCGGCATGCCTTGCATCATTTTCCAGAGCAGATAGGGGAAATCCATGCCGGCGCGGCCGCCGAGCGGCGACCAGGTCCAAAGCCTGGGATTTATGTCGAGCAGCTTATGACGGCCGTTGCGTGCATCGAGTTTGTATTCGACCTCCACAATTCCGTTGTATCGAATAGCGGCGAGAAGACGCTCGGAAGGAGCAATAATTTCCGGAACGTCTAGAGTCTCAACGAAAGAACTGGAATAGCCGAAATCGATGGGATACTGCCGGGTGCGGCGCGCGGTAAGCGAAGCGATTGGTTTACCGTCGGAGCAGAGCGCCGCATAGGAGAATTGTGCTTCGCCGCCGCCAGGAATCATTTCCTGGACAAGAATCAGGTCGGCGGGCATAAGTTCGCGGGCTTCGCGATACCTTGCTTTGAGTTCTTCGCGATTCGTCACGCGCCACGCCTTGTCTTCGGTAAGTCGATTGATCGAGGCATGGATGGCGGGCTTCAGGATAGCCGGAAACTCACAGTTCACCTTTTCAAGGTCGGCGTCCATGAGGGGATAAAACGTTGTGGGATAGTCGACGTGTTGATCGGCGGCCAGCCGGTAAGTGAGGCGCTTGTCGTAGGCCCAGCGCAAAACATTCCAGGTTGGAGCTGAAACGCGGAATCGGCGAGACAGCCTTGAATGAAAGCGCGATAGCAGTGCGGCGAATTCATCGCTGGTTGGGAACAGCACCCACTGGTCGAGATTGTTGCGCGCGGCGATTTCCAACAGGTATTCCACCTGTGTTTCGTCGTCTCCTGCCGGCCAGGGTAAAGTCCGGCGGGTATAACGGGAAAAACTGGCGAGCCGGATGTTGGGTGGAGACACCACCCACACCGGCACGCCGTGACGGCCCAGGCTTCGGGCGATCGAAAGCCCGTTGAGGTTTCCACCGACAACCAATGCGCCTGTGGTTTTATTCATGAATGGGAATACCTTGGAGGCGCAAAGCGCCAGACGAAGCGGATCGGGTGTTCATTAATCCTGGGGGCGAGAAAGTTCCAGTTTGGCCACGAGCGGTTCAGCGACTCTGACACGATTGCCCGCAGCTTTGTTGGCGACGAATTGCATAAGCGCACGCGAAGAGTAGTGGGTGCCGACGACGAATTGCATCAGGGGGCCAAAACTCCAGACCGCGGGGGCTCCCAGAATGTGCAATCCCGGAACCGAAGTTTCGAAGCCGTCGGTCAGCCGCGGATATCCCTGGTGTCGTGCGATGGAGTTGGCAAGTTTGGGAGCGAGGAAATCATATTTGGAAACATCCACGCGATACCCGGTTCCAATGAAAACGTGATCGAAGTCTCTTTCGCTGCCGTCATCGAGCCGGATTTTGACGCGTTCGCCCTTTGAGGTGGCGGAGACAACCGTGCGCCCGAGATGCATCGGGACATCTTTCAGACGGTTTACAAGCCAGCGCGCGCCGGCGGGGCGAATGGATCGCTTGCGGAGCCAGTCCTGAATTGGGCGCGAGAATCGCCGGACTAGGTCAGGCCGCGCGACGATCTGGCTGATGCCGGCGGGACCGACGTCCGTCGGCGCGTACAGCAGCCTTGAGATCCTGGGACCAAATCCGCGGTGAATCGTCCGCGAGACGACTCCACCGAGCCAGCGTATTTCGCGGGCACGGGCTACGATTTCGACATTGGCGCCGGTTTCATGCAGCAAAGCGGCCGATTCAAGCGCGCTTTGACCGCCGCCGATCACCAACACTTCCCTGCCGGCGAACTTGTCGAAATCGATGTGCTCCGAAGTATGCGTCGCCAATGCAGAGGGCAGGTTGTCAAATTCGGGTGGACGCCAGGTGAATGAAGAAATGCCGGCGGCGATCACGACCCGATTAGCCAGCACAGATTCGCCGTCTTCGAGGACCAGGCGGAATCCCCGAGCGGCGGGTTCGACAACAACTATCTTTCTGCGGTCGAGATTCGGAACGGAATGCTGCCGGTGCCACAGTCCATAATTCACGAACCGGTCGAGCGGCACGGGGGCAGCAAAATGCTTGCCGGATTCCTTGCGGAAAATATCAAGTGTTAAGGATTGGTTCGGGTCGGCAATATGACTGGCCTCCCAGCCGGAGCGCAACAGCATGCCCTTGGGCATATTGCGCTGCCAGAAAACCATGGGTTCGCCGAACGTGTGCACGTCCAGACCCTTGATTGTGCGCAAGTGAGCCGAGGCGCCAATTCCGTACGGCCCTGCACCGATAACCGCGATGTCACACCCTGTCATTGGTTTGCTCCTGTTCGAAATAGAGTTGATTGCTGCTGGAATGATTTTTTGGTTTTGAGAAACGCTATTGAAAAATGTGAATTTGTCTTGAGAAGAAAATCGCTACGGATGCGAAACCTGTTGAAGCTGTTGGCCGAATTTCTGCCGCACGTTTTCGAGTTCAGCTGGGTCGTGGGTCCACTTGGTCCAGCTTGTGGCAATGGGCTTAAGGACGAACTCCACATACGAGGCTTGGCCCTGATTCTTGAGCAACTGGGCATATTCATAGTCTTGAATGCCGTCACGGATGGCCTTCAAACGAATTCCCGGAGCAGGTTCGCTGGACGAAATCGGGCCCGGTGGGTAAAGAAAAATCCCGTCACCAGGTCTGGCGACGCCTGGACCGCAAGCGTTGGTGTCCAGATTGTTCCAACTATTGATGGAGTTTCCCGCGGTCCAACTATCGGCGCGATAGTAAAGAATGCCCGTGGCGCCTTGCATCCAGTTGAGAAAACCCGCCTGGATGCGCTCGTTAATCGGAGGATAATCCACCAGCCATTCCGGTGTGTTGCCATAGCCGGTGTTGCAGCTTGTGTAGCTCCAGAGGTCGCCTCCGCCGGTGAACGGAAGCGCGGGCCACTTTTCCATCGAAGCTAGCAGTACCCAGTGGTCAATGACGCTGCGGCCGTGGCCATCGTCGAAAAGTTTCGAATCGGGGGTGTTTACGGTCAGTATCGTTTTCACGGCGCGATTGGCGGCATGTGCCTGAGAACCGATGGTTTTTAAAGCTGCGTAGCCCTCGGGGCAATTATTGAGTTCGTCTCCAACGTAGAGGTCAAGCGGCAGGGTTTCCGGAAATTTAGCGGCCGCGGAATCGATCTCCTTGGCGGATGGGATTTTGTCGTGAGTGCCATCGCATTTAACCTGGAAATGGAAATAGGCGTCGAGACCGGAGCGGTTGAGCCCGGAATTGGATTTGTCGGACGACGCGTTTGCGGCTTCATCGAACCAGCTCATCACTTTGTTGCGCATGAGGGCCCGGGCAACACTGGTGATCGTATTTCCAGCGGCGGGCGGCCAGAGTGTCCATAGAGAAAGTTCGGAGGGCTGCGGAGGAAGTTCGAAATTCCAGACTGTCAGCGAAACCGGGACAATTACCTTGCCTTGATTGGAGGTAACAAAGATGTTTCCGGTGTAGGTTCCCGACGGGCTGGCCGTTGTTCCGTGCGGGATTGAGATGTCAATCCAGTAAGGTTGATTTTCCCCAGCGACGATGCTCGCATTGCAGGCCTTGAGAGTCGCGGTGCTGCTGCACAGGGCCGCGCCCGTTTGCGGATCGTTGAACGGAATCAACGGTTCGGGATACGTTCCCGAACCGAGCGGCGGATTGCCGCCGCCGCCGTAATTGGCAGTGCCCGTGACGGTGACATAGTATTCGCGGTACAGGGTCAGGTTGGACGCCGGAATCGTTGCGCCTCCAGGGGCAGTGAGGTCCGAAGCGTTCAGGTTCACTTGCGTTAAGCCGCCGGCCGGGGCATGGACAATGATCTGCGCGTCTACAATTTCGCCGCGGGCGCCGGAAATATCGATGGAACCGACCATTCCCGGAGCTTCCATTTTTCCTACCCTGACCAGACCTGAGGCCGCCCAGACGGGAAAAGCTGCCGCGCTGGACTTGTTGGCTTTTATGACGATCACTACGACAACCAATACCGCACCCAATAACAGCGGCACCTTCCCGGATTCCAGAATCCAGTGGACGTAACCCTTTCTCGGCTGGAAAAAGATGGAGTTTGTGTTCATGTGCGTTTGTTTAGCCGCTAATTCTCATGCTGACGAAGCACGGAGGAGTGCGGCGGTTCCGCGCCCTGTAACACCTTTAGATACTCACGGCGCAGAGCAGACCAGATGACCTCTTGCCGGAATTTGCGTTTCACTTGTTCGTGGCCGGCAAGGGCAAGCTTCCTGGCAAGCGCCTTGTCTTCGATAATCCTGGCCATCGCATCGGCAAGGGCGGAGGAATCTCCAATTGGAAAAAGAAGTCCGGTCTCGCCGTCCACCACAAGGTCAACAATCCCGGTCGCCGACGCGCCGATTACCGGCTTTGCCGCTGCGTGTCCCTCGAGAATTACAGTGGGGAGCCCTTCGCGATAGCTCGGCAAGATCAACACATCGGCGATGGCGTAATAGGGAGCGGGGTCGTTTACGGGTCCCGCCAGAATCACGCGCTCGTTTGTTTCGAGCTGTTTGCGAATTTCATCCGGAAGAGGATCGCCGTCTTCGAAGGTCCCGACGAGTAGCAAACGAAGGCGGGGGAAGCGCTGCTCAACCTGAAGAAACGCGTCCAGGAGTTCGCAGATGCCTTTGTCGCGGGTCAGCCGCCCGACGAACAACGCAACAGGTGCATCGGGAGGAATTCTGAGCTGGCGACGCAACTCGACTGCGCGCCGTATCCTCTCCGGCGTGGGCGCGAAGCGCGAGACATCCACACCGTTGCAACTTCCGGCACCGAACACAATCGCTCTCTGCTGGTCGACGAGGCCGCAGGCAATGGCTTTTTCGCGAACGCTGTGGCTGACGCAGACAACGCGGTGGGCAAAACGGCACGCCAGGCGCTCGGCGTAAATCAGCAGTTTGCGCCGCAACCCAGTGGTGGTCTCAAAACGCAAGCCGTGCAGCGTGTAAAAGCGGCAAGGAACACGAGTCAACCAGGCCGCAAAGCCGCCAAGCAGTCCCGCCTTGGGGGTTCCCACATTCGTGACCGTGGGCCGCAGCGTCCGGAGGATGCCCCACAATTGCCATGCAGAACGAACGTCTTGTACGGGAGCGATTTCCCGTTCCATGGAAACTTCCAAGACGCGGACATTGTCAGGGCGCGCAACCTCCCACTCTCCAGAACGTTTTTCAGGGCAGAGAACAGTTACATCAAAGCCCGAGTTCTGAAAATATTCCGGTTGGCCCTGCAGAAATCCGACGGCGATGGATGAATTCACCGCAATGACCAGCCGGGGCCGACTTGAATTTATTTTCATGTATTCACTGCGAAAGCGAATTTAGCGGGCAAATTGCGAAAGTCCCGCCGAAGGAATTTTCGGTGGTGGCGGGGCCGCGGCCTGCGCATAAATCTTCTGATAACTTTCCACGACGGCGGGCAAGGCGAAATGGCGCTCCACGCGGGCTCTGGCCGCAATTCCCAGGCGCCGCCGTACCGCGGGCCCGGCCTCAATCAGCGCCCGCCAGGCTTCAGCCAAGGCGTGAGGGTCTTCCGGTGGGACGACACTGCCGGTGTTTTCCACGATTAAGGCGGAGTCCCCGACATCGGTTACGACGCATGGCGTTCCACAGGCCATCGCTTCGCCGACCACAATCGGAAAGGCTTCGCTGCGCGATGCCGTGGTGGCGATATCGATTCCGGAGAAGAGGCGAGACATATCCTGCCGCAAGCCCAGGAGGTGGCAGCGCTCGCGGATTCCGGCGGACTCGATCCAATCCGCCAATTGGGCGTTATCCCAATTGATGCCCATCCCGAAAAGCAGGAAGTGAACTTCCGGCAGCAGTTTGTGCAAACGCTCGGCAGCTTGAATAAAATTGCGATGATCCTTGTGAGGATGAAAGCGGGCTGCGAAGCCGATCAGCACTGCGTCGGCCGGGATGCCCAATTCTTGCCGCAGCGATTCGCGGGCCGCGGGATCCGGCTTCACTTGATCGAGGTCGAAGCCGTTGGGAATTACCTGGAGTTTGTCAGGAGCATAGTTGAGCTTCTTGTGTGTGCACAGCGACGCCTCCGAGCAAAAAACGATTTGGGCGGCGAATTTTCGCGACAACAGAGCACACGCGCGATTGACCAGCATTGTGCGGCGCTTGTCCACGCGGGGATCAAACGCGTTGTGGTGAATCGCCCAGACCACTGGCACATTGCCCGCAAGCTTCGCCGCAAGAGTGCCGATCAGATTCGCGTGGTACATCCAGGTGTGAATCACATCCGGCTTCGATTCGCGGATCCATTGCGCCAGCCGCATCACCAGCAGCGGATTGGGAATGGCTTTCTTCATGGCGAGAGTGCGCACACGCACGCCGATGGTTTGCATTCTTTCCGCCAGGTCCAGCACTTCGGTCAGGGAGACGACTTCATTTTCAAAGCGCGTCCCGTCCATTCCGGCGGCGATCCGGCACAGCATATTTTCAGCCCCGGCCGGACCGAGCGTGGTTATGATGTGCATCACCTTAATCATTTTCGTCTTCATTCCTCGCTCGTAAAGCTTAGTGGTGTTGACTTCCCAAGCCCTCTTCGGCGGGAACGGCGGGCGCACGGAACAAACTGCTCACGTTTCCGAGCTGGGAGAGAGCCAACTGGTTTTCGTACACTTCCTCATAGGCGCGAACCATGTTCGAGACGTCGAAATTATTTCTGGCTCGGGTTGCGGCGGCCGCTCCCATGGACTTTCTTGCCGCATCGTATATCAGCAGAGTATTCATGGATTTGGCGAGCCCGTGCAAATCTCCGGGTGGCACCAGAAAACCTTCTCTTCCAGCTTCGACCAGATTCGGCACGCCGCCGGCCGCCGTGCTTACGATCGGCAGCCCGGATGCCATGGCCTCAATGACCGAAAGCGGGTTGCCTTCGTAATCGGAGCTAAGAACAAAGGCATCTGCCGCGCTCAACACGTCGGGGATGTCGCTTCGCAGGCCAAGAAAATGCACTTTGCCGGCGACGTTGAGCTTCCGGGCCTGCTCTTCCAGCTCTGGGCGCAAGTCTCCCTCTCCTACCAGGACCAGATGTGCGCGAGGATCCGAGGCCGGCCCTAGCGCAAATGACTTCAGCAGGAGCGCGTGGTTTTTCTGTGGAGCAAATCGCGCCACGCAGGCAAAAAGCATATCGCTGTCCTTGAAACCTTCTTTTGCGCGCCAGACTTCCCGCGGGGTCCGGGGATTTGCATAAAGATCGGTTGGAATGCAATTTGGGATCACGGAGCAGCGGGGAATTCCATACATGCTCTTCACGCTGGCCGCCACTTCTTCCGCCACGGCGATGGGTTTCACCCCGTGGGTGAGCGCATAGCGCTGAATCAAGCGCCCTCGGGGTTCAATTTCACGCTCGGCAAGGTTGTGGACCGTGTGCACCATAGCTACGCGTTTCATCAGCAGCATGGAAGGCAACGCGTAGCGAAGCACGTGCAAGTGCGTGTGGATCACATCCGGTTCGCATTCCTTGAGCGCACTATCCAACCGGCTGTAGACGCGGTAATCGAATCCCGGATGCTTGCCCAGATAGCGGACTTCGATTCCCGCATCCTCCAGCAGGTAGTCGAGGTCGCAGCCGACTCGTCCGGTAAAAGAGATGACGATCGGATCGTAACGCCGGCGGTTTAATCCCCGCGCAATATGCACGACAACGCGTTCGGCACCGCCCGGGCTCAGCATCGGGATAATCTGCACTGCTTTGATTTTGTTCATGAGCTCAATCCGCCAGTGTGGACCAGGAAATTGTTCAGGAGAAAAGTGGCTATCCAGGTTTCGGGGCACAAATTCCAATTCCCATGATTCGAGCCGAAGAGGGAGCTGCGCTCAGGCGCGGGCGAGCGTACGACCGCGCATCGCGCAGCATTTGAGGAATGCTTCCGCACTGCGCCATTAAAAGGCCGAAAAAGAACCAAGTTGGCTTGCGCATTTCCCAGGTCAAGCTGGAGACGCCAACGACCCAAACGGCGAGCGACACGATCCAAAGACGCTGCGGAAACGGGGGCATACCCCGAAGTGAAACGGCCAGTGCTCCCAGCATGCCGCAGAACACCACGAAGCCGAGGACGCCCTGCTCCACAAGCACAGAAAGAAATGTATTGTGGGCCGGAGGCGCTGGATCGGCTTCACCCATCCGAATGGGTTCCCCGAGTTCGCGGCTTACGATCACGCGGAACGCATTTGCTCCAATACCGAAAAATGGATGTGCGCGGAAAATCTCCCAGCCCGCTTTCCAGATGATGGTGCGGCCGGTAAACGTCCCTTGCTCAAATTCCGTGGGGACCGTTGCCAAGCGTTCCCAGGATGTTTCGGGGACCAAGAAGAGAATTCCACCGATGAGGAGTATCACGGTCAGTAGAAGCGCAACTCTCTGCCGGCCGCCTAAACGGGCTTGCGTCAAGGGAACTATGGCGAGTGCGACAACGGTTGCCAACGTGGCGCCTCTCGAGGCCGTCAGCAGAATCGTGGTGCCCGCGAGAATCAGGTGCACCCTGTAAACCCAAACCATCCGCCCGTGATTTTGAATCAGCAGGTAATACGACATCGGGATGCTCAAGGCCATGATTAAGCCCAGGTCGTTGGCATCCAGTTTGGCGCCGGCATAACGCTGGTAGACCGATTCCTGGTGAGAAAGAAAAAGGTAGACGGTGTCTATTCCGGAAACGAACGTTCCGAATACATAGGCGCGCATCAGATGCATCTGTTCCTGGACTCCCGGAGCCAGTTCCCAGATCAACCAGACCATGATGAACAATTGGACATAGGAGAATGCCTCGATCAAAGTTCCTTCGGGATAGAGGCTCCAGAGGAAACTCAGGACGGCGAGTACAACGAACAGCGCCATGACGACGTGGCCAATCGCGGGCTTCCTGACTCTTCCGCGCTCGAGGATCGCCAGCGCTCCCAACCCGCAGGTCACCATCCCGATCAGGCGAACGCTGGTGCCAAATCCGGGAATGGTGATTGCGTCTTCCCAAGGCATCGTGAACACTAACAACCACAGCGAGCCGAAGGCAATTTTTCCGAGCGTGGAAAGCTGTTCGATTCCGGCAAATAGGCGGGCGAATCTGCCGGCAAGGGAAAATCGCGGCTTCGAACGAAGACGCAAGCTTCGCCCCGTTGTTCGTCCCTGTACCGGCGAATAACTGCGCACCGGTTCGGGAACGAGTACACCTTCATAACCGGGGAAGGAGCCGAATTGACTGGGTTCCGTCACGCGTAGTTTTCTCCGAATTCCGGATGGATGTGCATCGCAGGCGTTACGCCGCCTCGAGGGTTTCCGTTCGCGCGTTTATTTTTGCCCGCATGCCTGCGGCGAGAATGGCGGCGCTCGCCGCAAGCTGCACGACCGCGGCAATCAGCATGGCGAGAATTGCTCCGAGCAGGCCTTTGCCGGGCACCAGCAGATAGCAAGCAGCCACCAGGCTTGCGTTGGCCATAATGTTCAAATAGACCTGCGAGTGATAAAAACCCGCCGCGGTCATTCCGAATCCCACAAATTGCGCCATGAAAAGAACAGCACCCGCCGCCATGATCCAGGGGAGAAGGTCAGCCCGCTCAGCGTACTCGGGGCGGAAGAGAAGAGTGAGAATCTCGCGTCCGGCGAATTTGGAGATGAGCATACCGCACACCCCGAGACCCGCACCGCAAGTGAGCAAGACCACAAGCAACGAGCCGAAAGCCGCGATGTTTCCGCTTGAATACGCTCTGGACAAGCGAGTGAATGCGGACTGCCCGAGGGAAACGACGGCCATGTTTCCAACCGAGATCGTCAATCCAAGCGCTGAGAAAATACCGAGATCGCGCTCTCCGATTCCATGTTTGATGAAAAAACTGGGGATACTGGAGTTCAGGGTTGTCAAAAGTACGACGATTCCGAGCGGAAGGCTTCGCCACAGCAACTGGCGTTGCTCGCCGGCATCGAATCGCGGCGCCAGTTCTCCGTTGAGTAGATACCATTTGGTTTGCCTGCGAAGTACGTGTGTGCGTTCACGAGTGTCGTATCCAAAGAGCACCAGCGCACGCGCGACTGCGACCCCCGCGATTCCCCAAATCACACTTCTGGTCACATAAGTAGCTGCAGCGAGAGCGAGAACCGACAACGCCGCTCGAGCCATCAGCGATTTGGAAATTTCAGCCATTCTGTCGTGGAGTTGCAAGCGAGCGTAATACACATCGCTGATTGTCTCGATTCCATAGGCCACCCCCACAAGCAAAACCACTGCTGTCAGTTCGCGGTCATACCGCAGCACCTGGGTAACGCCGAAGATTACGGCGAATGCGGCGAACGTGGTCAGCAGGCGAACACTAAGGTAATGCCCGAATTGCACCTGGTTGTTCGTGCTGGAGTTCATCACCGAACGCAATTGCATGTTCGCAAGCATCATCACGGGATAGACCAGCGCGAGGCCCAATGCGTACTGGCCGACCTGCTCAGGCCGCACCAGCTTTGTAAGCAACATCAGAATCGCGAACTGGCCGGCCGCGTAAATCGCATTGCCGACAAACGTCCAGCTGAAGTCCGCGGTCAGCGAGGACCGCTCGGCCTGTTCCAGCGCGAACACGTTGGGCGCATCAGTGCTCATGGGCTTGGCTCGCTTTTGTTTTGGTGATTGCCATGAAATTCATGTTTATTCGCTGCGTGGATAATCTGATGCCGGAATAGCCTACTTCCGGGCGGCCAATGTCTCCCGTGCCATCACTTTTCGCGGGAGATCTTTGGCCAACGCCGATGTAAAAATCACCGCGCCATCCTTATTCAAGTGCATTCCGTCCGGCTGATAAAACTTCGCCGAAAGCGCCGCAGGGTCGACCGGTACGGAAACTTCCACTCCCGCGGCTTGGGCAGCGGCGGCCATCTCGCTGATCGCGTTTCCAGCATCCAGAGTCGGTGGAACCAGCAAGATGAGCCTCGCTCCGTTTGCATCGCACAATTCACGTAATTTTTGGAGGCGGGGGATTGTAATCTCCGCGAATTCCCTGCCCTCCGGAACCGCTGGTTTTTGATTCACGAGTGAAAAAAGATCTTCGAGATGCGGAACCAGGTGGTTCAGAACCTGCATGCGAATCGCGCTGCGCGTATCCCAGAATGTGCTCGAATGCGCCAAAAGTAGGTTGCTGGTCGCAGTGCGATCCAGTTTCAAATCGGAGGCAACGGTGAGCGTGTCTCGCGCATTGAAAAACATCATCGGCGCATAATCCTGACGTACGCCATTTTCCAGAAAATAGTTCACGCCAACACCGAGGACCACTACTTGCGGCCTGGCTCCGCGCAGAAACAACCCGTGGAGCGCATAGAGCCAGTCGTAATATCCCGTCGCTTCCAGAAAAATCGGATAAATATGCATCCTGGAAGATGTCAGCTCTTGCAAGCGATTCAATTGCACACCATGAAGCAGGAGAGAATTGCCGACCATCAGTACAGAAGCCGGTTCGCCGGCTCTGGCGGTGCGCATCTTCAAAGCCTCGTCGTACTGCCGGGAAATCCGGGCGTAGGTAGCCGACTGGTGATTCAAGAGATAAACTGAGCCAATTTCGAAGGTGAGTATAAGCAGCGCACAAATCACCGCCAGGACCTTAACGCAAGCAATGGCCTTGGATTTAGAACCGGAAGTAGACGAAGGCATTGAGATTGCTCCCCGAAAAAAGCGCCAGAACAACGAACGCGGCCGTGGCAAGCGCGGTTCGAAACGCATACGAACTGGTCGCGAATGGATATTCCTGGTTGTTGGCCTCCATGAGCAGATCCACGATGAACAACGGTATCGAAAAAAGGCTCAGCATGAGGAACGCGGTACCGTACTCGCTCCGCCAGGCGAGGTTGGAAAGCCCGCCCAGGTACTCCGTTGCCGCCGCAAGCGACGTTGCGCGAAAGTAAGCCAGGCTCAGGCAAAACACATTGAAGGTGAGAATCCGTTGTCCCCAGATGGAAAAAAACGGACCCAGTCCTTTCGCTGGAAGCGTGCCGGCTGCTCCCTTTGCGACCGGGAAGACCAACCGTTCCAGGGAAAGAACCACGCCATGTATCGCGCCGAAAATAACGAACGTCCAGTTCGCGCCATGCCAGAGCCCGGCAAGAATCATGGTGGCGATCAGATTCAGGGAAGTTCTCCACTTCCCGCCTGAACTGCCTCCCAACGGGATATAGAGATAATCGCGGAGCCAGGTGCTCAAGCTGATGTGCCAGCGCCGCCAGAATTCCTGCAGACGTTGCGACAGATACGGCTGACGGAAGTTGACCATGAAATGGAAACCCATCAGTTGGGCGCTGCCTCGCGCGATGTCGCTGTAGCCGCTGAAATCTCCGTAGACCTGCCATGCGAATGCGTAGGTGCCGAGCAGAACGACCCACAGGGTTGGCTGCCCGAACTGACCGCCAAACGCGGCGTTCGCCAGCACAGCGCAATTGTCGGCGACCACGCACTTGCGAATGAGGCCGGAGAAAATCAGCATGATGCCGTCGAAGAACCGGTCGGCGTCGAAGGTCCGCTCACCTTGAACTTGCGGCAGCAGGTGCCCCGGCCTTTGAATCGGTCCGGCGATCAAGTGGGGAAACAAGCTCACGAAAAGGCCGTACTCCACTAACGATTTCGCGGGCTGGAGCCGAGCCTTGTATACGTCGACGATATAGGCCACTTCCTGAAACGTGTAAAACGAAATGCCGGGCGGGAGCAGGATGCGGATCAACGGCACCGGAATATTGTGGACCCCCAGTGTGTTCAGCGCCGTCGAGAAGGAGTCCACAAAGAAATTGAAATATTTGAACGTGCCGAGAATGGAGAAATTCAAAACGAGCGAAAAGATGAACCATTTTCTGCGGTTCGGGTCGCCGCGTTCAGGGTCGATCTTGCGGGCAATCAGGAAATCCGCGGTGGTGCTGCAGATCATCAGCGCCAGAAAGCGCCAGTCCCACCAGCCGTAAAAAAAGTAGCTGGCGAGCAGCAGGAAAATATTCTGTTCCCGGCGGTTCAGGCGCCAGTAAATCAATACAACGGGAATTAAGAAAACAAAATACGCTGGGGAATCAAAGAGCATGGCGAAGGGGAAGGTTTCCTGTTTACAAGATCTGTTGCCGGGGCTTTTGCAGATGCAGAATTATTTTTTTGAGGCTGCTTGATAGTCGGCGTAACCACCATAGCCGTACGCGCCGACCGTCTTGGGATCCCAACTGTTCAGAATGGTGCCGAGCACCCGGGTGCCGTCTTCTGCGAACCGCTGGCAGGCGGAAAGAGCGCTTTCCGTCGTGGTTTGTCCCGCGCGGATCACCAGCACCACGCCATCCGACAAGTGGCCTAACACGCGCGCATCGGCCAGATGGATCATTGGAGGCGCATCCATCAAGATCATGTCGTACTCCGCTCGCAGCCGCTTCAATAGCGTTGCCATCCGCGGAGAGTAAAAAAGATTCGAAGGGGTAACGCCGCAACTTCCACCAGGCAGCAGATACAACCCGGCCACTTCGGTTTCGCGAACAAGGTGAGACACGGATACGTTTTCCAGAGCTCCATCGCCGCGCAAGACGTCGCTCAAGCCCCAGTTGTTGCCCACACCAAATACGCTATTCAGTCTTGGCCGCCGCAAATCGCCCTCAATCAGCAGCACTTTGCGGCCGATTTCCGCCACAGCGATACTGAGGTTGCATGCGACCGTGGTTTTGCCATCACCCGGACACGGACTGGTGATCACGATAACCTGCGGACCTTCTCCATTTTCATTCGGCAAGAGAATGGAGGTCAGCGTGGTCCGCGCGCATTCCGCGACCAAGGATGGCTTGCGCTTCCATGTGGCAAGCTCCGGGCCATGCGATTTCCAGGCAGGGAGAGCCGGAGCTGGGCGCCGGGGGTGAAGTCCGTTGGGGATCTGACGGGGGACGGCAGATTCGTCCAGCGGAATGACGCCCAGTTCCGGTAAATCGAGGTAGACCTGCGCGTCGCCGGGAACGCTGATGCGGCGATTCACCCGTTCGCGCAACAATACAAATCCAAAGCCGAAGAGCAAGCCGCTGCAGAGGCCGATCGCGGAATTCATCGGCAGGCTGGGGCGGTACGGGAGCAGCGGGGGACGGGCGCGGTCAACCACCATGACGTTGCTGTCACGCATGGCGGAAGCCAAGCTGGCTTCCTTGACGCGTTGCAGCATCACTTCATAGAGATGGCGGTTGGAATCGACGTCGCGCTTCAGCGTGTCGTAATGGATGGCTTTCTCCGATTGATCCGCGACCACTTTGGCCTGCTGGTCGCGCGCCTTGCTCAAAAGCGTCTCGCGGCGGAGCGCAGCCGAGTATTCATTGCCGATGCGGTGGACCACGTTTCCGCGTTCTCGCTGAATAGCGGCCTTTAACTCATCAATCTGCGCCTGAACGCGCTGCACCTTGTAGTGCTGCGGAGTCAGCGTCGCGCTGAGTTCGGCGTACTGCCGTTGCAAATCCGTCAGCCGCTGGCGATATTCGCGCATCGTGGTGTCGTCCAGGACTTCCGGTAGAGTATCGGCCGGTTTGGTCTTCGCCCCTTCCAGTTTCGACTGGCTTGTGATGCGATCAGCCTGGGCTTTATCGAGAGCGTCCTGCAATTCTTTCAGGCGGCTTTCCGCCAGATTTTCTTTTTCCGAGGTAAACGACAATCCGGACGTGCGCGCGTACTCTTGCATTTCGGTCTCGGACTGTTCCAGTTGCGCCTTCATTTTGTCCAGGTGGCTCGTCAGCCATTCGGCCGTACCCTGCGCGGATTTCCATCGCTCTTCCTGGCTCAGCTCAATGAACTGACTAACCAGGGTATTCGCAAAATCGGCGGCGCCCTTGGGATCCGGGGATTCGTAGGTGACTTCCAGAAGTCGCGAGCTTCCGGAAGTACGCACGGTCAGATTTCGCTGGATTTCATGCATTACTTTCTCGCGTTCCGGAAGGCCCGAAGGATCGGAGAACTGGAACATGCGGTGGATACGCCAGGTAAATGCTCGCAATCCGCTTTTCGGCTGCTCGTTTTGCAGCTTCAACTTGTCGATCACATGCTCCAGCAACGATTCGCTCTGGAGAAGCTTGACCTGAGTTTCCACGTAGGATTCCGGCGAAGCGTAGTTGCTCCCGGCGTCGTTAGGGCTCTTTTGTTCCAGAAAACTGGGTCCCTGAATTTCCAGGGAGGTGCGGACGCGATAGATCGGCGTCTGGATCAGGCTGATCAGGATTGCGCCTACCAACCCCGCAACAAGGAAACTGAGCAATGTCTTGCGATGACGGAACAGAATCTGCCAGTGGTCGCGCAGGCTGTCGTAACCACCGGCCCCGCCCATCTCCTGGGCAGGCGCATCCACATGCTTGTACGAAGTGGGACGTTGTTCATTCCAAAGATCTATCTCTATGGAGCGGCCGTTTTTTCTCTGCATCGGGAATTCCGAAGATCTCATCTCAACCCCTTAAACCTGTTTTCAAGGTATGCGCCAAACAGCCAGGCCGGTTCCGGTTTGAATTGCGGCTTCCAGCCCGCGCAGCGCAGCTTTCTTGCCGGTGCTGCCTGGTATGAACAAAATGTCTTCGCCTTGCAGCGGAAAGTCGGGCTTTTTCCCGTTGAGCGCGTCCTTCACATCCACTTTCAACTCTTCACGCTGATCGGCTTCCTGCTTCAGCCGAAGAATCTTGGCGTGGCGCGGGTCGGCGCCGGTGTTCAGGCCCTCGGCCAGCGAGAGCGCCTGCAGGACGGAGATGGACTGGTGTTCGCCCAGTACGAACCCGCCGGAACGGTGAACTTCTCCAATCACGTAAACCATTTCCGCCTTGGGAACGGAAATCACATCATGCGGAAAAATCTGGATGTTTTCTTGCGGTGTCTTGGCGTCCATAATTTTCCGCAAGTTCACTTCCGCGACGCTGTACTTTCCGGATGCATCAAGCTGCGCACCGGGCAACGGGATGCAGCCCCATTCCACCTGGCGCGTGATTCGAATGCTGTAACCGGCGTCCTGGCGAATTCCGCCGGCAGACGCCAACATCTCCAGAATCGTTTTGTGGCCCTGCACTTGGTGGACGCCGGGCGAGTTCACAGCGCCGAGCACGGAGACGGGCTGGCTGCGAACTTCCACGACATTTACAGCAACCTGGGGACTCTTTATGTACTTGCTGAGAACTTTGTCGAGTTCCTTCTCGGCCTGAGGCGACGTTAATCCAGCCACGTGCACGGAACCGGCTAGCGGCACCTGGATGTTCCCCTCACCATCAATGCGAACGGGTTTGTTGGACACGTCCGTTAGCTCCGGTCCGGACAAATCCAGTTGATCGCCGGGTCCGAGCAGATAAGTTGAGCGAATTTGATTGTCGCAGCTGGCATTTTGTTCACCAGATGCGCTTGCAGGCGTAGTTTGCGCGGACGCGCCGCCGACCAGGATGGCGCCGGCCAAACCGACTCCGAGGAGGCGTGAGATGAACAAGACAAAAGCTGCCAGCCGGGTGAGCTTCGAGGCAGCAATAGCGCAAAAACCCTTTTGCCGTGGAGGCGCCACCGCGCTTTTGAATGTCCAAGTTTTCTGTTGCTTGTTCATATAAGCGGCCCTGTCTTTGCCGCGATGTACGTAAATTCTGAGAACTAGCTTGAGCTGCGAACCGGAATGGAATGCCGGAACCCGGAGCGAATGGGCGTTCCAGATGGTTCGTGAGCAGGCTTCTGACTTATTTCTTCTTCCGTAGAATTCGGCCAGGCGTTCTGAATATTTTCAACGCAGGCACTTAGGGCACTGGAAAATCCAGTTGTCGTAAAGGCATCCAGATCCATCCAAAGGGGAGATACGGTGTTCTTTCGATACAAAGTGAAACCGCCCAGCGACTTTCCATTTCGTTTGGTCAGACTGAAGGTCAAACTCCAATTGGCATCGCACGGTTCCGGCAGTTGGTCCCAGAAATATTGAACTTTGGAACGGCTGACCATCTTGAATGGACCTAGGTCCGCATCTGCCGGCAATCCAGTCGAGAGATAGAGCCCGAAACCATCGAAGCCGATGGGTTCCAGACAGTCCCGCAAGATTTGGCAAAATTGCGGCAGGCTGACGCAAGTTTCCAGATTGTCAGCCGTCCTTCGCACGCTGATGCCGTTGGCGATTGCGTGGCGCTGGTTCAATGTCCGGTTGGCCACGCGGCCGAGTTCCAGAAACTCGTGATACTTCAGTTGCTGCACGCCAATCAGCACGCCGATTCCCACAACCAGCAGGACTGCGGCCAGTGCGGCGCCACCGGGATTCAGAAGCAGCAGACTGAAGAGGCAAAAGCACGCGCTGACGCTGTAGAGCAACAGCACGGTCTGCCGGTGCGAAATGCCTTTACCCAGCAATTTGTGGTGGATGTGCTCGCGATCGGGGGAAAACAGGCGCCGATAACTCAGGAAGCGGCGCAACACCGCGAAGGTTACGTCCAGAATCGGAAGCCCCAGGGAGACGATAGGAATCGCAACCGCAACCATCGTGGGAGACTTGTGCGAACCGGCAATGGCAATCGCGCTGATCAGGAAACCGATTAGCAGGCTGCCGCAATCGCCGAGGAAGATGGAAGCCGGGTTGAAGTTGTAGCGCAGGAACCCGCTGATCGCGCCGGCCAGCGCCAGTGTCAGGATCAGAACAACTTCGTTGTGGCCGACCATCGCCACGACGCAACTCACCAACGTGGAGAGCAGCGCCGAGCCGGCGGCCAACCCGTCCAGCCCGTCAATCAGGTTGAACGCATTGGTAATCCAAAGAACCCAAAGAATTGTCAGCGGCAGACCCACCAGCCAACTGAGGTGGGGATGGCCCGCAAGAATCGTCAGTTGGGAGATTCCGATGCCGTTGCAATACAACAGCACGGCCGCCAGGGCTTGAACGGAAAATTTGATGTAAGCGCTGATGTCGCAGAAATCGTCAATAAGCCCAAGCAGGAAAATTATGGTTGCCGGCCCAAGAATTTTCACGGTGAGTTGCGACAGCGGGAATTCGCTCATCCCAAAGTGTTCGGGCACCCAATGCGCCAGCAGCGCAATACACCAGAGCGTCAGGAAAATCGCGACTCCGCCAAGGCGCGGGATGGGCCGCGTGTGGATGTGGCGATCTGAAGCCGGGGGAGTGGCCCAACCATGCCGATTGGCATAATCGCGGACCAGGCGCGTGAATAGTGCCGATACCAGAAGTGCGGCGATGAATACAAGAAATTGCATGGCTCTCTCGAGATCCGCCGGGAGGAAGGGATTTTTGGTTGGCCGGGATAAGTGGGATTAACTGCGGCCTAGAATCGCGTATCAAATTGTTGCGCTGGGGCGTTAGACGGGGCTGCCGGTGAATTCGGCTTTCAGACTATCAGCACGTTGCGGGGTCAAGCACTCCCGTCGTGATCCGATGTTCTGCGGCGCGGGTTGTAGGAGTCGCCCGAATCCAGGTGCGATCAATCTCCACTGCAATCGAGCGTTGCAACAGCTGGACTGACAACACCAGTTTCAATCCGGACTTGATTCTGACGACGATTCCGCTCATTCCCTTCAGCGGCCCCGCTTCGATTTGGGCCGACTGGCCAACCTGCAAGTAAGGCCACGGCATTGTGGAGAGCCCGCTGGTGGCCACCCGCTGGATGGCGGCAATCTCCTGTTCTTCGATCGGAATCGGCGTCTTCCCCGTTCCGACGATTTGCACCACGCCCGGAGTGATCAGCACGGGCAGCCGGTCATTCGGATTCATCCGGCAAAATAAATATCCCGGGAACAACGGCACATCGATTTCTTTTGTGCGATCAGACCACTTCCGGCTGGACTTGCTGATCGGCAGATAACATTCAAAGCCGGAATTCTCAAGCAGGAGTGTGGCATTTTTCTCCCGGCCGCTTTTCGTCAGAATTGCGTACCACGGCCAAGGATGATTCCGCGTGCTCATTACAGTCCCCCAGAGAAGCTACCGCCATTGGAGTCCCATTCCGAGGGACTCCAGATTCGCTCCAGGTCTTGATTCCGTGATGCCCGACGTGCTGCTCAGGCGACTCAGGTGACGATCGGAAATTCGACCCAAGGTGGACGATAGCCGAGACAGTTTTCAGCGACAATCCGGTCTTTACCCTAAAGATTACAGGGGACTTTTCCCCACCGGACAGGCGCCAGAAATGGCAGAAAAATCGTTCGAAATCTGGATTAAACATCATTAAATACGGCCGGAATAGAGTCTTGAGTTCGAAGGCGCGCAGGTCATACGCATGCTTCGTAAAGACGGCCAGGGAAGGTGATTCAAAATTGCACAAGTTGAAAAATGGTGCGCCTGGAGGGTGTGTCGCGGCAAGTCACAATGGATCGAAGGTTCCCGCGTTGCATCGGAGGTGGAATTGCTATTATTTTGATTTGGCAGCTTCTGCTTCGATGCCGGTTAGCAAGCGATTGAGATCCGCACGCGAGAAATAGCGGCCGGCCAGCACGACGCTTTGAATCTTTCGGGTGTTTTTTATGTCGGCCAGCGGATTTGCGTCCAGCAGCACCAGGTCGGCGCGCTTTCCCTTCTCGATGGTTCCAGTATCCGCCAGACCTAGATATTTCCCGGCGTTCAATGTCGCCGCCTGGAGCGCTTCCATCGGGGTCAATCCGGCCTTCACCAGCAATTCCAACTCCTCGTGCAAACTGAACCCGGGATACACGCGCACGCCGGCCGCGGTATCCGTTCCGGCGAGGATGGGAACTCCCGCCTGATTCATCTCGCCCACCATTTTTAATTCAGCCTGAAAGAACTTTTCCCGATCCGCGACGGGATCCGTCGACCAGTCTTTCTTTATTCCGGCCGTAAACATCGGCCACGAACGTTCTTTCCAAACCGCGGGCGCGTATTTCGCCAACGGATCCGGGCCGGAGTTCGTCTGCTCAATCAGCCATTCGCCGCGCTCCCAATAGAGTGTTGGCACTTGCCAGGTATGGTTTTTCGCGAAGAGTGCGATCAGGGCCTTGGCGCGAGCAGGATCGTAGGTCGCGAGGAATTTGCCTCTTCCCGGTCCTCTCGGGGCAGCCATCAGTTCGTCTTCAACCGTGGAGCATCCTTCAAAAACACCTGTCAAATGTTCAATACTCTTTTGTCCGGCATTCGACGCCTCGGTTGCGCGCACTTTGTCGGGAACGTGCCCGGCAAAAACAATGCCGTCCTTTTTGGCTTCCTCGGCGGCTGCGAAATAACCTTCACGCGGAACCAACGACTGAATCTTGATGAAGTCCGCCCCATTTTTTTGCAGCTCATCGACAATTCGCCGGCCCTCGGCGGCATCTTTCACCGGCGCGGAACTCGGAAATTGTGGAACTGGCCCATCCAGCATCGGGCCCGAGATGATCATCCGTGGCCCCAGGAGTTCTCCATTGGCAATCCGGTTGCGCCAAATCTTCAACGTTTCCAGATCGCCGCCCATATCGCGAACGCCCGTTACCCCATTTGCGACGAACAACCCGGGCGTAATTTTCTCGTCGGCGGGAATCCATTCTCCGAACATTTCATGCACATGCATGTCCCACAGGCCGGGAATCAGAAATTTCCCCTTCCCGTCGACGAGTATGGCTGTCTTCGGTATTGGTATCGTGCCGCTTTTGCCAAGCTGGGCAATCTGTTTGCCACGAACGATCACCGTCATGTCCGCCTGAACCGGCGCGCCTGTGGCGTCAATGACATTGACATGGGTGATTGCCACAATGGGGTCTTGCCCAGCAGCGATGGAAGCGATCGCAGGCGACAACACTAAAAACAATAAAAGCCGGATGATTTTCTTCAGCAACGGACACCTCGCAGAGTCGCAAATTCTACCCGGACCAGGTGGGGGAATACAAATTCCGGCGGATTTTTCCCAAGGAATGGGAAGAAAGTTCGGAGCAGGATACACCCTGAGTATCATACCTGTCGCAGGGATACGAATTTGGGCTCAATCGGAAAGTCTTCGCTTGAAGATATTTGGGAAATTTTTGTCGGAGATGGGGGATTGCGACCGTTGTTGTTGAAACGGATGTGAGGGTTGGTGAGCGTTGGTATGTCTCTTGTTTTCAACTGGGCCAGATGATTTGAAGTTATTTTCAGCATTCACAAGGGGTCGAAATAGCCTCAAATCGCCCGAAATTAGTTACACGATTAGTAGCACGTAAGTTGGCCGCATCCGCTTTCGCCCGTGTCACAGAAGGTCCGTTTCAGCCGCGATGTTGCGAAGAGAGAAGAAGGGAGCAGCGGCGGTTTGCTAATTCATCCTGCCCTGTTTGTACTCACCACGTTTCATTTGTTATGAATGACTTTGCACGCTGTCGGTTGCGCTGAACCATCCCATTTGCAAGCTCGAGTGCACCAAAACAAGCGTTTCGCACTCCCAAGATTTCCCGGAATTTGCGAGGCGGGAACTCCGATCGCCCTTCGGTTAACAGCAACTTGAGAAACTTAATCACGATTTGCCGGAGCGGGAGTTTTCCGAGGAGAATCAAACAGTTGCGATGAAACGCGAGAGCCAACCTTTCTTCTGTGTCCACCTTTAGTTTGCGGTTTTTCAACTTTTTCCACGACTAACGTGACAGTGGCGTGGCAGGCGCCTCTTCGAGGTTCTCATGACATTAACCAGTGCGCGAGACTCACGACAGTTTTTCAATTACCCGATTTCACTGCCTAATGATCAGAATCAACTTTGTTTCGGCGCAAATGAGTCTGTTCGGTAGTATTTGCGCGACCATCGTGCAACCGCATTGGAGTGCCACGGAACGCCAAAACAGGACAAGCCTAGAATCTAAGCTCGAATCCTCCGCGATCTGTACGAATCGAGACAACTAGAACTGCTTGTACGGATAGCGCTTACCGGAAAAGTGCGTACTAGCAGTCAGACGGAAAGACAGACTCAGTTGCAGCCAATTTCAGATCGGAATGTTTTTTCCGCAACAGCAACCGCCTGCGACACACTTATGACAAAAATGCCAACTTTCTTTTCTGAGTAAGCTTCCTTCTACTCTGCATGCCCGTCGCTATCGTCCGACAACGGTTGCCCCGATGCGACTTTGTTCTTCACACTTGCGTCCAGCGCTCGACGGGCAAAAGGCATATGCGGAACATGGAAGCAAAGCCCTTAGTAGCGCGGGACGGATTCAGGAAAGGCGATCAGGGGTGAGCAGAGCGGTCATCGTCAAAACGCGCTCGTAGTACTCGCGCTGCGTGAGCCGCGAAGCAGCCGGCGCATCGAGGAGAAAGGTCACGTCGGGATGAAGTTGCAGGGCCGAAGCGGAAACTGCGGAAGTGACGGGGCCTTCGATGGACTTAACGATGGCCCCAGCTTTGGAGGCGCCGGTGGCGAGCAAAAGAATCTTGCGCGCTTTCAGAATCGTACCGATCCCCATGGTAATGGCGCACTGCGGAGCTTCTTCGCCGGGCCCAAAAGATTTTGCGTTGTCATCGAGAGTCTCGCGGCTCAAGACTTTCAAGCGCGTGAGCGAAGCCAGGCTGGAAGTTGGCTCGTTGAAACCGATGTGGCCATTGCGGCCGATGCCAAGTAGCTGCACATCGATTCCGCCGGCGGCGCCGATAGCCTGTTCGTACGACGCGCAGTACTGCTCGTAGTTCCCGCGGATGCTGCCGTCTGGGATATGAATGTTGCCGGGTTGTACGTTGACGTGCCGGAAAAAATGCTCCTGCATGAAATAGCGAAAGCTTTGCGGATGCGAAGCAGGGAGTCCCAGGTATTCGTCGAGATTGAAGGTTACAACTTGCGAGAAATCGACTGAGCCAGTCTTGTGGAGGCGCACGAGATTTTCGTAGACGCCGACCATGGTTCCGCCGGTGGCGAGGCCGAGCGTCAGCGCGGGTTTTTTCTTGATCGCGCCGGCCAGGATTTGTGCGGCCTGCTCATCGATTTCGCCGCTGTCGCGCTTTAAGATTACCAACATGCGCTGTCCTCGCTGGGCTTAGTTTCCGAATGCAAAATTCTCGAAGCCACGGTTCTTTTTAGGCTGCCCTTGGTTCGGGAGCGGCAGGCCCCGGAGTCCCTCCACGAATCGGGACAAAACGCGCAAGAACCAAAGCGGGAATCGCTGAAATCAGCACCCAGATGAAAAACTTTCGGTAGCCCAGGGCCAGTTGAATCTTCCCACTCACGGTACCTGGGATCATCAGCCCCAGATTCATCAGTGCGGTTGCAAAAGCGTAGTGAGCGGTCTGATATTCGCCGGGTGCGATCTCCTGCATCATGATCAAAATTACGCCAACAAACCCGAAACCGTATCCAAACATCTCGACGCTTAAGGCCCCGGTGATCATGGCACTGTTGGCAGGGAGAACCGTACTCAGGTAGTAGTAGGCGATCATGGGAAAGTTCATCGCGCAAATCAGTGGGAGGAGCGCGCGCTTCAGACCAAGCCACGAAGTGAAGTAGCCTCCGAGAACACTACCGGTAATAAAGGCAACGGTCCCGAAAGTGCCGTAGATTTTCCCGAACTGGTCTGTCGACAGACCGAGGCCCCCGGCACTGCGGTGGTCCACCAGGAACAAAGGACCAATCTTCGCAAGTTGCCCTTCACCAGTCCGATAAAGGAAAATGAAAATAAGTAGAAGGAGAATACGGGGCTTCCGGAAGAAGCTCCGGACTACATCTCCAAAAGTTCTTGCCATCTCCCGCAGACTCTGAGAAACGCGCTCGGGACCACCGGCCGGGAGCATTTTCGCGTGATACGCACTGAGAGCAACGAGGATGCATCCTAGTGCAGCGAAGATAATCATCCAAGCGCGTCGCACATCAAGACGTGATTCCAGGTAACCTGCCAGGATGACTAAAGCCCCTTGGGAAAAAAATCGCGCAAAGTTAAAGAAACCCCCTTGCCAACCGGCGAAGGCCGACTGCTGCGACTCCGATAGACTCGCGATGTAAAGCCCGTCGGCGGCAACGTCATGTGTCGCGGAAGAGAACGCAAGCAGAGCGAACAGCAGGAGCGAGTAGCGGAAATAACCCTGCATGGGCAAGGAGAGGGCGACGAGAAGCAAGCTTGTCCCGCTTGTGAACTCAAACAGAACCACAAAAAACTTCTTGGTCCTGAACATTTCCAGCAGCGGGCTCCAAATGGGCTTCAAAGACCACGGCAGCAGCAGCCAACTCGTATACAGGGCGATGATATCGTTGGGAAAGCCAAGGCGTTTGTAAAAGATGCCAGCAATCAAGGACACGATAAAAAAGGGTGCGCCCTCTGCAAAGTATAAGGTCGGCACCCAAGTCGCGGGATTGGTGGGGTTCCTATGATTATTGCCCATGCCGACCTTCGAACTGGGTGGTCCCGAATGCCTGGTAAGCAGCGCCAATGACAGGTGCATTTTCATTGAGAACTACGGCGAGGGGGATGTTAGACAGGATTGGACCCAGCCGCCCTTTGTCGGCGAAGGAATGGCAAAAAGAGCCCTTTTGCAGTTTGGGCAGGATTTTTAGAATTATGCCGCCGGCGAAATAGACGCCGCCATAGGCCAGAACGCGCAAAGCCAGATTGCCGGCTTCCGCACCGAACGCAGTAATCCACCAATCGAGCACTTCGACGCAGACAGCACAGCTTCCTGTCATTGCATTTTCTGTGATTTCGCTCGCGGAGGCCGCGTCCGGCTCCTGGAAGGTCGAATGACGCACGGCTGGATCCAGGAATTCATGAAGCTTCCGAAAGCCGCGACCGGAAAAAATCTCCTCACAGGAGACTCGCGGCATGCGCTGCTTGAGGAACTGCAGCAAGCCGACCTCGCGCTCCGTGCGCGGGGCGAAATCCGCTGCTCCTCCCTCAGAGGGTGAGGCGCGATGCTGATGGCCATCCCAGAAGATCATCGCCTGCCCCAGGCCTGTGCCGGCAGCCATCAGCGCCTGAGTCCCGTTTGGCTGTGTTGTGCCCGAGTTCAACACGAGAAAATCCTGGCGCTCCAAATGCGGTAACCCGTAGGCGGTAGCGACAAGATCGTTGATCACTACGAGCTGATCGAGACCAAGCTGCAGTTTGTCCGCTAATCCAGTCGTGGTTAATTGCCAGGGAATGTTATTTGCAACAAGGCGGCCATCGACGACAGCTCCGGCGACGCCGAAACCGGCTGCGGAAATTTTGCCGCTCGGCTTAAGAGCAGTCTCTGCTTTGCATTCGTAGAAAAATTTTTCGATGAGTTGCTCGAGGCTCCCAAACTCACTAGTGCTGTATCGCTGCTGAGCCGCCAAACGAAGCCCCGCCCCATTCTCGACAAACAGCGCCAGATTACATTTTGTCCCACCGATATCACCCGCAAGAATCATAGTCATTACTTGTCTTCAAGACCGGTCCCATCTAATCTCCTCGGGGAATGGATAGCGAGAACCGGGAAACCGTCCTTCGACCTTTCTGCAGTAATTCAGAAATCACGAGCTGCACCCTGGGGCCATATGGCTGTGAATTCCTCTACCGGAACCGGCGAATCACCAGATTGTGCCGGTCTGACCGGTAAAAGCCCAAAACGTACATGATCTTTTTCCCGTTGGCCGAAAAAATCACCTGACGAATCCGCAAGACGGGCTCGCGACGTGGCATACCAAGAAGATCTGCGGTCCGCGGATCGGCCGCCGTAGCTTCGACCTCTTCATCGGCGTAGCCGATCACCACTTTGTAGTCACGTTCCAGGATGCCGAACAACGACTCCCGCTGCAGCGGGGCAGCGAGCAAGCCAGAAAACTCGGCCGCAGAGAGATAGCAGGTTTCAAGAGCAAACGGCTCCCCGCCAGTGTGCCGAAGGCGCTCGAGTTTCAGGATAGTGCTCTTCGGAGGGAGAGAAAGCCGCGCGGTCGCCTCCTGCTCGTTGTCGATGATTTTGGCGAAAAGCAATTTGGAAGAGGCTGTCATACCGCGACTAGCCATCTGTTCCGTGTAACTCATCAATTTGTTGAAATGAATCTTCGGAGGAGAGACAAACGTCCCGATTCCTATGCGGCGTTCTACGAAGCCTTCGCGTTCGAGCGAGGCCAGCGCGTGACGCGCGGTCATGAGACTGACTTGATGAATTCTTGCCAGGTCGCGCTCCGACGGAACCGCGTCACCGGCATGCAAGTCGCCGGATTCTATGCGCTTCCGGAGGCTACCTTGGATCCTCCGGTAAGCCGGCACCCCATTCTTTCGAGTCTTAGTCGTCTGCATGCTCTCCCCAGGGCTTGGTCCGACCCCATCGCTGGCCGCGAACCATTAGAAAAGTGACTTCTCCAGTTTTCGAATTATTTGTATTCCAGCAGCGCCTTTCTGGCGGGGCCCCAGCCCGCCGTGTGCCAAAGGCAAGCCTTCCGAGTGGTCCTCCAGATAGCGCAGAACCCGCATGTCGAGCGCGATATAGAGCACTTGCTGACCCGCTATAGGGCACCGTCCTGGCAGCCTTTATAAAACAGAACTTTTCTCTTGACAAGCGAATTTGTGTGCTATATAGCTATGCGACATTCGGACCTATAGCAGTTGCACTGCAAATTTCCGGTCGAGGAACTTGGGGAACAGAGGCGGTTGGGCGGCCGACGGCCTCGAAGCGGAGGAACAAAAATATGCAGAAGATCTACAGTTTGGGGTTGGGGATAGTCATTTGCGCGCTGGTTGCGCTGCTGTGCGGGGCGAACGCGTGGGGGCAAGATGTAACCGCGTCCATCACTGGGACGGTCACCGATTCCTCGGGGGCACCTTTAGCAGGCGCAATGGTGACGGCCAAGGACATGGATCGCGGAACGACGTGGCCTTCGACGTCAAACAACGACGGACTCTACAATATCTTGAGAATTCCGGTGGGAACGTACAGCCTTAAGGTTGAGGCGAAGGGTTTTCGCACTACGTTGATCCCGCCATTCGTATTAGTGCTGAATCAAACCGCCAGAATTGATGTGCAAATGAAGGTCGGAGCAGTGACGGAGACAGTCGAGGTCACCGGCGCGGCGCCCGTGCTGCAAACGGAGTCCACCGAAGTCAGCATGATTATCGATTCCAAGACTCTTACGACTCTGCCCTTGGCATCGCGCAACTACATTCAACTGGCCCTGCTTTCGCCGGGCGTGTCGACCAACAATCCGGATGCTCTGATGACCCCGCACATCATGACCGATCAGGGGCGCCCATTCATTAACGGCAACCGGGAGCAGGCCATTGAATTTTTTCTCGACGGCGTCATCAACGATGAAGAGAAAAACAATGAAGTCGCCTACCAGCCAAATGCGGATGCCATCCAAGAATTCAATCTCATAACCCAAAATCCCGGTGCCGATTTCGGTAACTACGCTGGTGGGGTAATCAGTGTGAGTATCAAGTCAGGTACAAACCAGTTCCACGGTGACGCGTTCGAGTTCTTCCGCAACGACTATCTGAATTCGAAGCAGAAGACATCTGGCTGGGACAACTCCTTTGCGCCGCAGAACCATTTGCGATACAACCAGTTCGGGGGCACCTTCGGTGGGCCGATCCTAAAAGATAAGTTGTTCTTTTTTGGCGATTACCAGGGGTTTCGTTTCCCAACTGCCGGGACCAGCGATGCCCAGCTTCTCACCGGGGCGGAACGTTCCGGGGACTTTTCCGATTGGTGCACGCAAAGGGGCGGCACAGTCAGCGCCGCGGGATGCAGCGATGCACACTTTAGCATCCTTGATCCCGTCCATGGCGGGGTTGCTCCGTTCAATTGCCTGGCGGCAACGTGCGGCAGCAATGCGGGAGCGGGAGACACGGCCAGCCCGTTTGTTACTGCACTAACGACAGACTTTGCGAAGTATTATCCCGTCCCGACCAATAACAACGCCACGGGCAACAACATTTCCTTCGCCTCCGGGAACCGCTTCAACAGTGACCAGGGAGACCTCAGAATCGACTTTAAGAAGTCAGACAAGGACGGCTTCTACGACCGCTACTCGAAATGGCACACGAGCCGAGCTCCCTTTTCGGGTTTGCCTTTCAGCGCCCAAAACAACAATGCCGCCGTACCCGCGGACCAGCCTGGGTGGAGCAATGTTGTGAGCTGGACCCATACGTTCAACCCGAACCTGTTGAACGAAGCGCGCCTTGGCATCAACGTGTTCCGCTTCTTTCAGAACGTGACATTGACTTCCGGCTTGGGGCCGATTGCCAACCAGATGCTTGGGATCACCGGCCCCGGTCCGGTCACTTCCCTCAATGGACAACAGGGTGGTCTCCCGTTCATCGCTATAGGTGGAGGCGGCGCTTCGTTGGGCGATCCGATGGTTATGCAAAACTTCAACGACACCTACATTCAATATGGGGACAACGTTGCGATCACCAAGGGGCGTCACACCATAACGACGGGCTTCCAGTATATCCGGGAGCGGCTCGATTGGTTGTACGCCGGAAACAATGGTGCCCTCGGTACCATAAACATCGGTAGTAATACAGGCAACGGGGCTACCGTTGACGGCAACCCATTGGCTGATTTCTGGCTGGGAGATATCGCAGCTGGGAACCGAGACTCAGGATTGGGTGGCGGGCTGTATCACTTCAACCGCGGAGGTATTTTCAGCGCCTTTGTCCAGGACAATTGGAAGATAACCTCGGCGCTCACACTGAATCTGGGCCTGCGCTTTGAGGACCATACTCCGTTTAAAGATAAGGAAAACCATGTGGTGAATTTTGGGCTAACCACGGGGCAGATCCAAACGCCTGGGAACGGTAATTCCGATGCGCTCTACGACAATTATCTGGGTATCGGGGACTGGCAGCCTCGCATCGGCTTTGCATGGTCGCCTAGTTCCCTGCATGGCAAGACGGTCATTCGGGGCGCCTATGGCGTTTCTTCCTATAGGGAAGGCGGCGGGGCCAACGAAGAGCTCCAAATGAATCTCCCTTATGGCACGATTACACAGAGCAGTCCGGCTACGACGGGGGTGCAAGCGCTCAACAGCAGTTTTGCATGGCCTGGGCTGCCCGCCAACTGCGCTCAGCCTAGTTTCGCATGCTACGCGGGCTCCCGGATTAGAATCTATCCGAAGAACTTCCGTCCGGCAATGATCCAACAATGGAACATTGCGATTCAGCACCAGCTCACCAAAACTCTGACCGCGCAAATTGGTTATGTCGGTCAGAAGGGGACACACCTCATCAACTTCCAAGATGTGGCCCAGATGGAAGGATTAAATGCTCAGGGCAAGATTGCCAAGCCCGGCCAACTAATCACCTCCTATGCTCCAGGACCATTTCTAGGTGGCCAAGCGGCTGGTGCCACTCCGGCAAACAACCTGTATTATGCAGACAACCCGGCACTGGGTGGTGTGGAGGCGCTTGCCGGCATAAATGCGGACAACGGAACCAGCCGCTATGACTCACTCCAGGCCGTCCTGAAGGAGCAGTCCTGGCATGGGTTGACGGGCCAGGTTGCGTACACGTACTCCAAATGCTTGACGAATTCGCCGGGATATTTTGGTGTTGCCGGAGGGGGCTGGACTTCGCAAGCAACGACCGAAAGCTCCTCCGGAATCTACGGCACGCAAAATATTTATGACCCGCACTCAGACTGGGGTCCGTGTTATTACGACGAAACGCACATTCTTTCCAGCTACCTCTATTACGAGCTTCCGTTTGGCAGGGGAAAGCAGTTTGGCAGTGACGTGAATCCGGTTGTCAACCAAATCATAGGAAACTGGCAGATTTCCGGGATTATCTCGGCTCACAGCGGAAATGCCTTGACCCTGAATTACTTCGGTGGATGGAGTACTCCTGCTGGTCCCGGACCAAGCTCCTATGGTGATCAGTCGGGCACCAACGGAATTGGCCCATATACCTTGTCAGAACGGCCAAGTTGCACTGGCCCCATCAAGATCCTTAACCAATTTCACCCAGCTTCGGGAGGCCAAGGAGCCTACATACAGTGGTTTGACACCAGCAACATTACGACACCTACCCCCGGAACGTTTGGTACGTGCGGCGTCGGCAACATCCGTGGCCCGCGCGATCAGAACTGGGATCTGAGCCTCCAGAAACAGTTTGGCCTGACGGAAAGCAAGAGACTCGAGCTCCGGCTCGATATGTTGAATGCCTTCAACTACGCGCACTGGACCTTTGCAGGGAGCGTCTGGAATGGTTCGTTTTCTGCGGGGGAATCTTCTCCGGGTGCTGGGAGCGCGAACACAGGAAGGATCGTGAGTTCGCAAGGAGCCAGGCAACTACAACTCGGCCTGAAGTTCATATTCTGATTTTTTACCTCAACCACCCCAAAAAGGAACGGCTGACACTTCGGTGCCAGCCGTTCCTTTTTGGAGCAGGGTTTTGAGGGGAGAGCGGATGTACAATAAAACGCGATGAACTATGCTAGGCAAATGACCGTCAGCCTCGCCGCTTCGGTTCTGCTAGCGGGGGCGGGCGGGGCTCAGTCTCCCTCCAAGAATCCCATCGGCCCCGCGCCAGCTGCTTCCAGTTCCCAGCGCGCTGTTTCCCTCGCCGAGACCGGCCACTGCACAGAGGCGCTTCCACTTCTGAGAAAATCCATTCACCAGGTCACCGACCCCGATTTGAAGAAGCGCATCGGCCTTCTCGGTTTGAATTGCGCAATGACCCAGAAAGGGTCCTACGCCGCTCTCGAGTTTCTCACCGTCCTGCAACGGGAGTTTCCACGCGACCCGGAAGTGCTTTACGCGGCGGCACACGCTTTGTCCGACCTTTCACTTCGCGCTTCGAAAGATCTGGTTCGCGAAGCGCCCTTCTCCTATCAGGTTTATCTGCTGAATGCGGAGGCGCTGGAGACCCAGGGCAAGACCGCCGAAGCGGCGATCGAGTACCGTAGGATCATCGCAATGAATCCACTATTGCCTGGCATGCACGCGCGGCTGGGCCGCGTGCTTCTTTCGAGGCAGCCCACTCCGGAAGCTGTCGCTGAAGCAAAGAAGAATTTCGAAGAGGAATTGGTCATCGACTCCAAAAACGCCGCGGTGGAATATGTTCTTGGAGAACTTTCGAAAGACGAAAACGACCTCCCCGGGGCGGTTCAGCACTACACGAGGGCTATAAGGATCAATGCCGATTTTACTGAGGCCTACTTAGGTTTGGGCTCTGCTCTCGTCGCTCAGCAACAGTTTGCCGAAGCCATTCCGCCATTGGAAAAATACGAGAAACTCGCGCCCGACAGCCCCACGGGGCACTACCAACTGGCGCTGGCGTACAACGGCGCGGGACGCAAGGATGATGCCAATCGTGAAGCGGCATTACAGCGGGAAGCGGCCAAAAACCTCGAACAGATTAAGCGGCGTGTCTCGGAAGGACTGGAGCGTCAGCAGCCTCATCAGTGAGAAACTCTATCTTTCATCTTCCATCGGCCGCAATGAGCCTAGCCGCCATGCTTTTCGTGGTCCTTGCATCTGTCGTGTGTAAGGCGCAAGTTCCAGCGCCTAGCTCCATCTCACTGCCCACCTCGCTTCGAGTAACTGGTCCGAGTTGGTGGCCGACGAAGGACACAATCAGCAGAGATGAATTCGTTGGCCCGGATGCCTGCTACGGTTGCCACGAACGCGACTTTGAAACCCAGAAGAAATCGGCAATGCATCAAGCCGCGAGGCGCGCGGCAGATTCGATGCGGCTTCACGAACATAACCACTTAGAATTTCAGTTGGGGCCGTATCGCTACCAGATTGAGAAAGCGGCTGATAAGCCTGTGATGAAGATCAGTAACTCCACAACATCACTTTCTGTTGATTTGCTTTGGGCGTTTGGCTCGGGGCACATGGGACAAACTTACCTTTATCAGAAGGACGGAAAGTTCTACGAGAGTCACGTAAGCTTTTACACCAGCCTGAAGGGCCTGGACATTACTCCCGGACAATCGCTCTCCGTTCCAGGGAGCTTGGAAGATGCTGCGGGCCGTCCGATGCCGGCGGCCGAGAGCCACAAGTGCTTTGGCTGCCATACGACGGGGTCAACGACGAGCAGCCGGTTCGCACCCAATGACTCCTTTGCGGGAGTTACCTGCGAAGCGTGTCACGGTCCTGGCGCGAAACATGTGGCCGCGGCCTGGGCCCACCCTGAGAGACGCGACCCGGGATTGATTCTGAATCCTGCCCGATTTGAACGCGTGGATTACGTCGACTTTTGTGGCGCGTGCCATCGTACCTGGCAAGACGTTGTCTCGGGCCAGGTAGATGCACCTGGTGTGTCTAACGTGCGATTCGCTCCCTATCGGCTGGAGAACAGCCAATGCTGGAAAAAGGGGGACAATCGCCTCACCTGCGTTTTCTGTCATGACCCTCACAACCCGCTGGTGCACGACTTAGTTTCTTACGACTCAAATTGTCTCGAGTGTCATATCGCAACCACTGCGGAGAAAAGAACGCCCCATCGGCCGGGCGCTGCATGTCCCGTTGCCAAGAGGAACTGCGCGAGTTGCCATATGCCCAAAGTTGAGCCGCCCCATCTGCACTCCTCTTTCACCGATCACTGGATCCGGGTTGCAAAACCCGGCTCTGCCTATCCGGACTGACCCAATGGGCCCTAATCTCCTTCGCCGCCGCGAGTTTCTCCGATCCTTAGCTGCTTCGGGTGTCGTTGCCGTTTCTCCTGGTTTCGCCTATTCGCCCGATAAGGCCGATCTCTCCCCGCCATTCATTGAATTGCTTCCCTCCGCTACCAAGATCGATTTTGTCCACACCAGCGGCAAGTCTGCGCAAAAGTATCTCCCTGAATCCACTGGCGCAGGCTGCGCATTTTTCGACTACGACAACGATGGCTGGATGGACATCTATCTGGTGAATAGTGGTCCCTGCGATTTCTGGACGCCTGCCAAGTCGCTCCGCAATGCCCTCTATCACAACAATCGCGACGGCACGTTCACAGACGTCACCGAAAAGGCCGGCGTCGTGGGCGGCGGCTATGGCATGGGGGCAGCCGTCGGCGATTATGACGGGGATGGTTTCCCCGATCTCTATGTCACTCAATACGGCCGCAGCATCCTTTATCACAACAACGGTGACGGCACATTCACGGATGTCACGGAAAAAGCTGGTGTCGCTGCCCCCGGTTGGGCCTCCAGCGCCGTGTGGTTTGATTATGACAATGATGGGCGTCTCGATCTCTTCGTTGGACGCTTCGTCGATTTCAGCAAGATGAAGCACCACGTGTGCAAAGCGCCAAATGTATCCTCACTTGCAGGACTTAACGAATACTGTTATCCGCGTATCTTTGACCCCATGCCGAGCTGGTTGTTTCACAACAACGGGGACGGAACATTCACAGACGTAAGCCAGAAGATGGGAATCGCCGATAATCCTGGCAAGACTTGGGGTGTCGTCGCTACGGACATCAACAACGATGGATTCCTGGACCTTTTTGTTGCCAACGATACGACTGCTAATTTCCTGTTTGCGAATCGCAAGGGGAAGCGCTTTGAAGAAATTGGATTCACTGCCGGTGTCGCCTATGGCCCCGGAGGAAAAGCGCGTTCGGGCATGGGTGTAGATTCGGCCGACTACGATCAGGACGGCTGGATGGATTTGTTCGTGACGAACTTGGACCATGAGTTCTACGGCCTATACCGCAACGAACACGACGAGTCGTTCGCAGACAGAGCCGCGCCCGCTGGCGTGGCCCGTGAGTCGCAAATGATGAGCGGCTGGGGCGCCAAGTTTTTTGACTACGACAACGATGGCTTGCTCGACCTCTTGATCGCCAATGGCCACCCTGATGATCTGATCGACAAAATCACCCCGGGTGTCACGTACTCGGAGCGGCTTCTCCTTTTCCGAAACACCGGCTCCGGCTTGCAGAACATCAGCAGGGATAGCGGCTCTGTTTTTTCTCGTGAACTCTCCGCACGGGGCCTCGCCCTCGGCGACTTCGATAATGATGGTACTGTGGATGTACTGATCTCCGTTAACGATGGCGCCCCGCTTTTGTTGCGCAACAACGCTGGCCGCCAGAACCATTGGCTTGGACTAAATCTCGTCGGGAAGAAATCGAACTCTGACGCTATCGGCGCCCGCATCACCTATCAAGCCGGGGATTTGAAGCAAAGCCGTTTCAAAGTGGGCGGGGGCAGCTACCTTTCTTCGCATGACCCACGAATTGTCTTAGGTTTGGGGAAGCGCCAGAAAATCGATTGGCTGGAAGTGAAGTGGCCACTGCCCTCGGGGGCGCTCCAACGTTTCGTTGATCTTCCCATCGATCGCTACATTACCATTGTCGAGGGGGAGAGCAGTTGGCGTTGAAGCATCCCGAGTATTACGACGAAATCTGCACGCGCGTCGGTGAAATTTTTCCTAACCCAAACGGTTAAGCCCCAAAAGCAGGCACCAGTCACGCGAAAGAGAATTCAGGGTACAGGCTTACGGACTCTTCTGTCCTAAGCATATGAGTGAATGTGCGTGTCGGAGTGAGGAGAACGGTTTCGAACACCGTTGCACTCCGGAGCGCAACGGTTGCATAGACCGTTGTAGCGACAGTCTTCTGTTTTATTTAAGGTAGCACTGCGGCGGTTTTCCAAACCGCCGCCCGAATCTGGGAGTGGAGTGATCGTATTTGCTTTGCTACCTTCCGCCTAGGGCATTTGCAAGAAAATCGTGCAAGCAGAAATCCGACGGTTCTCGGACCGGTCGTTTTTTCAAGGCCGTGTGGTTTAAGAGAGCTCGTATATTTACTGCATGTGTAGATTAAATTAGCTAAATCTTGCAAAAATGGGTAGCAAGGCTCTGGAACCCGCATAAACATTGGGGGGTTGTGCTATGGCGGAGAGGGGGGGATTCGAACCCCCGGTACAAGTTTTGGCTCGTACAACGGTTTAGCAAACCGCCGCCTTCAGCCTCTCGGCCACCTCTCCGGCGTTTTGTTTCAATAGTTTACCACAGAACCTGCGATAGGCTGGTGGACAAATGGTGGCCTGAAGGATAAGAAGGGCGGAAAACCGCCGCCTGTTGGGCTCTCGGTCTTGACCGTCATAGGCAGGTCAACGCTGGCGTAGACAAATTTCAATTCCCGCTGTCGTCGATCTTCTTCCATTTGTCGCAGTTCTTCGGTCCGCGCCTGAACCTTATCTATGGCATCAAGGACGGTACGATCGAAGACCTTAATATATCGTTCCCTAGTGACGTGCGGTTTGGAGTGACGCAAGATGCGTTGTACGACTATGTCCTGGGCTCCCAGTCCATACAGGTTTGAGGCGAGTCCCCGCCGGAAGGCGTGCCAACCGTACCACGGCAAGCTGATGGCCTCTAGTTTTCGCCGAACTACCCGCCGCCCGACTCTGTCCACGCTGATAGGAAGCCCATCACCGGAGTGAAAAACCACCCCAACTTCTGGATTACCCATGGACTTGCGGTATTCGCCCAAGATTTCTGCCAACGCAGGAATTGCCGGCACTGAATCTCGGCTGGCACGCGTCTTTGGAAGGTTGACTACCGACATCCAAATCGAACGTTTGATCGCCAATTCGGTACCCATGTAGTCGGTCCACTTGAGTCCGCGTAGTTCACATTGGCGTAGTCCCGCGAGAGCGGCTGTCGCGACCAGACTTTTTTCGAGAAGCGGAAGGCAGTCGAGGATTTGCAGAACCTGGCCGAGATCACAAGCCTGTGTCTCACCTGGTTCTTTAGCATGCCTGGGGATCAAAACTCCATCGACAGGGTTGGCCCCAATGAAGGCTCCCTCATTCTTGGCATGAGTAAAGATAATGCTCAAAACTGACTTTATTTGTTGCAATGCCGTTTTCGTGAGCTGGTCCAGCCCGGGAACATAGGTAACACTTTTGGGCCGAAGGGATTTTCGAGCGGTTCGAGCAGCCGAGTCTTCAGATCGACTTGACTGCCGTCCACTTATCTCCGGTCCAGGGTCAAAGCGTAGATGTCGCTGGAGCCGTTGTCGCGAAGCAGAAGAGGAACATCATTGGGGTCCAATCCAAACCAGAATCCCGTAACTCCCGTGAGATAAGTGCCGGCTAGATCAACGACTCGTTCCTGCTTACCGTCCGGAACTGAAATGCGATCAACCGACCATGGTTCCGGTCCACGAAGCGCGTAAATGAACTTCCCGTCACGCGACCAGGTGGGAAAGCCCCACGACCCTTGGTGACTTGCCAGGGTGAACGATTGCCGATTCTGCACATCGAAGAGTTTGATTTCGGTGGTCGCCGGAATCGTCATAGCCGATATGAATCGTCCATCGGGGGACCAGCGAGGCGAAAACAATTCATCCGAACCGGGTATCCCTTCGACTTTGCCGCTGGCGACATCCAGAATTGCCAGAGATGCCTTCGGCTCAAAGACCGCAAACACGATTTTGCGGCCATCAGGAGACCAATACCCGTCTTCCCGGCCCGTGCCCTCCACCGAAGGGATGAGTTGTCGAGGGGTTCCGCCTTGGGCAGAAACAGTGTAAAGCTCGGCAAGCTGGGAATTTTGCCTGGCTGTAAACAGAATCTGCATCCCGTCGGGCGACCAACGGCAAACGGCGGGGCGGATCGGAGGGCTTGTAAGTTGGACGCGCTCGCTTCCGTCCGCTCTCGCCCGCCACAGGATGCCATCGGGATAGGTGACGTAGGCGATCTGCTTTCCATCACTGGAGAAGGATAAAAACTCGGCGGAAATTCCGCCAAGGTACGGTTCAAGCCGCTTGGACTTCGCATCGAAGCGGGCCAATTCCGCGCGCGACGTGGTACCCACGGCAAAAACCTTTTTTGCGTCCCTGCTGGGTATGGGCGTGCCCCAATGGATGGGGCCGGAGGTCAGCGGAAAAGGTGCAGAGGAAGTCTGTCCGAAGAGACTATGGCGCTCGTCGAGAGCCCATATCTGCTCGAAGCCTCCGGCATTGGGCCCATTTTCATTGTTGCCGCCGGCAAGAAACAGGTAGAAATCCCCATTGCGAGTCCACCGTCCGCAGCACTGTCCCTCAGGCCCCTGCCAGTTCGGGAACACGGGGTGAAGGTCTCCGCCGGTAGCGGAAATATCCCAGAGCACGCTATTCCGTGTAAAGCGAATGCGGGTGCCATCCGGACTCCATGCGACGTCCGAAATCGCGCCCTCCCCTGTGGTCAGTTTTTGGTTGTTTGTCCCGTCAATTTTCATCGTATAGAGGCTCTCGTCCTGGTCCCCATACGCTACGAACTTTCCGTTCGGCGACCATGCAGGAGAGGAGCCTCCATTCCTCCTCGTGATGAAACGGGGCGAACCTCCGGCCGTTTCCATAGAAAAAATACCGGAGGTCGACCAGAGAAGAAGACTCGTTCCATCCGACGACACATCAGTCGCAATGGGAGATTCCGATCCCGCGGATATCGTGGTGATATCCCCTCCGTCTATTCCGACCTGCCCCACGGGTCCCCACGGATAGGTATTGAAGTAGATCCTGCTTCCATCGGTGCCCGCAAGTCCCCCAATGGAACCGTTGTGGGTAATCTGGGTGTAGTCCGCGACATGCGGGGGTAGAGGCGGCTTGGCTAAATGCCAGAATCCCGCAGCAAAAACAGCCAGGACGACGGCTACGAAAGCGCCTTTCCGCAGGGCCGGCCTCACTGTTTTCCGCGGCGCCTCAACTTCAAATAGCTTCGGCTCCAGAGGTGCCACCTCGCGGGAGTCCGACCATGCTTCCAGAGCAAAGCCCAAGTCAGAAGCCGACTGGAAACGCTGCTCCGGGTCTTTCTCCAGACAGCGCTGCACTACTCTCTGCAACGACGCTGGAAGATTTGGCACAAGCTGCGAAATGCGCTCAGGCTCTTCGTTCAGGATGGAGCTCATGGTTTCGACCGACGTTGCCTTGCGGAACGCGCGTCTACCCGCAAGCATCTCGTAGAGAATTGCTCCGAAGGCAAAAATGTCGGCGCGATGATCCGCCTTTTTCCCGCGCACTTGTTCAGGCGCCATGTAGCCGGCAGTGCCCATCACTATGCCGGGCTCCGTCCTTTCGGTCACTACGGGAGCATTGCTGTCCAAGGCCGGTTGGCCTTGCGTGAGTTTCGCCAAACCAAAATCGAGAATCTTGACGCGCCCCTCCTTGGTCAGGAACAAGTTCTCCGGCTTCAAATCGCGGTGCACGATTCCCTTTGCGTGAGCCGCCGCCAAGCCCCGTGCTATCTGCCCCCCATAATCCACAACCAATCTCACGGGCAACACACCATTGCGGAGCAGTTCCCGGAAGTTCTGCCCTTCAAGCAGTTCCAAAACCATGTATGGCGTGCCCTGGTAGGTACCCAATTGGAAGACGGCTAGGATGTTGGGATGGTTCAGAGCAGCGGCAGCCTGCGCTTCCTGCTCGAAACGACGCAGCCGGTCGGGATCGTTCGAGACAAACTGTGGCAGAACTTTGATGGCCACGGCACGTTTGAGACGGGTGTCTCGAGCCCGATAAACTTCGCCCATTCCTCCAGACCCGATCAGCGTCTCCACTTCGTAATCATCGAGCCTGGTTCCGCGCTTGATGGTCATAGCCAGCGATGAAGACTTGAGGAAGCTTGACCTCATTTCGTCACTGGCCGAGAGGAGCGACTCGAGCTCCCGGCGGAGGGCAGTGTCAGAGGCACAGGCACGATCAAGGAACGCAGACCTGTCTCCGGGCGCAAGCTCTAGCGCCTGATACAGCACATCGCTTAATTTTTGCCAGCGTTCAGGGGTCATGGGCCGGTGTCGCGCGCATCTCGCGGGATAGCCAGATTCTGGCCGTGGCCCAGTCCCTTTTGACGGTTGCCGGAGAGACTCCCAACACGCGCGAAGTCTCCTCGATGGACAAACCGGCAAAGAAACGCAGCTCGACAATCCTGCTTTGCTGAGCGTCGAGTTTGGCCAGAGAGTTCAGTGCGTCGTCGAGGGCCACTAAATCCACGCTCTGCTTTGGAAAGAAAGTCATCGCGCTATCCAGCCTTACGCTTTCCAGCGCTACTTTGTTCCTTGCGTTTCGCTTGGCGGCATTTCGCCGCCTGGCGTATTGAACCAGAATCTGCCGCATCAAGTTGGCGCTGACCGCGAAGAAATGCTCGCGATTCTGAAAGTCCATGGGGTGCTGTTTCATAAGGCAGAGATAGGCCTCATGCACCAAGGCGGTTGTCTGCAGGGTGTGATCGGGGCGTTCGTTACGAAAGTGGCCGTGGGCGATTCTGCGAAGCTCACCGTACACCAGCGGCACCAAACGACGCAAAGACTCCTCATCGCCGGCCTGCCATTTGGCCAGTATCTCACTGACAGGCTGTGCCGGCGGTTCTGGCATGAAAAAGCCCTCTGCGGTGCGAGCTTCCGTGGCCGAAACATTAGCGGCTTGCTTCCCCTAAGTCAACTCGTTGAAAAGACAATAGGTTAAAGCTCCGGCCCTCCGGGAACTTCATTGACTGAGCTTCGAAAACCGGGACTTGTTTCAGCCTGTGAGCCAATTTAGCCCGGAATTGCACTTTAACAAGTAGGAGCAGGTCGGTCAATCCGGCTCGATGAGGAGGGCTGAGTCATGAATGCAGCATACGGAATTGCATTGCTTGTGGTTTGGCCGCTCGGCAATTTAGCGACACCGGCATCACAGAAGCAGGTCAATGAATCCGCGCCCTGCCTCATTGCGGATGTCCCCCGGAGCGGCCTGCAATCAGGAACTTCTGATACGAGGCAGCAGACAGAGATGGGAAGCGGTACAGCATACTCCGAGAACAAACAGGGTATCGCCGCGATCATCGGCGAGCCGGCGGACTTGAAAAAGGCGGAGCACTGGTTTGAAAAGGCGGCACGCAGAGGCTATGCGCCGGCCCAAGTCAACCTGGCGATGATGTATTTGCAGGGATGGGGAGTTGTGCGCAATGACGGCGCGGCACTCTACTGGCTCACGCTTGCCGCGCAACAGGGACATCCCGTAGGGCTGTTTAATCTCGGACAACTTTATTTAAAGGGATGTGGTGTGCGTGAGGACTACCCGGAAGCCTTTCGGCTTTTTCAGGAAGCAGGGCGAATGGGAAATGCGGCAGCGCAGGTCAACCTTGGTTACATGTACGACGAAGGTTTAGGCGTGCCCCGTGACCGGGCGGTGGCCGCTGAATGGTACCGCAAAGCAGCAGAGGCAGGAGAGGTTGCGGGAGAATTCAATCTTGCCGATCTGTACTTGCGAGGAGAAGGACTAACACAAAGCGACAAGCTCGCGTTTGAATGGTTCCAGAAAGCTGCGCTGCAAGGGCATCGCAAAGCTCAGGTCATGGTTGGCACCATGTGTGCGGAGGGGCGGGGCACAGCAAAGGACCTTGAATCCGCATACGCCTGGATCGGCGCCGCACAGTCAGGGGAAGAACTCGACATTCAGCGATCGCTGGCCGAGATCGAACGACAACTGCCACTTGACGCGCTTCAACGAGCTAAAGGGCGTGCCCGGGTGCTCTCGCAACCGCCTAAGCAAACTAGCACCGTTGGCTTACTTTACTGAGGTGGGCTCTGGCAGAAATATCAGGAATAACGGACTCGAACCCGCAGCCTCTGCCGTAACAGGCAGACCATCCAACGAGCAATCAAAACATCATTCTTTTCGAAGAAAGTGCCAGTGCTGGCAGCACGGCAACACTGGCTTGATCAGACGGAGTCCACAGCTCAGATTAGGGGGCTACGCCAGTCCCAGGCGTCTGGCTATCTCTGGTTGATAGCGGCTCATTTGTAATTCTTTACCATTTTCGAGCAGTACCAAGTGATGGCCTCGGAACCAACGCTGAATCTCCTTGATCCGGTGTACGTTTACAATGGTGGAGCGATGAATTCGCGAGAAATCAAGCGGATTCAATCTGCGCTCAAGGCTCGTAAGCGTCTCGCGAAGTTCGTATTCGCGAACACCAACGTGAAGACGCGCGTAATTCCCTTCAGCTCCGATCCAGTCGATATCCTTCGCCTTCACGAGGTGGACCCGCCCGTTCTCGGTGATTGCGATGCGCTCCGCACCTCTCCGCTGTGTTTGGATCTGCTCCAGGCTGGCTAGAACACGACGTATTTCGTCGCAATTGAGATTGCCTTCGATGCGTTCCCTAGCACGAATGAGAGCGCGTTCGAAGCGTTCTTTGCCAAATGGCTTGAGCAGATAGTCGACCGCGTTTACATCGAACGCACGCAGTGCGTAGCGGTCATAGGCGGTCACAAAAATAGTAACTGGCATTCTATCTGCGCCGATCGTCCTCACCACCTCAAAGCCGTCCATCTCGGGCATCTGCACATCGAGGAAGACGAGATCAGGCTGCTTCGTCAGAATGGCGGCAACCGCCGATTCTCCGTCCCCGCATTCCCCGATCCATTCCACATCGGCATGGGCTTTTAGGAATCGACGAACGCTGCGGCGGGCCAGCAGTTCGTCGTCGATTACCAGAGCGCGCATCGTCACTTCACGACCTCTTCGATAGTCAAGGGTTCTGCGGCCGGCAACTGCCGCACGGGAATGGATAGCTTGACGCAAACGCCTTTCGGCTCCAGGTTGCATAGCTGAAGTGAATGCTCGTTGCCGTAAAGCTGTTCAATTCGCTCCTTCGTATTCGAAAGTCCCGTGCCTCGCGATAGCAACCGTTCAGGCGCATCAGCAAGCGAACTGGTCCGATTGCAGACTTCCAGGTAAAGTCGGTTCTGCTTTTGGAAGGCTCGGATGGAGACCACGTCGCTCTCTTTATGCTTGCCGATGCCATGCTGGATAGCGTTCTCAACCAGCGGCTGAAGCACAAAACTTGGAACAGCAAAGGCTAGCACGTCGTCGTCGATTCGAAGATCAAACCGGAGCCGGTCGCCGAAACGCCGCTCTTGAATTCCAATGTAGCACCCGAGAAGCTCTATTTCCCGAGAGAGCGAAATCTCTTGCACATGCAGTTCATCCAACGACACCCGGAGCAACTGGCTCAAACGCAGAAGGACGTCCTCGGCCCCGTGGGGATCATCATGAATCAGCATGGTCGCAGCTTGCAGGGTGTTGAATAGAAAATGAGGTTGAAGTTGCATTCGCAGCATCTCCAAGCGTGTCTCTGCTAAACGTGCTTCCAGTTGCGCAGAATAGATTTGGCGCAGGCGACCTTGGTCGTATATTCGGTAAACCATTGCCGCTGCGACCAGCACCCAGTACGAGAGCAGACTGAGTTGCGTGTGCTGGCCAAAGTAGTGCCGCATGGCGTCCTGGAAAGACAAGTGGTGGGCATGCCGTATCCATCCAATATAGGTCTCGATCGAAATCTGTAGGGCTGTCAAAAACATGCTGACTGCAACGTGCAGAGGTACTGTGCGTTTCCAAGTGGCCGGTTCAATAGGATGGCGGCGGGTAAAGCGTAGAATGAGTGGGGTCAGCGCCCACATGTACAACGACCACCCTAGATAATAGGCAAAAGGATTAGCGCCTCCACGAGTGGTGTCGTAGGCATACCACTGACTCGCGAACAAGAGGATAACAATCGCCCAAGCGACGAATATCCACGTCCACTTACCGGCTGCTTCCCGGCCTTCGATGGTTGGTACGTCTTTCATGGTCGCTGCGACAATTTGAAAGAGGACTCCCAAACTTTCCAGGAAAATCCTAAACCTAAACACGCATCGCAGCGCAATATTTCTGGGGACCGCTACGATTCATCCCACGTAGTCGACGATTCGTCCCAAGAAGATTGTTGCCTCCAAGCGGGGCGCGCTAGTGTGAAAGCCGCTCTTCGCAAGGTGAGGGATTTATGTCCAACACTGCAATCACGGTAAACGAAAAGTCCTGTGTTATCGACGACGCGCCGGATACGCCGCTGCTGTGGGTTCTCCGCGATACCTTGGGACTCACAGGCACCAAGTACGGGTGCGGGTTGGGTCTTTGCGGAGCCTGTACGGTGCATCTGGATGGTGTCGCGGTACGGGCGTGTCAGACGCCACTGCGATCTGTTGGCACGAAGAGGATCACGACCATCGAAGGGTTGTCGTCAGACCGGAGTCACCCGATACAGCGTGCATGGATCGCTGAACAGGTGCCGCAATGTGGATACTGCCAACCTGGACAGATCATGCAAGCGGCAAGCCTCCTCGCAAAGAATCCTCGGCCGAGCAAAGAAGAAGTCGACGAAGCCATGAGCGGCAATATCTGCCGCTGCGCGACTTATCAGAGGATCCGTCGTGCCATTCAGCGGGCTGCAGGACAGAAATCCTAATGGTTCCTCGATCGAAACTTGACCGGCGCGAGTTTCTGAAGACAAGCACTAGGACCGCCGGTGCCCTCATTCTCGGCTTCTATTTTCCTTTGCGGGGACAAATGCAGGAACAGGCGTCCGGTGCATCGGCCAGGATCTTTAAACCCAATGCATGGCTGAGAATTACCGCCGACAATCAGATCACCGTTCTTGTGGAAAAACCAGAACTCGGACAGGGCTCGCGCACGTACACGCCGATGATGATCGCGGAAGAATTGGAGGTGGATTGGTCTTCCATTCACGTGGAGCAGGCCCCGACCATTGCCTCGGTCTATCAGGGTCTGCGTACCGGTGGAAGCGGCGGCGTGGCAAGCACGTTTACACCGATGCGCAAGGTGGGAGCACAGGCGCGCGAAATGCTTGTGAGTGCCGCGGCCAAACAGTGGCAAGCAAAGAGGAGGGATTGCCGGGCGGAGAACGGCACTGTGGTACACATTCCCACAAACCGCCGTTTGAGCTACGGTGAACTGGTCGAAGTTGCCTCGGAACTCCCGCTGATCAATCCGGACGAAGTCTCTTTGAAGGTACCAAAAGATTTCCGCTACATCGGTAAACCCCTGCCGCGCACCGACGTGCCGAGCAAAGTGGATGGCAGCGCGGCATTTGGCATCGATGTCCGCGTTCCCGAGATGCTCTTCGCGGTGATCGCTCGGTGTCCCTTCTTCGGTGGCAAACTTCAGAGCTTTGACCCAGCAGCCGCAAAAACCGTTCCGGGAGTTCGTGCCGTTTTTCCGGTCCCACCGCTTCCGCGTCACTTCAACACGAGAGGTGGTGTGGCTGTCGTTGCTCGTTCAACTTGGGCGGCCATTCAGGCACGCAAAGCACTAGTACTGAAATGGGATAACGGATCGGGAAGTAGCGAAACCACGGCATCCTTGCGCAACCAAATCGTGCAGCGGGCGGCGGCTCCTGCAACCTTTGTTGCCGTGGATCGCGGTGATGCCCTCGAGGTCTTGGCGGGCGCAACCAAAAAACTTGAAGCCTTCTACGAGTCGCCATTTCAACCGCACGCCACGATGGAGCCCATGAACACTACGGTTCATGTGCGAGACAAAGAGATCGAAGTGTGGTCGCCCACGCAGTTTGCTGATGAAGTTCAAGACGAGATCGCCAAGCTTTCCGGCTTTCCACTAGACCAGGTGATCGTGCACATGACGCTCTCTGGAGGGTCATTCGGCAGACGTTATCAGTGGGATTACGCTGCGGAGGCATGGCAGGTCGCAAAGGAAATGGAAAAACCGGTACAGCTTCTGTGGACGCGGGAAGACGACATGCAACACGATTTCTATCGGCCCTACAACTACCAGCGGCTCTCCGGTGCCATTGACGATCGTGGAGGCCTGTCAGCCTGGTCCACCCGCGTTGTAACCACTCCTATCGCGGGCTCCAACCTTTATACGGGGTTCACGGAATCTCCGGAAACACTGAATGATCCTGCCGCCATCGCGGCACTGGAATGGTATGGCGCGGATATTGCGCCTTACTCGATACCAAACTTTCGCTTGGACTACGCTCCCGCGGACTCAGTTGTGCCACGTTCCTGGTGGAGGTCCGTGTCATCGTCCTATACGGTGTTTGCTAGAGAATGCTTCGTGGACGAGTTGGCTCACGCCAGCGGCCGCGATCCGTTGCAATTCCGACTGGACTTGCTGGCCGGCAAATCACCGCAAGCGGCGCGGCTTCGGGCGGTATTGGAACTGGCGGCGAAATCTGCTGGCTGGGGCACGCCGTCGCCAAAGGGCCGCGGACTCGGCCTGGCCTGCCGATTTGGGGATAGTTGCAGCGCTCAGATTGCGGAAGTCTCCGTGGATGATGGTGGAATGGTCCAGGTTCACCGAGTGGTGAGCGCCGTGGACTGCGGCATCGCCGTAAATCCAGATGGCGTGAGGGCGATGACCGAAGGAGCTATTAATTTCGCCCTCACGGCCGTGCTAACCGGAGAAATCACGATCAAGAACGGCGCCGTGGAGCAGAGCAATTTCCACGACTATCAAGTGCTGCGTATCAACCGGGCGCCGGAGGTCGAAGTTCACATCGTGCCAAGCATTGAAGAGCCAAGCGGTGTGGGCGAACTCGGGGCCATGCTTCTGCCGCCGGCTGTTGCGAATGCAGTTTTCGCCGCCAGAGGAGTGCGGGTGCGGCGCCTGCCCATCGATCCTCAGCTTCTAAAACATTCGCAGTCCTGAGCTAAACATGACCATCGAACTTGAAATAGCCCGGCGTGAGTTTCTGAAAGCAACAGCAAAGGGTAGTGTAGCCCTGATTTTTGGCTTCCATTTGCCTATGCGGCAGGCTACTCAGGAAGTTCATGACACCCAGGTTTTCCGGCCGAATGCGTGGATCAGGATCACCTCGGACAACCAAATCACCGTGCTCACGGAAATACCGGAGATGGGTCAGGGTGCGCGAACCGTGGACACGATGATGCTCGCCGATGAACTCGAAGCGGACTGGTCCACAATCCGCGTGGAACAAGCGCCCGTCATTCCTGAGACCTACCAGCATCTGGCCACCGGCGGCAGCGGTGGCACCGGGACAGCCTGGGACTACATGCGGAAGGTCGGTGCGCAGGCGCGTGAAATACTTCTCATTGCGGCAGCCCAACAGTGGGGAGTTGAGAAGAAGGACTGCCGAGCCGAGAGTAGCACGGTGGTGCACGGTCCGAGCGGACGCCGTGTTACGTATGGCGAACTGGTGGAAACAGCATCGAAGCTCCGCGCGATCACAGCAGATGGTGTGGCTCTGAAACCGCCTCGCGATTTCAGTTTCATTGGTAAACCGGTTCCTCGCGTCGACTTGCCCAGCAAAGTGGATGGTAGTGCGATGTTTGGAATCGACGTCCGTGTGCCTGAAATGCTCTTCGCGGTGGTCGCGCGCTGTCCGCATTTTGGTGGAAAGCTGGAGAGCTTTGACGCTACCGCTGCCAAAGCTGTTCCGGGCGTTCGCACCGTTTTTCCGATTGCGCCGCTGGGCTTCGTTCCGAAGCTCGGTCGCCGCATCAATACGGCTGGGGGCGTGGCCGTGGTAGCCGAGTCGACATGGTCGGCCATGCAGGGCCGTAGGGCTTTAAAGATCTCCTGGGACAAAGGACCAAACGGATCGGAAACAACCGCCGATCTGAGTAAGCAACTTAAGGCGCAAGCCGCGGCACCTCCGAGTTTCGTCGCGGTAAACCGGGGTGACGCCTTAAAGGTCCTCGAACAAAATGCCAAAAACATCGAGGCCCATTACGAGCTACCGTTCCAGGCCCACGCCACGATGGAACCAATGAACACCACGATCCACGTGCGTAAGGATGCCATCGAGGTCTGGTCTCCCACTCAAATAGGCGCCGGACTGCAAGAGGAGATCGCTTTGCTTTCGGGGTTCGCGGCCAAGCAAGTGATAGTCCACATGACACTCTGCGGCGGATCGTTTGGCCGGCGCTACCAGTGGGATTACGCAGCGGAAGCATGGCAAGTCGCGAAGGAAATGAAAGATCCCGTGCAACTCCTGTGGACGCGCGAAGACGACTTGCAGCACGATTTCTATCTGCAGTATTCGTACCATCGCTTGTCAGGTGGCTTAGACGCCCAGAACAATATCGTGGCATGGTCTCACCGCGTCGTCTCTACACCCATTCGCGCAGTCTTCGACCCACCAGAAAAATTGAACGATCCGAAGCACGTCGCATCGCAAGAGCTGAGCGGTGCCGATGCTCTTCCCTACGCTGCTTTGAGTTTTCGCTTGGATTACACTCCCGTGCATTCCGGTGTCCCTCGAGCCTGGTGGCGGTCCGTGGGACATTCATTTAACGCTTTTGTGACGGAGTGCTTTGTCGACGAACTGGCACACGCCGCCGGGCGCGATCCGTATGAGTTCAGAATGAGCTTGTTGCTTGAAGACCGTAAGTTGCCCTGGGTTATGTGGAATGATCCGCCGCTTGAGACTCGAAGGTTCCGGGCCGTGTTGCAATTGGCAGCGGAGAAATCGGCATGGGGCAGTCCTCTTCCTAAAGGGCACGGACGCGGCATTGCGTGTTGTTGTTCGTTCGGAAGCTATCTGGCTCATGTCGTTGAGGTCTCGGTGGAGAGGGACGGCAGAGTGCGTGTTCGCCGGGTCGTAAGTGCCGTCGATTGCGGCACTGCGGTAAACCCCGATGGGGTACGAGCCATGACCGAGGGTGCCGTTAACTATGCGCTGACACCGGTGCTCAGTGGCGAAATTACGATCAAAGAAGGAGCTGTCGATCAGAGCAATTTTGATGGTTATCAGGTCTTGCGCATAAGCGATGCGCCCGACATCGAGGTGCACATCATCGCCAGCACCGAGGACCCTGGCGGCATGGGTGAGACCGGCGTTCCTCCCCTGGCTCCCGCTGTGGCCAACGCTATTTTCGCAGCCACGGGAAAACGAATTCGCAGACTGCCGATCGATACAGCCTCTCTTGCTGCGACCACGGGGGAGTCCCCCTGAAGCACACCGCTGGAAATTATGAGTCCGCTGCTTCGCTGAGCGCATTGGAAGCGAGCAAGGCAGGGTGGGCTAAATTAGCAAACCCGCCGCCCTTTGGGCCTGCCCAGCAAAGCCACGCGAGTGTCACATGGTCCCGATGATATTCACGAATACGCCTTTGTGGTTGTACTTCAGATCGGTCAGGTCGTCGGAGAAGCTGGTGAAGTTATAGCCGACGCCAGCCTTCAGGTTCTTGGTGATATGACGATAGATCGCGGCCAGCGCGCCGCGGCGGTTTTGATTTAGGTTCGGTAGATAAAGCGTTCGAAACTCCGCCAAGCCATCCCATTCCTTGAGAAACCGCCAGTCCACGCGCACCACCGCGAGTTGCGCGGAGTTGTCGAAGAAATTTGGGTTCACGCGATCCAAACTTTCCTGCCCCAGGCGGTAGGCGTACTTGCTTCCGACGGACCAATTCGCCGTGAGATCGTAGTTCACATCGAGCGCCGCAATGTGACTCTTCTGAAGGAACTCAGCTGCCGTATTCTGCAATCCCACCTGACCCATGGTCGGGACGTTAAAAAAGTAAGTGTACTTGGCTATAGCGTTCAGCCGGTCGTTGCTCACCGGACGGTACCCATAGCCGATCACGGCCTCGGTGTACCCGCCGGCATAGAAGTCCCCGAGCGAACTATCGCTGACCGAATGGTCCAGCTTGCCGATTAAGCGCCAATCGGGCGTCAGTTGCAATTTGAAATTGTTGCGGATCAGCCATGTAGTCGTTTCGTTATGCGTCTGGTCCAGTTGTTCCACGTTATCCCGGCGAAACTCGATCGCGCTTGAGAACTGCAACTTAGCCAGGCCGTAGCCCATACGGAACCCTGCCGCTTTGCGATCGGTCTCGGCGCCGGTTTGCGAGTCGAGCAGTTTGCCGACCTCCGCGCTGCCGCCGAAATTCCAATGCTCTTTCGTCGTGAGGTTGACTCCGGTGGTGTGAGTGAGGCCGTTCAGGTACCCGCCATTCTGGTAACGCTCCTCGACGTAAACACTGGAAGTGTCGGAGAGCCGCGTCTTCACGCCCGAGACCAGGTTGCCCTGGCTGCCACGAAGCAGCAGGCCGTTGTCCGTCCGCTCGTTTTCCAGCGAATAGTTCAGGTAATAACTAGTCTGGTCGGAGTAGAGAAAGGTAGTGCCGACCTTTCCGCCAAGTCCGAGGTTTCCGTCGGAGGCCTCTCCATCGATCCGGAAGCGTTTCGTCACGCTATAAGAGCCGCCCACGCCGATGCGATCATTGTTTTCACGGCCGCCGCTTGCGGCGACCGTGTGTTGGCCGAAGCCATAGGCGCTCCAGAAAGCGCTGGAATCGAATTTGACCTGCGCGACCACGTCCGTGCGCTCGCCCTGTATCTGCGTCAGGGGAACAACCGGAGAATGGTCTTCACGCAGGTCGTTGCGCACGCCGGTGCTGACGGTCCATTTTTCGGCTAGCTTGTAGGCCACGTCCAATTCGACTGCCCGAGTCTCGAGCCCCTGGTTCTCGATTTTCTGATCGCCCTTGGCAGCAAAACTCAAGCTGCTCGTCACGGGCATCCTGAAGGTTCCGCCGTATTGCTCGGTGTCTTTGATCGTCGCCTCTCCCGGCGACGAATAGCCGGCGTCGAGGTGCTGCTTATAGAACGTGAAGCGACCGTCGTGGCCTTCGAAGAAATCGCGCAGTCCGACGCTCAGGTCGGCGCGATAGGCGCCCGCTTTCGCGTTGGTGAACGACTGGTCGGCAGGGCCATTAAACGCGAATCCGCCGTCATTAGATTGCAACGAGGGAGAGAGGAGACCCGTGCTGCGGCCTGTCTGCAACTTGAACCAGGAATTGGCGCTCTTCCGCACGGTCAGGTCCGCGGCAGCAAGGTTGCTGGCGGAGTCCCCCTCATTAGAATCGGCCGTCACGCCGAGCCGTACATAGTCGTTGAGCCAGTAATGGGCTTGGCCGCCAACGGCGACTTGGTCCAGCTTTTCGAACCCTGGCGTATATTCGTATCGCACCACCAGGTAGGCCTCGTCGCCGCTCAAGCCACTCGTTCGCACTAACAGGTTGTCGTTAGCGGTCGACGAGAGCGGCTGAGAAAGCAGCACCCGGCCCTGCAGGTAATCGATGTCGTAGTCCACGTTGGGTTGCAAATTGACCACTCCCGTTACGATGTTAGAGGCCTTGTCGCGGAGTTCAATGCGCATGCGCTCAGAGCCTGTCAGGATGTCCTGGTGGTGCAGGAAGTAGAGCGATCCGCCCGTTCCGCGGAATTCCTCATAGCTCGCCATCGTTCCCGGTTGGGCGGCAAATCCATCCACCGTGAACCGTCGTTCGCCGAAGCTGGTGGTGGGTGCGGCGCTATAGTGGACGTTAGCTCCATACAAGCCGCGGTCGACGTGGGCCAGTTCGTTATCCAAATAGCCGACCTTGAAATTGCCCCACATCCCGTAATTCTCTCCATTGCTCGCTTTGACGTAGAACTTGCCCATGGTCGGAGCCATTTCTTGCACCACACCATCGTCGCCGAACGAGGGGTAATAATAGTCGGGATCGATACGCCGGAATAATGAATCGGGCGACTTGCCCAGGAAGTTGCTGAACAGGTCTTTCACCGGGCCCTCGCGGGTATCCGCGCTCGCCGTCAACCGCCAGTTCTGACTTACATTACCGTTCAAGTAAAACGCCAGCCGGCCATCCAGGGATGAATCGTAGGGCTGTGGATTATTCTCGCCCTCCTGCAGCTTCGCCGATCCGCTCGCGCTGTTCTTGGATACCGTCAGATCGGCAATGCCGACGTAGAAGAGGTCCGTGCGTTTGAACTCCAGGTCGCGAAGATACAGTGAGCCGTTGCCGGCGTCGTCGAGGACCGCGACTTCGACGCTATGCGCGCCGGCGGGAAGGATCTCCTCAGCGGCAAAGTTGCCCTGCGGATCGACCGGAATTTGGCGGCCCGCTACCCAAACGGTGTGGCCTGCCGGTATGCCGCTGCCCTGTACCTTCACCGTGCCACTGCCTAGCGGAATCTGCTGGCGCGCCAGGTCGTTCTCGCCGTAGGCGGCCAGCAGGTCGCGTTTCGACGGCCCGTCGGAAGTGACCATGCCTCCGAGCGATGGCTCGCGGTAGAGCCGCAGTGGCCGCGCGTCCGTTTCGTCAAAATGACCGTTCGAATCATAGGCGCGCAGCAGGTACTTGAGTTCGCGTGACGGGCCCACGAGCAATTCTGCTGTTGGATGCCATTCCGCAAGACCTGCGTCGTCGACTGCGATGATCTTGAGCGGCACGGCTTGCACCGACTCCTGCTGCTCAAATATTCGGATCTCAGCACGCTTTATGAAGTTCGCATAGTTGCTGTACATCCGAAAATGCACGGCCGATGCGGCAGGAGCGCCGCCGAATTCTGGCACGGCCACGGCGAGTGGATTCGCCGCCACGCCCAGCCGCCGCCGGGACTCCAGATTGTCGAAGCGGAAGTGGATCTTGGCGTTGTCGAGCGCGACGTCGGTGCAGCGCTGGATGTCGGAAGAGCTGCGGCCCGGGTCATCGATTGGCTTGCCATCGACGGTGATCCGCATCACATTCAGTTCGTACGGGCTTTTCGGACGAATCTCCTGGTTCAAGCGCGTAATATCCACGCCCTCGTAGTTGTCCAGTGGCAACTGTTCGTCATAGACAACCTGCACGCGCACGAACGACTCTTGCCCCTGGAGGAAGCCGGCATTTACGACGTCGTCGGACTGGACGTATCCGCGTCCCTCGTGCTCGGACCGCGCGCCCGATAACAGCGGGTCTTTCATGAGGGCATCCATAGCGCGGCGAGCACGCGCCGCGGAAAGTCCGATGTCGTCGCGATATACGGACGCGGTGCGGCGGTCAAGTCGCTCGTTCTTTGTGTAACCGATAAACCGCAGCCGCGCATTGGTCCGATCCGAAATGTCCGTGAGTGCGCGACGCAAGTTTGCCGCGTAGTCGGGTGGAATGATCGGCTGTCCGTTCGCGAGCTCAAGGGATGGAATGCTGCCCCAGGGAGGATCGTAAATCCTGGTCACCGTTTCGTCGGCATCGTCCGGGCATAATTGCGGCTCGTCCGATAACTCCTGGAGAGGATCGTCGTACCAGAATTCCACCTCGATGCGACGATTCAGTGCCCGTCCTTGTGCCGTTTCGTTTGAGGCAAGCGGGTGGGAGGCACCGCGACCGTCGCTTTCGATCGCCGACGCGGACAATCCCAGGATTTCCTGCATGGCCAATGCGACGCGGTTTGCCCTTGCCTTCGACAACGACAAGTGGTTTCCGTAAGTACTCTCGTCGGGACCGGTAAGCGGCGCACTGTCCGTGTAACCGATGAACTTGACCGTCACGCCCCGCCTGTCCCGCAGGTCGTTGAGCGCCTGACGGACCTGTCTGGTGAAGGCTTCGGAAATGGGAGTGTTCTCGTCTTCGTACCGCAGTGGCACGACGAGGTTCCTGACGCGCGTCCGCGGCGTCTGGCCTTCGCGGTATCGCATTTTGCAAACGGCCTGTGCCCGGCAGACCTTGACGACCTTGGCTTCATCGTTCCCTTTCAAGTCATGCGACCATTCCCGAAAGGTCTGGTCGCTGGACAACTGTCGCTCGACCGGTTCGCCGGGCTTGGCCGTGTTGACCTGGCCGTTGCACACGGGGGCGGTCATCAACAGGAGTCCGGCAATCAGCAGTAGATAGCGCTGCGGGCTCATACCGTTCACCTGCTCCCCGGCAGACGGCCGTCTAGCCGTTTGGGCGGGCCGCCAAGGCGCCAGAAGACTTCAGGCTCAATGGCAAGCACATAGCCGTCTTTCTTCACATCCCACGCTTCGGTCAACTGCCGCTTAACCGCTTGCATGCGCTGCTCGACGAGGGCCGCATCCTCCGTGTCGGCGACGTAGGAGAGACGCAGCACCGATGGCGCTTTGCGCAGTTCCGCGAGGAGAAGGTCGACGCGTGGCCGCCACTGCACGCGGATTTCGGTCTTACCAGGCTCGAAAGCCGCATCGGAGAGGTCGATAGCGACCACCCGGTGAATTGACGCACCGAAATCGAATTTCAGGGCCTTGCCGCGCGTGGCGCGCTTGATTTGCACTTGGTCAGTCGACATCCGGAAGCCGCTTGGCAGTGTCCTGTCGTCGAGCTTCAGCACAAAATTGCTGCCGCGGTCTCCATTAGGCGTGATTGCGCAGGTGATGTGGAACCGTCCGTACGGATCCGTGATCGCTTCCAGTCCCCCTGTTGTCACTACACGCACACCGGGCAGGCCATTTTCGCCGTTGTCCTGCACTCCGTTGCGATTGACATCGTTGAAGACCTTGCCGTAAACGTCTGTGCAATCGAAAGTCTGATCCGGGACGACCCGAACCCTTGCGGTCGCCTCAGCGGACAGCGGCCGGCCCGTCTGGCCGTCGATGACCTGGGCGCGGTTGACGAACTCGCCTTCGCCAACACCGGCGCCCACAGCGAGCAGCAGGACGATCGTGCGAGTGGAGCTGCTGAAATTGAGGCCATTCCACACGAGTTGGCCGGCGACCATCTTGGGTTCCGAGGGCACACCATCAAGGCGCGCGGAACCGGGGACATAGCGGAAGCCCGCCGGATAGCGATCCACAACCTGCTCACCTTGCAGGGATGCCCCTAACACGTTGTTGATCGTGATGGTGTACGGCACGAGCTGCCCGCGAGTTACGTTGACCTGCGGCGTCGTTTTGGTGATTGAGAATGCTCCTGAGAGCTGCGGGTCAAGCGGGATGTGGTTGTTGTAGATCTGGCTCGAGCCGGGCACCGTTGTGCCGCCCAGGGCGAGATTCAGGTAATACTGAGTCCCGGCGCTACGCGCGGCCACTGAGGGTGCCGGCGCGAACTCCGACGCCTGCGCCTCGCAGTACGGGACGGCCGGAAGAGCATCAGTTGGACAGATAGACGCAGAAAACGAAGCGGTCGATGCGTTCGAGCTTGGCGGAATAACCAGTGACTCACCGGCCACGTAGTTCGACGTCGGCGCGGTCACCACAATGAGGTAGCTGCCACCACTCGGACAGGCCGGATCCGAGAAGTTGAGGTCGAAGCGATAATAGCCGCCCACTTGAGTGATCTGGCCCTGTTGAGCCGAGTCGTCGAAGCAGGTTGCCGGCAGCGGCGTGCTGCCGTTTAGCATCTTCAGCGTCGCGCCTGCAATCGGGGCGCGCGTCATCGAGTTGTAGACGACACCATTCGGCCCGATCGGCAGGTTCAGATTCTGGAGGTTGCTGCCAGAGGGAACGGCGATGTTGGTGATCCGCTGCAGCAAATTGGTAAAGGCGGAGCCGGCCTTGCCAAGCTTGGCGGTATTCGGGCCCGCATTGGGCGCAGTGAATCGCAGCTCGTACCGGTTTGCGGTCCCGTCGGTCGGCGGCACGGTGCTGAAGCGATAGACGCCGTTGACATCCGTGAGAACGGACTGCACCAGTACTCCATTGAGGTACAGCCCAACCGTCCAGCCCTGCAGCAGCGGCTCGCCGAGGTCGGCTATCTTGTTGAAGTTTGCGTCGAGCCACGCGGTGCCGTTCAAACTGCCGGCGCCGGGGACTCCTCCGATATCGATCGAGACGCTGGCGCTGGCCGTCTGCGGAGGGTTGTTCCACGTTGCAACTGCGGTGTTCGTGAGCGTCGTGCCGGCGGAAAGTCCCGAAGCAATTTGCACGCGGAATCGCACGTCGATGGATTGCCCGGGTTGCAACGGACCGTGCAGCGTAGAGTAGTCCGCGGTTAGCAGCGAGCCTACGATGCTGATTCCCGCCGTGGAGCCGTTCATCGTTGCGGACGGGTTCACGAAAGTGAGACGACCCGGACCCGCAGTGCTGAGGTCGTCCGTGATCACGACCGAGGGAGCCGGGTTCGTCGAGACATTGGTCACGTGCACCAGGTAGTCCAGCTGCCCGCCTGGCATGGCAGCGCCGCCGCCTACGACGCTTACTTGCTTCGTGATAGCGATCGTGGTGATCGCTACTGTAACGGTGTGGGCGTCCTGAAAGTCGAGTATGCCCGGCGTGCCGTCGGTCAACGTGCGTGTGAATGCTTGGCGAGTCGAGACGCTGCTGTCGGCATCGAACCATTGGACTGCGCCCGCTATGTTCGTAAGCTGGGCGCCATTCTGGCTGTTGGTGTCGAGCTGCGTCCGGTAGGTAATGATCAGACGCTGATTCGGGCTGATCGTGGCCGCGGCTGTGAGCATAGTCATCGTGAGCTTGCAGGTCGGCGCAGCGATGTAGCTGATCGAGAAGTCGGTGCCTGGAACCAGCGGGCCCTTGGCCGGCGTGACTCCGTCCGCCTGGAAGACCTGAGCAGCGAGCACCTGAGGCGTTGTGTTGCACATGCCGCCCGTTGGGCCGCTGGGGAGCTCGTCGAGCAGCGTGACGTTCCACGCATTGCTCGTCCCGGTATTCTGGACGTTGAAGCCGAACTGCCCCCACTGCCCCAGGCTCATCGTCGCTGGCCCGGACTTAGTGAACACGAGATTGGGCGCACCGACGATTCCTCCGACAGTGATCGAAACGCTGGCGCTTGCTGTCTGCGGAGGGTTGTTCCACGTTACGACGCCGGTGTTGGTGACGATGGTGCCGGCAGCGAGCGTGCTGCCGAGCGTGGCGCGGAAGCGCAGGTCTATCGTCCCTCCGGGTGCCAGCGGTCCGTAGGTTGCCGAGTAGTTCGCGGTGATGACGTTGCCTGCGACGCTGACACCGTTGGGCGAGCCGTTCATGGTCGCGGTGCCAGCCAGGTAGATGAGCACCCCCACCCCCGCTGCGTTCAGGTTGTCCGTGATCACCACGGGATTTACCGGGTTCGCGGCGGTGTTCGTCACGTGCACCAGGTAGTCGAGCGTTGCGCCCGGCACCGCAGCGCCGCCTCCCACCACTGTCACCTGCTTGGTGATGGTCACCGCAGGGATAACGGCCGTTACCGTGTGAGCGTCCTGACAGTCCAGCACGCCGGGCGTACCGTTGGTCAGCGAGCAGGTGTAGCTCTGGCGGCCGGTGTCACTGCTCGGGCCGTTGTACCACAGTGTTGTACCGGCCACGTTGGTGAGCGCGATGCCGCTCTGTGTGTTCGCATCCAGCTGCGTCTGGTAGGTGAAGATGAGGCGCTGTGTCGGACCGATTACCGCCGCGGCGCTCAGCATGTTGAGTGTCAGCGTGCACGCGGGCGCTCCCGCATAGCTGAGCGTGTAGTCCGTGCCGGCTCTGAGCGGGCCCTTGCCCGCGACCGGCGTGACGCCGTCCGCTTGGAATATCTGAGCACTGAGCATCTGAGGCGTCATGTTGCACATGCCGCCCGTCGTCCCCGTCGGCAGCTTGTCCACGATGGTCGCGTTCCACGCGTCACTATTGCCGGTGTTCTGCACGTTGAGCGTGAACCGCCCCAGCTGACCAGGGTTCATCGTCGCCGGGCCGCCCTTGGTCATCACCAGGCTGGGCGCCGCGATGGTCAGCGGCGGCGAGGAGACCCCCTGCTGTCCTGGCAGCGGGTAATGAAAGGTTCCGCCTACGGTCGTTCCTAACGTCCAGTTGGCCGTGTTGGAGAACTGCGTGCCAGGCGAGTTCGGCGGCACGGCGTTGTTGAGTACCACAGTGACGCTCAGCACGATCTGCTGCCCGGCTGGGATCGCGGGGAAACCGCTGAAGGTGAGGAGCCCGCTTGCGTTCGTTGCCGCGAAAGGAACCGGAGCGCCGCTGCCCTTCCAGGCGGCGCTGCTCTTCACGTAGCTGAGCGACACCCCAGTCGCATTAAGGTTGTCACTGACCGTGACCTGGTCGACTTCGACGTTCGACCCGTTGGGATTGACTACAGCTCCGGTCGTCGCACTGACCAGCTGTGGGAAGGTGAGCGTATAGGTAAAGGGCACGCCGATCGAGACGAAGGGTGGCCCCGGCGGATTCTTTTTGTCGATCTTGTCGACCGGTACGAAGAGGTTCGCGCACGACAAGACGTGCGCGCGGGTGATCGAGCCATTGACGAACCAGATAAAATTCCCGTGCACCTTGTCGCAGGAGAGGTTACCGATGAAATCGACGTTATCGAAGACGACCAGCCAGCCCCTTCCGGTGCCGGCGAAGCTGATATTGGAGGTCAGCGGGTTCGACGCCGGGAAGTTCCGGATCGTGCAATTTCCGTCGATATTGATCTGCGAAGGGGGAATAGGGTTGACAAAGCCATCGATTACGCCGCCGAAATTGGCGACACAACCGCCAACGGACTGCGCCCGTGCCGAGACGGCGCTCAGCAACAACAACCCGAAGGCGAACAGCAGGATTCTGATCCAGCCGCCGAGCTGCCTCGTATTTTTCGTGTCGCTAGTGGTCATCTACGCCCTCGTCCCACGAGGCAGTCTCCGCCTGGACTGGATTCCGGCGGTCCCGCCGTCGTAGGGCCCCCTGGGCCCGTTAGACCGGTGACTTTGCGTCGCCACCTTTCAGTGGCTTTGCCTTTGTCAAAATCGCGTCAAACTTAACTGATCAGCTTCGCAGCTTCTCCAAACCTCCTGGTGTCCGTGCCATCCCGCCTCGGCCGCCGACTTCACGCCGCAGGCAAGAAGTCGATCGGGTACACGATGGTCACGGCCGGCACATCCTTCGCGCCGAAATTGATCGTCCGGACCCGGCCAACGACTTGCGTGGCGAGATCCGGCGCGTCCATGTCAGTCGACTGCAGCGCGCACATCGACACGCTGCCGTCCGGTTCTATCGTCAGGCGCAGAACCATCTGGCCTTTCAGGGCTGGGTTATTGCGCAGCTCTCGGTTGTACAGCCGATAGAAAGACGCCTTGTAGCGGTCGAACACGATTTGTATTTCTTCGTCGGTCCGAGCAGCACCTGGCCCGCCGCGTGCCTTCGGTCGGTCGGTGCCAGTGATCGGGGCGATCGGGCTGACTACGCGGCCTGTCCCCGCACCACCAATCCCGCCTCCTCCGCTGCCGCCAGCACCAGCGCCGCGGCCACCCGCACCTCCACCGCCGTTACCACCGCCGCCACCTCCACCACCACCGCCTCCAACACTGCGACTTAAGGAAGCGAGGTTGATGCCACCGCTCGAGCCCGGCGAATTGCCCGTCAACAGAGATCGTGCCGAGGGTCGGCCTACGTCATCGGCGGCAACGTGACGCGCATCGGCTCCGAGAGGCGCCACGACGGCGTCCTGTGCAAGGCTCGCGAACTTGTCTTTGAACGCCAGGATGCCGGCATTTCCCACTTTCTGCTTTGGCTCCACTGGAAAGCCCACCTCCGGACCTGGCGGGAGTTCCGCTTTGCCAGGCAAATCTGGACCTGCCGGGGCGTTTGGTTTCGGTTTCAGCGCGGGTGCAGGGGCCCCTGGTGGGGACCCGGCCACGCCTCGCGGCATCGGTCGCGTAACGGTTCGCGTGTTGAGTGCGATCTCCGGCGGACGATAAAAGACGATGTCGAGTTCTTTGTTGGGGGACTCGCTGCGAAACAGCGCTTGCGCCGGTATGACCGCCAGCACGGCCAGCACGCAGACATGGATCACCACACTCTTCGCCATGCTGCGGGCCGTCGGAGCCCCGGATGTTTTGAAAATGTTCTTTGCTTCCATGGTTGTCACCACTCAACCACCTCAATTGGCCGCGACAAATTCGATTTTCAAATCCTCAACGCCCGACTTTGCGAGATCAATGATGCGTAGAACCGCCTCATAGTTCAGGTGATCGTCGACGGCCAGAAACAGCGCGCGCTGTTCCGGCGGCCGGCGGCCCAGAATCTCCGCCACTCGCGAAGGCAATTCGGCCACAGGGATCTTTTGATCCGCCAGGGTCACCTGACAATTCTTGGGTATCCCTTCCCCTGCTGGCGGCGCGAGGATGGGGCACGTCGCGGAGCCGATGCTCAGGATCAACTGGGATTCGGCAACCTGAGCCGATGTATCGGCGGAGGCTCGGGGGATATCAACGTCGTAACCTTCCATCAGGAGCGGTACGACGACCATAAATATGATCAGCAGCACGAGCACCACGTCGACGAGCGGAGTGATGTTGATTTCAGACTGCAGACTGGAGCCAGAATCGTTGCTGTTGAACTGCATGATGTCACTTTCCTTCTGCGCCGGTGCGCTTGGCGATCAGCCCCACCCCGCGGAAGCCGGCCTGCTCGATCGCGACCATGACCTCGCGGACCTCGCGGAAATTGAGCTTTGCATCGCCCCGGATCACGATCTTGGGGTTCGCTTCGGCGCCCACCGCAGCGCGGAGCGTTTCGTCAAAATGCTCGGCGGCAACGGCCTGGTCGTTGATCCACAGCCCGCCAGAATCGTCGATGGAGACCAGGATTCGGCCTCTCTCGTCGCCCTGCGAGTTTGGTTTCGTCGTGTTCGGCAGGTTGACGTCGGGTCCCTTCCGCATCTGCGGCGCCATCACCATGAAGATGATCAGCAGGACCAGCACCACGTCGACGAGCGGCGTGATGTTGATGGCCGCTTGCATCCGAGCTGGCTCACCGAGTCGCATAGGCTGGGCCATCCTTCTTGACCGAGGGCGCCTTGACTTCCACCTCTTCGACGTCAAGCCCCTTGAGCTCTGGAATTTTGAACAAGCGGTTCACGAGTTGGGACGAAGCCCGATTCATTTCGACATGGAAGGTCTCCATCTTGCCTGTGAAGTGGTTAAAGGCGACGACGGCCGGAATTGCGACGAAGATACCCAAGGCCGTCGAGACCAGGGCCTCAGCGATGCCGCCTGAAACCACAGACATTCCGCCAGACCCTGTGGCCGCGATGCTCCGGAAGGCGTTAATAATTCCGACCACGGTGCCGAAAAGACCAACGAAGGGGGCAGTGGAGCCGATCGTGGCAAGGAACCCAAGACCCCGCTTCAGCTGAATCAGCGTTTCAGAGATAGAGTCCCGGAGTGCGCTCGTGACGAGTTCGAGCGAAGCCGTCGGATCGCCTCCGTTCTGGGCCACGGCGTCGTACTCGGCGATGCCGGCCGAGACCACTTGCGCCACGTGGGAATTCTGCTGCTGACCCGCGGCTTCGATCAGATTCTGGACATCTCCCCCGTGAAGGAACTTCTTGAACTCGGGCTTGAACTTATCCGACTGGCCCGAGGCTGAAGAGAAGCGGCGGTGCTTTTCTATGATCATCCCCACCGAAAAAACAGAGAGCAGGGCGAGGGAAAAGATCACCGCGCCTCCGAATATACCGACGTGTCGTAGCAGTTCAGCTAAACTCATTGCTTCCTCCTTTGCGCCTCAATGGCGGGCGCTGCCGCATTCCCATTCGTCGTCGCACCGCCGGGGCGTGGTGTTTCCGATCGAATTTCGTAGTAACTGAGCATTCGCATGAACACTTCTTTGTCTACTGGCCGCCTCGAGTCATCAAGCAACGTCGAAACGCCAGGGCCATTGGCGAGTTCCGAGCTCTTCCAGGGAACGATGACCAGTGCTTTAGGCGCTTCCTGATTGCCCAAAATAGACATGCCGAGCGCCTTTCCTCCGGGGACGGAAGTCAACTTGGCCTCGTCTTCCGTCTTTGGCTGCGGCTCTTCAGTCTGTTTCTTTTCCTCCTCCTTCTTTACCTCTTGTGTCTTTGCGTGGGACTTTTCGGTCTTGTCCCGTGCAGCTTCCTTCTTTGGCTGCGCTGCTTGCTGAGCAAGTACAGCCGTGGGCACCAAGGCAAGGACCCCAATGGAAATCCAATGAACGCTAGCCTTCCTCATCGCTCCTCCCGTTTCTTTGCGCGGTTGCGAAGATCGGCAATCCACTTGACGACCTCCGCGTCACCTGGAACGATCCGGCCGTACGCCTCGTAATGCTCCATCGCGCAGGTGTAATCCCCGAGATACAAGTCGCACAGAATCGCAAGGTTCCTGTGGGCGTACTGAAAGTCGGCGGACTGTGCCAGGGCTGCCTCATAACTTGCGCGCGCCTTCGCAAACTGCGTCTTGCGCCGCTGCACCATACCGAGTTCGTTGTAGGCGACAGGCTGTTTTGGATCCAATTGCAGTGCCTTGTTCAGGCTGGCTTCGGCGCGGTCCAGGTCGCCGGTGCGCGCATAAGCGATGCCGAGATCGATGTGCGCCGCCGTCAAAGCAGGCATCTTCTCGGTCATTTTGAGCAGTAGGGCAATGCCCGGCTCGTACCGCTCCTCCTTTAGCATGCCCACAGCGGACTCGTAGTTGGCGCGCATTTCATCGGTGACGCCAGCGCCCTGGGTGATCGCGTTGGCTGATTTCGAGGAGTTGGAGACCTGCGACGCAGGCGAGCCCTCCACATGATTGTCGATCGCGGCGAGGAAGCCGCTGCTCGTTTCGTGTTTCGCGTAGCGGCCGGGCATCAGCTCGGTGAGCCTGCTGAGACTCTTCTCGGTCCACGAGTTGAAAGTGCCGGCGCGCAACAATTCCATGTTTTTCTCGTGCACGTTAATGGCTTTTTCCTCGAACGGGAACGCCGCCTCATCGAGCTTGTTCTTGAACTCTTCCAGATCCTCGGGTTTCAAGTCGTCCGGCCGCTCCGACTCGAGCAGCGAGCGACTCAAATTGGAGTACGTCTCGGCCATGTAATACGTCGCTGCCGCCGTCACCTCGTCAATTCCGTAGTTCGCAAGCTGGCCCATGGCGGCAATCGTGGCATCCATACGCTGCTTTTTGTCCTGCAGGCTGGTTTCGAAGGGTTGCCGCAGTTTCACGACGGCAAAATTTTCATAGAGCTGCTCTGCGAGGACGAGGGCCGAGCGCGCCGCAAGCGTCCGCGTCCGGCCGCTCCTTTCCGATCCGGCGGCCGCATCGGCACTTACAATTTCTTTCAACTGCTGGTGATAGAGCGTCTCGTCGTGCGCGGTCTTGTACATCTCGGCGATCTTGAGCCGCGTCTCGATGGCCGTCTCTACCGGTTTGGGAAACTCTTTAACGTACCGGTTGTATGCTTCCAAGGCGCGCTCTCGGGAATTGGATTGCGTGTAGAGGTCTCCGGCATCGAGCAGCGCCTCGCTGCGTAACGCCGGATCGTCGGACTGAGAAGCAATGCGCTCATATTCGCCGGCAGCGTGCGACAACTCGCCGCTCTGCCGGTAGGCGTAGGCGATCTGCTTGGTGGCCTCGAGCTGCAGTTTGTTCTTCGGGAAGGTCGTGCGAAACGCTTCAAGCACGTCCACCGCCGCCTTCCAGTCCTGCAGCCGGATTAGCGCGGCTCCCGCGTCGTACTCAGCCGTCTCACGGATAGCTGATGAAGGCGCCGCTGTGCGAATCCTGAGGAAGTTGTCGGCGGCGGCACGATAATCCTTCGCCTCGTTGGCGAGCTCACCCTGTTTGTAAATCGAGGCGGCTAGGTTGTCGACGAAAGCGGCGCGAGACTTGTCGCTCTCAGGCGTGGCTGCCAGCACCTGTGTGTAGGCGAGTTCGGCCCTCGGGTATTCGGCGACCTCGAACGAGCCATGCGCAACCACAATCCACGCGGAACGCCGGATCGATGCGGCTGCGCTCGGATATTTATCAAGGACGCGCTGGTCGGCCTCGATGGCGGCCTTATAGTCCTTCATCTCGTACATGTCATCAGCGGCCGCTCCGAGGATCGCTGCCGCGTGTTCGTCCTGCGGGAACGTGTCAGCAAATTTGAGGGAGCTTGCGACCGTATCGCGCTTGACGGCGTCCTGCTGCTTTTTGTCGGCAACCTTCAGCTGCTCGCGGTATGCATAGATCGCGGCGTAACCTGCACCCGCCGACTGCGGGTGCGGCGCATATCCGTACGCCGTGCGTTCATACTGTTTGGCCGCCTCGCCGAAATCCGCGTTCTCCAAAAGCAGGTCCGCAAGCTGATAGTTGACGGACGCCGAATCAGCTTCCTTCGGGAAGGACTCAAGGTATGCGCCGTACCATTGGCTTGCCTCGCGATAGTTCGTGAGCTTCTCGTCTGCGCCGTTTGTGTTCTGATACTGGGCGTGATAATGCGTTGCGAGGTCTTTCAGGTTCGTCTTCAAGTAGGCCAATACTTCCGGCGACTCTTCGGGTTTGAAATGTCGCCAGTATTCGGACTTCAGGCCGTACTTGGAAGCGAACTCACGCTTCGACTCCAGTACCAGCTTGGGGAACCCCCCCTGGGTGAAAGTATCCACGACGCGCATGCTGAATCGTGGCGCGGCACGGTGGAACGGATAAAGCGCTACGAAGCTTTTGTACGTCTTGGCAGCATCGTCGAACCGCAGCTTACCGAGATAGTGCTCACCAAGACTGGAGTAAATGCGGTCCTCATAGGAGCGATTCCCGAACTTGGAGAAGTATTCCGGCGCGGTCTCCGGCCCGCCGAGGTTGCTGAAGCTCAGGCTGATCACCCGGAACGTATCCGCAACGCGGCGATCGTCGTCCTCATCATGTTTCTGATCGAAGTCGTAACCGATCGATACTTTGTAGTCGAGCAGGGCAATATACCTTTGCAGAGCCTCTTCGTAGAATTCCTGCTTGTAGAACGTCCATCCGAGCTTGTAGAGACCGAGTTCGTAGAACTCGGAGGCATGGCGCAGTTTGACGATGCCCGAATAGGCGCTCTCGGCGTCGCGGTAGCGTCTTCGCGTGAAGAAATACTCCCCGCGCCTGAACTGCACTTCGTCGAGGTGCGAGGAATGAGGATTCGTGCGGATCAGGCGCTCCATTGTATCGATGGCCTCGTCGGTGCGGCCGAGCTCGTCGTACGCCCGCGCCATCTGATAGAGAACCTGATCGCTGTTCTTGTAACTGGGGTACTCGGTGAGCAGCCGATTGTAGAGAGCGATCGCCTCGAGGGGACCCTCGGCATCTGCGCCAGCGCGTACCGCATCCGCCGGCGAGGCGCTGGCGTTACTGCCCGCCAGGATTCCGGCCTCTGCCGTCGTGCGCCGCTCGAAATCCTGATCGGATTCGTGCAATGGCGCGCCGGCAGCGCCCGGATTCGGAGTGCCTACCCGCGAGCCCGAGAGTACTTGGGCGGGCTTCGGGGCGGCCATTTCGAGCGGCTTGGTGTTGCCAGGACGTATCCCGAACTGCTTCTCGAGTTGCAGGTCGGCGAGGCGCCGCATGGCTTCCGGAGTCATTGCAGTCTCCGGTGCCTCCTCGAGGAAGCGGCGGTATTGCTGCATGGCCTGATCGAGGCCTCGCTCAATCTTCACCTCTTGCACGTCCGGACGCACGTTCCGCAGCTCCGCCAGCGTTCCCGCCGTCCCCACCGGCTTGACGGGACGGGCGGCGCAACCGACCATGAAAACCGGCGCGATCACTATCGGAATGGCGAAGCGAGGCATCAGTGTCCCCCCGCGTCGGACTGGGCTCGTGCAGCTCGATCGTAGCTATCGGCAACGCCGAAGCGCGCCTCGGTCTGCTGGGCGGCCAGGCGTTCCCGGCGGGCCTCGAGTTGGTTGATGGCGACGGACTCGATCATGTGTCCCTGCCGGGCAATCAAGACGTCGACATGTTGCAATGCTTCGTCGACGCGCTCGCGGAGCCGTGCAATCTGAACGTCGTACCCGACGTAACTGTGCGTCGCCGCCTGCCTCGTCCTAACGAAGGCGTCATACTGCCGAGTCAGAGTGTCAACAGGTGCATTCAGTTCGCTTAGGTGTACGTACGCCGCGGTCAGCCGTTCGTTGTACTCAGTTTCCAGCCGCCACGTGAGCGTGCCGTGGAGGCGGTCTGCGCGCTGACGAAGTGCAAGAGATTCGGGGTCGCTAGAGTTGCCGAGCTGCTTTTTGATGCGTGCGATGCGCTCATTCGCGATCTGCTCTTCCGCAGTCGCTAGATACTCCGGCCGCGGAGCGGTCAGTATGGCCTGCAGGCGTTCAGCGAGGTGCTTGCGTTGCTCGACGCGCAGACGCATCCTCGAATCCAGCTCCCGGAACTGCGCGTCGACCTCCGGCAGCAGTGGCTCATAGTTTTGTCCGCGCAGCCGGATGATATCGTTGAAAGCATCGAGGCTGGTCTTCCAGCCAAAGAACCTCGACCGCAGATCCTCGAGGTCGAGGTAGTTGTGCAATGCGGTTTGGAAGTCGTGAGATGCCATCAACTCCATCAGGTAGTAGGTTTCAGGCGCATCGGGCAGGTTGCGCAGGCGAATGACCCAGGTTTCATCCTCCCGGCTCTCCTCGCGGATCAGCGCATTAAGAAACTGACCCTCCCTGATGCTGCGGATCGATGCGTCGACTCTCTCGATCTGGTTGCTGAAAAGCTCAAGCGCGTGCCCGTAGCCAAGCGCGGCGCGACCGTGCAAGTTCAAGCTGGCGTACGCATGCGGTAAGGCAAGACTGACTTCCTGAACCGCGGCATCCGTCGGTTCACGATCCACCAGGATGTTCCACGGCACGAGCGCGCGGTCGTACAGCTGGGCCGAGGCCCCGGCCCAGCCCGCCCGCAGCAGAGCCTGGTTCGAGAACGGTCCCTCGAGATGGACGCGGTCCAGTGACTGTCTGGCCCGTTCAAAATTGCCAGATTCGAACAATAAGGTGCCCAGCACCAGGTTCGACTTGTCGCGGATCGCGAGACCCGCGGGATCACCGGCCGGCAGCTGACCCGCTTTGTCTAGTTGCTCGATCGCTTCCTGCGGTCTACCGTCCTGCAACAGCGCGATGCCGAGGTTATAAGCAACAAACCCTGCCAGACGCTCGTTGCTCTTTAGCTGCGCGAGCACATTAACAGCCTGGCCCGGCTGGCCTGTCGCCATATAGACGTTCGCCCGCAGGAACTCAAGGTCACCCTTGATCTCCTTAGGCACCGTACCTTTGATCCGCGCCAAGGCTTCCAGCGCATCATCGAGCTGACCTTTCTGGAAGTGGATGCGGGCGAGCCTGAACGCTGCTTCGTTTCGGACCGCTTCATCCACTGCGCCTTCGAGCACCGCCTGGATGGCGCGGCCCGCGCGCTGGTGCATGCGATAGTCCAGCTCGAAGTCGCCGACCGAAAATTCGGCGCCGTTTATGTGATAGTGGAGCGTATCGAGTTGAGGTTCGTCCAGAACGTGGTACTGGGCGAGCTCAGTGTCGAGCCGCTGGAGTGCATCGAAATACTGCCCCTGGTAGGCGTGATAGAGCGCCTCGCCGAAATAGGGGTCCTTCAAGTCATCACACGTGGCTGGCCGCGCGCCAAGTCCCAAGGCGAGGGCGAGTCCGACGAGTTGGCGAGTCGCTCGCATCGATTACCAATCCCCAAGTGTGATCGGAGTGTTGCCTGAGCGCGATCCGGCCAGAGTCAGTCCGACCAGCTTTGGCTTCACTTCCTTGCGGAAAGTAAACTGTCCCGTGCGGCTGAAGTCCGCGCCACCTTCAAGCTTGCCGTCGACAAGCACGTCCAACTTGTGATCCCCGGTCGCCACGTTGCCGACGTAGATTCGTTGCACGCCGCCCTTCCGCAGGGCCAGGAGTTCTTTCGCGCTGTAGATGTAGTGCGCAACGAGTTGGCCGTCGATCTGGAGCCGCACAGCGTCCAGGCGCATCGTGTCGCCCTTGGCCAGTTCGACGAAGATCGCAACCTGCGTCCCTGACGGGTACAGGAGTTTTTCTTCCAGCTGGCTCAGCTCTGCGGCCATGCGGAGGGAGTCTGATTTGATTTCCTGGATCTGTTCGTCGAGGCCCCTCATCTCCCGTTGGTCCGACGAGATCTGTTCCTGTGAAGGCTCACGGACCGCAGCCGGAGAAGGCGCGGATGTGATAGTGACTTGGGCGCTGGCACGGGCCGAACCGCCCGGACCGGTGGCGGTGACGGTATACGTGGTCGATTGAGAAGGCCTCACGTTTAGAGAACCCTGCGCGGCGATTTGGCCCACCGAGGGCTGCAAAGTGATGGAGGTGGCGTTTGTCGACGACCAGGTAAGCGTGACCGGTTGGCCCGCTTGGGCGGAAGCCGGCGAGGCGCTCAGGGCAACGCTCGGGGACGCTGACGGCGGCGCCTGTTGCGCCGCAGAAATGAGCTTTTCCCCGTTGGCCGTCAGCGCAAGCGCGACCAAGCCGAACAGGACCGCAGTGCGAAGTGAATGGAAACCCATCGTATTCACTCCTTCTGTCAATGGGGCATTACATGGAGCTGGGAGCCAGCAATGTCCGTCACAATTGCGCAAGGATTGCGGAATTACACGACGCTGTATACTGGTCTTAGGAGCGGAATTGGAACGGGGCGCGCTGGTACCAGACCCGTTCTTTTGGCCGCCCACGAAACGTGGCGGAGAGTTCAGGCACGAAACCGGCAGACACAGTCTCAACTTGGGCGAGAGCGCAGCGCGTGATGGCCTGCGCTTAGCGTCGCGCACGCCACAAGCGGCACTACTGCCAATGTGCCAATGTATTTTTTGCCCCGCAGCATTCTCTCGCGCGACCAGCTCAACCCTTACCTACAACTTGCGCAGTGCAAAGAGGTGGAACAATGGCAAATGGGGTGCCGGTCACAATGCTAGGCAGCTTAATGTAGACGCCTCGCCTCTTTGATTATCTCGACCCGGAGGAGGCGGAATCTACGGCGATTTGACCAGGCGCATCAGTAGCGGTTCCGAGAGCTGGAAAGTGAAAAGACTAAACCACGCGACCGCCGGCCGCGAACAAACTCAGAGCAAGAATAATACAAAGAACCGCTAGAGCTAAAAGAGCCAGTCCCTTGCCTCTACCCAGGAGTCGGTCCCTTGACTCACAATTGCAGCAGATAGAAATCAGTGCTAGCGCTACGACTGCCCAGCCCACAACGATTCCCAGTGCGGGGTGGGAATCCAACGAGATTCCAAGGCGTTCCGCCCAGGTGAATCCCATGCGTGTAAACATGGGCCGTGCAACTGTCCCGATCAAAAGAATTACAACGAATCCCACTCCGACCCACACCCCAGCTTCTAAGCTGTAACCATGCCTCTTCCGTCCGTAGTAGGCCCAGGCGGGAAGGTATACTCCTAAGACTATCCAGCCGTAGAGCCATGTAAATTCGCTGACATTTAGCCACACGTTGGCCAGGTGTCCGCGCGGAGCAAGCGGGGCGAAAAAATTCAGAACGAAGATGTAGTTGTATGCCGTCAAAATCCCTAGCGTCCCTAGACTGAAGAGTTGAAGCCACATCCGCGAGGGAGAAGCGTGGCATCCAGAGCAAATGGATTGCCCACTCATCGGCAGACCGCACTCCTCACAGTGAACTCTCCCTCCTGAAGTTGATTGCAACCGTGTTACTGCAGAGAAATGAGGTGCACGTGCACTTGTCCCTCGGATCCACGGAAATCGCCCAGTGGATTGTTCGCGCTGTTGCCGCTCTACGTTTGCGATATACGTACGGGCTAATTCATCGATACTCATATCAGTTTTACAGTGACCTGCAGAACCAACTGGGTAAAAGTTCCAGGCGCTTGTGGCCGTTGCCATGACTTACGGGCTTATAGCAGAAGTTAACTCCCTGACAAGTTCCGAAACCACTGTTCTAAAGACTCGTTTCGGGCCAGCAGACCCAGACTGCCCTTTGAGCTGTTTTACCGCGTCTGACGGAAATCAGCTGGTGGATTGTCGGGCCACTCGGAAACTATCGTAGTCGTTACCTGGATGAAATGTCGGCTATTCGTAGAAGTAAGTCTTTTGTCTGCAAAAGTAAGTGGTTGGGTGTAGGGAAAGAGCCGTAGATATAGAAATAGATGGGGAACTGTTTGGGGAACAATTGTTTCCACAAATGACGTTTTCCGTCCAGATGGAACTTCGCTCGTACAACGGTTTTGCAAATTCCCGATTCCACACATTGTTTTTCGGAATCAATAGGTTACGTTTAGGTGAGTTGCCTCATTGTCGGGCATAGAGCCACAATTCGGCAGCAGATCTTCCGAAGCGCGGCCCGAAGTGGCCAATCTAGCCAATACCAGCGCTAATCGGGAGTTGGCTAAGGCAGGCGCCGGGTCTTTATCCCTTCAGCGAGCCTGCGTGCGAGGCAGACAATTTCCCTCCCGTAGCCAGAGCTACGCTTACGGAACGCGGTCGAAACGAGTAGTCTTGTGTGTCCTTGGTGCTCTTCAGGCGGATTTTCCTTTGCGAGCGCCGGGTTCACTCTTCGCTTTCATCGACTTCACGAGATCGGCCGACGACGCGCCTTCCAGCGACAATCCATAGCCGACTTCCCGCACAATGCGCTCCTTCAACGGTTGAATAAAGTGGATGCGCGTGTTGCGGCGCGTCACTTCCGGAGCTTTCAGGTACAACTCGGCGAGTTCGCGCGCTCGGCTGAGCGCCTTACCGTTCGGCACAACTTCGGCAACCGCTCCCCATTCGTAAGCGGTACGCGCCGGGAGCGGCTGTGGGTTCAGCAGAAACGCCTCCGCTCGTCCCGCGCCAGCGCGATAGCTCCATGTGGTAAAGATTCCGTCGCCCGGCGCGACGCCCGCGGAAAAGTGGGCCACATCCTGAAAGGTTGCGCCTTCCGCCGCCACAATTACGCTGGCAAGTAGCGCGTAGTCTGAGTGCACATGGGCTCGCCCTTCGATAGCCGCGATCACCGGTACGCGTATGTTGGCTATGTTTTCCAAAACCTGAACACCTTCGTCGTGAACCTGGCTCCAGACGCCGGGGTCGGTGACGTCGCCAAACGAGGACCAATCAACATCCGTAATGAACTCCCCGCCTGCGCCCGTCAGAATTACGATCTTGTTCGCTCGATCCTGCGCAATCCGATAGAAGGCATCGACAAACTCCGTGTGAGATGCCGCGGTCATGAGGAACGGGCCGCCGTTGGTGTGGAATTCAGCAATCAGAACACCTTTGTCATCGCGTGTCAGTTTCAGGTTGTGATAATCCGATAGGTAGTTATTTTGAAGTGGCATTGCATTCTCCTTTTCTCATCTCGCGAGGTGTACTCGCAAACCGAATTCACAAGTGGGTTACCAACTCCTTGGCCGGACTGGCCCCCAAGTCCAGGTCCGGTATCGACCAGGCGACTCCTGCAGCGCACGCAGACAGGCCTCCCAGTGCAAGGAAGACCCAACGGTATGCCGCGATCAACGCCGGCGATATCTGAGAAGCTTCGTGGCTCAAACCAATCGAAGCAAGTTCCCGGCTAAGGATGTTCCGGGCATTCGGATCGAGGACCTGCAGCGCTCCCAGCAAAACTGCGGAAGCAAGAGCTGCACCCATAACGCCTCCGATTGACCGGCTGAACGACACCAGCGCCGTGCCCACACCAAGGCGCTTATCGCCTGCGGCCCATTGGATCATCGTCTGTGCGGCCGGCATTGTTGATCCAAGGCCGGCGCCGATCAGAAAAGTCAGCAGCGCGATGAACAGCGGCCCAAGCTTGATTCCAGCCGCGAGGACCAAAAAAGCGACGGCAACGATGGACAGACCCGCGGCCATCGAGGTGCGAGGATGTCCGGTCGATGAGATTCGCAGACCCGTTGCGGTGGAAACAGCCACTTGCGCCAGGGTGAGCGGGATAAGCAGTAGCCCGGAGATCGTCGCGCTTGTTCGGAGCGCCATTTGAAAAAAAACGGGCAGTTGAACGATCAAACCGAAGAGAACCGCCGCGAAAAGAAGAACCGTCAGTGAAGCACGCCAGATAACCGAGTCTCCAACCAATTCCGGAGAGATGAGCGGATCAGGGCTTTTCTGCTCGACGTTTCGAAGAAGCACAAAACCGGCTGCTCCCAGGCCCGCGAGCGCGAGCAGAACCGGGGACGCCCACGAAACCTCATGCCCGCCGATACTCAGAGCGAGTAGAAGCGCTGCGGTCGATGAGAAGAAGACAGTTGTTCCGGCATAGTCCAAGCGGCATATGCCCGTCCCGGCGGACGTTTTAACGCGCAAGGCGGCGGCTGCGGCGCCAAGTCCCAGGGGGATATTGACCCAGAAAATGCTGCGCCAGCCGAGATGTTGCGAGAGAGCGCCGCCAACTACCGGACCGAGGGTGCTGGCAAGAGCAAAATTGGCTCCGAACCATCCTTGAAACCTCCCTCTCTCTTTTGGAGAAACGACTTCTCCGATGAGCGCTTGCGCCAAGGTCATGAGGCCGCCACCGCCAAACCCCTGCAACGCGCGAGCGCCGATCAGCACGACAAGGTTTGGGGCAATCGCACACGCAGCGGAGCCTGCAACAAATAGCCCCAGCGCCCAAAGCAGCATGCGTTTGCGACCGAAGGCGTCTCCCATGCGGCCGTATAGCGGGGCAGCCACCGTCGCGGCGAGGAGATACGAGGTAACTACCCAGGCGAGGTAGGAAAGTCCCCCAAGTGAACCCGCAATCGCGGGCAGAGCGGTAGCGATGATGGTTTGATCTAGCGCTCCCAAAAACATTGAGGGAGCGACATGGAAAAACGCAGCGCGAAATTGCTCTTTTTTTTCTTCCGGAATGGAAGTGGGAGCATTCGCAATTGTTACGCTGACTGGCAAGATCGTTCCGCTCCGGTTAATCTTTTGAAACTATCACCCTGGATGAATCATCTCGCGCATGCGCAGGGCCCAAGCCGAATCCGCGCCCAGCTTGGAAATCAACGAACAACAACCTGCATACTTGGAGTTCCAAAGACGTCCACTGCGCTCATCAGACTCCTCCTAAAATTTGTAGCCTGCCCAAAGGGCCCAATAGTTCAAGTTGCGGCCGGGTTGCGTCTCCTTCAGAAAGCGGCCGGCGTAGAAAATTCCATAATCCGCTTGGAACCACAGATGGCGATTCGCCTGCCATCGAATTTCTCCGCCGGGCCTGTGTCCAACGAATCGCGCACGGCTGCCATCGGCCGCGCGGATAAGGAAGCCGGGTACGGCGTAGACACCATCGTTGACGTTTTCCCGCCACTGGACGATCCAATCGAACGACACGCTCACGCCGTGGGGAAGCGCCGTTTCCACGCGCGGGTGAACGTCTATGAAGTTAATTGGACCCGGACCCGTGGTGGCCAGAACGCCAAAGTAATTGCCTTTTGGAAACAAGGGATTGAACGTTCCCAAAGTCCTGGAATTTGGGTTGTCGCCGCTCGAGATATCCGCTTTTGCGCTGAACCGGGGTTTCAGAGGAATGGTTGGGATGCGATAGCCCGTTTCCGAGGCGACGGTCCAGGCCTCAATGTCCGCCGCGCCGAACGTCCCGAGCTGCCAAAGCCCTTCATAGTCGAAATCCCAGCCGGCCTTTTCAGTGGCAATCGGGCGGGAAAACCTCGCTCCCAAGGTGTGGCGCACTTCTTGCGCCGTGCCACGCTGAAAACGTGCTTCCTTGCGATCCAAGCCCAGGTAGTAGACCTCTAGAGAATTCTTGTGGGGCAGCGGGCGCGAAGCGTACACGCCCCAAAAACCAACAGCGTGATTCGGCGCGTTGTCAAAAAAGCCTGGGTTGTCGAGGTCCGGACGCACCGCAAATCCGTCCACTTGCCACGCGTCGAGCCTGCTTTTGACCACAAATCCGTCGAAGCTGAGCCGAACGTTTGGGCCTTCACGTACGTCGATCAATCGCCCCGAACCGTACTCCAACTCCTGCCGGCCGGCGCGCAGACGGATCGAATTTGACCCTGACGAAGTGCCGAGCTCCAGAAAACCTGCTTGAAAGTCGAGCTTCTTTTCGTCGATCGGCCGTGGGCCGCCGATCCGGTAAGAATTGATGCCGCTCTTCAATTCCACGAACGTCCGCACATGTTCTCCGTAGTGCACATCAAAATGGAGCATGTACCGTTCATTGAAATAGCCATTCATAAATGGCTGTTGGCCCCAGTTATCGTTTCCGATCTGTTCCCAAACCTCGCGAGCTTCGCCGCCTATGGATAGGAACCAGTCATTTCGTCCTGGCCGTAGACGAATGTATTTGATGGGGTCCCAAAACTCCTGTCGCTGGGCCGGATCGGCAAGAAAGCTCCAATCGTCGTCCTCCCGAAGCAGGTGATAAATCCGTGCGGGGGGCGGAGATTCCGCAGGCGGAATCGATTGGCCCTGCAGGAACAAAGGGCTCGCAAAAAACATGACCATCAAGATCGCGAAGGTTCGCATCTATCTCTTTGTTCCACCCTGCATGAGGCGATTTCTTCGGCCAGTATCGTCCGAACATGGCTTGCCGTTCTATTTCTTTGCGACGGAATGAATCTCGGCGATATATCCTCCCGGAAACTGCACCACAACCGCGTCGCGTTCCTCAGTCTTATACGGAGGTACGATGACCTCTACCCCTGCCGCCTCAGCCTTGGTAAGGGTGTCCGCCAGATTCGCAACTTCATATCCGGTCATTTCTCGGCCATAGGGATACGGAAGGTGCCCATCTGTGACGAACACGGTGAGCTTCCCAAATTGCGATTCAACCCTTACCCGGCGATACGTTTCTCCCGATCGCCCGATTTCTACGCCGGGAGCATGCGCTTCGTCGGCTGCTACTCTGCCGCGTGAGAACGCAAGAAAGCTGCGAACGAACTCGTCGGCTTTATCAGCGGATACATAGACGCGATTTTCAGGAACAGACTGGAGCGACGCGTAAGATGGCGCGGTGGTATGCCAATAGAGTTGCGTATTGACTCCGCCCGGCCACTGGATGACGGCGTCTCGTCCAATCGGGTCGTTAAAAGGAGCGACGAGGACGTCCGCACCGGTCGCGCGAGCCGCACGAACAGCCTCATCCATGTCCGTAACCAGGTAGCCCGTGCGCTCCAGGCCAAACGGATAGGGGATGGGCGTCTTGAAACCAAACACGGATATGGACCCAACAGGGGTCAGCACCAATTGCGACATTGTGCTGCTTGGCGTCGGAGTTACTGTGAAGACTCCCTGCTTGGTCTTTGTGCCCCCGAATGTGGCGATCAAGCTGGCGACGAAACGGTCAAAATCCTGAGGTGCAACGTAGACGTGCGTCGTATCGTACTGCGGGGCGACCGCAATGCCCTTGGTTTCGGCTGGTCGCGCCGTTTGGGCGAACGTGCTGAAGTGCTGCGATTCGCTCGTGAACGCAATCGTCAAGCAGATTGCAACCGAAGTTCTAGCGAGTATCTTTTTCAGATCCATTCTTCTCTCCCGAATTAGCAAATTCCCGCGACTGGGAAGTTAAGGCGCTTCCGGCCGATGTGGCCGGTCGTAGCGCTCACCGACAAGGCAAACCGATGCGGCATGCGAAACGTCCAGCTTTTTCGCCTGGACCCAAATCCCAAACTGTTCGCCTATCACCATTCCCAACAGGCCGAGCAAAGCCACGATGGGCGGCGCCGGACTCTTCACTCGAATCAGACCATACAAAATCCCGACAACCAGACCAACTACAAAGGATAGGAGCAGGACTTTCATTGCATATCTCCTGCCCAAATCAGGCTCGAAATCTCCAAGAATTGGGGCCAACGTGACGCGCAGAAAGGGTACATAGTTTGCCTCCGCGTTAGAAGTCCTGCGCACTGGGCCGGATTACGACCTCGCCGATTTCCACGTCTGCTGGTTGCTCGATGGCGTAAGCGATCGCGCGAGCAATCGAGTCGGCCGGAATAGCCATTTTGTAGAACTCGCGCAGATTCTTTCTGGTGGCTTCCTCCGAGCTGCTTTCAGGCAGCTCGGTGGCAACCGCGCCAGGAGAGATTATGGTGCAACGAATGTTGTTGGCCTTGAGCTCCATGCGCAAACCCTCAGTCAGCGCCCGCACGGCGAACTTCGTCGCGCTGTAGACGGTGCCGCCCGGCGCGAAGACTTTGAAGCCCGCAACAGAAGAGATGTTGATGATGTGGCCCAGCATTTGCTTTTGCATGATCGGAAGCACTGCGGCCACCCCATAGAGGAGGCCCTTGATGTTCACATCGATCATTCGATCCCATTCTTCGACCTTGAGCGCCGCCATGGGCGCGATGGGCATGATCCCGGAATTGTTCACGAGCGCGTCGATTTGGCCGTACTTGTCAACGGCGCCTTTCACTAATGCCTCGACATCTCCGCGCTTTGTCACATCAGTCTTGAAACCGAGTGCGCTGCCTCCCTTAGCCGTGATGTCCTTGACGAGGGCGTCGATTCGATCTTTTCGCCTAGCTCCGAGCGCGACTTTCGCGCCATTTCCGGCAAGAAGGCGAGCCGTGCTTTCGCCCACACCGCTGCTGGCCCCTGTAATTACTACAACCTTGCCGGTGATATTTGACATTCCCATTCTCTCTTTTTCATTTTGTTAAGAATTCGGCTGCCATTTTTCAAAAGGCGAAACAATCGCAGCCCAGTTCCCAGAGCCCCAGGTCGCCCAAGACAGGCAAGTGCCAGCTCTTTGTCCCCTGGCTGTGGCCCGGCAGATGCGTGCAGACCGCGGAGTGGGAAGCCCCGAGTGCCTGATCGGAAGGCTTCGCATATCCGCCATACTGTTTGACGGGAGACCAGTCCGGACTCACGGGCAGGGCTGGCGGCGCGAGTTTGGAGAATTCAGCAGTAGCGTAAACGACTTTCCCTCCAACCACTGTGAGGACCGATTCAAGTTGCTTGATCTCCTCTTCCGGGATGGAAAAGTAGTCTGCCGAAAGAACAGCGAAATCCGCCAGTTGTCCCGGCGCGAGGGCCCCCTTCTTTCCGTTTTCCGTCGAGAACCAACTGCTCCCGAGCGTGTAAAGCTTCAAAGCTTCCTCTCGGTCGAAGCGATTCTCGGAGGAGTACAGGCTCAAACCTCCGATCGTCCTCCCCGTAATGAGCCAGTAAAGCGAGAGGAACGGATTGTAGCTGGACACCCGCGTAGCGTCCGTGCCGGCTCCCACGGGGACGCCCATTTCAAGCATGCGCCGGATGGGCGGCGTCCGTTTCGCTTGCTGCGCACCGTAGCGTTCGACGAAATACTCGCCCTGGAAGGCCATGCGGTTCTGAATGGCAATGCCCCCGCCAAGGGCTTTCACTCGTTCGATGTTGCGATCCGTGATCGTTTCGCAGTGATCGAAGAACCAATGCAGGCCGTCGAACGGAATCTCCCGGTTCACCGCTTCGTAGACATTCAGCGCCCGCTCGATCGTTTCGTTGTAGGTCGCATGCAGACGAAACGGCCAGCGATTTTCCACCAGATGCCGGATGACCGTTTTCAGTTCACTCTCCATGACCGGGAGCAGGTCTGGCCGTGGCTCAAGGAAGTCCTCGAAATCGGCGGCTGTGAAAACCAGGTTCTCACCCGCGCCGTTCACGCGGTAAAAGTCGTCGCCCGCGCCGGGTTTCGTCATTTTTGTCCAATTCTGGAAATCGGACAGTTCTTGTTTCGGTTTCTGCGTAAACAGGTTGTAGGCGAGGCGAATCGAAAGCTCACCGTTTCGGTGCAGCTCGTTTACGACTCCATAGTCGTCGGGATAGTTCTGGAAGCCACCGCCGGCGTCAATCACGCTGGTAAGGCCAAAGCGGTTCAGTTCCCGGAAAAAGAGGCGCGAGGAGTTGAGCTGGTCTTCGCGCGACAGCTTCGGTCCCCTGGCCAATGTGGAATAAAGAATATTCGCGTTGGGTTTCGCAATCAGCAGACCGGTGGGATTCCCGCGCGAATCCCGCTGCACTTCTCCGGCGGGGAATTCCGGCGACTCCTTGCCGTAGCCCACGGCACGCAGGGCCGCACCGTTTAGCAAAGCGCGGTCGTAAAGATGTAGAACAAAAACGGGCGTGTCTGGAGCGGCTTCATTGATTTCGTCGAGCGTCGGCATGCGGCGTTCTGCGAATTGGAATTCTGTCCAACCCCCGACGACCCGCACCCACTGCGGCGCCGGCGTCCGTGCAGCCTGCTCCTTCAACATGCGCAGTGCATCGGCAAGAGACGGCACGCCGTCCCAGCGCAACTCCATGTTGTAGTTCAAGCCTCCCCGAATGGGATGCATGTGCGAATCATTCAACCCGGGAATAACCGTGCGACGCTTCGCATCGATGACTTGCGTCCCCGGCTCTCGCAGACGAAGAATTTCGTCGTCTTTCCCGGCAGCTGAGATTTTTCCGCCAGTTATCGCGATTGCTTCCACGATGGACGGAACCCCGTTCGTTGCGATCTTGGCGTTGTGAAGTATCGTGTCAACAGACATAGGAATCTCCTTCTGTAACTAAAATCGGGTTATGGAGGGCAGGGGCTGGCCTGCCCTCCCGGCGGGTTTATTTGTGCGCGGCTGCGGCGAGGGGTCCAATATATTCGGCAAACTGTGTTGCCGGTAAACCGTGCACCATGGTGTAGGCGTATTCGACTCCAACGCCGTAAGCACCAAAGTGGGTCTTTACGATGTCCATGACCGCGTCATAGGTGCCCTTGAGAGCCCAATCGCGCTGCCATTCGAGCATCGTGGACAGGGCCGTTACGGGCTTCGCCCCCGCTTGGATCACGCGCTTCATCGCGTTGTCGTGCGCCAACTGGCTTACGTCGCCGCAGCAATCCTCGACGACGTAGATTTCGTAGCCGTCGTGTATCGCCTGTACCGTCGGGAGAGCTACGCAGGTTTCCGTCCACAGTCCGGCCAGCACGATTTTCTTCCGGCCGGTTTTTTCGATCGCTGCCACGAAGTTCTTGTCATCCCAGGAATTCATCGACGACCGTTCGATGGGTTCCTGGCCGGGAAACACCGCCCGGAGCTGCGGCCACATATTTCCGCTGAAAGACTTCGTTTCGACAGTCGAGAGTACAACAGGCAGTTCGAACACTCGTGAGGCCTTAGCGAGTGCGATCACATTGTTGATAATCCCCTGGCGGTCGAAATTGCTGACCCCGAACAGCATTTGTGGCTGATGGTCGATCAACGCCACAACGCAATTGTCGGGAGTGAGCAACCCTTTTTCACTGCGCTTTGGACCGATGTTGCTTGGACTCATTTTGTATTTCCTCCATTCATGAGACTAGACTTACGAAACTTCTTCCCAACACCCGTTTGAGAAAGCTCCTTCAGCTCGAAGAACGCTTAATCATTCACTCTCCGAAGCCGTTTCCGTTTCTACCGTGCTCCATTTTCTCTGGCCTGAAAATCCCCTCCCGTTATACTCTCTACCTGATATCAGGAACCAAATGGATACCTGGTTACTTCAAGTCCATGAGCGCTAAACGAATCGCCAGCAAGTGCCCGATTGAAGAGCTGCTTGTGCTGATCGGCGGCCGGTGGAAACCCGTTATTCTCTGGTGGCTCCTGAGTAGCGAGGAACCGCTTCGATTCAAAGGTCTCCGGCAAAGGATGCCTCGAATCTCACAGAAAGTGCTGACACAACAGTTGCGTGAGCTCGAGAGGGACGGGCTTGTTAGAAGAGAGATGTTTGCAGAAATGCCCGTTAGAGTGGAATATGCGCCGACTCCCTTCGGAGTAAAGTTGCGCCCCGTCCTCCGGGCGCTTGACTCCTGGGCGCGAAAACACGTCATCGTTAGAAAAGGCCGCTCTTGAAACATCCGCGACTCCAACGTGGCAAACGGCAACTCGTTAGAGGAAGGCACCCCGCCCCATGCCGTTTGCTTCGCGGACGTTGGATGAAAAAGCGAGCAAGAGGATGCTTTTTTTCGGAATAAATGCACCAGTTTTTATGCCGCCCAAGGATCAAGAGACAGAATTTCAGCGGTTTATCCTGTCGATAGACGCGCAACACGAGCGCTAACAATGGAGCGTCTTACGGATCTGGCGTCCGGAAGGCAGCCAGACTGATCGCTACAACCACGGCCATTCGTACATCTGAATCACCAAGCCATTTGATACCAGGTGGAATACGCGCCACTTCGGTAAAAGGCGCCAAATGCGCGATCTAATTCTTCTTTGCGCCGCTGGCGGTGACGTCGGGAAGAAAGGCGGTGAGGATTCCGAGCGCGGGAAGAAACGAGCAGACGTGGTACACAAAATTGATGCTGGTGTGGTCGGCAAGCTTGCCGAGAAGTGCGGCGCCGATGCCGCCTAACCCAAAGGCTAGCCCGAAAAAGAGTCCGGACACAGTGCCGATCTTAGTGGGAATCAGATCTTGAGCATAGACGAGGATCGCGGAAAAGGCGGACGCAAGGATGACGCCGATGATGACACTCAGAATTTCGGTCCAAAAAAGGCTGGAATAGGGCAGCAGCAAGGAGAAAGGAAGGACGCCGAGAATGGACCACCAGATGACGAATTTGCGGCCGAAGCGATCGCCGATTGGCCCGCCGATGATGGTGCCCGCGGCGACAGCGCCAAGGAAAACAAAAAGGTGGATCTGGGCGTTCTGCACGGAGAGATGGAAGCGGTCCATGAGATAGAAGGTGTAATACGAGGTGAGACTGGCGAGATAAAAGAACTTCGAGAACATCAGGATAATGAGAACACCCATGGTGAGCGCAATTTTGCGCGAAGAAAACGCCGGACGGGTGGCGTGAACCGCGCCAGTGACGTGCATGCCGATCGGAATGGTTTTGCTGCCGGCTTGACCAAGGCGATACCGGTGAGCCCAATGACCGATTTTGAACAGCAGGATCATGGCGATGAGCGCCAGGATCGAAAACCAGGCGATGCTGGATTGGCCGTTGGACAGAACGAACGCCGCCAAGAGTGGCCCCAGCGCGGAACCGGCATTGCCGCCCACCTGAAAGATGGATTGGGCGAAGCCGTGCTGTCCGCCGGAGGCCATGCGAGCGACTCGCGAAGACTCCGGATGGAAAACTGCGGAACCCGTACCGATCAGCCCTGCAGCGATAAGAACAATCGCATAGGTAGGAGAGACGGCAAGCGTCAGTAAGCCAGTGAGGGTGATGCCCATGCCGGCCGCCAGGAAATAAGGTTTTGGATGACGGTCACTGTAGAGTCCTACGAGCGGCTGGAGCAGCGAAGACGTGAACGTAGCTGTAAAAGCGATCAAACCAACCTGGCCAAAGTCCAATCGAAAGGTATTTCGGAGCAAAGGATATAGAGCAGGAAGAAGGGACTGCACAGTGTCGTTGAGGAGATGACAGATGCTTACGGCGAGGAGGATTTTGAGCGTGGAGCGATCATCGGAACCGAGGCGCTCGGCGTGAAGCCCAGAGATATTGGTCTCAGTTGACATATTTATGGCGAACTAGAGCGCCAGCATTTTAGGCCAGCACTCTAGGATAGACGGGAAAGGAAAAATCGCAAATAACAGCAGATTGGCTTCTGCTTTGAACGGCGTCGCGCCGACAACACGACTGGACGATTGTTCTTGTTAGAGAAGCCTCACGGTTTCGTCCGGATGAGCTTATGAGACGTCGGGCGGCACCTAGGGCTGGACGAGGGTCAGCGCAGGCCTTCCGTTCAGGACCGCGTCCACATTGTCCAGAGCCAGCATGCCCATTGCTGTCCTGGTTTCGATGGTGGCGCTGCCGATATGCGGCAATAAAAATGTATTTTTCAGCGAAACATATTCCGGATTAAGTTTTGGCTCGCCCTCAAATACGTCGAGTCCGGCGGCGGCGACTCGCCCGCTCTTAAGAGCAGCGATGAGGTCGTCATCGACCACTAATCCACCGCGAGCGGTGTTCACCACGATGGCCCCGCGAGGCAGAAGGCTAATGGCTTTGGAGTTCAAGAAATGGCGGGTCTGAGGAGTCTCCGGGGCGTGCAGGCTTAAGAACTGACTTACGCGAAGCAGATCCGAGGGATCCTTGTGGTAGACGGCGTCGCCGGCGATTTCCGCGGGTAACTCAGAACTGTTGCAATAGTGAATCTTCATTCCAAATCCTCGCGCTCTCCGAGCCACAGCTTGTCCGACGCGCCCCATTCCGAAAATGCCGAGGATCTTGCCACCAATTTGCCAGCCAAGGAGCAGGTCTGGACTTAAGGGCCTCCAAGTTCCCGTTCGAACCAGCTCCTGGGCCTCATAAGCGCGACGCGAAGCGCCAAGCAAAAGCAGCATGGCAATGTCGGCTGTTGCATCCTGGTTGACTCCCGGAGTGTAAGCGACCGGAATTTTCCTGCGAGCGGCGGCTTCCAGATCGATATGCTCAAATCCCACCGAGAATGTGGCGATGATTTTTATCGTTGGCGAGACTTTTTGGAAAAACCCGGAGTCCAACCGGTCGGCGGGCGTTATGAACAGGGCGTCGGCTCCATTGGCTGCGGAGAGCAATTGCTGCTGGCTGAAAGGAAGCTGGTTCGAATTTCGCCGCGCGTTGAACTCGCGGTCGATGCGGTCTTCAATCTCCTTCGTATAACGGCTGGTTACCACCAGAACGGGTTTAGTCATAGCCATGATCTCCATCCACATGACCAGCCGGATTACGGAAAAGTTCGAACTCAACGCACTTCGCCTGTGCAAACCGCAAATGGCGCTCTCGTCAGCGAATGCTCGGCCTCGAGGCTAAGCGTCCATCCGTTCGACCCACTGAGCGCGCGAGGCTGGAGCCACGAATGGGTCCGCAAAATACTGTGTTTCCCGCGCAACCTTGTCGTCCCTGAACTCCATGATGCTCACGGTGTAGGACGGCTTGCCATCATATGTCAGGATGAATTCGGTGACCCAAAGATCACCACCGCCAATGATTCGCCGGATAGAAAACCGCTTTTTGTTCGGCTGACTGGCGCGTTGGTTCTGTATGTTGCTCCGGCCGCGGGTTCGCTCGCCTGACTGCGGGTATTCCAGCACCGCGTCCTGGTGATAGATGCGATGCTCCGTTTCAAAATCGTTGGCATCGGACGCCGCCCAATGCTGATCCAGTGCCGCACGGATCTTTTGATCTCGCACCGCAGAATACTTCTCGTTCTTTTGTTGATCGCTCATCTTGGGCCTTCAATCTGAGAAGAAGCTAAATCTTCCAGGGAATCGGAAACGCAACATTTCCTTTGCGTCGGAACGCATCGATGATGGGATTGAGAGCGTCCCCCACGATTCCATAGCGGCGTCCAGCTAACCCGACGCGGTTTCGGCGAGTTGGCCAGGAGGGGCAAACCTGTGCCAGATGACACGCAAGGCGGCGACTAACGGCACGGAAAGGTAAATCCCCACGATTCCGCCGACTGCGCCACCAATCATGACCGTGAAAATGGCAAGTAGGGGATGGATTTCCAGTTCGTGGCCCATGACGCGTGGGGAAATTCCGTAGTCCATGGCCATCCGCCAAAGGCCCAGAAGCGCCGCCATCCAGATCCAGTGGGAGTGCGTGAACATCCCAACCGTCGCGATGATGATTAAGGCGGTGATCCAACCGGCCACGGGAATGAATTCAAGGACTCCTGCCATGAGCCCCAGAGCAAGCGCGTGCGGGTAACCCAGGAACAGCGTGGCAGCGGAGCAAAAGACCAGCGACAGGACGGCCAGGATGACCTTGGCCCGAATGTAATGTCGCAACATTTCATTTAGGTCACCGGCTAAAGCCTTGGCTTCCCCGTACGTTTCCCTGGTTGAGACAAGTTGGATGAAACCATTCGCCAGTTTCTCTCCGTCACTTAGGAAAAAAAGGCCAAGAATCGGAATCAAGACAATTCCACCAAACGCAACCGATACAAACTGCCTCACGGATTCCACCAAGCCGCGAATACCTTCCCTACGTTGTTGCAGAAAGGCTTTTGCGCGAAGGGATTGAGCCTCGTCCCAGCCGTTCCGATGTCCCATATCAACAGCAATATCCCCTGAATACACATTTTCCATCAACGCCGGCGAGTCCCGGATGAGCTGCTCCACTCTGGGCACGAGCTGCGGAGCAAAATTGTGGATAATGAGCCCCAGAAGAATCAGCAGCGCGAGGTAGGCTTCCGCAATGTGGGGGCCTCTCAGGTTCTTAAAAAACAGCGAGTGGTTCTGCAGAAACCTCACGATGGGATTAATCAGGTAAGCGAACAGAATGGAGAATGCGAATATTACGATGACGGCGCGGGCGATGTACACAATTGCCAGCACTAAGCCGAACAGCAGCGCGGTCATCAGTACATTCAAAGTGCGGCGGTCAGGGAAGGCCAAATTCATCACCTCGGGGGACCCGATGATTGCGCTTGAGACTCGAGTTTCTGCTTGATCGAAGCCAGGGCCTTTTCCAACGAAGACCGGGTCTTATCCACCGCTACTTTCCGCACGATTCCACCCTTCAATCCGGTCAGCCCCGCCTGTTGCGACCCCTTCATGGTTATCAGGTAGAAGCCAGGATGATCCGGGTGTTCGTCGTCTTTGACGCACACAGTCAGGTCCAGCGCGCTTTCGAAGTAGTGGCTCGCGTACAGCTGTTTCACGGCTACCGCATACGCGGGGCGTTCCGGCGAGTTGCCTTGATAGACGATCGCTTGCACCATCCGCAGGGTCGGCTTCAATCCAAAATTCACTTTCTCCCAATAGAATTCGGAGTGGATATTGCCGGAATCGGCCTTGGGATAGTTGAGAAGGTATTCGTGCAATTCAGGCAAATAGACAGGGAGTGCCTTGGAACGGCTGAGTAAAGAAGCAAACGTCTCCGCCACAACGGCGGGATGATTTTTGTCGCGATAGGTTCCCAGGGCCGCGTTTCCGCCCTGTTCGTAGTTAAGCAGGGCTTGCAGAGCCATCCGCTGCGCCAGGTGATCGGCCTGGTCGTTGGCATCCGCCGCTGACCAGTTCACGGAACGTAGGAATTCTTCCATCGCTTCAGACGGCAATTGCACCTCGCAATGGCCGGGCTTGCAGTTTTTCAGTTGCTTGAAATCTTGTTTATCCAACGTGAAATCAGTAAGGTCCGAAAGCTGCGGCGGATCGCTGAACTTTCGGATTGCGATGTAACTCGGGAGTTTGCGCAGCTCATCGATATTCGAAGCGAACTTAAGGTAACGCTCCGGTGCCGAACTTATATAGACAGCGCCAAAAACAAACACCTGATCCGCGGTCGGTGAGTCCAATATCTTCGCGATGGCCTTCCCTTCGCGGATCTCCCTGATTTGGCCGTCATTCAGGCCAATGAACTCGTGAAAAAACTTGTCGGGTTCGGCCGGCTTGTCCGATGACGGAATTCCTGATCCGATGACCGGAGAAAGTAAGAGGGCGAGCAGAACCACCTTCGCGATTCGTCCGTACATGAGCTGTTTCTCCGAAACCAGTTTTCCAGGGAGAAAAATGGCCGTTCTTCGACTCTTAAGTTATGACGCTGCGTTACCCTCTAATTCTTCAGCCAAAAGCGTAACTCCCAGATTGCAAGCCTGCACTCCCTGCACCACACCGAGCTTCAAAACTTCCATGATCTCTTCCACCGTTGCGCCTGCCATGAACGCATTTTTGATGTGGCGCTGGGTGCCTGGGCCATAAATGTGAACGAAAGCTGCGTCAAAAGCGACGAGGAGAAGTTCCAGTTCTTTGGGAGGAAGAACGTTTTCGGCGTAGAGCAAGGTGCACATGGCCATGTATTTATCGGTCCACACCGGGTCAAGAAATAGTACGGAATCCCACTCTTGGCTCCAGTGTCCGATTGCCTTCAACTTTTCCACGGCCGGGGTGGCTTTTCCAATCCTCTCCAACCGCTTCTTCCGCAATTCACTGAAGTCTTCGAGGCTTCCCATGCTGGCTTCCTGGATCAAGAGGGGGGCATTGAAGCTAAAGGAATGAATGGACATTACAGACGCACACTTGAGAACGAATAATATTTCCTGACGGCTCGCACCCGCGGCGAGCGCAGCTCGAATGTGACGGCGGGTGCCCTCCGGGTTCAAGTTTGTGCGGGAAGCATTTATGCCGACGCTGATCAACTCGATGAACTTGACGGGCAAAATGCCATCCGTCCATGGATTCGTGGTCATCTTCAAGGCAAGTTCCGCCCAGGCTGGATCCCATTCCTTGAGTTGGTTCAGTGCTGCCGCCCAGGGGCTTACCGGCTGCTGGTTCGCTGAGGCCTTCGCCTGACCGCTTTCCGTTGCCATCGTTCGTCCTTTTTTCATCCGACTATTGCCAAACGCGACGTTCTTTTGAAGCTTTGGATGAACGAGTGGGCTAAATGATGCTTTTTTGGAGTCCTGCTCTGTTTGTGGCTTCCGCCAGAAGTGCCGTCCGCCCCCGGTTGTTCAAAAATTCATCCTTTTGTAGACTCAAGCATCTAATGCCAAAGAACTTGCGCAACCCGGTCCTTGGAGCTATCTCGATAATGCTTGCCCCTGATTTTGGCTGCGTCTTGCTCGCTACAGGTGCTCTTGTCGGTCTAAGCGTCTTGCCAGCAGTCCTGCCTGCTGTGCAGGGATGGGCAGGAGGTGCACATCTGTTTGTTCCGGCGCCTCCTGTGGAGCTTGCTAGCGCCGGCATTGTTGCGAGATTGTGTTTTGGTGCATTTGCCCATTGGCAGTCGCGGTGTTTGAAATGCTTAGATCGATGCCCTGAAGGCAGAGAAAAGGAGTCCTAATCATGGCCGCAGCTAGTTCTCCGGCTCCAACCCCCGCAGCGAGCTCCGCTCCAACCCCAGCTAGTCATGCCGAACCGGCTCCGGTCAACGCCAAGCCCCAGTGGCCGTGGCTGAAGTACGCCACTCCTTTGTTCGTCGTCTTGCTCGCGCTTGCCGTTCTGATAACTCTCACGCGAAATTGGAATGCGTGGGAGGGCGGGAACGTCGAGCAAGTGACCGACGATGCATTTGTGCGCGGGGATCTCACGCCACTGAGCACCAAAGTTGCGGGCATTGTCCGGAGCGTGAAAGTGTCCGACTATCAGCGGGTGCATGGCGGCGACCTCCTGGTCGAGCTTCAGGATGAAGACTATCTGGCCCAATTGGCTCAGGCCGGCGCCGCCGTGGAAGCCGCGAAGGCAGCCATCGAGAACAACCGGCGGCAACGCGAGTTGCAAGACTCTCGTATTCAGCGAGCACTGGCCGGGATCGATCTGTCCAGGGCGCAGATCACGGCAGCGGAGGCGGGCATTCAGGCGGTGCAGGCTGACGTAGTTCGAACGCAAGCGGAGCGCGCGCGCCAAGAGGCGCTTCTTGCCACTCAGTCCGCTACAAAACAAAAGGTGGAGGCAGCCGTTGCCGATGAGCAGCGCTTCGCCGCTCAAGAGGCCAGTCGCAAAGCGGATCTAGAACAGGCCAAGACCGGGTTGCACAGCAACGAAATCGCGGTGGAATCGGAACGCCGTAGCAAGGCCGTTCTGGAGTCTCAGGACCAGCAGCTCATTGCCGACCTCCACGCGAAGGAGGCATCACTCTCCGTGGCCAGGATCAACCTGGGCTACACCAAGATTCCCGCACCCGCAGACGGCACGGTCGGCGAAAGGCAAGTCCGTCCAGGACAGCTTGTTTCTCCCGGAACCCAGGTCCTGACCTTTGTCCCCGAAACAAAGTGGGTCCAGGCAAACTATCGCGAGACGCAGCTCACGAATATGAAAGTCGGCGATCCAGTGGAAATCCGCGTTGACCAGTACCCAGGAAAAGTCTTTCGCGGCAAAGTGCTCGAAATTGCGCCCGCCAGCGGTTCGCAGTTTGCCCTTCTGCCGCCCGACAATGCCACGGGCAACTATACAAAAGTGGTTCAGAGAATCCCCGTAAAGATCGCATTCGATGACGCGAACCTCGCGAGTAGTTTGCGCCCGGGCCTTTCGGTGATTGCCACCGTGCGCACCAAGCACTGATGAAGAGCGCGATGGCTTCTCAGGCAACAGTCCTCCACCCGGCTTCCAAGCAACAAATCGCGCATGCGATCGCGGGAGCGCTGCCCGCGGAGCTTTCCCAGAGCCCTCTGGTGGGCATACTGGGCGTGGTGCTCGGCGCGGGGATCGTCACATTGACGGGGCGTATGCTGACCTTGGGAACTTCCGATCTCAAGGGGAGTCTCGGGATCGGCGTCGACGATGGAGCCTGGATCGGCAGCGCTTACAACGTCGCGCTGATGTTCATCGGGCCGTTCACGGTGTATTTCGGAGGCCTGCTCGGCCCGCGCCGCGTGCTTCGCATCGCGGCGATCTCCTTCACTGTCGTTTGTCTTTTACTGCCGCTGATTCATAACTACAGCCTGCTTCTGACCGCGCTCGTGGTTGCAGGGCTGACCTCCGGAACCTTTTACCCACTCACACTCACCTTTGCTCTGAAAAACATCCCGCCGCGCTTTCTTCCCTTCACCCTGGCTCTCTACGCCACGTCTGTCGACTTTGCGGTGAATATCGCCCCGTCCCTTTATGGCTGGTATCGCGAACACCTATCGTTCCACTGGATGTTCTGGAACTCCGCGCTCATCACGCCATTCATGGCGCTGTGCATCCACTTCGGAATTCCTCCTTCGCCGCCGCGGAAAAGCGCCGGCCCGCCTCCGAGTTTTGCCGGATTCCTCTACGCTAGCGCCGGTTTCGCGCTGCTGTTTGCGGCGCTGGACCAGGGGCAGCGCCTTGACTGGTGGCGTTCCGGCCTTTTCAACGGCCTGTTCTTCAGCGCCATGATTTTCCTGCTGGCGTCGTTGGTTCGGCGGATGCGCAGCCCGAATCCGCTGGTGGATCTTCCGTATCTGCGGCAATGGAACACGATTGTGCTCGGCGTGGCGCTGGGATTTTTTCGCTTTAGCCTGCTGGCCACGATTATTCTGATCCCCCAGGCCCTCGCCCTTCATGGTTTTGAGGCGGAGCAGATTGGCCCCGCGGTGCTTTGGACCGCCTTGCCGCAGATCGTGGTTGCATTTATTGCCGCGTTGCTTCTCCTGCACGGCTTGGATTCGCGTCTTTTGATGGCCACGGGATTCACCTGCATGGCGGCCGCGTGCATTCTGAACGCGCAGTACACCTTCGCTTGGTCGGCGGGGAACTTTTACCGCACCGAATTGCTTATGGGTGTGGGCCAATCCTTTGCCTTTATCGGCTTGGTATCCACGATCGTGCTACAGGCCATTTTTTCGGGAGGCCTCACGAAAGCCCAGGACGCTCTGACCTTTTCCGCTTTCTTTCACATCGTCCGCCTGTTGGGCGGGCAAATGGGCGTGGTGCTGATGGGCCACTACATTGCAGTCCGCGAACGCATTCACTCAAACCTGCTCGGCCTGCACGTACAAGGCGGCAATTGGCTGGACGACGCTTCCATCCGGCAATTGACCGCGGGGCTCTACGCCAAATCTTCCGGTCTGGCTGCGGCTACGGGCCGCGCTGTTGGCCTGACCAGTGCACGCGTGCGGTTGCAGGCGTACGCCCTGACTTTCATCGACGGATTCCACCTCATAGCGTGGGCCTGTGTGCTGGCGCTACTGCTCATCGCGTTGCTCCGCAAATCGCCTTTGAACTACGGCGAGCTGAGCTTCCCGGATGGGGACCCTTCTGCAACAGAGAGGACAAAATCATGATGAGACGTATCCTACCTTTTTGCGCTCTGTTCTCGCTGCTCTACGGCGGGCCGCTCCGTGCCCAGGAAGCCAAACCCCCGGAGTCTCGCCACATCACCCTGGAAGAGGCCGTGCAACTTGCGCTCAAGCACAATCACATCGTGCGCATCGCAACCTACACTGTTCAGGAGAAGGAACACGCCAAGGATGTGGCGCGGAGCGCCTATTTCCCGCTGCTCCGCAACGACAGTGCTGTCGCTCACTTGACGGACACGCAGTTCATCGGGATTCCCGCCGGCGGCTTCGGTACGGTTGGAGGAACGCCGGTTCCCGCTCAATCCACGATCTTGAACCAGGGCGGACTCACTATCGTGACTAGTGGTACCTCTCTGACTCAGCCGCTCTCCGAGCTTTGGAAAATCAAATCAGCAAATGACGTCGTTGCCGCCGAATTGAAAGCGACACGCGGCAAGGCCCGCCAGACGCAAAATGAAGTGGCGCTTCGGGTCCATCAGCTTTATTACCGCATTCTCGTAGTGCAGTCCCACAAGGAAGCTGCGCTGGCCAAAATTCAAGCCAATCAGGCGCTACAAGCCGAACGCGTGCAGCAAGTCAAATTCGGCAGCACGCTGGAGGAAGAGGCCATCGAAAGCCGCGCCCAGTCTCTCGAGTCGAAGCAGGATCTTCTCACGACGGAATTGCAGCTTTCGGACCTGATCATGCAACTCAATGATGCCATCGGCTTGCCATTGAATACTGCATTAACTCTCGACCCATCTGTTCGGCAAGTCGCGAACACTTGTGACCGCGCAGAATGTCTTCGTGCGGCTTTAGAATCTCACCCGGAGATCGCAGAGGCTCGGGCAAAAGTGGAACAAGCAACCGCAGCCGGGCGTTTGGCTAAGCGCCAATACATTCCGGATGTCGAGGCTTTTGCTCGCTATAGCTACGCGGACAACGTTCCATTTCTTGTGCACAATTTCGGGAGCTTCGGCGTGCATTTCGGTTACGACTTGTTTGACGGCGGCAGGAGAAACGCCGCTATCGCCGAGCACAAATCCCAGTTGGCTCAAGCGGAGGAAAACCTGGCGCGCGTGAAAGAGGAAGTCGAGCTTCGGGTGCAAACGGCCTACAACAAACTGGAACGAACTCGCCAAATGATGAAAGTGTCCGAAGAGGTTCTGGCGCTGCGCACGGAATCGCACCGCGTCTTTGTTCAACAACTCCAGGGAGGGAGCGCGCTTCACTCGCAAGTAGCCGCCGCGGAGGCACACGAACTTGAAGCCAAGACACTATTCCTTCAGTCACAGTTGGAATACATACAAGCAAATGACGAAATGACCGAAGCGATCGGGCAAACACCAGAGTGAGTGATGTCCGAAACTGATCCGGCTGCAACCCCATTCCAGTCGCGGGGACACCCCGAAATTGACCGTGTATACTTTCCCCGAGGAATTTTTGCCTACATCCCCCTCCATGTTGAATTTCGCCACTCGCCGCCCGCTGGCAGGGGACAATTGTGCCTGACCGCCGGTACAAGGTTCTTTTCGTCTGTGGTCACCCCGTGCAATATATGTCGCCCTTGCTGCGGAGAATGGCACAGCACCCGCAGCTCGAGATCAGCACGGTCTACTGCCGGTTGCGCGGGGCTACGGCGGGCATCGATCCCGAATTCGGCGCGAAAATCCAATGGGATATTCCGTTGCTCGACGGCTATACCTGGGTCGAGATCCCGAATAAAGGCACCGATTCCGAAGGCGTTTGGGGTTTGTACAATCCCGGCCTTTGGAAGTTTGTTCGCACGGGAAATTTCGACGCGGTGTTCTGCCTGACGGGCTACATCCGCGCTTCATTCTGGATTACCTATTTTGCCTGCAAACTTTCGCTTTCTGCATTTCTGTTTGGCACCGATGCAACCTCCCTCGCCCCGCGCGACTCGAGCAAATGGAAGCGCCCGGTAAAGCGGTTGTTTTGGCCTCTTTTATATCGGCTGGCCACCCAGGTAGTCGTACCTTCTTCGGGGACGCTCAATCTGATGCATTCATTGGGAATCCCAGACGAGCGCGTCACCAGGGTGCCCTTTGTCGTGGACAACGACTGGTGGATCGCGCATTCCGCACAAGTCGATCGCAATTCCGTCCGTGGCTCTTGGGGAGCGGGCCCGAACACGTCGGTAGTTTTGTTCTGCGCAAAACTCCAGCCGTGGAAACGGCCGTTCGACCTGTTGCAAGCTTTCGCCCAGGCCGACGTCCCTGATTCTCTTCTGGTTTTTGCTGGAGAAGGCCCTTTACGGGAATCCTTGCAATCGGAATCCAACCGCCTCGGCTGCTCGCACAGAGTGCGCTTCCTGGGATTCGTAAATCAATCGCAACTCCCTGCCTGCTATACAGCCGCCGATCTGCTCGTCCTTCCTTCCGACTACGAGCCCTTCGGCCTCGTAGTCAATGAAGCGATGCTTTGCGGCTGCATGGCTGCCGCCAGCGACCAGGTGGGCGCAGCTCGCGACCTCATCGCTCCGGTCGACCCGTCCTTCATCTATCCGTGTGGAGACATCGGCTCGCTCGCGGCGCTGCTGCGTCGAGCATTTTCCGACCCTCACAAACTGGCAAAACTCCGCGCGGCCGCTAGGGAGCGTATGACGACATGGTCGCCGCGAGAATATATTGCGGCCACCCTGGAAGCCGTCGAGCGCGCCGTGTCCCACCTTCGGCCAATCGCTTAGTCGGGCGCCCGGCCGCCTTGGCCCCCGCCATTCCCGCCATTTCCTAACTGTGCTAAAATCCTAGGGTTCCGGAAAAGTATGACTCGCATCTGGGTTCGACTTTCCCCGGTTCATTGTCGGTCTCCGCACAGGGCGACCCCGCAATGCAGGTTGAATGAGCCACGCGTCCATTCCTTGGCAGTGGCGGGGGCCATTAATCCAAATTCAGCGGACCGCCTGGCGGTCGCGACCAATAAAGAGGATTTGTCATGTCTGGGCACTCAAAATGGGCAACAATCAAGCACAAAAAGGCTGCTACTGACGCCAAGCGCGGCCGCGTCTTCACCCGAATCATCCGAGAAATCAGCATCGCCGCCCGCATTGGAGGAGGCGATCCGAACTCCAATCCCCGCTTGCGGACAGCGATTTTGGCGGGCAAGAATGAAAACATGCCGAACGAAAACATCGAGCGCGCCATTCTCCGCGGCACCGGCCAGCTCGAGGGCGAGCAATACGAAGAAGCGATGTTCGAAGGCTACGGGCCCGGCGGTGTGGGCTTGCTGATTCAGGTGGTCACCACAAATCGTAATCGCATTGTGGGCGAATTCCGGCATCTGATGACGAAAAACGGCGGCAACATGGCCGAAGCCGGCGCGGTTGGCTGGATGTTCCACCGCAAAGGCGAGATCACCGTTCCAAAAGAAGCAGCCAGCGAGGAAAAACTGCTCGACCTGGTTCTGGAAGCGGGCGCCGAAGACATGAAGGACGACGGCTCCGCCTGGTACATCGTCACCCCGCCGGAATCCCTGGAAACAGTGAAAGAATCGCTGGCGAAAGCTGGGATCACCCCTGCATCGGCGGAAATCGGCATGGTGCCGCAGAATTACATCAAGCTGACCGGCGCGCAGGCTACCCAGATGTTGCGCCTGGTCGAAGCGCTCGAAGAGCACGATGACGTGCAGCATGTTTACGCCAACTTCGATATTGATGAATCCGAAATTCAAGCGGCCGTCGGCGCAAACTAAATCAGCCTGTCGTATTTCAGTTTTCTCAAAGAGCCACCCGGCCAGGCCGCGGCGGCCTTTGTTTTTCGCGCGTTCAACCGCCCATTATGATTTGGCGAGCACGAATCCATGCCGTAGACTATCGAGGATGCCTGCACGCCACAGTGATGTTGAAGCCCCCAGCCTCCGCCGAATCCTGGGCGTGGACCCGGCGGCCTCCGGCCCCACCGGTTTCGGGGTAATTGAAACCGACGGTCGGAATTTTCGGGTATTGCGCTACGGCGCTCTTCGAATCGCTCCCAAACGGCAAAAATCCTCCGCTGGCGCTTGCCTTCATGATGTCCATGCCCTGCTCTGCCGGCTCATCGAGGAATTTCACCCCCACGCCATGGCCGTGGAATCCGTGTTCACGGCGCTGAACATGCGGACCGCCCTTCGCCTGGCCGAAGTACGCGGCGTCGTTCTGCTCGCCGCGGAACAACATGGCGTTGAGGTCCGCTCCTATTCCCCACGCGAAGTCAAAGCCTGCGTGGCTGGCTACGGGCATGCCGACAAAAAACAAATGCAATTGATGGTTCGCGCTCTCTTGAAAATGGAAGAAATCCCTGAACCATCCGATGCCGCCGACGCGCTCGCCGTGGCGATCTGTCACATCCAAGGCGAACAATTCGCGCGTCGCTTCGGTCTCTCCGCTAAACCAAGCGCCGAATCCATCCGTAGAATCGCGGTAACTTCCGCTTCCCGCCGGCAATCCGCGGCGCGAGTTTCCGGTCTTCAGCCAAGCCGATGAATGTTTTTTCTCGCCGCCTCTGCCTGCTCTTTTTATGCCTTGCCCCATTTTCCGCCTCCCCTTCCTCTGCTAGCCCCGCCGGCAACTGGTTCAGCTATCGCCGGGTTTTCAAATCCAGTGTTCCGGAATTCATTGAAATCCGCATCCAGGAAAACTCTTCCGCCGCCACCTATGAAATCCGCCAGCTGGACGAGGACGCCGGCGCCACTCCATTCGAAGTTGGCCCCGCGCTCAGAAGTAAAATTTTCCAGTTGGCCGCGGAACTGCGCCATTTCAAAGGCCTGGATCTCGATGTCCACCGCAAGATCGCAAACCTGGGTGAAAAAACTTTTCGTTGGCAGGCTGGCACGGAGACCAGCGAAGTCAAGTTCAACTACACGCTGAACTCCGCCGCCACACAACTCCTGCAGATTTGCGAAGGCCTTGCCCGTCAGGAGGAGTTGATCGAACTGCTCCAGCGCCGCATCAAGTACGATCGTCTGGGCGTCAATGACGCTTTATTGCAGTTTGAAAATGACTTCAGCAAGAGCGTGCTCCCTGAACCAGAGCGCGCCTTGCCGCTGCTCGACCAGATCGCCGGCGATTCCCGCTTCGTCGAAATCGCCCGCCAGCGCAGCCGCGCCCTGGCCGAGCGCATCCGCCATTCCGGTTAATGCAACGTTTGCGACGCCCTGGACGTCCAAAAGTAAGGTATCCTCGATGAAAATGAAAAACTTGCAATGCACCCAAGTGAGCCACTGGCGCAAGCACGCCACGATTTTGCTTTTCGCTCTTCTTTCTCTTTCGCCCGCGCTTTTCGCACAGAAAAAAGAAAAGCTCGCGAAAAATTACCGCGAATGGCTGGAGCACGACGTCGTCTACATCATCACCAAGGATGAGCGCGTCCGGTTCCTCGCACTCGCCACCGACGACCAGAGGGACAAATTCATCAAGGACTTCTGGGAAGTCCGCAATCCTGTTCCGGGCTCCGAAGTGAACACCTATAAAGAAGAAATCTACAAGCGCATCGCCTTCGCCGACTCCCGGTTTGGCGTCGGCTCTGGCACCGACGGTTGGCGCACCGACCGCGGCCGCACCTACATCACCCTCGGCGCCCCGCAACAAAAAGATGTCCATCGAAACGCCGCCAACCTGCGGGCGTTCGAAATCTGGTTTTACGCCAACGTCACCCCGATTCTTCCGCAATCCTTTTACGTGATGTTTTATGACAAAGACGGCGCAAACGACTACAAGTTCTACAGCCCCTACCTGGACGGCCCGGACAAGCTGACCACCGGCGTCGAGGCCATTAACAGTCCACAAGCCGGCCTCAAGATGATTGAAGATTCCGTAGGGTTCGAAATTGCGCGCATCTCCCTGAGCTTGATTCCGGGTGAGCCGGTGGATCTTTCCAACCCCCGCCCCAGCCTCACGTCCGACGTCATGATCATGATGCTCAAGGGCCTCTCCGAACAGCCCGCCTATCGCGACGACATTCGCCGCAAGTGGATGAACCGCGAGCAGGTTAGCACCAGCATGATTCTCCAGGGGCACAACCTGGACATCGTCCTTCTGCCAGTCCGCGATGAACGCGGCCTCTCGCGGCTCGATTATTCCCTGGCCCTCAAGTCGCCCAGTGATTTCAGCGTCGTCGCCACCAAGGACGACCGCCTGACGTATAACCTGCAGATCCGCGTCCAGGTTTTTGATAAAGACAGCAATAAGTTGATTTTCGTTGCGCAAAAGGATCTGCGCGATACCTTCGACAAGAGCCGCTTCCAGGATATTAAGGACAAGGCCTTCGCCTACGAAAGCATGCTGCCGCTTCCCGCTGGAAATTATCGACTCGCGTTTCAATTTACCGACTGGAACAAAAACGTTTCTTACCGGACCGAGCGTGAGGTCTCGGTTCCAAAAATCGATGTCAATCAATTCCAGATTCCCGGAATTCTGCCCTTCGCTTCCGCGGAAGAGGTCGACCCCGTCGCCGCTCCCGTGTTGCCTTTCACCCTGGCTGGCGTACATTTCGTCCCTCTCTCCACCTCCAATCTTTTCCTGAGCACCATGCAGAGCTTTCAGTTCACCTATCAGGTCTGGACCTCTTCCAAGAACCCGGCGCTTGCACAAGATGCGAACCTTCAGATTGAATACGGTCTCGGCCAACCCTCTATCCCTGGAAGCGCCAAAGCGACCAAGGACGCTGCCCCCCTCAAGCAGTTCGATTCTGGCGGCTCAATGGTCAACGGCAAGAAGCTTGCCCTGGACGGAAACCCCGGCAACTACATCCTTACGGTTGCGGTAACACCTCCGGATGGAACCGCGCCCAGTTTTGCCAAATTGAATTTCAAGGCTGTTGATCCTTCCGGCCTCCCTCCCGCTCCCTGGATTGTCATCGACCCAACGGTTCGCGACGATATGGAAAAGGGCGTTTTCGACCTTGACCGGGGACTTTGTTACGTGACGCAGGGTTCGCCTGCCGAAGGCCGTCCATGGCTCCGGCGTGCTCTGGCATTGGACCATTCCGATGAAATTGCCCGGACCCACCTCGTCGAAGCCTATTTTGCCCAGCAGGATTACAAGGCCGTCGCCGCCCTATATAAGGACACGGGGGTCACGGACGGCGCCACTGCCCAGACTTTGCTCCGTATCGCCACCAGCCTGCGCAAACTTGGAAATGAACCCGAAGGGCTCCGCCTGTTAGAACGTGGTTCGGAAGCTCATTCCGGGGACCCGGCCATGTTCGTAGCTTTGGCGGACTATTACACCCAGATGGGCGACTCCGCAAAGGCTTCCGCGGCGCTGCAGAAAAGCAAGACTTTGGCCGTCGTGAACTAAACCAGGCTGGTTTCTGGAAGCCAGTCCATCCAAAATGGCCCCCATACCATTTTTGGTATCCTCCCTATAATTCAGTAGATTCCCTTAGGACTTTCCTCTGCCGCCACCCTCCAATTTCGCATAAGTAGCTGATATAAATATACTTATTTGTTCCCAATATGGGTCGTGTTTGGCATTCTCCTTGCATCTCCCCTATTCATCATTAAAAAGCGAGTGGTTTGTATTCGGTTCCTAAGGCGTAGTTCCATCCTTAATTTGGGGAAATTGAAAGGAGTATCACTTGAATAGAGCGAAGTGGTTTTATCTGCTCGCAGCCTGCCTCTTGACGCTAAGTTTGGGCGTCGGAGCTTGGGCGCAGGACCAGAGTTCGTCCCGCGGTAATTTGAGCGGCGTCGTCCTCGACGCATCGAAAGCGACCGTTCCGGGAGCACAGGTCACCATCACCGGACCGATCGGAAATTTGTCCCAAACCACCAACGATCAGGGCACCTTCCTGTTCTCGACCCTGATTCCCGGATTCTACTCGATTAAAGTCCAGAAGGCCGGATTCAAGATTGCCAGCGTTGGAGCCGCCGAAGTTCTGATTAACAAGACCACCAGCGTCGAAGTGATCTTGGAAACCGGTGAAGTGACGCAAACCGTTGAGGTTAGCGCTGCCACGGTCACTGTCGACACCAGTTCGCAATCTGTGAACTCCGAATTTTCGGATAGCTTCTATTCCAAGATTCCTCTGGGTCGCGGCGTCAGCAGCTTGTTCTACCTGGCCCCGGGCGTAACCTCAGGCATCGGCACGGGCGCGGAAAATCCTTCGATTTCCGGCTCCTCCGGTCTTGAAAACCTGTACGTCGCAGACGGCGTCTCCATCAATGATCCTGCCTTCGGTGGAATCGGCGTTTGGTCCCGTGTGTACGGTCCGCTCGGAACCGGTATCAACCTGTCCTTTGTGAAAGAAGTCCAGATCAAGACAGGTGGTTTCGAACCTCAGTATGGTCACGTCAGTGGCGGTATCATCCAGTTGGTCACCAAGTCCGGCGGCACCAAGTTTTTTGGCACCATCGGCGGGTACGCCAACAGCCGCTGGATGCAGGACACCTACCAGAATGCGGACGACCCGAAATTCGCGACGGCTAACAAGGTAGGCAGCCGTTTGGAAAATGCCAACTATGAAGGCGACTTCGAGTTGGGCGGCTACGTTCCAGTCCATGGTCTCAGGAATCGCCTCTTCTTCTTCGGCACCTTCAACCCATCCCAGAACCATGAATACTTTGCCCCTGTCGCCGGCTCGGGTCTCGCCACGATCAGCCCTTTGGTTGATCGGAATACCACGCGTTATGACTATGCGGGCAAGTTGACCTTTAAAATTAATGACAGGCATACAGTCGAATCCAGCATTTCTGGCGACCCCTCCCACACCGATCCCGCCGCTTTCAGCACGCTGAACTCGGATAATACCTCGGCAAACTCCAAGTGGAACTACGGCACAAGGAATTGGGCCGTCCGGTATGATGGCGCGTTCGGCAGTTCCGTGCTGGTGGACGGTTCCTTTACTTGGGGCTGGAACGAGTTCCGGGAGACGCCGGCAACCAACGTTTACAACATCGTCGACAATACCCAGATCTACGGTTTGACTGGCCAGCGGGGTGCGTTCAACGCCCAAGGTATAAGCGTTCTCGAGCCCTACGACGGAAACACCAGGAGTCTCAACGGCAGCGTCACCAAGACGTTCCATTTTGCCGGTACTCACAGCCTCAACGTCGGTTATACGTGGCAATACCCCCAGTACAACGACCACACCTTCTATTCGGGACCAAAATACACTATTCCGGATGTCAACGCGTCAGGGACCAGCCCCGGCTATGGCTCTAACGTAGCGGGTAACCAGACGGACTCGGCCTTTTCGCTATCCCTGGCCGGGAACTTTGCTCCCGGCGCGAACTTTGATCCCACTGACCCAACGGGGGTGAAAGCAAATGACACCACTTGCACTCTGTGCCCATTCATGAGTATTCCGGGTTATGCCGAGCCCGTCCGAGTAGTTTTGCAGCAGGTGCGCGGGCGGTTTGACGGCGGTGTTACTAAGAGCTCGGGAAAATATCATGCCGCTTACATCAACGATTCCTGGCAAATCAACAAGTATGTCACCATCAACGCCGGTGTGCGATGGGAACAGCAGCGGCTCATTGGCAACCAGGTTGAGAAGACGTTCTCGAATATGTGGTCTCCCCGCGTCGGAATTACCGTTGATCCGCAGGGCAATCGCAAACAGAAGATTTACGCCAACTTCGGACGCTATGCGTTCGTCCTTCCTCTGGATGGAGCTCTTCGCGCTCTCAGCAACGAAGAGGACTTCCAGAACTCCTACTGGGCTCCCATCAACAGTTCGACCGGTTGCCCCGCAGGACAGTCTCCGTGCGTGAGCTTAAACTCTCTCGGTAGCACCGATTTCACAGGAGATTCGGCTCACCTTTTGAACCTCGCCAACGGCGGCATCCCTGTCGCTTCCGGCGCCCTCATCACCGGTGGAGAACCCTTTGCTCCTGGAACCCGCATGGAATTCACCGATGAGTTTCTAGTCGGTTATGACCGTGAGTTCAAGGGTGGAGTCGTCGCCAGCGTCCGCTACATTGACCGTCGCCTGAAGCGGGTCATTGAAGACCAGGGTGGAATTTCCGTGGAACAATTCAATGCTCTCGCCTTTAACGGTGGCGGCTTAAACTACTTCATCGGAAACCCCAACGCCAGGCAGGATATCTTCGTCAACCCCAACGAGCAGGTATTTGGAGCGGTGAACGAAACTCCAACGACCTGTGCTCAGATTGGTGGACAGCAGGCGCCGTCGGGTACTTTTGATTGCGCCCTGTACACGGCCATCAATTCGCCGTCTCAAGCGAACGCAGCAGCCTTGGAAGGTCTTGGTTTCCCTTCAAGCTGCATAGACAGTAATTTCGTGCCTACGCCTTACGTCGCAGTGAATCAGAGGACCGGATTCTCCGCGGCACAGACTCCACAAGGACCGATTGCAGGCAGTGCCTGCTTCCCGGGAACCAACGTGGGCGCGTGGATGCAGCCGAATCCAAACGCTGGCCAGCAGGGGCAACCCAACTTCATCGTTCTCCCAGACTGCACCAGTGCGGGCCAGGCCCAGGGTGGCGGATGCGCTTCTTTCGGTGGTGAGTTCTATGCCGATGGAAAACCCGACACCTACAAGGACCCCAAGCGTGAATACGAAGCGGTCGAATTCGAAGTCCGCAAGGCCTTCACGCACAACTGGGCTCTCAGTGTGAACTACCGCGTCGCTCAGTTGCGAGGCAACTATGAAGGCGCCTTCCGCAACGACAACGGCCAAGCCGACCCCGGCATTAGCTCCCTCTTTGACTTCACGGAAGGGGCACTTGGGTTGCTCGCCAACCAGCAGAGCATTGGCTTCCTGAGCACCGACCGCAAGCACGTCCTCAATGCTCATTCAACCTTCGTGGTGCCCAGTGGCAAGCTCAAGGGGTTCGTCATCGGTGCGGGCGCGAGCCTGCTCTCCGGCAACCCGCTGACTTCCCTCTACGCTCAACAGGCATACCAGAACGCCGGTGAAGTGCCTCTGTTCGGCCGTGGCAACCTGGGCCGTTCGCCAGTCACCGGCAGCGTGGATGCGCACCTTGAATATCCGTTCAAGCTGAGCGAAAGGATGCAGCTCAAGATCGGATTCGATCTATTCAACATTGTCGACTCCACCCGCCAGACCACCGTCAATCAATTTGGTGACCTGGGCTTTGGGTTGAATAACGGCGACTTCCAGAAGCCCGTAACCAACAACGGCGCGGTCACTCCCGCCGCCTTTGTGAACCAGGGCTTTGTCAATCCGTTCAGCTCGCGGCTTTCGGTCCTGTTCACCTTCTAATTAAACCCTTAACCAAAAAAGGCGCCCACTCCGGTGGGCGCCTTTTTTTTGATCAAATTTCTAACTATTGCTTATACACTTAAGGGCCTAGGAGCGTGGAATCTCGCGATCCTTCGCTCTACCGCCTCTTCAGAATAGTTTGGAGGGCCTTGTGTTTCGGACCTCATCCCGTCTATGCCTTTCCTTGATTCCCTGTTGCTTGCTGGCCTCTTCGCTTCAGGCGCAAGCACCCGCGGGTACCCGCTTCAGTGGTGGAATTATTGACGTGCAGGTCAGGTACGCGGACGGAAGGCCCGCCCCGCGCGGCATACACGTCCGGCTGGAATCAGCCGAGGGTGGCCCCGAAGGCGACGTGGATACCATTCAAGGGGGTAAGTGCCAGTTTCGCCAGTCCGCCAGCGGCGTCTATATCGTCCGAATTGCCGAGCGCGATTTTAAGGAAGTCTCTTCTCGCGTGGAGCTGATCAGCTCTCCCAGGGCCTTCGTAACACTGGATCTGATCCCGCTGAAGAAAGAGCCAATCCCCGAAGTCTCCGTGCCGCGGTCGGATCCCGCTGACGTCGTGTCTGTAAAAGATTTGACGATCCCGGAGCCGGCCCGCCTGGAATTCAGCAAGGGCGAAGACGCCATGCGCGCCAAGAATGCCGATGAGAGCGTGAAGCACTTCCAGAAAGCCATCAAACTTTACGATGCTTACCCGCAGGCGTATCGGATGCTCGGCGATGCCTTGGTGGAAAAGCAGCAATGGCCGGAAGCGGAGGCGGCTCTAATAAAGAGTATCTCGCTGCAGCCGGATCTGGCTCCCGCCTACTTTGACCTGGGCGCTCTGCGCAACCAGACGAAAAATTATCCCGGAGCGGAAGAAGCGCTCAAAAAAGGCCTCGAGCTGACTCCCGACGCCACGGTGGGCAAATATGAATTGGCAAAAACCTATTGGGCCCTGGGCCGCTGGCAGGACGCCGCGCCTCTTGCCACAGATACCGTGAAGGTGTTACCCGATCTCGCCGCCGCCCACGTGCTTCTCGCCAATATCCTGCTGAAGCTGCGCGACGGCGCCGGGGCCCTCCGCGAATACCAGGAATATCTTCGCATCGAGCCTCAGGGATCCATGGCCCCCCAAGTCCGCGACATGGTCGACAAACTCCAGAAAGCCCTCTCTCACTAGTCCCGGATTTTTGAGTGAATGGTGGACAATCACGCCGTCTGAGGCGCGGGCTCAACTTTAGTGGGATAACGCAGCTTCACGCCACCCTCTTCGCACTTGCATTTTTCCAAGCTCTGTCATCCCGACCGTAGGCCCGCGCCTTTTGCGGGCCGCAGTGGAGGGACCGCGGCAACACTTCAACCCATCCCAAATCGCGGAGAACATCTCCCTCTTGTCTCCGCTCTTCGTCGAAGATCGCTAACTCGCCGCCTTCGCCGGCACCGCTCCCGCCAACCGCGCAAGCGACTCCGTGTACGGCGCCTTCGCCACGCCGCGTTCCGTAAAAATCGCCGCAATATAACGATGCGGCGTCACGTCAAACGCCGGGTGCGCCGCCGCCACGTCCGCCGGCGCGATCCGCACGCCCTGGATGTGCGTCACTTCCGCCGAACTCCGCTCTTCGATCGGAATCTGCTCGCCGCCCGGAATCGCCAAATCAAATGTCGAAATCGGCGCCGCAATATAAAACGGCACGTTGTTTTCCTTCGCCAGCACCGCCATCGAGTACGTCCCGATCTTGTTCGCCGTATCGCCGTTCGCGGCGACGCGGTCCGCACCGGTCACGATCGCTCCCACTTTCCCGGTCTTCAGGAAGTGGCCCACCATATTGTCCGTAATCACCGTCAGCGGGATTCCCGCGCGGTGCAATTCCCACGCCGTCAGCCGCGCTCCCTGCAGGTACGGCCGCGTCTCCGGCACCAGCACATGCAGTTTCCGCCCCTGCTGATACGCCACCCGAATCACTCCCAGAGCTGTTCCGATGCCGGCCGTAGCCAAGGCGCCGGCGTTGCACTGCGTCATCACTTGCCCTTCCCTGGGCATGAACTCCGCGCCAAACCGCCCCATCGCTTCGTCGGTCGCCTTCTTCTCCGCGTGAACTTCTTGCGCTTCTTGAATCATCGCCTGCCGGATTCTCGCCAGGTCCGTGTTCGACTGTGTCAGTTCCGCAAAGCGCGCCTTCATCCGCTCCAGCGCCCAGAACAGATCCACCGCCGTCGGCCGCGTCTTCGCCAGCGCCTCGCAAATCAACGGAAATTCGCCCTGAAGCTCTTCAATCGTTTTAGCGGCCGATTTCTGCACACCCAGCGCCACGCCCATCGCTGCCGCCACGCCAATTGCCGGCGCCCCGCGAATCACCATCTCGCGAATCGCTTTCGCCACTTCCCGGTAATCCGTGTAGGTATAGCTGATCTCTTCCGCCGGCAGTTTCCGCTGGTCCAGCATCACCACGCCGAGTTCGGTCCATTCAATCGGTTGTGCAACGTACATTTCTTCGCTCTTCCCCTCTCTTTATTTTATCGAATGCGGGCCAGGAAGCGAATTCGCTACTTGCCGGTGGGCATCTTCGTAAACCAGTGTGTGCTCAATCCGGTGGCCAGTGAAATCAGCAGGTTGTATCCCAGATGCATCATGAAGCTCGCGAACACAGTGCCCGTCCGCGCCCGCACCAGCGTAAAAACAATTCCCACCAGCGTCAGCATTGCCACCAGGCCCCACGTCCAGCCCAACTGGGCCCCATGCATCAATCCGAACAGCACGCCCGTCAGCAAAATCGCCGGCGTCACGCCGAAGGACCGCGCAAACATCGGATAAAGATACCCGCGGAAAAGCGTTTCCTCCACCAGCGGCGCCACGAACACCGCCATCGCCACAAACATCATCGCCGTGTGCGGATACTTGAACAACTCTTCGATCGGCGTGTTATCCGGCGTCTTCATGCTCGATGTCATCAGTGCCACAAAAAGAGATAATCCGGCTCCAGCGAAAAAATAGGCAAACGGGTTTCTTGGGATTCTCGGATTCGCCGGCACCAACTTGCGCCACCCCAGCGTGTGCCAGAAAGGATGCCCGCGTAGCACAGACAAGGTCACGTACAAAAAGAAAAATATCGTCGCATACCAGATCAGCAGGCTGCCGATCGCAAACTGCGGCTTGGAGATCAGGTATGCTTCCAATTGTTTTGCGGTCAACTTTTGCGGCGGCATGTAAATCACCGCCAGTACGCCCTGAATAACCGTCAGGCTGCCAAACCCGAACACCACAAAAAGGATCAGATGCGGCCACGACCAGCTGATCTGCAAATCCTCCGGATACGTTTTTGCCGGAGGATACGGGACCACTTCCGTCGCTGCGGAGGGATCCGTCCCCGCGCCACTCCAGTTCGGAGAAGGTTCAGCCGAAGGCATCTCCGTCAATTCCGGCAAATTGGGATTCTCACCCTCCGGCGCGGGCTCGCCTGGCAGGGGCGGCTTCTCTTCATGCAGGCTCATGATTTCGCGCGCCTCGCTCCGGACGGCCATCCGGACGCCAGCGCCGCCGCCACCAATGGCAACAGCAATTCGTGATGTCCCGTGATCGCAAATCCTCTAGAAATCTCCTCGCCCTGCTTCCCTGTCCCCGCCGTCGGCCGCTTCACCACATTCTGCAATGGCCGGTAATGCTGGATAAAATCAAAATTCGCCGTCGTAATCGGCTGCAGCCGCAACCCAGCGTTCCGCGCCACGGAAACAGCCTTCAAAAACACCTCCGGCAGAATCACCGCCGATCCCCAATTCAGATACACACCCCCGCGATCCATTCCCTGCACCAGCGCGCAGAACAGCCGGAAATCCATAAAACTCGCCGCGCCCAATGCAGTTCCATCTGCCGATGGATGCATGTTCGGAATATCCGTTCCAATCGCCAGGTGCACGGTCACGGGAATTCTCAATTTATAAGCCGCCGCCAGAACGCTTGCGTCGAGATGTTTCGCCGCCAGAATCCCGCTGTGCAGGTATTGCCCTGCGGCCTCGCCATACCCGATGTGGATCCGCTGCGCCAGTTTTGCAATCTCGTTGATGCCCTGGCCGGTCTCCTCGGCCATTCCAAATTTTCCCTCGCCCAGCGAAGCGTCCACGTCCTCCGAAGTCTGCCCGGCAAGCGCAATTTCAAAATCATGAATCAACGCCGCTCCGTTCATGGCAATCCCGCTCACAAATCCCGTGCGCATCAGCTCAATCAGCAGCGGCCCCAGCCCCACCTTAATTACGTGGCCGCCGATTCCCCAAAGCACCGCCCGCCTCCGCGCCTTTGCCCGGTGGACCGCCGCCAGCACATCCCGCATATCGTTTCCCGCCAGGATCCCCGGCAGTGACTCGAGAAATTTCTTCAGGCTAGGATTCTTCCCCGCCGGCCGCGCAAATTCCCGCACGCTCACTTTGCTTCGCCGCGCGGAAATCGGATACGTCTTCACGCCGCCCAGCGCCACGGGTTGGATTTCGTAAATGCTCATTCGAATCCCATCACTCTACGAGGAACCGTCACACCACGCAAGCAGAAGGGCCAAGCCTGACCATGCCCTTTGAACCTCACGACGCTTTCTGATTCCCATTCGTCGAAAATCCGCCCGCGCCATTCATTCCCAGATGCCGCGCCAGCGCCTGTCCGGTGTACGACTTTTTCGTCTTCGCCACCAACTCCGGCGTCCCCTGAGCCACAATTCGCCCGCCGCCGGCTCCGCCTTCCGGTCCAAGATCAATGATCCAATCCGCCTGCTTGATCACGTCCAGATTGTGCTCGATGATCAACACGGTGTTCCCCAAATCCACCAGCCGCTGCAGCACATCCAGAAGTTTCCGCACATCGTCGAAGTGCAGCCCCGTCGTCGGCTCGTCCAGGATGTACATCGTGCGGCCCGTCTGCCGTTTCGAAAGCTCGCGCGCCAGCTTGATCCGCTGCGCCTCTCCGCCCGAAAGGGTGGTTGCCGACTGCCCCAGTTGCACGTACGCCAGTCCCACTTCCACAATCGTCGCCAGCTTCTGCTGAATCTGCGGAATATTCTCCAGCAGCTTCAGCGCATCGCTCGCCGGCAGGTTCAGCACATCATTAATGCTGTGGCCTTTGTAGCGCACCGCCAGCGTCTCCGCGTTGTATCTCCGTCCACGGCACACTTCGCACGTCACATACACGTCCGGCAGAAAATTCATCTCGATGCGCCGCAGCCCTTCGCCCTGGCACGCTTCGCACCGCCCGCCTTTCACGTTGAAGCTGAATCGCCCCGGCTTGTACCCGCGTTCGCGCGACTCCGGCAACATCGCAAAAAGCTCGCGAATCGGCGCAAACACACCCGTGTACGTCGCTGGATTCGATCGCGGCGTCCGCCCAATCGGCGCCTGGTCGATCTCAATCACCTTGTCAATGTGCTCCACGCCCAGCAGCATCCGGTGCGCGCCCGGCTGTTCCATCGAGCGGTACAACTTCTGCGCCAGCACGCGGTAAAGAATGTCGTTTACCAGAGTGGATTTGCCCGATCCGGAAACTCCAGTCACCACCGTCAACAAACCCAACGGCAGGGAAACATCCACATCCTTCAAATTGTTCGCGCGCGCGCCAAGAATCTGGATCGCCTTCCCATTCGGGCTGCGCCGCTTCGCGGGCACTGGTATTTCCACCGCCCCCGAAAGATATCGTCCCGTCAACGATTCCGCGGAAGCCGCAATTTCCGCCGGTTTCCCCTGCGCCACCAGATAGCCGCCGGCATTCCCCGCGCCCGGCCCCAGGTCCACCACAAAATCCGCGCGCCGGATGGTGTCTTCGTCGTGCTCCACAACCAGAACGGTATTGCCCAGATTCCGCAATTGCTCCAGCGAATGCAGCAGGCGGTCGTTGTCCCGCGCGTGCAAACCAATCGACGGCTCGTCCAGCACGTATAAAACACCGCGCAAACGCGACCCGATCTGCGTCGCCAGCCGGATCCGCTGTGCCTCTCCGCCCGAAAGCGTCGCCGCCGAACGGTCCAGGCTCAAATAACCCAGCCCCACGGCCAGCAGAAAATCCAGGCGTTCCCCAACCTCACCCAGCGGTCTTCCCGCCACTTCTTTCTGTCTCGGCTTCAACTCACCAAGAATCTTGTCCACCGCAGGCCGCGCATCGCTGATCGCCAGCGCCGTGAAATCCGCGATCGACCATCCGGCCAGCTTCACCGCCAGCGATTCCGGACGCAACCGCTTCCCATGACACGCGCTGCAAAGCGTCGCCGACATATACTGCGTCATCCACTCGCGATACGAATCCGAATTTGACTCCTCGAAGTTCCGCTCCAGAAATTTCAATATTCCGTGGAAACGAAATCCTTTTTCGCCCGCGCCAGAGCGCCCGCCTGCCGTTTTCTTCGTATCCCCGTTCGGATATCCGTAGAGCAGCAGGTTCTGCACCTTCGCCGGATATTTCTCGAACGGAGTGTCCAGATGAAATCCATGTGCGTAAGCCCCAAGCTCCAGCGTCCGCTTCAAAATCGCCGAGCCCGACCCCGGGCCAAGCCCTCCGTCAAATAGCGGCCGCGTCCAATCCACAATCACCTTGGCCGGATCGAAATCATACTTCGAGCCCAGCCCGTTGCACGCCGGGCAAGCCCCGTATGGCGAATTAAAGCTGAACGATCTCGGTTCCAGTTGCGGCACCGACAATCCACAGTCCGGGCAAGCCAGCTTTTCTGAAAATGTGTATTCCTTGCCGCCCACAACCGCCACGGTTACCAGTCCCTGCGCCAGCCGCAATGCCGTCGCTATCGACTGCTCGAGCCGAGAGGCCACTCCCTGCTTCACCAACAGCCGGTCGATCACCACCTCGATCGTGTGATTCTTCCGCTTATCCAGCACCGGCGTTTCGTCCAGCGGCAGCAACTCGCCGTTGATCCGCACGCGCACAAACCCGTCCTGCGCCAGTTTCTCCAGCTCTTTCCGGTACGCGCCTTTCCTGCCGCGCACAATCGGCGCCAGGATCATGATGCGGTCGTCGGCCTTGCACAATTCTCCGTGCAGAATCGCCTGCACAATCTGCTCGCTCGATTGCCGCGTAATCGGCTTCCCGCAATTCGGGCAATGCGGCACTCCCACGGCGCTGTACACCACGCGCAGGTAATCGTAAATTTCCGTGATGGTTCCCACCGTGGATCGCGGCGAACGCGTGGTGGTCTTCTGCTCGATGGCGATCGAGGGAGAGAGCCCCTCAATCACGTCCACTTCCGGTCTTTCCATCTGGTCCAGAAATTGCCGTGCGTAGGCCGAAAGCGATTCCACATATCGCCTCTGCCCCTCGGCATAAATCGTGTCGAACGCCAGCGACGATTTGCCCGATCCCGACAGCCCGGTGATCACCGTCAGGCTATTTCGAGGGATCTCCACGCTGATGTTCTTCAGGTTGTGCTGCCGCGCTCCCCTCACAACCAGTTTTGTTATCCCCATATTTCGAAAGCGCTCCCTCCACAGGAGCCCTGGCGCTCAGTAGGTAGACTGAGCCCAGCATAGTCTTTCAACATAGCAACTCGCGCAAGCAGTGGTCAAGTTGGCTAGCCCGTTGGAAGCGGGAGAAGGGAAAATCTTTCTCCCGAGGGTACCGTTGACCGTTTCTCAGGGTAAAAATTTCCCCGGGGGTAGCGCTTTTTTACCCGGTTTCCGACTTTAATATGTTGAATCTACAAGACTTACGAATGGTAAGTCGTTTGCACCTTAGTCATACGTGGGGGAGGCGAGCCGAGGATCCCTTTAGGGGATTGAGGGCTGGGCCGGTTCGCACTTCCCCTCACTTCTGCCGAACCCTGCAACTCTTTCAGCCGCTCAAACGGCTGGCTCCCAAACTACCCTAGGATTGCACCTGACCAATCGGCGGAAGTGTGTGTGCGGCCCACTCCATCTGAATAGGCGCCCGCCCAATGAAAAAGGAGGCCTATTGGCCTCCTTTATTCAACGAGTACTCCAAAAACAGTTCTAGGATCTTGCGTTCAGCCCCGGTGCTCGATTGTGTGCGAAGTGAGCTGCGTCATCGGATAACGCACTCCGCGATAATCCACCCGCGAAGCGTAATCGCTCAAGGTCATAAACAACAGCAGCGCCAGCCAGAAAATTCCCGCGATGATCACCAGCTTTGTCCGCTCTGGCGCATATTTTGCGTGCATAAAGATTAGCACCACCAGTGTCGCCTTCACCGTCGCGATCAAAAGCGCCACCACAATATTGAATCGCCCCAGGTTCACAAACGCCGCGAATACGGTGATCCCGGTCAACACCAGCAGCGTGGTGATGATGGTCAGATACATCCCGGGCGAAACAATATGTTCGGTATGTTCGTGTTCAGACACGCGTCGCTCCCTACTTGTGCCGGTCAATCAGATATAACAGCGGGAAAAGATAAATCCACACAATGTCCACGAAGTGCCAGTACAACCCCACGATATCCACCGGGTTGTTCCACTCCGCGTTGAATTTCCCGGCTACGGATTCTTTCAGCAACCAGAAGAGCAGCCCGGCGCCGATCACCATGTGCAGCGCGTGCAGCCCCGTCATCCCGAAATACGCGGAATAATAAAGCTGCGCGTGCGCATTCAGGTCCGGGTCCGCCTTTGCCGCGGCCTCCAACTCTTCCTTCTCCTTCGCCATATCGGCCGCGTCGATGTCTTCACACTTTGCAGGATTGTTCGCACAATAGAAAATATCGAAGTTCTTGCCGGGCACCAGGTGGTGATGGAATTTCTGCGCGTACTCCACATACTTAACGCCAAAAAACACAAAACCCAGCAGAATCGTCAGGCTCAGAAAGAGAGTAATCAGGTTTTTCTTGCTGGTCTGTGCCGACCACACCGCCATCGCCATCGTAAAGCTGCTTGCCAGCAGCACCACGGTGTTGAATCCGCCAAGGCCCAGGCTCAGCGTGTTGCTGCCCATCGCGAACGCGTGGAAGTACGTGTGCCGGTTGATCGTGTACGCCAGCATGATCCCGCCGAAGAACATTACTTCGGTCACCAGGAATATCCACATTCCCAGCGTAGCGGTATCCTTCTGCTGTTCCAGCGTCTTGAACTGCCCGTACAATGATCCGGTGCGATGCACTCCGCACTCCTCTAACCGTTAAGTTCAGGCGCCAGTTGCTCGCCTGTCACCGGGCCGCAGCCCGGCCTTTGTTCAGTCGTCTCCGTGGGCCGGCGCCACCACGCCCGGCGAACCCTTCCCACTTGGAACATCGAGCCCCAGGTCCGGCCGGTTGTGGAAGTCGTACGCTTCCCACGTCACAACCGGTGTTACTTCAAAATTCTCAGTCAACGGAGGCGATTGCGTCTTCCACTCCAGGCCAGTGGCTGGCCAGGGATTCTCGCCGGCCACTTTTCCATAAAACGCCGCCCAGGTCAGATACACCATCGGCAGCAGGTAGCCGACGGCGAGAATCGAAGCGCCGGCCGTAGACATCACGTTGTAAATCTGAAATTCCGGCGGGTACGTGTGATACCGCCGCGGCATTCCCATAATCCCCACGATAAATTGCGGGAAAAACGTAAAGTTGAATCCGATGAACAAAATAAACGCGGCGATCCGCGCCAACCATTCCGGATACATTCGCCCGGTGATTTTCGGCCACCAGAAATGCAGCCCGCCGAGATACCCCATCACCGCGCCGCCCACCATGATGTAGTGGAAGTGCGCCACGACGAAGTACGTGTCGTGAATATTGATGTCCACACCGAGTGCGCCGAGGAAGAGTCCCGTCAGCCCGCCGATCATGAAGAGGCCGAGGAACCCAAATGCATACAGCATCGGCGTATCGAAGGAAATCGATCCCCCGAAAAGTGTCGCCGTCCAGTTAAACGTTTTTATTGCCGATGGTATCGCCACGATAAACGTCAGAAAGGAGAACGCCACCGCCGCGTATGTGGACTGCCCGGTCAGGAACATGTGATGCGTCCAGACCACAAAGCCGATCACTGCGATGGCCAGGCTGGCCGCGGCCACGAAGTGGTACCCAAACAGCCTTTTGCGCGCGAAGGTCGGAATCAATTCGCTGATTACACCCATCGCCGGCAGAATCATGATGTATACGGCTGGATGCGAGTAAAACCAGAACAAATGCTGGAACAGGATTGGGTCTCCGCCCATCGCCGGATTGAAGAATCCCAGTCCAAACACGCGTTCCATGGCCGCCAGTCCCAGGGTAATCGCAATCACCGGGGTTCCCAGGATCATCACGATTGACGTCGCATAGTGCGCCCACACAAACAGAGGCAGCCGGAACCACGTCATTCCCGGCGCCCGCATCGTGTGCACCGTCACCAGAAAATTCAGGCCGGTCAGAATCGACGAAAACCCGGTAATGAACACGCCGACAACCGCCGGCGCAACCGCCGAATTCGAATAAATGGTGCTCAACGGCGTGTAGAACGTCCAACCGGTATCCAGACCTCCGTTGACCATGGACCATAGCGTGAACGCCCCGCCGAGTATGTAGATATACCAGCTGAGCAGATTGATCTTCGGAAACGCCAGATCCTTTGCCCCGATCATTATCGGAATCAGGAAATTTCCCAATATCGCCGGGATGGAAGGAATCAGGAAGAAGAAAACCATCGTCACGCCGTGCATGGTGAACATCCGGTTGTACTGATCCGGCGTCAACAGATACCCGTTCGGAGCCAGCAGGTGCAGGCGGATCATCATCGCGAAGAAGCCGCCGATGAAAAAGAAGAAGGTCACCGAAGCCAGATACAACAGCGCAATTCGCTTGTGGTCTGTGGTCAGCAGCCACGAACGGATCCCGTACGTGGCGTTCAGATAATGTTTTTCCGGCAGTTTCAGCGCCGGAGCTGTGGCTTCTGCTCTCATACTATTTCTTCCCCGCTGGCGCTGGCGCAATTCCCGAGCCTTTCGCCGGCACCGGCTGCGACTGCAGCGACTTGATGTAAGCCGTCAGGTTCAGAATTTGCTCTTCTGTGATCAGTCCCTGGAACGTCGGCATTACCGGCTGGTACCCGGCCACAATTTTCGCCTTCGGTTGCAGAATCGATTCGCGAATATACGCTTCGTCGGCGACCACCGTTGAACCATCCGCAAGAAGCACGTTGCCGCTAAACACGCCGTTCAGCGACGGCGCGCGCCCGGTGCCGTTCGCCAGGTGGCAGGTGTTGCAGGCAAACTGCGTAAACAACCGTTCGCCCGCTGCCGCCGGATTCACGTCTCCGCTCTCTCCGGAAAGCCAAGCCGCGTATTCCGCCGGCTCCATCACCGTCACCCATCCGCCCATCACCGCGTGGTTCGTTCCGCAGTACTGCGAACAGAAGAAGTGATACTTGCCGGTCTTCGTCGGCCGGAACCACATCGTGTTGTAACGCCCCGGAACCACGTCCATCTTCACGCGGAAGGCCGGCACGTAAAAATCGTGGATCACGTCTTCGCTGCCCATGATCAACTTTACGTTGCGGTTCACCGGGACGTGCAGTTCGTTGATCTCTTTTCGTCCGTTCGGCTGCTGCAGCTTCCACATCCACTGCTTTCCAACCACATAAATGTCCAGCGTGTCTGTCGGTGCGATCCGGTAGTTCACGTAAATCGCCGCGCCCCAGGCGAACATCCCGATCGCGATGATCGTCGGTATCAGCGTCCAGCCCACCTCCAGCACGTTGTTGCCATGAACATCGTCGCCAACTTCATTCGCGCTCTGCCGCCGGAACTTGAACGCCGCGAAAATAATCAGCACCGTCACCAGCACCGCGAAAAACAGCGTTGTCATCAGGATGAACGAAAACAACGCGTCCACGTTGCCCGCAAAATTGGACGCCTGCTCTGGAAAAGTTGGAAGCGGTGACTGCACGGCTCTAGTGTGCTCCTTGCGTCGGCAAATCCTGATTTGAATGCTCGTTCCGGTGCTCGCGCCGCCGGAAAATCACAAACCCCAGCACCATGCAGAACAGCGTGACCACGGCGCCCATGCGGATCACCGTCAGAATCGTCGCGCTGTACCGCGCCCTCGTCGGGTCATACTGGTAACAGAACAGCAGCAGATGATCCACCGGCGTCCCGATTTTCCCCGCCGACGCGTCCACCAGGCCCAGCCGCACGTTGCTCGCCGGATAATCCACACCGAAAAAGTACCGCGAAATCCTTCCATCCGGCGTCAGCAGCAGGATTCCGCTCGCATGTCCGTAGGTCTTGCTTTTTTCGTCGTAGCTGTAGCTGAAACTCGCCGCCTTCGTTACCGCGTCGATCGATTCGCGGGTTCCAGTCAAAAAATGCCACCCGCCGGCTGTCGCTGGCCGCGCAAACCTCGCCAGCGCTTCGTGTTTCTTCTTCATCGCCGCATCCGGCGTGTCCGTGTTGTCAAAGCTGACGAACACCACGTCGTAATCCGTCCCCGGATTGAATGAAAGCATCTTCAGCGTCCCGACCGTCGCCTGCTCCACCTGGCTGCACAGCATCGGGCACGTGTAATACGCGAACACCAGCACCACCGGCCGCTTGCCGAAATACTGGCCCAGCGTCACGGGATTGCCCATTTCATCCACGAACGAAGCGTCCGCCGGAATCTGCGCGTTCAGTTGCGGGTCAAATTTCACGTTGACCAGCGCCGGCGGCAGATTCTTCGAAGACTGCCCGACGTTGTCTGGAATCATCTGCGCGCTGCCTACAACCGCGGCCACCAGCAGCAAAGCGATTCCCAAAATTGTGCGAAACACTTTCATTCTTACTTTTTCTCCGCCGGAGCGCTTACCGCCGGCAAACCCTTCTCCACAATCAATTTCATCGCGTCCTTCACCGGAATCTGCGCGATCCCCGCGTTCTTGTCCACCCAGCCCAGGCCGCTATTTGCCTTGTTGTCCGCTTCCACTTTTTCCCGCATATCGTGTTGCGGGTCCGTCAAATGTCCCGGCATCCCCTGCATTCTCGGCTCCGGCGGGAATTGCGGGCCTGCCTCGCGCATCGGCGCCGGCGCTTCGTAGGTGCTGTTCCAGTACTTAATCAGCCCCTCATAAATTCCCAGCGAAAGAAAAAACGAGAGGATAACCGTAATTCCGAGATACGTCAGGAATTGGAAAATCGGCGACGACCGGACATCCGTCACTTCAAACGACACGTCCGCATGCTCCGGACGCCCGCCGTTCGTCTGCCCGTGCTTGTGATGCTCAGTGCTCATTCTGTGCAAGCGCCTCCGAAAGATTTGGGTCGCCCACCGGCAGCAACGGCCGTTGTTTCAAGTTCATCGCAAAAAATCCCAGCCACAAGCCGATCAGCGCCACCGGCACCACGATGTCCAGCCACGTCGGCACCGCCCGGGAAGTAAATTCCGGCCGCGTCATCCAGTACAAATCCACCAGCCGCATGAAAATCATCCATATCGCGATCTTCGAAACGATGCCGGCCGTCCGCTTCACGTCTCGCGAAAGCAACAGCAAAAACGGTATCGCAAAGCTGAACAGCAGCACGATCACCGCCACCACGCCCCACTGCCCGTTCAGCCGCGAACGGTAAAACGTAATCTCTTCCGGCTGGTTTCCCGACCAGATGATCAGCAACTGCGAGAACGCGAAGTACGCCCACAGCATGTTGAACGCGAACAGCAGTTTCGCCAGATCGTGCAGGTGCCGTTTCTTGATGATTCCGTTGAACGGTTCCGAACCCGCCAGCAGCACAATCACCGCAATCATCAGCGCCATCGCGGCAATCGCCTGCCCGGCTACGAACAAAAATCCGTAAATCGTCGAAGCCCACCGCGGCGACAGCGACATCACCCAGTCAATCGCCGCAAAGGTCATCGCCAGGATATAAAGAATCACCCCCGGGGCCGCCAAAGCCTTCATTCGCTGCTTCAATCCTTCACCGCTCGACTCCTGGTCCTGCTGCTTCGACCAGTTGTTGAACACCACCATCAGCACCAGCCAGATGGCAAAATAGACCACCGCGCGCGTCAGGAATCCGCCCGACGTCAGGTAGCCCTGCTGCCACGAAGTCAGCGCGTGCTCGCCTTCCTTTGGCGCATTCAGCCAGCCGGTCTCGCTGTCGTTTCCGGAATAGAGATATTTCATTCCCATCGCGATCGGAATAAACAGCACCGCCACCAGCACCAGGTTTCGCGAGGCCGCTTCCAGCGGCCGGCGGATCACGATGCCCCAGATGCCGCCCGTCAAGTGCTGCAGCATCAGCAACCCCAGCGATCCAACCGTCAGCCCCAAAATCAGCATGTAGCTGAAAATGTACGAGTGATAAAAATCCCCCGGCGATTTCGTAAGGCCATAAACGGCCAGCAGCGCGGCGAACCCGCCCGCAAACAAGCCGGCCCTCTGCAGCCGATCCACGCTCGCCGGCGCTTTGAACTCTTGCGCGCTCACTTCGCGGTTCCTCCCGCCATCAATTTCTCCCGTAATTCCGCCGGCAACTGGCCCACCGGCGCATTCCGGCTCAACTGCAGTGCCCGCAGGTACGCCACGATTGCCCAGCGGTCACGCGGCGGAATCTGCGCCGAATAGCCGTACATCGCGCCGAATCCGTTGGTGACCACGTCGTACAAATAACCGTTCGGCACGTTGCGCAACCGCTCCTGGTGGTAACTCGGCGGATGCTTCATCCCGCGCATTGCCACCATGCCCAAGCCGTCGCCCTGAATTCCATGGCATGGCGTGCAGAAAATTCCGTACCTTTGCTGGCCGCGTTCCAGCAATTCCGCGGTAAGCGGCAGTGGGAACGCATTCGATTCCTTGGGCACAATCAGCGAATCATCCTGAACCGATCCGCGCGCCACGGTGTTTTCAATCGCCGGCCGCTCCGACCGTCCGTCCGCAAAAAAATCGCTCGGCGACAACGGATTCTGCCGTGGCTGGTTGGCCATATCCTGCCGCAGCGTATTCTGGCAACCCGCAACCCCAATCGCGCACAACGCCGCAATCGCAAACAGGGAAGGTTTATTCCTCATCCTTCACCTCGTTGACGTGCTGCGCGTGCAGGCTCTGCAGGAATCTCGATGTCTCCGCCAGCTCGAATTTCGGGTCGCGCGCTTCAATGCACAGAAAGAATTTGTCCGTGGACGCCTGCCCGAATCGCTCCACGTTGAAGACCGGATGATAGGGCTGCGGCAGCTTGTTTAGCGCCAGCATTCCGAACACCGCGAAAATCGAAGCCCCCAGCACCGTCAATTCAAACGTCACCGGAATAAACGCCGGCCAGCTGTTCAGCGGACGTCCGCCGATATTCAAGGGATACGCAATCGCCGCGACCCAGTATTGCAGTCCAAATCCCGTCAATCCGCCGCCTACTCCGCCCATCAGCGTCAGCAGCGGCACCGCGGTCCACTTGAAGCCCACGGCCTCCGAAAGCCCCTCCACGGGAAACGGTGTGTAAGCTTCCACGTGCTTGTAGCCTGCTTCGCGAGTCTTCTTCGTCGCGGCCAGCAGGTCTTCCGGCGTTGAGAATTCTCCCATCACGCCAAACAGTTGTGCGGGGCGTTCACTCATGAATGACCCTCATTGCCATGCGAATCCTGGTGCACCAGTTCGCGCATTTCCGAAATCGCAATCGCCGGTAGCCCACGCACGAACAGGAAAATCAGCATCGTGAAGAGTCCCAGCGTTCCGGCAAACGTCGCATAGTCCCAGACCGTCGGCGAATATCGGCCCCAAGCCGAAGGCATGAAATCGCGAGTCAGTGAAATCACCACGATCACGAACCGCTCCAGCCACATCCCCGTGTTGATGATCAGCGACATCACAAACAGCGCCGGAATGTTGCGGCGCACCTTCTTGAACCACAAAAGTTGCGGCGTAAGAATGTTGCACAAAATCAGGGCATAGTAGAACGGCGCATACGGCCCATGGAGCCGCTGCATCGCCAGGAACACGTCGAACTTGTTCCCGCTGTAAAATGCCATGAAAAATTCGATGAAGTAGCCGTACGCCACGATCAGTCCCGTGGCCAGCATCACCTTGGCCATCTGCTCCAGGTGGCGCAGCGTGATGAATCCCTCCAGGCCGTACGCCTTGCGCAACGGAATCGCCAGCGTCAGCACCATCGCAAACCCGGAATAAATCGCGCCGGCCACGAAGTAAGGAGGAAAAATCGTCGTGTGCCAGCCGGGAACGATGCCCGTGGCGAAATCGAAGCTCACCACGGTATGCACCGAAAGGACCAGCGGCGTCGCCAATCCCGCCAGCAGCAAATACGCCGACTGATACCGGTGCCAGTGCCGGGCCGACCCGCGCCAGCCCATGGACAACATCCCGAAAATCACCTGCTGCCAGCGGCTTTTTGCCCGGTCGCGCAATGTCGCAAGGTCAGGCAACAATCCCACAAACCAGAACATCAGCGAGACCGTGCCGTACGTCGAGACCGCGAAAACGTCCCAGATCAGCGGGCTGCGGAACTGCGGCCAGACTCCCATCGTGCTCGGGTACGGGAACATGTAATACGCCATCCACGGCCGCCCGGTATGAATCAGCGGAAACAATCCCGCGCAAGCCACCGCGAACAGCGTCATCGCTTCCGCAAACCGGTTGATCGAGGTGCGCCACTTCTGGTTGAGCAAATAAAGAATCGCCGAAATCAGCGTGCCCGCATGGCCGATACCGATCCACCACACAAAGTTGACGATCGCAAAACCCCAGCCGATCGGGATGTTGATGCCCCAGATCCCAGTACCTTTGACGATCAGGTAACCAATCGCCAGGTTCAACATCATCACGACGCCGAAGAGAAAGGCAAAGCCCAGAAGCCATCCGATTCCCAGCGGCCGCGTCAGCACCACCGACGAAATCTTGTCGGTGACCGAAGCGTACGTATGCCCCGGCTCAAGCCACGGTTCCGGCTCATGTCCTGTCGGCAAATTCTGCGTTACGCTCATGCCTTTTCCAGCTCCGGGTTCGGATTGCGCACCGCGCCAAGATAGGTGGTCCGCGGCCGCGAATTCAATTCACCCAGCAACGTGTAATGTCGTTGCTGCGCCTTCAATTTCGCCACCTTGCTGTTCGGATCGTTGATGTTGCCGAACGCGATCGCCTCCGTCGGGCATGCGGATTCGCACGCAGTTACGATTTCGCCGTCGCGGATCGGCCGGCTCTGCTTCTCCGCGTCAATGCGCGCGTTATTGATCCGCTGCACGCAGTAGGTGCACTTTTCCATTACGCCGCGGCTTCGCACGGTCACTTCCGGGTTCCGCAGCAGCTTCAGTTGCGGGGTCTCCCAATCCTGGAAGCGCAGGAAGTTAAATCGCCGCACCTTGTAAGGACAGTTGTTCGAGCAGTAGCGCGTCCCGACGCAGCGGTTATACACCATATCGTTCAGGCCTTCCGCGCTGTGCGTCGTCGCGCCCACCGGGCAAACCTGCTCGCACGGCGCGTTTTCGCACTGCATGCAAGGCACCGGCTGAAAGTAAGTCTCTGGATTATCCAGCGCGGGACTGTATTGGCTCGGGTCGCCCGTGCTGCCTCCCCCATCCGTGGAAGCGGGAGAATTCGTGTAGTAGCGGTCGATGCGGATCCAGTGCATTTCGCGCCCGCGCATCACCTGATCTTTGCCAACCACCGGAATATTGTTTTCCGATTGGCAAGCCACCACGCAGGCGTTGCAGCCGTTGCACTTGTTCAGGTCAATCGCCATGCCCCACGCGTATCCGGGGTAGGCAAATGCCTTATACAGCGAATCATCTTTCGCGACTTCTTCGTGCTTTTCGTGTGGAAACGCGGGATTTTTCCTGTACTCCTCCAGCGTCGCCGTGCTCAGAATCTGCCGGCCTTCCACATTGAAGTGATATTGCGTGCAGGCCAGCGAATAACCTTCGCCGGTCGCGGTCATCTTTCCGCCCGATGCGCTCCACATCGCATTCGAAGTCCGCACTGCATAGGCGTTGAACCCCTTGTTCGTTCCCGCAAAACCCGAGCGCGACCGCCCGTAGCCGAGCGGCAGTACAACTGTGTTCTCCGCTTGACCAGGCAACGTCCATGTCGCAGCGGTCACTTTGCTGCCGTTCAATTCGATATCCACCACCGTCGACCGAATCTGACCGTGCTCGCCGCCTCGCGAAATAACTTTGTGCGCCAGGTCATTTTTCTGCGCGAATTTCGGGCTGACCAGCGCCGCATTGTCCCACGTCAGCTTGGTCACCGGCTTCGGCAATTCCTGCAGCCAGCCGTTGTTCGCGAATCGCCCGTCATATATTGTCGGGTCTGGCCGGAAAATGTACTCCACGTCGCCGGCCGGCATCGCTTTCGGCGCCGGCAGACTTGCGGGGTTGAATTTCAGTTCCGGAGTAATTGCAGGCAATTTCGTTCCCGCAATCACGCCGTCGTTCAGCCACTTCCGCCAACCCGCATCGATCGCAGTACCGAGATGTGTGGACGCTTCCGTCCAATACGCGCGTACTGCGTCATAGGGAGGCTGCCCGGGCTTGTCCCCGAACGCCGCCACCACGTCATGCGCCGACTTTGTGTAGTACAGCGGCGAAATCAGCGGCTGCACGATGCTCGCTGTTCCATCAAACGCCCGCGCGTCGCTCCAGCTTTCCAGGTAGTGCGATTCCGAAACGTGCCACTGGCAATAAGCTGAAGTCTCATCGAAATACGGGCTCAGGTGCACGGAGTTGTGCACCTTCTTCAGCTTGGTCACGAAATCGAAGTCGTGCGGCGCGTCGTACACTGGATTGCCGCCCAGAATCACCAGCAAATCCACCTTGCCGGCATCCATATCCGAACAGAGATCCCGCAGCGATTCCAGATGATTGACAGGTTCCGCTTCTACCGGCTCCGTGTAGTAAACCGTCGTGCCGACGTTTCCCAGCGCCGCGTTGATTGCGTGCGCCAGCGCGTGTACCGCTGCCGATTGCTGCTCACCTGCAACCACCAGTGAATTGCCGTGCGCTTTTTGCAAATCCGCCACAACCGTGTTCAACCACTTTTCGGCATCAGCCGGCAAGCTAACCGCGTTGCCATGTCCCAGCTTCGCCGCCAGCGCCCGCGCAAACAGCTCGACATCGCAAGCACGCATCGGCAAACGATTGTCCGCGGAAGAGCCGGTCACCGTCGGCGTCGGCTCCACCACATACAGCCGGTTCATCGTGTCGCTCGTGCTCTCGAGCTTCCGCCGCCGCGCCCACTGCTTGGCATAAGAGATGTGTCCCGGTCCGCTTGCCAGGAAATCAGAATCCAGAGACAGAATCACATCGGCTTTGGCCGGAACATAAACCGTGTTCACCACGCGGCCGAACGCCAATTTCGCGCCTTCGCGTCCGCCGTCGCTGACCGCCGGCTCCCACTGGTGCCACTTCGCCTGCGGAAGAAGCGCCAGCAGCTTGCGCAATTGCGCCGCCAGCGTCGGCGAAGTCACCGTGCCTGTCAGAATTCGGAAACCCGCTCCACCAGCGGCTTTCGCACCGGTGGCCGCTTCCTGCGCGGAATCCAGGAACGTGGACCAGGCGCGAATCTCGCCGCCCTGCAGCACCGTCTGCGCGCGGTCCGGATCGTACAAATTCAAAATCGAAGCCTGCACTATCGCGCTCGTCGCGCCCAGGCTCGACGGATGATCCGGATTCCCTTCAATTTTCGTCGGGCGCCCTTCGTGGCTTTCGACCAGCACGCCAACCGCGTCCGCGCCAAACGGCATCACCGTCGCGTAATAATTCGGCTTGCCCAGCACCATGCCGTCCGGCTGCTTCACGTATGGCACAAGGTGCGATTCATCCGGCCGCCCGCAGCCGGCAAGCCCCGCCAGCGCCAGCGATGCGCCCATCAATTTCAGAAAATCGCGCCGGTCCACCGCGTCGTCCCACTCCGAACCGTGCCGCGGAAATTCCCGGTGCAGCAATTCCGTAAAATGCGGATCTTCCGAAAGCTCTTCCAGCGTCCGCCAGTACTGCTTTCCGCTCTTGTCCTTCAACTTTTCGCGCACCGTGGAAAGTTCCAGCCGGTGCTCGCGGAGGGTATCGTCCACGATCTCATCGTCCTCATGATCGTGCCCGTGCCCCTCGTCCGAAGCGGGTTTTGCTGCCAGCGGGGCTTGCAATATGCGCAGTTGCTTGTCGTGTTCGTGATCGCTCATAGCATCCATTAACGGTGACACGTCGAGCAGCTCGTCAGCTCGACCGTGGTTCGCAGCTTATACTCCGCCGCAAGTTGCCGCCCTGCTTGTTCCTGGTTCGCGGGCGCTTTCCAGTCCATGTTAAAAATCTGATCCTTCGGGCGAAGGTTCTGCTGCGGATTCCGGTGGCACTCCAGGCACCAGTTCATATTCAAAGGCGAAGCCTGCAGCATCAGCGGCATCTGATTCACACTGCCGTGGCACGAGGAGCAACCAATGCCCTTATTGATGTGAATGCTGTGGTTGAAATAAACGTAGTCAGCCAGACGATGCACTTTGTTCCAGCGAATCGATTCGTCCGACCGGTAGCTTTCCCGCACCGGTTCCAGGTATCCCACATTGTTAAATAGCACCGAATGGCAGTTCATGCAGGTTTTGGTCGGTGGAATTCCCGCGAAGGCCGAGCTTTCTACGCTGGTGTGGCAATACCGGCAATCGATCCCGTCATCCCCCACGTGGTGCTTATGGCTGAATTGAACCGGCTGAGTCCGCGTTACGTTTTGATTGGTGATGTAGGGAGATCTTGCAACGACGAACACCGCCGTCAATGCAACTCCCCCCAGAACGGCCACTCCCAGCAAGCTGGCTCGAGCGATAAAATTCGCGCTGCGGTGAAAGATTTGTGCCATGTCAGAGTTGTGCTAGAGCGAGCTTCTTCCCCATGAGCGTTAGTCCCCCGAAGTTGTCCACTCTTTTACCAGACAGCGCCTGTCCGGGTACATCAGCGACCGATTAGTTTCCAATAATTTTTCCGGGAATGCAACTCATATCCATTTTTTTCGCGTTTGAATTCTTCGAACGTAAGAAGAACGGAATGGACAGCCCTTTTGAACGCTTCAAAATGAATCTCAAACCAGTATCATCGTGGCACTTCATCCCGAATCAGAACCCCACTTGCCCCATTCCTGTCTCTTGCGCGGCAGTTTCCAGAATAAGTCTTTCTTATGATCGACCTCATTCCATTCCGCTCTCCCTGATGGCATCCGCCATGTTATGCTTTTTATGTTCTTCATCGCTTTGCAGGCCTGGCCTGCAGGCTCCGGCTCTTCCCGGAGCAGCCATGCAAAACCCGCTGGGGCGTGGTCCAACTGGTAGGACACCTCACTGTTAATGAGGACGGTGAAGGTTCGAATCCTTCCGCCCCAGCCAATTTTTCTCTCTAGAATCGCTGCGAAATTAGCGTCGGTGAGTACCCGTAAATCTTCGATCAAGAAGGTGAGCGCCATGGTTTTGGACGGCGTGTCAGTACGATAGGACTCCGGCGAGGTATTGGACGCGGCGGAAATGCTCAACCCAAAAGGAAACGGGGCCACGGATTGCTCCGCAGCCCCGTGAGGGTTCGTCAAAAAGTTAGAATTCGAAACGGAAGCCGAATTGGGAACGGTACGCGTTGCCAAAGGTTGCGCCCGGCCCTTGCCCACCGCAGTAACCCTGCGGCGCGCCAAATGTGCCGCCGTAGAAATTGGTGTCGACGTTGTTACAGGAATTGTTCCGGTTGCCGATGTTGTACATTTCCCAGATCAACCGAAACCTCATATTTTCTCTTATTTTGAACACGTACGCAGTACGGAGATCAAATTCGACGAACGGTTTGCCGCGGAAGCTGTTTACCGACACTTCCTTGCAACCGAGGGTATTCGTCCCATCAACGCATGCGCGGTCGATCGTGGAACGTCCGTCGCCGTCGATGTCTCCGCCGGCAAGACCGGTGTAGGGCCGGCCAGTTGACGCTTGGAAAGAGGGCGCCACTTCAAAGCCATGCGGCAGCAGGAAGACGCCACTCGCCGTGAACCGGTTGCGCTCATCGAAGTTGGTCGGGCCGAATTCACCACTCAGGAACTCACGCTCCGGGGTGATATTGAGGCCGCTGCCGCCATAAGATGAAGTGGGCAGGCCGCCCCAACCGCGGGACCAAGAGATGACGTCGCTGGCCTGGAAGGTAAAGTTACGGGAGAAACGCTTTTTGAGCGCGATGTTGATGCCATCGTAGAGTGAGCGTGTGTTCGTCGAATAGTCGCGAAGCTCACCAAGGCGATCAGCTGGAAGTCCTGCGTCGGCGAAGGCGATATCCAATAGCCGGGAACTTGCACCACGGTCACACCGGGGGTCTGCCGGGTCGGCTGTAGGATACGCTACGTCGCATAGCGACGAAAGCTTCGGATTCATCTGTAGAACGCGGGGCTCGTGGGTTCCCAGCACGTGGTAATAATCTACTGAAATAGCGTAGTCCTGGCTAGTTTGCCACGCAACGCCGATCGATGCCTGCTCCGACCACGGGTCGTTCAAGCGGGGATCGATAATGCGACCGGTTGCACCCTCGGAGAGGGCTGACGGTGAGACGTTGGGCGAGGGAAGCGGGGTGTTGCCAAAACTGAACTGGCAGAGATCCGTAGTGGGTGTCCCGCCAGCAGTGGGAGTACACGCAGGACCGGTCGGATTCGTCAAATCAAGCACCGTTTGGTATAGCGTAGCATTGCTCTGCTGAATGGCGAACAGTGTTAGATTCTGGAAAATCTGGTCGCGGGCAATCCCGAAACCACCGCGAATGATCACCTTGCCATTTCCTGTTGCGTCCCATGCGAAACCGACGCGAGGCTGAAACTCCTTCCAGCTGGCAGTGTTCCTGCGAAGAGGCGATTCATTCCCGACTAAGTCGTTCACGCGAGCCACGCCGTCGGCAGCAATAGGATCAGTTACATTGGCATTCTTGACTTCGAGCAGGGCAGCGATGGCACGGTTCGTGCTCAGCGGATCATTCGTGAGTTGCGGCACCAAGAATTTTGGATTGGCGTCCCAGCGGAGTCCGAGATTTAGAGTCAGCCTGCGATTGACTTTGTAATCGTCCTGATAGTACAAGCCGATAGAATGAGCGGGCGGCTGAGCTGTAGAGCCGCTGCCCGTGTTGAACGTGAGCTCCTGAACGGCTCCCGGAGTGGCAAGACCTTGTGGGTAGGTCGCCGGATCTCCGAGAATCTTGGAGGGATTGTCCAGGAAAGTTATTTGATAGCCGTTGGCGCCGAAGAAGAACGAGCCGCCCAGCTTTGCGAGATAAATGTAATTGGCGCCGAAATGCATGCTGTGACTCCCGCGCGTCCAGCTGAAATCGTCCCGGAACTGATATTTGCGAATAAAAGTTGTTTGAGGAACGTTGACGTTTTGCCCGACTTCGACTTCAGGTGCCCCTCCTCCGCAGCCAGGGTTTGGCTTGAAGCAAATTTCTGGGTTAACGGCTGTTCCGCCGCTTTCGGTCGGAAGCGAAAAAGTGCGGCCGGGCGAAGGCAAGATGCCGTTGAAGAAGTCTTGAAACTGGATCGAGAACGTGTTGATCTTGCTTGGCGAGATCACAAAGGTATGGCTGAGTACGAGGCTGTGGAACTGATTGACGTCGTTGTTTGTCTGCGAAAGGTCGGTTACGAAGGGGCTGCCTAACTGATCGTTCGGATTCGTCCACTTCTCGCGCCCGTATCGTGCGGAAACAGACTGTTTTTCGTTGATGTGCCAGTCCATTTTCACAGTCACAAGGTCGTCGATGTAGGGGAAAGGCAGCTGGCTCACGGGCGAGGCGAGGTTAGAATCAGCTGCAGCAAGGGCGCTCAATTCCGCGAATGCGGTTGGGTCTACGGTAAGGTTGCCTGGTTCGCGTTTTTGTTCGAAAGCACCAAAGAAAAACAACTTATCTTTCTTTATGGGGCCTCCAACCGAGCCGCCGTACTGATAACGGTGGAACTTGGGGTTGGGGCCGGTGGTTGTAAAAGGCTTGGAATTGAGGCCGCTATTCTGAAAAAGACCGAATAGCGTGCCATGATAGTTGTTGGTTCCAGACTTTGAAATGACGTTCACCACCGCAGCGACGGCTCGTCCAGACTCGGCGGTATAGCGATCCGTGACCACGTTGAACTCCTGGATTCCCTCCATCGTATAGTTCTGGACAATTCCCCCGATAACGTTGTCCTTGTTATCGCCGCCGTCCACGTTGTAATCAATCGCGCGGCCGTCCGAGCCATTTACGGTGACGTTGCCGGAGCGCGTCTTGGTCGGATCAAAGTTTTCCGCCGGGCGAACTCCGGGAATGAGCGTCATCAGCCCGGCGAAATTGCGATCGACGACTGGCAAGCTTGAAACCTCAAGAGAAGTGAGCGAGCCTTGAATTTGAGAGGATGTCGACTCTATCAGTGGCGCCTCGTTCGTAACCTCTATGATTTCAGAGGTCGAGCCAAGCTTCAGTGTGACGTCAAGATGGAGCTTTTGATCAACCACGAGTTCTAACGTTTCGTAAGCAGCAGTTGCAAATCCGCTCTTGCTGATAGTTACTTTGTATCTACCGACGGGAAGCAGAAGCACGCTGAATTCACCAACGTCGCTGCTGGTAGCGTCGCGTTTGGCCCCCGTGTCCCGATTAATGACAGAAACTGCAGCTCCCGCTATGGCGAGGCCCTTCGGGTCCGCGACGTGACCGGTAATGTCTCCTGTGGTGACCTGTGCGAAGATGGGTAGGACGAAAATGAGCATCAAGAATGGAACTAGAATCAGGCGAAAATATCGCGAGTGCATAACTCTCCCTTTCCCCGGCGCAACTCAATTTGAAGTTGAAACCCAGACACGAGACAACCGACTTTGAAACAAACAGTAGCTCAGCATTGGGGAGCTGTCAATTGTCAAACCTAGTTATGTCACTTTGGTGCGGAGTGCGCGAAGCTGGCTGCCGCTTACGACGTCGGGCGTCCTAAGTCATAGGGAAAACTGGAAGTTAGCGACTTTAGCGAGTCTTTGAGCACAAGGGGTTCATTTTCGAATCCTTCCGCCCCAGCCAATTTTCCTCACTGAAAACCCGCCGTCGGCCGTGAAGGATTTATCCGGAAACTCCTTGCCGCACTTCGTTGACACATCATCGCCATAGAGCTACGCTTTCGCTGGTCTGGAGCGTGCGATGAAAAACTGCTTTGCCATTCTTCTTCTTACCGTCCTTATTTTTGTCCCATCCTGTTTCGCTCAATACGAACCGCGTCTTCACCACGACGCCGGTGAAAAGCTCGGCACTGTTTCCTTCCCCACGTCCTGTGCACCCGCTGTGCAGCCGCAGTTCGAGCGCGGGATGGCGCTGCTTTATTCCTTTGAGTACGAAACCGCCATCCACCAATTTGAGGAAATCCAGAAAAAAGATCCCGGCTGCGCCATGGCCTATTGGGGGCACGCGATGAGCCTCTATCATCAACTCTGGGATCGCCCGTCGAAAACCGATCTGCAGCACGGCGCCGAATTGCTGGCCAAAGCCCGTTCGCTCAATCCTCCGACCGCGCGCGAACGCGACTACATCCAGGCGCTCACCGTCTTCTACACCGACACCGGCAAAATCGATCACGAAAAGCGCGCCGAAGCCTATGCCAAGGCCATGGACGGCGTCCACCAGCGCAATCCCCAGGATCGCGAAGCCGCCATTTTGTATGCGCTCGCCCTGCTCGGCTCGGCTCCCGAGCGCGATCCCGACCTCGTCAACGCCAAAGCCGCGGTTGCCATTCTCAACAAACTCTACGAGGAGCAGTCCGATCATCCCGGTATCGCCCACTACATCATTCACAGTTGCGACAATCCCTCCATGGCCAGCCTCGCTCTGCCTGCCGCACGCAAATACGCCGGCATCGCGCCTGCCTCCGCCCACGCCGTTCACATGCCATCGCACATCTTCGCTCGCCTCGGACTGTGGCGGGACGACATCAATTCCAATCTCGCCGCTATCCAGATTGCCGACCAAATGGCCGCCATGCACGTGCACGTCTTGCATCACAAAATGCATTCGATGGACTTCCTCGAATACGCGTATCTTCAGATTGGCGACGATGCCCGCGCCAAAGCCGAAGTCGAAGCCTTCGCCGCACTTCCCGAATCAAGCGCGGATCCTCAGTTCAAAGACTACTTCCAGTTTCACAAGGCCATGGCTCCGGCGATGTATGCCATCGAACGCCGCCAATGGAAAGAAGCCCTCGCTCAGCAACCCGCGGCCAACACTCCGCCCCACGTACAACTCATCGCCTATTGGAGCCGCGCCGTCGCCGCCGGGCATCTTCACGACGCCGCCACCGCACAAGACGCCCTGAAGCACGGCGACGAACTCATCGAAGCAACACGCAAGGGCGACAAGCCCTATCTCGCCGCATCTTTAAAAGATACGCGCGATGTCATACAAGCTTGGGCTGACTACGCTTCCGGCAAAACTTCCGAAGCGGTCACGCGTCTCCGCTCTGTTGCCGACACCGAAGATAAAGTTGGCAAAGGAGAAACCGATCTTCCGGTCCGTGAAATGCTCGCGGACATGCTCCTCGAAATGCAGAAGCCGCAGGAAGCGCTGGCTGAATATGAGATTTCGTTGCGCACCGACCCGAACCGCTTCAACGGCCTCTACGGCGCGGCACAAGCCGCCGCGATGACGCATCAAAATGACAAAGCCGCAGCCTATTACACCCAACTCCTGAAGAACTGCAACGGCAGCATGTCCGACCGCCCGGAACTTGCCCAGGCAAAAACACTTCTCGCCGCTGCCAAATAAGCGCTCCCTGATTAGGCTATTGAGATTTGCCGGTCAGCTTGTTCAGTTCTTGAAATATGCCGTCGTCTATTTTCACGGCTGCGGTGGAGACGTTTTCTTCGAGGTGGGCCACTTGGGAAGTGCCCGGAATCGGCAGCATCACTGGTGAACGCCGCAGCAGCCACGCCAACGCCAGTTGCGACGGTGTAATCTTCGCGTGTTCCGCGATCTTTGCCAGTTTGCTGCCTGCCGCGGACAGTTGCCCCGCTCCCAACGGAAACCATGGAATGAACCCAATCTTCTCGCGCTCGCAATACTCCAGCACATCCTCCGCTCCGCGATCCAGCACGCTGTAGCGGTTCTGCACGGTCACGATCGGCACGTGCTTCCGCGCATTTTCAATCTGCGCCACGCTCACTTCGGACAACCCGATGTGTTTGATTTTTCCTTCCTTCTGCAAATCCTTCAGCATCCCCAGTTGATCTTCCGCCGGGACCTTGTCGTCAATCCGGTGCAATTGAAAAAGATCGATGCGCTCCACGCGCAGCCGCCGCAGGCTTCCTTCGCACGCCTTGCGCAGGTGCGCCGGCTTGCCATTCGGCACCCACTGATCCGGTCCCGGCCGCTCCAGCCCTGCTTTCGTCGCGATAACCAGCCCATTCGTATAGGGGTAAAGCGCTTCGGCGATAATTTCCTCGCTGACCGAAGGCCCGTACGAATCCGCCGTGTCGATAAAATCAATTCCCAGCTCCACGGCCTTCCGCAGGACTCGAATCGCTTCCGCGCGATCCTTCGGCTCACCCCAGATTCCCTTGCCGGTAATTCTCATCGCCCCGAATCCCAGGCGGTGCACCCGCAGGTCGCCCCCAATCACAAAATCTCCGGACTTCGCTGCCGGCGGTTCCACACTCGATTGCGTTGCGCTTGTGCTCTTCATGTTCTGTCCTTCTTTCTGTCCGTGAATTCTCAATTAAGGTAGCGAAGCGACGCCCACAAGTCTCTAACGCTTCGCACAGCCCGCCGAACCCGCTTCTTCTAATCGGCTGGGACCTACTCATTTGAGATGTATCGATCTGCCCGATTGTTGCAGTTTTTTTCGCCAGGGCTCTGCTGCCCGCGCCTGCAGACAGCCAGGTTGACGCATTACAGCGCACACGCAATAAAAACGGCGCCGCAATGGAAATGCGGCGCCGCCAGGTTTTTTGATTTGCGTTTAGTGGCAGGATTGCGAAGGCGACGTCAGCTTCGTTGTATCCGGATAGCTGTACGCACCGCTGATCGCTGACGAAGGCGACTCCCGCGTAAACCACGGCAATATCGCCTCGGTCTGCGGGTGATACGTGAACCCGCCGATCGTTACGGGAAAGTCGGGATGTGCCACGACTTCCATCGGGTCGCCGGTTTCCAGATTCCCCTGGCACGAGCCGGGAATCCCGGGGAATTGCCAGGGCGGAACAAAGTTCCGGATAAACGGATCGTTCATCCACTCGGAAACTTCGTGGCTCAAAGGCAATACGTCCGCCCAGCCAGGAGGAAAAATGTTTGGATCCGGCCACGAAGCAAATACATAAGTTTGGATCTGCTGATTGCCGTTGCCGTTCGTGGATTGGGTCGCGCCGTGGTAGCCAAGAACACAGCAGTTGTTCAAATTGTGGATATAAAGAAATGTGTTGTAGGTAAGCACCACCGGCAGTGTTGTCGGAGCGATGTGCAGTGAGTTGATGGCCTCATTCAACCGATCCGAAAACCAGGTGTAGCTCATCAGCGCGAAAACCTTGTGCGAAACGCTTCCGATCAGCAATACGGCCTGGCCCTGCGGCACCTGAATCACCTGGGTCGGATAAACCGTCGGCGTGGAATCGAGCAGCGTATGCCAGTTGGGACTGGCGCCGGATACGAACGGCCAGAACTCGGCGCGCTGCACCGCGTCGCCGAATTGCGTGGTGCCGCTGGTGTAGGTTGCATCCTGGAAGTTCGGCGAGCCGAGCACATTGCCTACCTTCGAGGTGCCACTTAGCACAAAACCGTTGGGGAAAACAAAATCGAACGGAATGATGGCCACGTCCACGGTTGTCGAGGAATTACTCGATGCCGGGTTCGCACCCACCATCGTGTAAGGGTATGTCACACCCTGGTAAGTAAACGAGGAGGTCCAGTGGGGAACGGTCTTCGAAGTCGCCGGGACCGTCGTGACGGACGAGTCCGTCGCGAATGTCGGAGTGCCGAATTTGTCGTTCTGGGAGTCCGACTGCGCAACAGAGATTCCGGGTAACGACAGCATCAAAGCCAAAAGCAAAAACAACACGACCAATGACTTTCTCAATGTGAATACTCCTTTCAGGATCGAAATGGCAGGGCGCGGACGGTTGCCACCGGGCTCCGGGGGGACTTCGCTTCCACAGGGAGAAAGCGCGCCGGGAGCAGGCGCCGGAGATGGTAACTCTTCAGAAGAAGTGTCGCAAGTATTACCTTATCCCCAATTTGTGAGCGGCCGCTTGCTTCTTTGCACTCTGCAATCTGTGTTCCGCTTCAACCCTTTTGCGTGGGGAGCCCCGCGCCAATCCAACCCTTCCACCCGCCATCCATCGATTCCACGTTGGTGTATCCCATCTTCTCCAGATTGTCCGCCGCCAGCGCGGAGCGAAATCCGCCGCCGCAATACAAGATGATCTTTGTGCCAGCCTCCGGCACATTTTGTTCCACGTCCCTCTCGATAATTCCCTTGCCCAGGTGAATCGCTCCCGGCAGATGCCCCTGCGCCCATTCGCTTTCTTCCCGCACGTCCACCAGGACAAATTTCTCTCCCGCGTCCATTCGGCGCTTTACGTCCGCAACATTCGTCTCTTTCACCCGCTTTTTCGCATCATTCACCAGTGCAAGAAATTTCACTGCGTGTGCCATGTGAGTCTCCATTCCCTTATGGAATTCTAGACGCCACTAGAATGCCACATCAAAATGAATAGAGCGCCGCGCATCGCTGCGGGCGCTCTCCTTCAACACCGATTCCGTCTGCAGCTGCTAGGGTTTCGTCGCCGCATCCTTCATCGCGTACCCGCGCACCACATTTACCAGGTTCCAACGCACTTCTTCTTTGGTCCGGTCGCCTTCGCCTCCGGTCATTTTTCCGCGGCCATTGGTAATGATGTAGAACAACTCTCCGTCCGTCATCTTCGCCAGCGAATCCGGATTCCGCCAGTCCTTCAATTCCAGCTTCATGTCCGCCGCCAGTTCGCCTTTTCCGTCGCCATCTTTTCCATGACACATCGCGCAGTGATACCCGTACAGCTTCTTTGCCTGCGCGATTCCATCTGGAGTGGGCTTAACGGGATTTTTCTTCGCCGCATCCTCCGCCGGGATTGGCCCAGTCGCGGCGGCCGTCTGCGGCTCTTGATTCATCGGCGATTTCGGCCTTGCAAGTCCCATCGTGAATCCAGCCGCCAACCCGAGAATCAACACACCCGCGCTGAATTTCGCTGTTCGACTCATAAAGTCCCCCTGGTTTCAATTAGGTTGAAGGAGCGAGATCAACACTATCTACAAGCGATTCTACGCCCAGCTTTCTGCAAAGGGGAGATTTTCTGGCGCCCCAGTGGCTTCGCTGCAATTCGGGCCGCTATTGAACCGGTTGGACGGCGCTCGCGCGAATTTCGCCGCGGGGCGCATTGATCGTCGCGGCTTTTTCGGAAGGAATCTTACAGCCTTGCTCCGGCTCTTGTCCCCGGCGTCCCGCCGTAAAGCGGCTTGTCTCCCGCACCCGAGTCCGCAGGCCGTCGATCACCGCGGGAATCGCGTTGTGTTTTTCTTCGCGAACCAGATAGATCATCAGCGCGGCTTCGCCCGGTGCGTCAGCGCTCGATGTGATGCCGACTCCCTGCACGCCGGGCTGCTTCATCCATTCATCCACGTGCGTGGCGTGAATCACTTTTGCGCGCTCCAACTCCGTCTCGTCCAGCGCGTTCACGGCAAACACATCTTGCGCCGGAACGATTCTTGCCGCCGCCTCGTAATCGATAATTCCACGCGGCGCCGGACCCGGCGTCATCACGATCCGCGTCGCCACTCCTTCAACCGTCGACGGCAGCGGGATTGGTTCCTGCCCGGGATTCACCACCAGCAGCACCGCGGCTTCGCCCGGACGATCCACGCTCGGCGCCACGCCCACGGCGTAAATATAAGGATTCGCGAGCAACTCCGGCGCGTGCAAATCACGGGCCCGCTGCGCCAGAGCGATCGAAGCGGCATCCACGGCCGTCGCGGTCTGCGCCGCGGCCTTCACCGCCGCCCCCGCCAGCGTGCAGCCGATCACCGGGTGCGTAGACGCGCTGCCAACAAACGAAGGTTGGTTCCCCATTGGATCCGCCAGCTCCGTCAGCACATCGCCAACCGGATTTCCAACCGTGTCCGTGTCCGATCCGCCGTAAAGCAGCGCCACCGGGTCCGCCGTCAGTTGATCCACGATCAGCGATCCCGAATCTCCTCCGGCACTGAACCCTCCCCCGGAAACCGAAATCTGATTCCTGTAAGTGACGCTAAAGGTTGTTCCTCCATTGCACAGCGTCTGGTAGGTCACCGATGTGCTCAGGTTCGTCGCCGCCACCGTGGAGCATGTCAGCCCCGTAGTGCGGCCGCTCTTCGCCACTTGCTTCCCGACGGAAGCAGGAATCCCTCTCCCTTGATGCGGTGATCCGGGATCCGGCGTGCTTCCCGTCTTTGTGCTGCCCAATAAAAGTATCTTCCCTGTCAAATCCACCGCGCCGGGCACAATCAACGCGATCGCCGCGTCCACGTTCGTTCCTGGGGCCTGCAGATTCACAAACGACGTCAGGTTCGCCACCGTGTTTGTTCCCACAGTCGAGCAGTTCGTTTCAATAATCCCCGGCTGCGAAATCGGTTCCCCCGGCGTCGCCTGATCGCTCCGGGCCAGGACATGGTTGTTACTCAAAATGTAGAAGCTGCCGTTCCGGATCAGCAGTGAGCCCAGCGTCCCGCCGCAGCAAAATCGGCCGCTCTTGTCGTCCACATTTCCGCCGGACGTCCCCAACTCGATCGGCAAACTCTCCGCACCCTGATTCGGGTTCGATTGAAACACCTGCACCCGTCCCGTTCCTGTTTTTGCCGGGTTCGACTGTAAGACTGCTGTGACCACCACTGTTGTTGGATTGGGGAGCGCATTTGGCGCCGTGTACAATCCGGCCGTCGTTATTGTTCCGACCGTTGAATTTCCTCCCAGCACTCCCGCCACTTCCCAATTTACCGTTGTGCTGGTCGTTCCTGTCACCGTCGCGCTGAACGGCACCGTTTTCCCTAGCACCACAGAGGTAGCGCTTGGAAAAACCGTCACAGTGATTCCCGTCAGATTTCCGCCGCCGCTTGAAGATTGTCCGCCGCTGCAGCCCGCGCTCCACAATAGGGCCAGGGTCAGAATAAGTTTTCCGTCGCGCCCCATTGTGGTACCTCGCACTTTCATCCTTGGAAAGCTAGCATGCAGGTGCGCGGCCACTGCGAATTCGGATTCCCCGGGTGACCTAAATGTTGCCTGCCGGCTGGGGCAAGCCTTCTAAGACTATTCTAACGCTCCCAAGCGCCTGGACTGGAGAACCTTGTTTCGTCAATCCAGATCGCGCCAGTTCGGGCCGGTTCCCATTTCCACCACCAGTGGCACCGCCAGTTTGTGCACGTTTTCCATCTCTTCCTTCACCAGCTTTTCCAGCTTGCTCTTTTCCTTCACCGGCAACTCGAACAGCAATTCGTCGTGTACCTGCAAAATCATTTTTGCGCCCAACTTTTCTTTTTTCAATCGCTCGTCGATCGAAATCATCGCCATCTTGATCAGATCCGCCGCCGTCCCTTGAAGCGGGGAATTCAGCGCCGTGCGTTCGGCAAAATTCCGCAGCTGCGCTTGCGGCGAACTAATTTCAGGGATTGGCCGTATCCTGCCAAACAAGGTCTTCGCCACGCCCGTTTTTCGCGTTTCCACCAGCACGTTATCCAGATACTGCTTCACACCCCGATACCGCGTGAAATACGCGTTGATGAATTGCGACGCCTCTTTCTGCTCGATTCCCAATTGCTGCGCCAGGCCGAAGGCGGACAGCCCGTAGATAATTCCAAAATTAATCGCTTTGGCCGCGCGGCGATGCTCCCCCGTCTGCGCCAGCGGCCCAACGCCAAACACTTCCTGCGCCGTGCGCGCGTGGATGTCTTCGCCGTTGCGGAATGCCTCCGTCAGCACCGGGTCCTTCGAAAAATGCGCCATGATCCGCAGCTCAATCTGCGAATAATCCGCCGACAGCAGGATCTGGCCCTTCTGCGCCACGAAGGCCGCCCGAATCTCCCTTCCCAGCTCGCTCCGAATCGGAATGTTTTGCAGATTCGGGTCGCTGGAGCTGAGCCTTCCCGTGGCCGTTCCCGTCTGCGACAAACTTGTGTGCAGCCGCTTCGTTTCCGGGTGAATCAGCTTCGGCAACGCATCCACATAAGTGGATTTCAATTTCGCAATCTCGCGATACTCGATCACTTTTCCGGGAAGCTGGTGCTGCTCCTTCATCTCTTCCAGAATGTCCGCCGCCGTCGACCGCACTTTTCCTTTGCCGCGCCTCACCGGCGGCTGCAGATTCAGCTTGTCGAAAAGAATCTCCGCCAATTGCACAGGCGAGTTCACGTTGAATTCCGAGCCGGACAGCTTCCAGATCTCCTTCTCCAGCCGCCGCACCTCTTTCTCCATCGAGTGCGACATCTTCGCCAGCGTGTCCGGGTCCACTAAAATTCCCGTGCGTTCCATCTCCGCAAGCACTCCGGAGAGCGGCAGGTCAATCTTTTCGTAAACGCCGTCCAGCCCCTGCGCCTCCACTTCTTTGCGCAATACCGGCGCCAGCTTTTGCAGCCAGTCCGCCCGCTCTCCCGCGCCTCCGCCAATCGGCACATTGAACTGCCGGAAAATCACGTCCGCGAAATTGTGGTTCGCCGTGGTCGGCCGCAATAAGTAAGAATAAAGTTGCGTAGCGTGCTCGATTTTTTCCGCGTCCCCCGCCAAAAGCTGAAACAGCTTCGGATCGTGCACAATCTTTCGTCGCTTGGCATCCTGAACCACCGCGGCCAAGGCTTTCATCGCCTCGCCCTTCTCATCCGCCCAAACTGACCGCCCCTCTCCCTCTTTCTGCGAAACCTCAATCCCCGCCACCCGCGTCCCGAATCCCTCCGCTTCGCGTTCCCCCGTCTCCAGGTTCAGCCACACCGCAAGCTCTGCCTTCGCCGGCAGTTTCTTCAAGTACGTCTTGAACTCCTCCACATTCGCCAACTGCGCGTAATCTTTCGCCGCCGCTCCGCCGTCTTTGTAGCTCACCCCTTCAGGGGTGAGACTTTCCCCAGACCCGCCAGACGCTTCCAACGCAAGTAATTCCCGCAACAACGAATTAAATCCCAGCTCCCGGTACAGCTCCGCCAACGCCGCCGGATCCGCCGCCCGCACCTGCAACTTCTCCAGGTCAACCTCCAGCGGCACATCCAGGTCGATCGTCGCCAGTTGCTTGCTCATTATTACTTGTTCCCGCTGTTGCTGCAGTGCTTCGCGGTATCGCTTGTTCGTCACTTCATCCGCGTGGTCCAGCGCGCCTTCCACGCTCCCATACTTTTGAATCAATTCCGTCGCGCCCTTTTCTCCAATCCCTTTCGCGCCCGGAATGTTGTCCACCGTATCCCCAAGCAACGCCATCAGATCAATCACTTTTTCTGGTGGCACTCCCAGGATCTCCGTCACCTTCGCCGCATCCACAATCGTGTCGGCCTTCGCTCCGCCCGATCCCGTCCGCAAAATCCGCACTCCCGGATTCACCAACTGCATCATGTCCTTGTCGTTCGAGACCACCAGCACGTCAATCCTGCTCGCCGCCGCCTTTTTGGCCATCGTCCCGATCACGTCGTCGGCCTCGTATCCATCCAGCTCCAGAATCGGCATCCGCATCGCCTCGCACAACCGCCGCACGTACGGCAACTGCACGCTCATCTCATCCGGCATCGGAGGCCGTTGCGCCTTGTACTTCTCGAACAGTTTGTCGCGAAACGTCGGCTTCCGCGTGTCGAACACGATCGCTACATATTCCGGCTGGTAATCCTTCAGCAGCCTCCGCACGATATTCGCGAACAGGAACGGCACCTTCGTCGGAATACCGCTCGGCGCATTCATCCGGTTCATCGGCGCATAAAACGCCCGGTAAATGTGCGCCATCGCATCCACAAGAAACAGTTTTTTCGTATTTGGTGTCTTAGCCGCCATGCGGGCGAGTATAGCAAAGCCCCACGCGCTCAGCCCTCGCCAACAAAGCGAAAGGGCGCACCGAGGTGCGCCCTTATCTTCAACCTGCTTTTCAGCAACCCGCTTAAGGCTTGGGAGTTTCCGCCGAACCCGCCGCCTGCGTCACCAACAGCATTTGCGTGCCGCTGTCGAGGTGCAGATTCTTTCCGGCGGAGGTGATCAACGACCCTTGCGCCGCGCCAGTTGTCGCCGAGCTCAGGTTCACTCCCTGCATCCCGAAAACTCCCCGGCTGTTTGACATCAGTTGGCCCGCTGCATTCAGTCCGCCGGTTGCTCCCTGGGTCGCCGCCGCGGTATTCGTCGCCGAATGCACCGTAGAGTTCAGCGCGCCGCCAGCGGTGTTGCTGGCGTTGGCGGCCGTATTCGTCACTGTGCCTGTGGCTCCGCCTGCCGTGGAGGTTACTCCTCCCAATGCGCCACCGCCGGCCGCCCGACCGGAACCCATCGCCGATCCTCCAGCGCCACTCATAATCCCCGTGTCATCCGCGCCGCTCGCAACCGCCGTGGATTGCCCCGACGCCAGCGCCTGAATCGCCACGTTCAATGGCACTTCCTGTCCATTTTTCAGAATCGCTTTGTCGAACACGATGCCCAGCGCCGATTCTGAATCTCCCTTCGCGCGAGCCGAAGCCTGCGTCACGTGTCCTACCAGTTTCGAGCCCTTTGGTATCACAGTTTTGCCGTTCGATTTTGCCGCCTCGGTCGTGCGCCCGGCCACCGCATCGCCCGGCTTCGCTTTCCTGGAATCCACCGGCGCGGTCAACTCCGCATTGATCGCCGCGCCGCTGCCCAGCGAACCGTTGGCTTGACCGTTCTGCGCCGACGCAGCCGAAGCCGCCGAAGCGGAACCCGATCCCTGCGCCTGCGTTTTTCCCGCTTGCACGGACGTCTGCGCGCCTGCCTGCGTTCCCGCCTGCGCGTCCGCTTGCGTTTGCGCGGCGGCGACCCCGGCAAACAGAATCCCGGCCAGAATTACAAACCCAGTGCGTTTCATATGCAAATCCTCCTCATTTCAATGGTCATTGGACAGGCTGGGCTGGCCCGACAAGACATAAGGGTAGCGAGAGAGCGATTTGATAGTCGCAAACCGCTTGCCAACATTAAGCATTGTATTATCAATAAGTTGACAGTCGGGGACGCTGGGAAAAATGTGCGAAAACTGTGAAAAATGCCCTGCGTTGGAAAGAATTACGGGCTGTTGAACCGGCGAGGCTCCGCCCAGACGGCGCTAGACGATGCCCAGCGGCTTCGCAACTTCCGCCAGAATATCTGCCGCCTTCAGCAAGTGCTCCCGCTTATGCGCCGCGCTGACCATGGCCCGCAGCCGCGCTTTGCCCTCCGCCACCGTCGGATAGGCTACCGCCGGGGCAAAGACGCCCGCCTCAAAAAGCTTCCGAGAGAATTCATACGCCTTCGCACCGTCGCCAACATGGATCGGCACAATCGGCGTCTCGCTGGTCTTGAACTGAAACCCGCGCTTCTTGAGCTCTCTCTTGAAGAACTTCGTGTTCGCCCAAAGCTTCTTCACCAACTTTTCCCCGTCGGGTGAATCGAGCAGCGAAAATGCCGCCTGGCAAGCCGCCGCCGTGGCCGGCGGGTGCGAAGTCGAAAACAAAAACGGCCGCGCGCGCAAATACAAAAAGTCAATCAAATCCCGCGAACCGCATACATACCCGCCCATCGAGCCGATCGCCTTGCTCAGCGTCCCCACCTGGATATGCACCCGCCCGTGGCACTGGTGATGATCCACCGTTCCCCGCCCGCCGCGCCCCAACACGCCGCTGGCGTGTGCGTCGTCCACCATCATGATGCAGCCGTATTTTTCTGCCACATCGCAAAGCTCGGGCAGTGGCGCGATGTCCCCGTCCATCGAAAACACGCCGTCGGTAATAATCAGCTTCTTTCCCGGAAACGCAGCGTGCTCCTGCAAAATCCGCTCGCAATCCCCCACATCCTTATGCTTGAACACCTTGATCGTCGCCTTCGAAAGCCGCGCCCCGTCGATAATCGACGCGTGATTCAGCTCATCCGAAATGATCAGGTCTTCTTTTCCCAGCACCGCCGAAACGGTTCCCGCATTCGCCGTAAATCCCGACTGAAACACCACGCACGCTTCCACATTCTTGAATTTCGCGATCTGCTCTTCCAAATCCATGTGCAGCTTCATCGTTCCGGAAATCGTTCGCACCGCCCCCGCGCCCACTCCGTATTTCCGAATCGCTTCAATCGAAGCCTTCCGCAGCCGCTTATCCGAAGTCAGCCCCAGGTAATTATTCGACGCCAGGTTGATCACCTCGCGCCCATCAAACACACACACCGGCTTCTGCTCGCCCTCCAGCACGCGCAACTTCGGCGCCACACCCTTCGCCCGCAACTCATTCAACGTCTCCGTCACATACCCCAACGGATCCCGTTTCGTCGCCATCGTTCCCGTTTCACTCATCTCTTCTTCTCCAACCTCTGTGCTCTCTGTGCGCTTCCCTCTGTGAACTCTGTGTTAAATCTTGCCGTTCCTTTCTATTTTCCAATTTTCATTTTCTATTTTTGCAACCCATTCGGATAAATTAAAATCTTCCCCGCCAACCCATTCTGCAACTTGCTGAAAGCATCCTCAAACTTCTCCAGCGCAATCTTCTCCCCAAACAGCGGCTCCAGGTTCAACCGCCCCGCCTTCAGCAGCGCCGTCATCTGCACCCAGGTCTGATACATCCGCCGCCCGTAAATCCCTTGCACCGTAGCGCCCTTGAAAATCACGTCATTCACCAGGTCCAGCGGCACATTCTCCGTCGGAATTCCCAGCAGCGAAGCGCGCCCTCCCGCTCGCAGCGCCTTGAACCCCTGCTGAATCGCCGACGGCACCCCGCTCATCTCCAGCAACACATCCACTCCCGTTCCACCCGTCTCCGCCAGAATCTTTTTCACCGCGTCTTCCGCAGCCGGATTGATCACCACGTCCGCGCCCATCTGCTTCGCCATCTCCCGCCGGTGCGCATTCGTCTCCGTCGCAAACACTGTCGAACTCCCGCAAGCTTTCGCCACCGCAATCGACATCAACCCAATCGGCCCGCAACCCGTCACCAACGCCGTCTGCCCCGCAATCGTTCCCGCCAGCACCGTGTGCACCGCGTTCCCGAGCGGATCCAATATCGCGCCATACCTTTCCGGAATCGCCGGGTCCAGCTTCCAGATATTCGTCGCGGGAATTTTCACGAACTCCGCAAACGCTCCGTCCTGATCGATGCCAATGACCTTCACGTTCGGGCAAATGTGCGCTTCGCCCAGCCGGCACTGGTGGCAATGCCCGCAATTCACGTGCATCTCCGCGCTCACGAAATCGCCCGCCCGCACCGCCGTCACATCCGCGCCAACGCGCTCCACCACGCCGCAAAATTCATGCCCCAGCGTCACCGGAGGCTTGATCCTCCCCTGCGACCAGCGATCCCATCCATAAATGTGCAAATCCGTCCCGCAGATCGAAGCCGCGTTCACCCGCACCAGCACGTCCCCATGCCCCACCTCCGGCACCGGCACGCTCTCAATCCGCAACCCGCGCGCCGCATCCATCTTCCGCAGCGCCTTCATCGTGGCAGCCATTCCGGCAAGCTCCTCACTACTTCCCCAACTCATCAACGCACAATCTCAAATCCTAGCACACGCACCTGCTCCATACATGTCACCGTCATGCCTACCTTGGGATCAACTAAAAGTCTACGCGCGTCATCCTTAGCGCATCCGACGAGGCGGTGTTTGGAACTTATCGCTGTTTCTTTACTTCGTTACTTCTTTGCTGCTTTGCCTCGCCTCTTATTCATATCCACCTTCATCCCTTTCATCGGCTTCCTCTTATTCAACCTCGCCGCCTCCACAATCAACTTCTTCAGCGCCGGTTTCTTCACGTCCGCTGCAGTCCGCACCTTCACGTGCCGCACATGCTTCCCCGTCCCTTCCAACAATCCCTCCGGGTCCGGCAGCGCCGCCCCACGTAGAAAAATAAACGTCACATGTTCTTTCCCCGTCATGAACCCGCACACCGTCCCGTCCGAGTCAAAAGACGGAATCTTCCACGGATTCACATACTCCTCACACCCCGCAACCGACTTCTTCACCAGCGCCCGCAAGCCCTTCAGCACGCCCTTCATCTTTCCCGCTTTCGCCACATACTTGTCGATCCACACCTGTCCTTCTTTTCCTTCAATCGTCGGCATAGTCCAACTCTCCTTTCCACTCCGGCCACATTCTATTCCTTTTCGGTTGTATCTATTTACCCGCTCACCTCATCGCAAGATATAGTGAGGATTCGACACTTCACGATGCCCGACACCGCCTCCTCCACCGTGCCCCCGCTACCGGAAACCGCTGCCCTTCCGCGCCCGCGCGAGCTTTCCGGTGGCACCGTCGCCGAAATTCTGCCCACTGTCTCGTTTACCTTCATCTGCTACCTCACCATCGGAATCCTCCTCGCGATTCTTCCGATGCATGTTCACCTGCAACTCGGCTATGGCACCGTCCTCGCGGGGCTCGTCATCAGCACCCAGTACGTCGCCACGGTACTCTCCCGTCCGCGCGTCGGCCGCATGGTCGACGTCCTTGGCCCCAAGCGCATCGTCGTGCTCGGGCTGTTCATCTGCGCCGCCAGCGGCCTGTTTACCTTTTCCGCCGCCTTCTTTCATCTCCCCGCGTCCCTCAGCCTTGCGCTTCTTCTTCTCGGACGCCTTCTTCTCGGTGTCGGCGAAAGCATGGTTGGCACAGGCGCCACCATGTGGGGCATCGGACGCGTCGGCGGGCAACACATCGCCAAGGTCATCTCCTGGAACGGAGTCGCTACGTTTACCGCCCTCGCCGTTGGGGCTCCCTTCGGCGTTCTGCTGCAGCAGCATTGGGGATTTGCCTCCGCGGGCCTGGTGATATTTGCGGTATCGCTGGCTGCCGTCGCCATTGCCCTGCGTATGCCGCGCATTCCGGTTGCGCCATCTCGCCATCTGCCGTTCGCGCATATTTTCTGGAGCGTCGCCCCCCACGGCACCGTGCTCGCCCTCGGCGGTATCGGCTTCGGAGTTCTCGCCACGTTCATCACCCTCTATTTCGCGCATCTTCATTGGGCCGGCGCTGCCTTCACGCTCTCTCTCTATGGAGCTTGTTTCGTCGTCACGCGCATCCTGTTCAACGGCCTGATCACGCGCGTGGGCGGCTTTCCTGTCGCTCTCGTTTCGCTGTTCATAGAAATCTTCGGCCTGCTTCTGCTCGGACTCGCGCGCGTTCCCTCCGCCGCATTTGTGGCCGCCGCCCTGATCGGCATCGGTTATTCTCTGGTTTTTCCATCGCTGGCCGTAGAAGCCGTCCGCCACATCCCCAACGAAAATCGAGGCACCGCGCTCGGCGCCTACAACGCTTTCATCGATCTATCGCTGTTCCTTGCCGGGCCCATTGCCGGCGCCATCATCAGCCTCGCCGGCTATCGCAATCTCTTCCTCATCTCCGCCTCAGGCGTCTTCCTCGCCTTTTGCCTCACCATCCTCCTCGCCTCCCGTCACCACGTCCCCGTGGCCGACTGAAAGGCTTTCGCCAGTAGCACAGGCTTCAGCCTGTTTTCTTCTCAGCGTCCTCTGCCTGCCCTGAGCGAAGCCGAAGGGCGTTTCCTCAGCGAACTCTGCGTTGAGTCCCCCTCCTCTCTTCTCCTTTACCTCCTTTACTTCCTCTCTCCTCCCCGCATCAAACCCACATGAAAGTTTTTCTCCCCTTCCCGCGTATCATGAATTGACGCCACCTCCATGCCCACCGCCGATCCCGCCATCCAACTCGACCGCGTCTCCCGCCACTACACGATGGGCGAAACCTCCGTGCGCGCCGTCAACGAACTCTCCCTCTCCGTTGCCAACAACGAATTCCTCGCCCTCCTCGGCTCCTCCGGCTCCGGAAAATCCACGCTTCTCAATCTAATCGCCGGCCTGGATCGCCCCACTTCCGGCTCTATCTTCGCGCATGGTAAAAACATCGCCTCTCTTTCGCCGCTCGATCTCGCCCGCTACCGTCGCAACACCATCGGCATGATCTTTCAGTCGTTCAATCTTCTTCCGCGCATGACTCTGGAAGAAAATGTCGAACTCCCGCTCCGCCTCGCCGAAGTCGATCGCGCCGAACGTCCCGCTCGCGTCCGCGACTCCCTCGAGCGTGTTCGCCTGACGCATCGCCTCGGCCACCGTCCCACGGAACTTTCCGGCGGTGAACAGCAGCGCGTCGCCATCGCGCGCGCTCTCGTCAATCGCCCGAAAATTCTTCTCGCCGACGAGCCCACCGGCAATCTCGACTCCGCCACCGGCGAAGCTATCCTCACGCTTCTCCGTGAATTGCGATCTCAGCTCGGCATGACCATCGTCATGGTCACCCACGAACGCCCTCTCGCCGAAGCCTTCGCCGATCGCCTCGCCATCATGGGTGACGGCAAGCTCCTCTCCACCTCTGCCGCGAAAGGCCTCCCGCAATGAAGCCCCGCGACCTCACCGATCTCGCCGTGCGCAATCTGCGCGAATCCATTCTCCGCAACGCCCTCACAACCCTTGGTGTCGCCGTCGGTGTCGCCTCGCTCGTCGCGATGCTCTCCCTCGGTGTCGGCTTACAGCAACTCGCCGCCAAACGCCTCTCGCAGAGCGGCCTCTTCGACACCATCCTCGTCACTCCGAAAAATGCGTTCCGCGGCATGGGCCGCCCGCAGCGCGAACCCGAATCGGACAAGCCGCTGCGCGCGCTGGACGATGACGCCCGCAAGGAGATGGAAAATCTTCCCAACGTCATCGAGGTCTACCCGCAAGTCCGTTTCTTCACCGAAATTCGCTTCAACAACAAACCGTACGCCACCGTCGTCGCCGGCATGCCCGAGTCTTCCAAAAATTCCGGCTCCTTCGACGGCATGCAGGGCAGCTTCTTCTCTTCCACCACCGCCAACGAAGCCATCCTGCAAATCGAATTCGCGAAAGACCTCTCCGACAAGCCTGCCACTCTAATCGGCCAGGAACTCATCCTCCGCTACGCCGAACGCCAGGCTCTTCCCTCCGCCGCAGCGAGTACGGATGCGCCCGCAAATTCATCCGACTCTTCCGGCGGCGGCTTCTCCGTCGTTCCCAAAGAACTCCGCCTCAAAATCGTGGGCATCGTCGAAACCGAACCCGCCGCGGGTTACGGCGGCTACGGCAACGCGCGCCTCCTCATGCCGCTCGCCACCGCGTCCACTCTTCGCGCCGCCCAGGTCAACGATTTGCGCGACATCGTCCGCGATTCCAATGCCGGCAAAACCACCTACGCTTCGCTCTCCGTCCGCGCCAAATCCCCCTCGCAGGTCGATGCCCTCGAAACCTCCATCAAGAAAATGGGCTTCAATGCCTTCTCTCTTCTCGACGCCTCCAAATCCTTGCGTACCTTTTTTACGGTCTTCGACAGCCTCCTTGGCATCTTCGGCTGCCTCGCTCTCGCCGTCGCCACGCTCGGCATCGTCAACACACTGGTCATGGCCATCCTCGAGCGCCGCCGCGAAATCGGCGTCCTCAAAGCTCTCGGCGCCGCCGACTCCGACGTGCAGAAACTCTTCTTCGTCGAAGCCGGCGTCATGGGCTTTTTCGGCGGCGTTTTCGGCGTCCTCTTCGGCTGGCTCCTCGGCCGCGCCGTCACCTTCGGCACCAACACCTATCTCGCGCGCCAGAATCTCAATCCCATCGAACTTTCTTCCGTTCCCTGGTGGCTCGTCGTCAGCGCCCTTGCCTTCGGCATCCTTGTCAGTCTCGCCGCCGGCCTCTATCCTGCTTCTCGTGCCGCCAAGCTCAATCCCGTCGACGCCCTTCGCTATGAGTAGTCCCCAAATGCTTGAGGGTGCCCCACCCTTGGTTTCTAAGGGTGGGCTCTTACGATCTAGCGCCACGACGTTCCGCTCTCTCCTTTACCTCCTTTCTCTCCTTTACCTCCTCAACTCCCCCGTCTTCGCGTCCACCGGCCGCGTCGAATGCAACTCCGTCCCCAGCAAAATTCTCTCCCGCAGCGTTCCTTACTGCATCGTTCTTCCTCCGAATTTCGACACCGACAAAACAAGACGCTTCCCCATCCTCTATTCCCTCCACGGACTCGGCGACAACGAACAGTTCTTCGTTCACTCCGGCGCGTGGAATCTCGTCGAAGACCTGCGCGAAAAAGGGGAATTGAAAAATTTCCTGATCGCCACGCCGGAGGGCGGTGCGGGCTTCTACATCAATTCAAAAGACGGCAGGAACCGCTACGAGGATTTTCTGCTTCAGGAATTTTTCTCGTTCATCGAAAAGCGCTATCGCGCCGCGCCCGGCCGCGCCAATCGCGCCATCTCCGGCGTTTCCATGGGAGGCTACGGCGTGTTGCATCTCGCTTTCCGCCATCCGCAGCTTTTCAGCGCCGTCAGCGCTCACAGCGCCGCGCTCATCGAAAAGCTTCCCGGCTTCCTCGGCGCCGCTCCCCCAACCTCTCCCCGCGCTCGCGTCTTCGGCGGCGTTTTCGGCAATCCGCCCGACCCCGTTTTCTGGGACCAGAACAGCCCCCTCGTTCTAGCCCGTGCCGCCAACCTCGCCGGCCTCCATATTTATTTCGACTGCGGCGACAACGACGACTACGGCTTCTACGCCGGCGCCACCGCCCTCGACAAAATCCTCACCTCGCGCCGCATCCCCCACGAATTCCATCTCTATCCCGGCCGCCACGATCCCGCCTACTTCGCCGAGCATCTCCCCGCCTCTCTCCAATTCCACTCCCACCTCTTTTTACCCTGAGCGAATCCTGCGAAGGGCGACCTCTCCGTTTCCCCTCTTCTCTGCGTCCTCTGCCTGCCCTGAGCGAAGCCGAAGGGCGTCTCCTCTGCCAACTCTGCGTTAAGTCCCTCTCTCTCTTTCTTTCGCCTCTTCCGAACGCTGTCATCCCGACCGGAGTGGCCGGCATTTTCTTGCGCACCGGATTTTGGCCTGCCCTGAGCGTAGCCGAAGGGGTGCGCCGGCCACGCAGCGGAGGGACCGTGGCAACATTTCAACCCAACCCAAATCGCCGTGACCATCTCCCTCTTCTCTGCGTCCTCTGCGTCTCTGCGTTCAACTCTCCTCTCCGCTCCCCTCCTCTCTGTGCCCTCTGTGGAACCTCTGCGACCTCTGTGGTAAATCCGAATCTTCTCCTTTACCTCCTCTACCTCCAAACTTGACACCCGTCACCACCTGATCAACGATCCTGATCGATTAACCTCCATGACCACCAAATCTCCCATCAAACTCCCTCCTCCCGTCTTCAACGACGAAAAGCACCACATCCGCCTCTACCAGGGCGACTCCCTCGAACTCCTCGCCCTGCTCCCCGAATCCTCCGTCGACCTCATCTTCGCCGACCCGCCCTATTTCCTCTCCAATGGCGGCATCACCCGCCACGCCGGCAAAATGGTCTCCGTCAACAAAGGCGCCTGGGACAAATCCCAGGGCCCTGCCGCCAATCACGAATTCAACCGCTCCTGGCTCGCCGCCTGCCAGCGCATCCTCAAACCCAACGGCTCCCTCTGGGTCTCCGGCACCGCCCACGTCATCCACTCCGTCGGCTTCGCCATGCAGCAGCTCGGCTTCAAGCTCCTCAACGACATCTCCTGGGTGAAGCCCAATCCGCCTCCCAATCTCTCCTGCCGCTATTTCACCCACTCGACCGAAACCATCATCTGGGCCGCCCGCGACAAAAAATCCCGCCACACCTTCAACTACAAGCTCATGAAGGAAACCAATCGCGGCAAGCAGATGAAATCCGTCTGGGAAATCAAGCCTCCCGAAACCTGGGAAAAGCGCTTCGGCATTTGCGGCGAGTGACCTTACTGGAGCGGGGACTTCTCCTCGAGACGGTCATACCACAACGATCCTACATGTTGGGCCACAACGAGGGAGGATTGTGCGCGCGGTATTCTAGGAATTTGAGCATCGCTAAGGTTGATTGTGAAACTCTAAGAACTTTAAATTCCAAACCCAAGTTCGGATCATCAACAATCTCGGCGTAAGTTTTTCCTCTTGCGGCATCCACATCCGTTTCGGGAATAAATATGGTGTCCCAGTAAAATTCCCGCGTTCCGCGCGGCGAGTCCGAGACCGCGCCCACCCGCTCTCCTACGAATGTGCGGACCTTTTGGCCATCACAATAAGCGACAACGGCCTGTGCACGAGCCGGCCTCCCACGCGACCCAGTCTCTTCCAAGAACCTATCACCCAAAGCGTTCCACATCGGCTTCGTAAGCCCACCTGGGTACCGTGTATGCCCCGAAAATATTAGACCCGCGTGCTCGACAATGCACGGCTCTTTAACTTCTCCATATGCTTGGATCGCTTCCTGCGTGACCATTTCAGCGATATCGACCTCTAGCACCTCTTTAATTGGGACCGACCTAAGGTCGAACACAAATTGTTCGCGGACTGGCCGCCCGTCGAGCTCGCATTTTTCAACAAAAATCTCATTCTCTCGACGCTTAAATTCGCTCTGGGTCACGTACACGATCCTACTCAAACGCGACATGAGTCAGGTCCTCATTTCTTGAAGAAGTGCCGCGATGTCAGTCGCTTGGCGCCTTCCAGATATCGGAATTACCTCAATATTACGCTCTCTAAATAATCTAACTTCGAAGTCCGAAGGATCAGCCACAGTAATATAAGCCCGCCTGCCAGATGGAGATTCCGGTAAGCCCTTGAAATTTTCGTTAATTAGCCGAAATAAATACGAGACATTCCAATCGCGAAAACTGTAGCCAATGAATAGAACAGCACGAGCCAACAAATCGGCGCGGAACCGGACGTCCATCACGGTGTCCAGTTTCAATCGCCGTTCGTAGTCGCGCTCTGACAAAACCATCTCCTCCGGGCTCTCAAGGTCTCCGTGGAACTTCACGATGTCGCAGGTATCGGGCGCTTCAGGTGTTGTCATGTGAGCTTCTATAGCGACCCGCCGAAACTTACGACCAAGCAGCGCGAATGAACGCTCAATAAAATCGTCATAGTTTGTTGTATAGAAAAGTTTGCAGAGACGCAGCTGCGCGAGCTGTGCGTGGATAGGAGATCGTTCGAGAGCCTCGTTCGGGGGGCGCATTTCGGTGACAAGCCAATTCGTTAAACCGTAGAAAGAACCATGCTCTTTGATTCTGAAGTACTCAAGTATTTGGAGATCAGTACCACGAACTCGCAATAAGCTTGGATCATCAAACCCAATTCGTCTTCCTGCCTCATTCACCAACTCTGTCCAAGAAGGCCCTCGCTTCTGGACATGGTCCCGCTCCCAGGTCACAGACATTGAAACACCGGCCCCGATAAACGGGATGAGGCGCCCCTCGGCGTAGACTTCGCGTAATTCGTTCGGACAGTTCATACTTTACGCTGTGCGATAATCCTCGTTAGCGAGTGTTGGTGCAAAATTCCGTTGTTTGGGTGCGTCTCAACCAGATCTGAATCTGTAGCAGAAATGAGATCCCAATCCTCATATTCCGACACCAACTGGGAATGAGAGAGCAGGGTGGGCGTAAATCCTGGATGAGCACTCAAATCTTGATCGCGATCGTTAAAGCAGCAAACTATGTTGAATCCACCAGATTTTGTAGCGGATTTTAGGCGAGCTATGGTATCCCGGAGCTCAGTGGCGGATGCCAAACAATGAAGCAATCCATAAGCAACTACGATATCATAGGCGCGCGAGCGCAATTCCAAAGTGCGTACGTCCGCCACTTCCCAACATATGCGTGGGGAAGTTCCAAAACATTTCTCACCGTTCTCGATTGCAAGCGCCGAAATATCCACCGCCCGTACTGTCGCGCCCTGGTTGGCGAAAAACCAGGCATTTTTTCCCTCACCACAACCAACATCCAAAATTTGCAGATTACGAAAGTCGCCAACTATAGTTGCAAGTTTCCGAACAAGTGTGCCTGGTTCCGTGCCCCAGAAACAAGGGCACGCTCGATAGCCTAAGTCATATCCACCCTCATTCATGAGCGCAACTCAATCATCAACTTGCGGACTGCTTGTTCGTATTTGAGCTTCCCCGTCCAGTTGTATAAGACCGCGTCCGCATCCGCAATCAGTTTCCGAACCTCCAACTCAACGGGCGCCTCGCGCAATCGCAAATACTGACTTATGGCGAGTCGATGACCACCTCGGCCGTGGTAGAACTTATACGCAATGTGTGGTGGCGTGTACACAAACAATACGGCGACTGCCTTCGGCGAAGCCTGGATTCGCAGTTGTTCAAGCGTAGCTCGTTGTCTTATTCCGTCGATCAGAGCATGCCCCGATGATTCATTTGCCTTAGCAATAAGAGATCTCGCTAACTTAGCAGGCCCATTTTTTTGTCGGATGAATTTCCAAGCATGCTTTTGAAATTCTCCGCGATCCGTCTTAGGTACAGGCGGAATTCCGAGTAATTCTGCTAGAACTTGACCGCTATTGACTTCGTTGTAGCCAAACTCAGCCTTCAACACCGCAGTGGCAACGGATTTACCACTTCCAAGGCCACCTACAATCGACAGGATATGCGGTCTCTGGAACGGAGCGCGACGCCTGACAACAAAAGAGGGCTGGGTGCGAACTGCTTTTCGAAAGAACTCTACCAGGCATAATTGAGACCAATACTCAAATTCGCGCAGGCCCCGACCGAGCCTCTCCACGTTGAGCCAAGTAAGCTGTGTAATAGACTTTTCCCCTCGTCGGGGAGAGGACCATTCGAATGAGTTCGTCACCTCGTATTTAAGAACAACAGCCAGGTGCTTCCTTCCTGTTGCTGACGAGTCGTCATTAAGTAATCCGAGGATCCGTAACCCGCCGCCAGCGGCAAGCCGCTGCCTATCAGCCTCTGGCAGCATCAGTTCTTCGGACAACTCTCTAGCAGTGCTATCAAGAATCAACCGTTCATAATCTTCAATGTTGAAGAGAGTTTGATCAAGTTCCGAGACATGACCGCCAAACCCAATACACAATGATCCGCGAAGATAATCCTCAACCCTGTTGAAAGTACCTCGCCGGAAACAGAGAACATGATTGCCATTTGTGACGATCACGTAGGTCAGAAGTTGTTTGAGATCCTCCCGCTGCTCCGCGGCGAGGCGAGGGTAGGATTGGCACATTCCCTCCTTCAACGTGCGCCCAAGGAATGGCCGCCAGGTGCGGTCAATTCCTTGAAACCTACCCACGCTATCAAGAACAGTCGAAGGAAAGGCAAGTATCCGCTCCCGGAGCCCGCGAGGTACTTGGCGGATCGCATCGTAAACTTGAGATGGATCGGATAGGAGTTCGCGCAAGAAGAAAGTATTAGGTGCGGTCCGGACAAATCGAGACGCGGCCCCTTTTTGGCGTATATCTACGCTAACTTTGGCCTTCATTGTCTGCTCAGGGGTCTTGCCAGCGAGCTTGTCGGAAAATAAGCCTCCGTCCCTCGCCAAATCTACTATTTCTTTTGGCTTCAAAGGCTTCCCGCTTGTCCTGAGGACGGTTTCAGCGATGTCGAGAAACTGGCCCACCCAGACTACCCCCCTGCCAGCTTCTCAATAATTTGCGCTCGGCTCTGAGACAGTGCCTTTGAAACGAACAGCCATTCTGTGGATATTCCGCGTTTAGCCGGATCAGCCGCCATGCAACTAGGCCTACTCAAAGCGATTGCATGGTACGCGTCGGGTGGGTAAAGTGCGCGGATTTCTTGGTGGTGTGCATTGGAGACGATTGCCCTTCCACCCTTGCGCGCGAAATCGACAAGAATCTCGGCCAACTCCTTTTGATCAAGCCACGTAAATATCCGATCGTTATAGCGCCGAAACCCGTTGTTGTCGTGCTTTACGGTATATGGTGGGTCGATATACAAAATGTCGTGCTTAAGTTCAGCAGCAGCAAGTGCCTTTCTGAAGTCCCACCGACGGATAGCGGCACCCGCGAGAGCGAATGAGGCCTCACGAATGTGACTTGGGCTGCAAAACTTACTTCCTCTCTTGTTTCCGAATGGAACATTGAACTTTCCAGCCTTGTTCACCCGATACAGGCCGTTAAACGCAGTTCTATTTAGGTAGATTAGACGGACAGCCCGGCTCACGTCGTCACTTGGGCTAAAACCTCGCATCTCGCGAAACTTGCTTTGACTGATGCCAAGCTTCGAGAGCTCACGTATAACGGAAGGCGCGTCGTTTCTCACTGCGCGAAAAGCAGCAATCAGTTCGGAATTTGTATCAGCGAGCAGGGCGCGCTTGGGGCGCAAGTAGAAAAACACGGCCCCACTTCCCAAAAAGGGCTCGACCAGCCGCTGCTGTAGAGGAACACCCAATAGCGATGCTAATTTAGGTGCCAGCCAACGCTTTCCACCAGCCCATTTCAGAAATGGGTTACAACCCTCAGTATCTTTGGAAAGCAGCTGGCTGGACCCCATACGGAGCAGAACTCTATCACGTTAACCCCTGCCTTGACTAGGACTTAGGCAATTAGCTGTGAAGTAACCTACAGGTTTTCGGCATTAGTCAGCCGCCACCGTTGAGAAAGAATTTCCGGGAGCTTCGAAATAGATTCACCTTCCCGAAATGGAGCCAGACAAAATCTGCAATTTCTTCGTAGCCTGTTCCTGAAGCGATGCGAGGCAAGACAGAAGCCGCAAACAGCTTCGAATCGTCCGGAACCGCTTTCTTTCTTGTAGTTTCGTTCGAACATCCTCCCCTTGACGTCGGGATGCTTCTCCAACCATTCGGCAACTGTTTTCATGAGTTTGCTCCCGTCCGATCTAGAGCATGCCGTCTGCTAGCCAAACTCGTTTCTTCTCTTCCAGGCGCGAACGAACCTCGGCGGAATCGGCCAATTCTCCACGCTGCGCGGCGGCATACCCTTCCTCAATCTTGGCTCGGATTTCGCCGCTCTGCTCGGCCAACCAAGCCTCTTGCTCATGCAGCAAGGAAACCGCCTGCTCAACAAACTCATCCACGCTCTTGTAAGCTCCGCGCTCCACGTCTTGCTTGATCAACGCCTCAAGCTCCGGCTTCAGTTCTATCTTCATCCCCACAGTCTACCTCAACTTCCTCTTCGCCGGGCCCCTAGCAGTCTTTCGCTTCCTCTTCTTTGGTGGCTTCGCGTCGACACCATCTCGCATCTCTCGCAGCCAACGTTGAATCGCCGCTCTCCCCTTCCCTTTCTCCACCGGCCGCTGGTCGCCGGACACTGCCCACTGCTATCATTCCCCGCTTGCACCCTCTGGAGGTGGCATGGGCTTCGACCAGCGTTTGGCGGAAGTGCGGACGGGGTTTGAGCGGTCGTTCTGGGTGGCGAACGTCAGCGAACTGTTTGAGCGGCTTTCGTATTATGCGGCGTTTGCTTCGCTGGCGCGGTATCTGCACGAGGCGCTGAACTTTCCCACCGAACGGGCGGCGGATCTTTCCGGATTGTTTGGCGGGCTGGTGTGGTTCCTGGCGATTTTTGGCGGCGCAATTGCCGACCGCCTGGGATTCCGGCGGGCGCTGGCGATTGCGTACCTGATTCTGGCGGGGTCGTATTTTTTGCTTGGGTCGTTGGGCGCGCCGTGGCTGGCTCCCTTGCGCGACGCGGTGCCGCTGGTGGGGCTGGTGACGGTGGTGCTGATGCTGCCGGCGCTGGGCGTGGCGATGGTGAAGCCATGCGTGGTGGGGACGACGGCGCGGGCGTCGAATGAAAATGTGCGCTCGATCGGGTATTCGATTTACTACACGCTGGTGAATATTGGCGGGGCGCTGGGGCCATTCGTCGCCTCATGGGTGCACCGCCACCTGAGCGTGGAAAATGTGTTTCGCGTGGCGGCGGCCAGCGTGTTCCTGATGTTCTTTGCGGTGCTGGTGTTTTTCAAGGAGCCGCGGAAATCAGGCGATGTGGCCACGGCCAGCCTGGCGGAAACGATGCGCAACTTCGGGAAGGTGGTGGCGAATCCGAAGTTCATGATTTTTCTGCTGATTTTTTCCGGCTACTGGATTGTGTACTGGCAGGAGTTCATCACGCTGCCGATTTACATTCACGATTACGTTGACGGGAAAGCCGATACGGAGCGGATGCTTTCGACGGGGCCGCTGGTGGTGATTGCGTTCACGGTGGCGTTTAGCTTGTTAACGAAGAAGATGGCGGCGTTTCGCGCGGTGTTGCTGGGGACGCTGGTGTCGATGGTGGCGTTTGCGATTTTAGCGGTGCACGCCAGCATTTATGCCGCTTATGCGACGCTGGTGGTGATTGCGGTGGGCGAGCTGATCCAGCAGCCGCGGTATTACGATTACATTTCGCGGCTGGCGCCAGCGGGGCAGCAGGGGACGTACATGGGGTTTGCGTTTTTGCCGCTGGGGATTGGGTCGTTCCTGGCAGGGCGGATTGGCGGCGCGTTGTTGCACCGGTTTGGAGAAGTGCAGCACCGGCCGGAGATGTTTTTGTGGGCGTTGACGGGGATCGGGTTGGGGACGACGTTTTTGTTGTGGGTTTATGATCGGGTGGTGAAGCCGTCGGAAGCGAAGACGGAAGGATAGAAATGTAGTGGCCAGTCTTCAGACTGGTCACCCCAAAAGGGAAATACAAGAAAAGGCGCCCGCCTCGGAAGGCGGCCGCTACAAAGGCAAGAGGGAGGGGCAAGCCCCTCCCCTACAAAGGATCAAGATTCGCCGGAACTAGAAACCGGAAAAAAGGAAGAAATCGAGGAACTCAATTGACCATGCGGCGAAGCGATTCCAGCGCTTGCCGAGCGAGCGAATAACGCGGTTCGATCTGGATCGCTTCCTGGAAACACCGCATCGCCTGGCCATACATTTCCTTTCCTAGGTACGCGCGACCGAGATTGTAGTGGGGAAAATGCCGCGGCTCGTAGCGCCGGGATTCGACGGCCTGCTGGAGCCAGGGAACGGCTTCGTCAAACTGGCCGAGTTCGATCAGGTAGGCACCAATATCGTTGTAAGGATTGCCGAAGTCGGGGTCCAGTTCGATTGCGCGCTTGCATTCGGCGATGGCATCCATCAGCTTGCCCTGATAATGATAAGTCCAGCCGAGAAACGTGTGGGCTTCAGCGGTGGGGTGAAGCTCCAGAGAAGATTGGTAGAGCTCGGCGGCGCGGTCGTAGTCGCCCTCCATTTGGGCCTGATAGGCGTCCTGCAACACTTCCCACGCGCGCGTGAGGGTCTCTTGGCTCATGGTGGAATTTTGAACGTAAAAAGTGATTTTCGTCAAAGGTACGAAAGTGCTAGCTGTGCAAAATGGGCACCCTGTACCGTGGGCGGGGCAGAGGTGGAAATTTCGGGCCGGAACAGAGAAAATAGTGCGAGTATCATCTTGAGCTAGTTGGATTTGAAGGGGGGAAGCGTGAATCTTCTTGGGAAGAGTGCGGTGATTGCGGCGGGGATTGCGGGATTGCTTGGCGCGGGTGCGCTGTTTGCGCAGGCGTCGACGACGAAAAATACCGCTGCGAACGCGGCGGCGGTGAAGCGCGGGCAGACCGTGTTCCAGCAGAAATGCTCGGTTTGCCACTACGACAACAGCGACCAGAAAAAAATCGGGCCGGGGCTGAAGGGGCTGGGAAAGCGGGGCACATTCAGCGTGAACGGGAATAAAATTACGGACGACAGCCTGAAGGCATGGATTGAGAACGGAGATCAGTTGATGCCGCCGTTCAAGGATGTGCTGGAACCCGGGCAGATTAAGGATGTGATTGCGTACGTGAAGACGCTGTAGGGCCGGGCGCGGGAAGATTCAGGCGATAAAAGAGAAATCCCCGCAAGCCTGCGTGAAGCGGGCCGGGGGGATTTTCAATTTTTCTCGCTCCCAGGCGGGAGAAAGAGCTACTTCAGAACGGCGTCTTTCAGGACCTTGGCCGGGCGCAGACGGACAACAGTCTTGGCCTTGATCTTGATCGCTTCGCCGGTCTGGGGATTGCGGCCCATACGGGCTTTGCGATGAGCCTTTACGACGCGGCCGATTCCCGGGATAACAAACTTGCCTGCACCGCCCTTGGCTTCCTTGACGGCCAACTTGTGGAGCTCATCAAAGAAAGTGACGATCATCTTCTTGGTGGTGCTGGTTTTCTCGGCGAGATGCGAAACGATTTTGGTTTTGCTCAGTGGCTTAGCTGCCATTTCTTCTGCCTATCCTCCTGATTTGTCTATCCACCCCGAGACAATCGAGGCCAGCCGCGAGCAAGAAAAACCCCTATTTTCCTGCAAAAAACTCGGGCCGAACCGGACTATAGCGAAGGAAGAAAAAGAACGCAAGGGCAAATAGGCAAAAAAGGCCGAAAAAACGCGATTTTTTTAGGGGCATGTGCAAAACGTGCTGATTTCATGCGGCAAAACGCGCTTTCGGGTCCAATTCGAGCGGGTTAAGGGTGTGTTATGTTCCCTAATTCCAAATTAATCAAGGAGAAGCCCCCAACTGTCTCACGCGGAATTTGAGGGAAGATAACGGATAGAAACCCGCCGCGCGATGTCGCAGAATTTGCCTCGCAATCGAAATTCAGCGAGGTGAATGATGAGTTCGTATCGAGTGGTGGCGATTCCGAGTGAAATAGCCGAGCAAGTGCGAAATACCGGAAAATCCCCTAACTATGGTTTCCCGGCGCATCGCGAGGTGGCGGCGGGTCGCGCGCCCTGCCGGTACTGTCTGAAGTTAATCCAGAAAGGTCAAGAAGAGCTGCTTCTGTTTACGTACGATCCCTTCCGGGAATTGGGTGAGCCCCCGCTTCCGGGGCCTGTTTATATTCATGCGGTGGAGTGCGCGCGACATCCAGAGATTGATGTGATTCCAGAAGAGTATCGCGGGCGGCTGTTGACGCTGGAGGGTTACGGGGAGAACCGCGCGCTGGTGAAGGAAATTCGCGTGAGCGATGGGGCAGAGGAACGTGCGGCGGAGCAACTGTTCCGCGATGCGAAGATTCGTTACGTGAATGTGCGAAGCACGGAGGCGGGATGTTTTCTGTTTCGGTTGGAACGGGGCTGAACAGGATTCCTCGGGACGGATTGCACAAGACCGGCGGGAGAAAGGAAAAATAGCCTGCCCTGAAGATCCGCCATTTCAGCGCAGAAAAGTTACCCGCCGCGGACGGCGGCCGCTACAAAGGCAAGAAGGCGGCGTAAAGCCGCCCCTACATTTAAAGAGGGTACGACTTATCGCGCCCCGACCTGTTCGGTTGCGTGTTAGAGGGCGGCCAGGTCGTCGTAGAGATGGGCTATGGCCCTGATGCCGCCGTAGTAGTTTTCGAGGGCGAGATGCTCGTCAGGGGCGTGGGCGTTTTCATCGGGCAGGCCGAAACCGATGAGGACGCACGGCACTTTAAAGGTGTCGTGCATCTGGGTGACGAACGGGATGGAGCCGCCTTCACGAATGAACATAGCCTTTTTGCCAAAACCTTTTTGCAACGCAGACTGCGCCACCTGGAAAATAGGAGCCTTGTAAGCTGCGACCCAGGGCTTGCCGGTGCTGAGCACTTCAAAGCGGCAGTGAACGCCCTTGGGAAGAATCTTGCTGATGTGCTTTTCCACTATTTTGGCGATCTTTTGCGGATTCTGATTGGGCACCAGCCGCGTGGAAAACTTTGCGAAAGCTTTTGAAGGAATGACGGTCTTCGCGCCTTCGCCCTGATAGCCGCCCCAGATTCCGTTGAGTTCGAGCGTGGGACGAATCCAGAGCCGCTCGACGGTGGTGAATCCTTTCTCCCCGTGATAAGCGGGCGCTCCCACGGCGTGCTTGAAATCTTTTTCTTTCCAGGGCAATGCGTTCAACGCCTTGCGTTCCGCGGCGGGAACGGCGGCGACGTCGTCATAGAAACCGGGGATAGCGACGCGGAAATTCTTGTCGTGCAGCTTTGCGAATAATTCTGTAAGCACAGTCAGCGGATTGGGAACCGCTCCACCGTAGACGCCGGAGTGGAGGTCGCGGGCGGGTCCGGTCAGCTCGATCTCGTAGTAGTTAAGCCCACGCAGGCCATAGGTGATGGAGGGAACTCCTTTGCCCAGCATGGATGTGTCCGAAACCAGCAAGGCATCCGCCTTCAGCTTTTCTTTGTGGCTCTTCACGTAGTCCCATAGGCTGACGCTGCCAACTTCTTCCTCGCCTTCAATGAGGACTTTGATATTGACGGGAAATTTGCCGTGAAGCTGGTGCAAGGATTCGAGTGCCTTTAGATGGATATGAACCTGCCCTTTATCATCGGCCGTACCGCGCCCGTAGATATTTCCGTTGCGCACTTCCGGTTGGAAGGCCGGGGAGTTCCAGAGTTCCAACGGTTCGGCTGGTTGGACATCGTAGTGTCCGTAGAAAAGGACCGTGGGTTTGCCAGGGGCTTCGAGGGATTCGGCATAAACAAGCGGATGAAGTTTGGTGGGTACAATTTCGACGGTCTTGAATCCCGCGGCGCGCAGGCGGTCTGCAACCCATTTGGAGGCGCAGTCGATGTCTGGCTTATGCTCGCTTTTGGCGCTTACGGAAGGGATGCGCAGAAATTCGTAGAGCTCCGCGAGATGCTGCTCGCGGCGACTTTCTATAAATTCAGCAAGGTTCATATTAGGCCCCCAGGCGCAAGGATAATGACTCAGTTCTACGATATAACGATTCAAAAATATGAAGAAAAGCGCGGCAGCGGTTTAGTCTAGAATGCGCCCGGCATGAAGCCGTAGCCGCCTAGGTATTCTACGGCTAGCTGATTGGAGCATACAAGTTGCCCGGCCAAAAAAGCGTGACAATTGGGCACACCTGCCCGAAAGGGCAATTGACGCTTCCCGGCGCCGGACCGATGATGGGCACACTATGCAAGAAACCGCTTTTGCCACAAACCGGCGCAGCCAGCGGATGTTCCACCGGATGAAGCTGCAAGCCCTGGGCCGCAACCACGCGGGTAAGAAGTTTCGCGAGGTGTGCGAGACCCTTGTAGTGAACTCCCACGGCGGCTTGCTGATGCTGAAGCATGAAGTGGATAACGACGAAATGCTGGTGCTGGTGAACCCGGAAACACAGGAAGAGCAGGAGTGCCGCATTGTGTTTACCGGAGAGAGCGGGACCAAAGGCATCCGGGTCGGGGTGGAATTTCTGACGCCGGCACCACACTTCTGGGGGATAGATTTTGACGCGCCGCGCCAAGACGCTGGACAGCATGAGCAGGCACACTGAAAGCTGACTCTCTCCTCATAATTCCAGACCTCCTAAACACATCCAAATCTATAGCAGCCTAAGGTGCTGGTAGACCCGCTCCGAAACGGATAAATCGATGTATGGGAAGGAGTTGTGTGGAATGTGTGGCAGGCAAAGTCTTGCCCATTTAAGGAAGGAAAATTGGAATGACAGGGTCAAACACTGGTTGCCCCATTATTAAGATATTTTTATTCAATAGCTTACAAACGTTTCAGTTTGGTTTGTTACGTGCTTTTAACCAATTGGAGTCGCTTTTCATTCGCCCGTGAGGCTCCAGAAGTTGGGCAGTATCACGGTCGGTTAAACACGGTCCAAAGGTACCCTGAATGATGTTTAAAAAACTGGCAGTCTCCTCCGCACTCGTGCTTTGCATGGTTATCCTGAGTGGCACGGCGCGGGCGGATAACATTCCGATAGTCAACGCTTCCTTCGAAACCCTGGGCGCGCCGCTGAGCAAATCCTGCGGCACGGGATGCGCCTATAATCTCGGCCCGATCCCTGGGTGGACAACCACAGCCGGAGCCGGATCCTGGATGCCGGGTTCCTTCTTTTCGGCGATTCCCGACGGCAGCCTCGTCGGGTTCGTAAACGCGTCTAACTCATTAACCCAGACGCTAACGGGAAACTCTGTCCTTGCCAACTCCATCTACACAATGTCCGTATATGTCGGGGATCGGACCGACAATCTAAATGGGACCTATACATTGTCCCTGGACACAATCCTGGCCGGGGTAACGACAACGTTGTGCACCTTCAGTGGCAACGCCTCCAGCATTGCTCATGGGACTTTTCAGCTTGAGGGCTGCACCTATACCAGCGCCGGCTCCGGCTTGCCAAGCGGCGATCTGTTTCTGAAGTTTACAGCCACCAACGGGGGACAACTGGATGTTGATAACGTGAGCCTAACCGTCCAGTCCCTAACCGGCGTTCCGGAACCAAGCACCGTGCTGATGCTAAGCATCGGCATGCTCTTTCTGGTTTCCAGTTTCGTGGCCAGCCGTAAGAAAGTGCTTTCGCTCACCGCATAATTGAATTGACCTGAAATTCGGAGCCCCACCTGAATGCCGGGTGGGGCTTTTTTATTGCGCCGAACTCTCAATCCACGGAATGCACGCCAAGAACAGGCAAGGATATGGAGTTGTGGCACGCCAGACTCAAGGGCGTGACGGCTGAGGTTTGCGCGTTATAATTGACCGCGGAGGAGTGGGTGAGCGGTTGAAACCGGCGGACTTGAAAAAGGAAAACGGTTGTTTGCTATCTTGCTGAAAATTAACCTAATCCCTTTGCCAGCCGCAAGATAGCGCCGATTTTACCTTTTTGGATTTGCCGCATTTTGCGTGGTTTTATGCGGTCTACTGCTACAAATCTGCTACATTTCGGAGCCATTTACCGAATACTACTGGGAGTGTAGCAGTTATCGTCGGTCTTAACCGAAGACGCCGCAAGTAATATTATAATCCAAAGGTTTAGCTGGGTCCTGGTTTCTATATGTATTAATACATTAACGTGTGTCCGGAGGCCCGGTACAATCCATTTTCTGTGGAGTCGACCCGATCCTGCTACACCCAACATCTATTCGAGTGGGGCAACGTGCCGCCTCATCGCAGCCCTCTTACCTGTATTGCATCTTTTCGGTTAACAGCGTGAATATAATTTCACCACAAGTTGCCGGAGTCGAGCTTAATCGAGGGCAATCAGCAAGTTCTGATCAAATCGGTTTAGTTGGATTTTCTCTATCATTTCCTTTTTTTATTCGCTGCTTTGCATGATTTAGCACGATTCACATGACACCAATATGAGACCGAAATTTTAGGGAAACAACCGAATGCTCGGTCCACACTTCCAGTTTTAAGGTGGGGTTTTTGAAGCAGCGGTTTGCTAAATCTACCTGTCCTGTTCGTACTTATCAGCGTTGATGTATTTTCAACAACCTAGAGCGCGGTCATTTGCGTCCGAACACCTCATTTGCACTCTGCTGTTCACCAGCTGTGTGCCTAAATCTGGCACCGTTCCCCTACGCTGCCGACCGCAAACTACAGACCGCTAGCGCGTCGATCTAATAGCGTTGAGCCACGCAGTAATTCCTTTACCAGAGGCTCTTTTTGTCCTCGCCCTTGCGATAGGCGGTGCAGGCTGAATGCCATAGTGGAGGATGAGCAAGATTCTAAAAAAGCTCTGAAAACGAACACCTCGACCTAATGGACCGAAGATGAGTGCGAGATCTCAAACACGAAATAGACCAGCGAATTCAAGGGCGTTCTGTTAATCGAGAAAACATTTTCTGCAAAAAGTAATGTAAATCAAGAGTTAGCTGTAAGGCTCTGGTAGTGCCGGAGGCTACACATCACTCCAATGAGATTCCAGCTGGCTGACAGTGTCCAAGAGATTCGACAGACGACCCTCGCTAGGCGGCTGTTAGGTCCTCGCTGCTTGGCTCCGTATTCTCCTTGCTATCAACATTCTGTATTAATACTCGGCTTTCTTCGCGAAACGGTACAACGCGTGCTTTCTGCAAGTGCGAGATTGAAACTGAAATCGCAACTCAGGGTAAGGGCACTTCATCATGAAATCAATCACGCAGGAAAACGCTAGGCTCGGATTTATTGGAATCGGCTTCATGGGAAAGCCGATCGCTCGGAGGTTGTTGGAAGCCGGTTTCAAACTGACAGCGTACGACCGGGACCACACCAAGGCGGCAGAGCTAATTCAATATGGTGGTGCCGTCGCACAAAGCATTTCGGAGATTGCCTCTAATTGCAACGTAGTGTTGTCGTGCCTACCAAGCGACGAGGCTGTCCTGGAGATTTATCGAGGTCCTGACGGCGTGGTCGCCCAGGCGCGTCCCGGTTCGGTGGTCATCGATATGAGCACGGTCTCTCCGGAGACCTCGCAAGAGCTCTCGAGACTCGGGCAGGCGCGCGGAATTGAATTCCTCGATGTGACAATGTCTGGGAGTACACCGACTGCTGAAGCTGGGTTATTGACCCTGTTTGGCGGAGGTAACAAGGAGCGTTTCGACTCCGCCGAGTCGATTTTTCGCGTTATCGCCAAGAAATACTTTTATCTCGGGCCAAGCGGTTCCGGAGCGACGATGAAGCTTGTGGTAAACACCCTACTGGGAATTGGGATGCAGGCGATTGCAGAAGCCGTCGCTCTTGGTGAGAAAGCCGGTCTTGAGCGCAATCGCTTGCTGGAAGTATTGTCGCAGACGGCGGTGGTCGCTCCAGCGCATGTGGGCAAACTGGAAAGAGCGAAGAATAGCGACTACACCCCGCAATTTCCGCTCCGCCTGATGAACAAGGATTTCGGGTTGATTCTAGGCCTCGCGGCTGCCGTTGGCGCAAGAATGCCCGCCGCGGGAGCTGCGTTTGAGATCAACGCGAGGCAATCAGACCAAGAGACTGAACAAGATTTTTCTGCGGTGATTCTACAAATGGAGAAATATGCCCATTTGGATTCGACAGACGGGCGGACTCACGCCGGCGTCAATTCGGCGGTCGAATTAAGCTAGTCGAATCGAGTTTTTTGTTGGCGCGCGCGGGAGGGGAGAAGGAAGCATGATTCAGCTAAAAGTGAATGGAACTGCACAGTCGTTCAATGGCGCTCCTGAAATGCCTCTGCTCTGGTATCTCCGCGATATTTTGGGGTTGACCGGATCGAAATTTGGCTGTGGGATCGGGCTTTGCGGCGCTTGCACGGTACACGTGAACGGTCAAGCCACTCGATCGTGCGTGACCACGATGCAGGCTGCGGCTGGAAAGGAAATCACAACCATTGAGGGGCTCGAGAAGAATGGCTTGCACCCAGTACAGAAAGCATGGATGCAAATCAACGTGCCGCAATGCGGCTATTGCCAGGTGGGACAGATCATGCAGGCGGTAGCTCTGCTAAATGACAAGAAGCAGCCCACCGATCAGGATATCGACGACGCCATGTCCGGAAACATCTGTCGTTGCGGAACCTACCAACGGATTCGTGCGGCGATTAGATCAGCGGCGGGGGAAATGTCATGAGGGGAATTGAAAACGTCAGCCGGCGCCGATTCTTGGCGGGAGGCATGGTCGCCGCGGGGGCGCTGATACTCGGCGTGCGTTATTACCCCGTGCTGGCAGCCGACGACGAACTTCCACATGATACCAAGGCCGATAATGCCACCTTGCATCCCAGCGTTTATCTCGGAATTAATCCCGACGGCACTGTGTGGATTGTGGCTCATCGTTCGGAGATGGGCACGACAAGCCGCACGACCCTGCCGCTGATTGTTGCCGATGAACTGGATGCGGATTGGAAGCGAGTAAAAATCGAACAAGCCATCGGTGATAAGCGATACGGCGACCAAAATACGGATGGATCCCATTCCATTCGTTCCTGCTACAACGCCATGCGCGAAGCCGGGGCGACGGCGCGATTCATGCTGATTCAAGCCGCGGCTCAGCAATGGGGTGTTCCCGCGGCGGAGTGCGAGACTAATTTGCACGTGGTTGTTCATCGCTCCACGAGTCGCCGGGCGGGTTACGGCGAACTTGCAAACGCCGCTGCGAAATTGCCCATCCCGCGAAGGGATCAGTTGAAGCTCAAACCGAAAAGCGCCTGGTGGTACATCGGGAAAGGGCAGGTGAGCTACGATCTCGAAGCACTGGTGACCGGGAAAGCGATCTATGGCATGGATGCGCGGATGGACGGCATGGTCTACGCGTCAGTGGAACGTCCGCCGGTGCTCGGTGGAAAAGTGAAATCGTATGACGACAAAGAGGCACTAAAGGTCCCCGGAGTGCGGCAGACGGTTCCGATTGATCCGTTCAAGCCGCCGCCAGCGTTTCAGCCGCTGGGCGGGATTGCGGTTATTGCCGATAACTCCTGGGCGGCATTTCAGGGCCGCAAGAAATTGAACATTGCGTGGGACAACGGGCCGAACGAAACGTATAACTCGGATGCGTACAAGAACGAGTTGCGCGCGACTTCCCACAATCCCTGCAAGGTGGTGCGCATTGTTGGGGACACAGATGCTGTCTTCGCCAAAGGCGGCAAGGTGTATGAGGCGGACTACTACGTTCCCCTCCTGGCGCATGCGGCGATGGAGCCGATGGTTGCGCTGGCGGACTATAAAGACGGCAAGGCCACAATTTGGGCTCCGACGCAAAATCCACAGGGCGCGCAGGATACGGTTGCGAAAGAGTTGGGAATTGCGAAGGAAGATGTAATTTGCCATGTGACCTTGCTTGGTGGGGGATTTGGGCGGAAGTCAAAGCCCGATTACGTTGCGGAAGCCGCGGTTTTGTCCAAAAAAATGGGTCGACCGGTGAAGGTGGTCTGGACGCGGGAAGACGACATCAAGTTCGACTACTACAATGCCGTGGCTTCCATGTATTTTAAGGCGACTCTGGGGGCCAACGGCAAACCGACGGCGTGGCTGCAACGGTCAGTATTCCCTCCCATTCCTTCTATTTTTGATGTGAACGCGGTGTATGGCGACGCGGCTCATCTTCAGCAGGGTTGGACGGATATTCCTTACGATCTGCCAAATCTCCGCGTTGAGAATGGTCCCGCGAAAGCCCATGTGCGCATTGGCTGGCTTCGTTCGGTGGCAAATATCTATCACGGGTTTGGTATTCAATGCTTCACGGATGAACTTGCCCATGCCGCCGGGCGCGATCCACTCGACTATCTGCTCGACCTGATCGGACAGCCGCGCACAATTGATTTTAAGGGTGTGGACTATCCGAACTACGGGGCATCGATGGAGGCCTACCCATGGGAAACCGGCCGTCTGCGCCACGTTACAGAGTTGGTCGCAGAAAAATCGGATTGGGGAAAGCGCAAGCATGGCAAGGGAACGGGTGTCGGGATTGCGGCGCATAAGAGTTTCTTGACGTATGTCGCCACGGTCGTTGAAGTTGAAGTCAATGATCAGGGTGAAGTGCGAATTCCTCGAGTGGATGTGGCCCTCGACGCAGGATTGGTCGTAAATCCGGAGGCGACCCGCGCCCAATTTGAGGGTGCCGCAGTTTTCGGGACCAGTGTTGCGCGAACTGGTGAGATTACGGCTACAAAGGGCGTGATCAACCAGTCGAATTTTCAAGACTATCCGGTGGCGCGAATAAATGAGGTGCCTGCCCAGACGAATGTGTACATCGTCGACAGCGATGCTCCGCCGGCGGGAGTCGGCGAGCCGGGGGTGCCTCCATTTATTGCGGCGTTCTGCAATGCAATTTTTGCGGCAACCGGTAAGAGAGTAAGAGATCTTCCAATCACAAAGCTGGGGCTAAGTTAAAGCGTTTTTCAGCGCTTGGTTGGAGAAGAGTCCAAAGTTGAAGTAAAAAACAGTCAGTAAAGGAATTGCAATGACACAAGACAAAACGGAACAACACGTAATTTTCGCCTCTCTGATTTTGCTGATGCTTTTTGCTGGCCTCACGCTGTTTGTAGCCTCGATTGCGCGAGCTAACCCCGCGCCAGACAGCGCAGAAGCCAGTGCGACCTACCGTACGAAATGCGCGATGTGTCACGGCCCCGATGGAGCCGGCTCTCAAGTAGGAAAGAGCATGAATGTTCCGGACCTTCGCTCACCGGCAGTCCAGAAGCTGCCCGACGCTGAACTGGCACAGATCATTTCCGACGGTAAGGGGGGGATGCCTCCATTCAAGAGTTCACTCAGCGAGGATCAGATACATTCTCTTGTCTCGCACATTCGCACGCTGCGCGCAAAACAATAATCCGAACACGGTACGCCCTGTCACTTCACGAGAATTGGGACGGTAATTCAAGAAGCGAACTTTGGGAACAGTAGGTGGATTATGACTAAAGAAAAAAATCAACCGAGCCGAGAGGAGCTGCTCCATCCGCATCTCGCGTCACCCTCGATACCTGTGGGGAAGGCTCCGGAAGCCGGGATTTCGCGGCGGGGATTCCTGGGGTTTGCGGCAACATCCATATTCCTCGCGCACGCAGACCGGAACTTCTCGGGATCAGAATCCAGAAATGGCATTCCCTATCGAACTCTGGGCCGGACGGGAGAAAAAGTCTCGCTTGTAGGACTTGGCGGCTATCACCTCGGCAAACAAGCGGATCCTCAGGAAAGTATTCGCATCATCCGTATGGGTCTTGATGAGGGCATCAATTTTCTCGATAACTGCTGGGACTACAACGGCGGCGAAAGTGAAATCCGCATGGGCAACGCGCTACGCGACGGCTATCGACAGAAGGCTTTTCTGATGTCCAAGATCGATGGCCGGACGAAAGCCGCCGCTGCAAGCCAAATTAGTGAATCCTTGCGCCGCCTTCAGACCGACAGGATCGATCTCCTCCAATTCCACGAAGTGATCCGCGACACCGACCCGGACCGCATTTTTGCCGCCGGGGGAGCGCTGGAAGCCGTGTTAGAGGCGCAAAAGGCAGGCAAGATCCGCTACGCCGGTTTCACAGGCCACAAAAGTCCGGACATTCATCTGCAGATGCTGGCCACCGCTTCAAGGCGCGGCTTCACCTTCGATGCCGTTCAGATGCCTCTCAATGTCATGGATGCGCACTTCGATAGTTTCGAAAAGAAGGTTTTGCCGGTCTTGCTCAAGAACGACATCGGCGTGCTGGGCATGAAACCCATGGGAGACCACATTATTCTCGAGAGCAAAACAGCCACCCCCGTGGAATGTCTTCACTATGCCATGAACCTCCCGACCAGCGTCGTCATCACGGGCTGCGATTCGCTCCCGATTCTGCAACAGGCTCTCGACGCGGCTCGCAGTTTTCAGCCGCTAGACTCTTCCCAGCTTGCGGCTCTTCTGGGAAAAACGGCGAAAGCCGCGGAAGCCGGCAAGTTTGAGCTCTATAAAACGAGCCATCAGTTTGACGGCACATACGCGAACCCACAGTGGCTGGGTTAGAAACTTAACGAGTTCTCAGAAAAAGGAACAAGGAAGGACAATATGCTGGACTACATCAATATCAAGGGGACTAATCTAAACTCTTCGCGAATCGCACTCGGCACCTGGGCCATCGGCGGCTGGATGTGGGGCGGAAGCGACGAGAAAGAGTCCATTCGCACAATTCATGCGGCGCTGGATCAAGGCGTCCGTTCGCTCGATACCGCGCCCGTCTACGGTCAGGGGCGATCCGAAGAGATCGTTGGAGAAGCTTTGCGGCAACACGGTGGCCGCGAGACAGTCATCCTGGCCACGAAAGTCGGCCTTGACTGGACGACCGGCAAAATCGAGCGGAACTCCACCCGCCGGCGGATTCTCCAGGAGTTCGGTGATTCGCTCCGTCGCCTGCAAACGGACTACATTGATATCTACCAGGTTCACTGGCCTGATCCTCTGGTTCCCATTGAGGAAACCGCCGAAACGCTTCGCGAGCTCTACGAGCAGGGCAAGATTCGCGCCATCGGCGTTAGCAATTATTCGCCGGAACAGATGGAGCGTTTCGAAGCCGCCGCGCCACTTCACACGATTCAGCCGCCTTACAATCTCTTCGAACGTGAAATAGAGCGCGATGTTTTGCCGTACGCTCTCAGCCACAACCTCACCACACTCACCTATGGAGCCCTCTGCCGCGGATTGCTGAGCGGCGCCATGCATGCCGACCGCCAGTTTTCCAGCGAGGACATGCGCAAGACCAGCGATCCGAAGTTTCAGCAACCTCATTTCGCCGAGTACCTGGACGCGGCGAGCAAACTGGATACCTATGCCCGCGAGCATTTTGGCAAGCGCGTGATTCATCTGGCGGTTCGCTGGTTGCTTGACCAACCAGGCGTCGGCATCGCGCTCTGGGGCGCGCGGCGTCCGGAACAGCTGGCGCCCATCAACGAGGTGACTGGCTGGTCCCTGACAAAAGAGGATTTCGCCGCTATCGACGCGATTCTTCGCGAGAGTATCCGCGATCCAGTCGGGCCGGAATTCATGGCTCCACCGTCTCGCGAAACGGCTAAACCTGTGACGGCGAGCATTGGATAAATCGAAAAGAAAGAGTTCGGAGGTCAATCATGAACGAAAAGAAGCTTTCTGCAAGTGTGGCTGGAGATATCTCGCTCGGCGGGGAACTTTCCGTGCATCGTCTCGGTTTCGGAGCGATGCGGCTGACCGGTGAAGGCATCTGGGGGCCGCCAAAAGATAAGGAAGGGGCGTTAGCGGTCCTTCGCCGCGCTGTGGAACTGCATGTAGATTTCATCGATACGGCGGATTCTTACGGCCCACACGTAAGCGAGGAACTGATTGCCGAGGCGTTGTTTCCCTACCCGGCTGAGCTCGTGATCGCCACCAAGGGTGGATGGAACCGCCCCGGGCCGAACCAGTGGACCCACGACGCCACTCCTGCGCACCTTCGCAAGGCAGTTGAGGGAAGTCTAAAGAGACTGCGCCTGGACCGCATTGATGTCTATCAATTGCATATTCCGGATCCCGTCGTCCCGTTTGAAGCGTCCGTGGAAACACTGGCTCAGCTGCAAAACGAAGGCAAGATTCGCCTGGTCGCCCTGTCCAACGTCACGCAAGAGCACATCGAGCGAGCGCGGAGAATTGTCCCTATCGTCTCCGTGCAGAATCGCTATAGCTTTGCGGACCGCGAATGGGACTACGTCGTGGACTATTGTGAACGCAATGGAATTGCCTTTATTCCATGGTTTCCCCTGGGAGCAGGCAGAGTTGCCGGAGAAGTGCTTGGCCGCATCGCGCAGGCCCACCGCGCGAGCCCCACCCAGGTGGCCCTCGCTTGGCTGCTGCAACGATCTCCCATCATTCTGCCAATCCCCGGGACTTCCTCGGTCGAACATCTCGAGCAGAACGTCGCGGCGGGTTCCCTCCGCCTAACGAAAGAAGAATACTTAGAACTTTCGGCCATTCCCGAGCTGGTGGGATCGCGATGAATGAATTTTCGAGGCTTTCGCGGAATCAGTTTTGGTTGCAAATCCCCGCGGAAAAGATATTCTTATGCTTCCAGTTGATTCGTCCGAGCGTGCGAAAAGTCCCCCCATCGTACGCAGCGGCCGGCCCGGTTTGGGAATTATTGGGTTTCGCGACGAGGGGGCGGAGGCCTTGATGGCTCTCGCTCTTCAAGTAGTTAGCTCTCACCTTCTGGGAGCCCGCGACATCGAGCAGGCGCTTTCCGTGCAAAAAGCCCTCGCCAAAATTCTCCTGCCGCACATTGCCAGTGAAGCCGAGACACTCAAACAGCCGAATTTTCCGCGACTTTTTTTACTGGACGGCTGCTCTTTAAATTTGCCTTTGGGGCCCATGAGCGGCCGATTACGCTCCAATTCGCCCGGCAGCAAATTCCTAGCTCTTCTTCCTCCTCATAGAAGTAGTGAGAGCGAGCTGACACCGTTATTTCACTGGGGAATTGACGGCTTCGTAACGTTGCACCCAAACTGGAAGACGGAACTTCCAAAGGCGACAATGGCTTTACTTCGTGGCGATGTCTGGGTGCCTTCAGAAGTGCTGCTGACATTCATCAAGCAAATGAAGACACTGCTCGATAAGCAGCTTATGGCAGGTGAATCACTGACATCACGAGAAGCTCAAGTGCTCCAGCTTCTTTTCAGGCATCTCAGAAACAAGGAGATTGCGCACCAACTGAGCATTAGCGAACGCACGGCAAAATTCCATGTCTCCAATCTTCTCAGGAAACTCGGGTTAGAAAACCGCAGAAGCTTTCCCTCTGTGCTTTGTTCGGTTAACCAGATAAAAGCGTAGCTGCACCTTCTATAGAACATCCGCTGCGTCGCGAATGTATTGCCCTTTCTTTTCTACTTCCCTTTGCTGTCCCTGGATCGGCCCGGGAGGGCCAGGAGAATCTGCACTCCTAATTTGAGTCTGGGACGTTGTACTCGCAAGAAAACGGGACGAGCATGTGGGCTCGGGAGAAGAATTTGCCAGACCAGCCCTTCTGGCATTTTCAATCAAGTTATTTGCGCGCCTGGATCGTTTCCCTGGTCCAGTCGCCCTGAGAAAGTCAGTCAGCCGCCGCGAACCGGTTTTGATTCCTGTCGGGGTTGGTTGCGGGTGAGTCCCTTCCGCTAACCCAATCCAATGCGGCAGAGATCGCGATCTGTACAGGAAATGACTCTGCTCGCCTGTCAGATCGATACCCCCTATTGTGCAATCCCAAAAACAACACTTGCTCCGTTTCTTGCTATGCCGCGTCATGCATAAGCAATCGGACGACGCCTCGATTGTGGCACCTAGTTCGTTCACAAAACGCGACATCCAGCGCAATTCCTTGCGAACGCTAAATCACGAAAGGATAGGGTCATGAAGCGAAGAAAACTAAGAGCACTATGGGCAATTCTCATCATGGCTATCGCCACTTTACTCATCTCCTCTCAAACTGTACTCGTGTCGGCGAAGAATGGAGCTGCACCAGCACGGGGAGGTCAGAAGAGTGAGCGCGGTCAGAGAAGTGATCATGCTCAGAGAAGTGACGAAGGTCAGCTGGTCGATCAAGGTCAAAAAGATGTGCACGATAAACTGCCCCCACCATACAACCCGTACCCGCCCGGGATTCTTCCCAGCGATTTGAATTCTGAGATAGCCCGGGTCCTACGTGAAATTGATGGCATCGAAGCCGAAGCGCTGGCGCAGTTGCGTGCATTAACGCCGCCGACGCTGACAAATCAACCGCCCTTACTGGCCCACACCGGACAAAGGTTAAACGTCTTAGTGGGCAAGGCGCTGAATTTCGACAGGAATATCTCGCCGTTCAAGGATAGGGCCTGCGCGTTCTGCCATATGCCGTACGCCGGCTTCAGCGGACCGATCCCATCCGTCAATCTGACAATGGTCGCTTACCCCGCATCGTATCCGTATCGAGCCGGCAAGCGGACCGCGCAAAGATACACCTATGCACCCAGTTTCCCTGTTCTCAATTACAACGAGACCCAGCAAGCCTTTTTTGGCGGAAACTTCTGGGATTCGCGAGCGACTGGCTACCTGCTTGGGAGTCCGGATGCCAATCAGGCTCAGGGCCCTCCGGTCGATACGCAAGAACACGCGTTGCCTGATACGGCTTGCGTCGCGTTCCGACTTCAGAGCGCCGTGTATAAGTCGTTCTTTATCGAACTGTGGGGCGATGACTTAAATGCCATCAAGTTCCCGCATAACGCTGAGGAGATTTGCGAGACCCCCGGAGGGGCCAGCACATTCGGAACGGACACCATGCCGATCAAGCTGTCTTCCACGGACCGCGCGATAGCAAACCACGTCTACGACCACTGGGGCCAATCGCTTGATCAATACGAAGCTTCCCCGGATGTCAGCGCTTTTTCGTCGAAATTCGACGCGTTCCTGCATGACCCAACCAACAATCCGTTGTCCGCAGATGAGATGGCGGGTTACAACCTGTTCCGTGGCAAAGCGAACTGCAACTCCTGCCATCTGGATGGAAGGTCTACCGCGCCGACGCCCCCACCACCGCAAGGGAGCGCCCCCAACAGCATGGACACTGGCGCGGCAGCATCCACTGCGCCGCTGTTTACCTGCTTCGGCTCGGCTAATCTCGGCTTGCCACTCAATCCGAGAAATGCTTTCTACTATCAAACCACGCCGGATTTCTTCGGCTTCACTGCAAATCCCTTTGGCTTTGGCTACCGCGATCTGGGACTAGGAACTTTCCTGCGAAGCGGCTTCGGCACTTGGGCAAGCCCCAATGACGATTGGACACCGTTCGCGCCAGCATCCGATGGCCTGATGCAAACCTCTAGCGCCCGCAACGTGGCAATGACACCCCCACAGTGCCCTACCACTGAAGCTCCAGGGCCGTACTTCCAGAAGGAGTTCTTCCACAATGGATACATCAAGAGCCTGAAGCAATTGGTGCACTTCTATAACACCAGAGACGTTTATCCCTTTCCGACTATAACTTCCGGACACTGTCCAGCCGGCACCACGGAAAAGGTGAATTGCTGGCCGATGGCCGAAGTGAAAAACAACGAGGACATGACGCTAGGAATGCTCGGTTTGACGGATACGGAGGAGGACCAGATCGTGGCCTTCCTTCAGACGCTCACCGACGGTTACACAAGGCCCTTCCCCGATAGCGGAGCCTATACAGGCGTTTGCAAGACGGGTGGCACAGCAGCGACGCAGGGAAATGAGTTCCTGATCCCCACGCCGACACTGCCGCCTTGCCCGGCGGCGATATGCGGTCTTGCGCCGCTTCCCACAATGCCGATTCCCTAACGGCATTGTGAGGTGTCAAACAACGTATACCTGGTGGTAGTTAACTCTCTCCATAGGCTGGTCCCTTCGCGACTGAGCGGTCGAGTGGGACCAGCCGGAGAGAGGCAAGGTGGAATTTAGTCCGCGCTGTTTTCCAAAAGCCGGATTTACTGCTGTTCCGAACTTTAGCTTGCAAGTAAATCTTTGTTGAGGTGTCCAAATGAAGAGAGCGAAGTTATCTTTGGTGTTATTCACTTTCGTGGGTTCTTGGTTTGCAACGTCCCCTGCAGTTGGCCAGTTCGTGCCCTCGTCAAAACGGGCGGATCACATGGAACTAAGGCAGGGACCCGAAATCGAACTGAACCACGAGCATTTGACCATCATTCGCTGGACCAGCAACAATCCTGGCGGCTCGCCCGAGCACTTTGCCGTGGTGCACTACGGCACGGATCCCAAGCAACTTGACTTGACTGCAAAGTCGCACATCCGGCTGAACCCAACCCATGACTACACAGTTTTCCGCGTGCGCATGGACGACCTGCCCGCAAAAACCACTTACTACTACACGGTTGATTCGATGGACTCCAGCGGCAAGAGTGATGGAGTTAAAAGCCCAGTACAGAGCTTCACGACACCTTAGTGGACCAGGAGCGCAGACTACCATTCGCGCCCTGAATTGTTTACTTGGATCCTAGGCTTTTACAGCCCTGTGCCTCGGCCCAGCCGAGTGTGTAAAGTCACGTAGAAGTTCTGGCTTCACGGTTCTTAGTAGCTTCCTACGTCCTTGAAAAAGACGTGCTTTCACGGCGGTAATGGAGGTGCCCACAATCTGAGCCGTTTCTTTGACAGATCGTTCTTCGAAGTCACGGAGAAATATCACCCTGCGCACTCTCGGACGCAAGCGATTGACCGCTTTCGTCAAAAGTTCCCGACGCTCGCGCCGCCAGTACGCCTCTTCCGGACTTGGGCTCTCATCAACGAATCGTTCCGGGGCGGACTCTATTCCATCCTCAGGACTCTCGGGCAAAACTTCCATGGTCCTCCGTCTGCGACGCAGCATCATATAAGATTCATTCATAACGATACGTGTCAGCCAGGTAGAGAACCGGGCCTTTTCTTCAAAATCGCCGAGATGACAGAAGGCCTTGTGAAAACTGTCCTGCACAACATCTTCGGCATCCTCACGGTTCCTTGTGATTTGATGTGCCACGGCAAGCGCTCTCTGTTGATGGCGCACAACCAGGCGCTCGAAAGCCCGCGTATCACCGCACTTCGTGGCCGTGACCAACGCACCATCGGTGTCGTTGCCCGTATTTGGATTGGAAAACGCTTTCATGATTTCGATCCTCCCCCGCCGATGCGGTGCAAAATAGGAAAAGCTGACTAGCGCGCCAGCCACAGCGCGCCACGAATGGCGTGAATCACAGGCAACTGATGGCGGACTCGCAAGATCCGATACCAGTTAAAAATCGAAACAGGTTTCATGGTTTTACTCCTTCCCGCGTCCCCAACTCCGGTCTAGCGTCCCCGACTCGTTGGTGATTGCTCTTTGCAAATTCGACTCAGGGGGAATACGCCAGCTGTGATTGGAAAAGCAATTCGGATGCCCGAAATTGTGCGTCACGATTGCAGTTTGGAAATTACGGGGGGGATGAGAGATAGGTTTGCTTGGAGGAACTTAGCCACGTCAGTCGATTCGCCAAGCTGTCGGACTGTTGGCACCCAGTCCAGTGGGCTGGATGAACCGGGATAACTATTCTATCCGCGGAAGAAGACGTGCATCTCACCTGCCCCAGGACCGACCGGGTGGGACCGGGTTACTCCTGATGTTAAGATTCGAATGCAGAGAGCGGTACTCTGCATTCCAGGAGCCCAGTATGCCCCGGTCAAATCCTCTCTTGTGGCCCAATCTGCCTGCCATTTGGAGCTACTGGATCGCTGTTTTTTCGGTTGCCGCGGCACTCGGCATTTCACGGTGGCCGCCGTTTCATTTGCAAGAGTCTCCCGTATCACTTTTCCTTTGCGCCGTCATACTGAGTGCCTGGTTCGGGGGTGTCTTGCCTGGATTGCTCGCGACGGTCCTCTCCGCGCTCGCTTTCGATTATTACTTTTTGGCCCCGATGTATTCGCTGTATGCGAAGACAGATGAGATTCCTCGGCTCATCGCCTTCTTGCTGTCAGCAGTGTTTGTGGGAGCGCTGAGCATCGCCCAAAGAAGCGCCACGGAATCGCTCCGGCGCGCGCGCGATGACCTTAAAGAAACCGTTCAAGATCTCTTGACCGCCAACCGGGCTCTGGAAGCCGAGAGTCGTGAACGCAAAAGGGCCGAAGAGAATCTGCGCCGGGTGCAGTCCGATCTCGCGCACGTTAGCCGGGTGACCACCATGGGAGAGCTGACCGCTTCTCTGGCACACGAAGTGAATCAACCGATTGCCGCCGCTGTCACCAGCGCAAATAGTTGTATCCGCTGGCTCGCCGCCGACGTCCCAAACCTCGACAAAGCCCGAGCGTCGGCCCTGAGGATCGTGAAAGACGGAACGCGGGCCGCGGAAATCATCAGTCGAATTCGCTTGCTCTTTCAAAAGGGTACTCTGCAGCTGGAAAAAGTTGACGTAAACGAAGTGATCGAAGAGATGACGGTCCTGCTGCATGGCGAGGCCACACGCCACTCGATTTCAGTCCGGACGGAACTCGCGGCAGATCTTCCCCCCGTCGTGGGGGATCGCGTGCAATTGCAACAAGTGCTGATGAACCTGATGATGAACAGCATCGATGCGATGAAGAGCGTAGACGGGATGCGGGAACTCGCCATCAAATCCCAGCGAGCCGAAAACGAGCACCTTTTGGTGTCCGTCAGCGATACGGGTGTTGGGTTGCCACCCGGGCAGGCGGATGAGATCTTCAATGCGTTCTTCACCACCAAACCTCACGGCACCGGTATGGGACTGCGGATCTGCCGTTCCATAGTTGAATCGCATGGCGGCCGCTTGTGGGCCACCGACAACTCCCCACGCGGGGCAAGCTTTCATTTCGCTCTATCCACGAAAATCGAGGCAAGGGGATGAGCCCCGAGCGTTAATTCACAACGTGAATTTCAATCCGATCAGGACCGGAGAGTGCCGGAAGTGGAAGGTTGCAGTCCCATGCTGGACAAATAATCCCGATAGTATTTCTCGATCCTCTGGGTCACACCCTCGAGCGGCGGCATCTGAGCATCTTCCAATTTCCCGTCAAACAAGGGGGCAAATGCTTGCAAGGCACGAGCTGCGACAGGATGCCACTTCTCGATCCAGCCTTGAATAGTGCCGCTGTTGTCCGGATTGTCTTCGATTGTCATCCGGGTCAGAGCCTGGCTCCATTCCCGATGCCACCTACAGTCCTCGTTGAGTGAATAAAAGATTCGACCTAGCAAATAGTCTCCTTCACGTAGCGCAAGATCGCTGAGGCAGCTCATAATCAACTCGTCCATCAGTGGCTTGAGCACGAGGTTCAGGCCAACGAAAGCCTCGGCCCAATCGTAACAAATTAGCAGTTTCTCAATTGCGATGCGCAAAGGCTGCCATAGAGGATCGGTCTGCCAGCGCGCCTTGCTATCAGCAGCGAAATCACGATAAACGTGTTGCAGTTGCCGGGTTCGGTAGGCAATTCGCTGCACGCGGCGCATTTCATCTCCTGCCTGCAGGGTTGCTGTGATGACAATACGTCCGCTCGGAGCCATTTGTCCCACATAAGCTGCCAGCATCTGCAGGCCGTGTCCCGGATATCGCAGAGGAGCAACAACGCGAGAAAGAACGTGCAGCCAGCGAGGTGAAAGCCGGCCATCATAGCCGCTCGATTCGATTTCTTCCAGGATGCCGTCCACGAAGATTTCCTTATCTCTTTGAATCTCGGTGTACTTTGTGTAAGTAGTCTCACGCGGATCCCGGAAAGTTTCCCAAGAAGTGCAGGTGAGGGGCGAGTCCTCCTGGAACCGTTTGTACCAATCCTGCAGTGGTACATCGAGTTCGAACCGCTTTCCGGTGAAGCCCTCGCCGGTGTAGAAGAGGAGTTTTGAAGTCACGATTTCATATTCGGTTGGCATCCGCTTTTGCTGCAAAAGGTGCCAGTATGTTTTTTGTTGTGCCATAAAATCCTCGGAAACTGAGATGGAGTCCGGTTCAAGGAGCAGTTCGGGTCTGGGCAAAGCGCCAGGCCGCATCTTCCTGATTCAACTCAAGCGAACCCTTGAAAGCGGACATGACGGTTTCCAACTCCCCAGGAAAGCGAAACGGGCGCCCCAAGTGCTCTTCAATCGCCGAACGGGTTACGACGCAGCATTGCGGAACGAGAACCCTGACATAGGCGCCGCGATCGACGACGAGGACATTCTGGTTCAGGTCCTTGATCGCGGCTATGATGGCGTTGGCGACAGGCCCCGACTGAAGAACGGGACCAACGGAATCGTGGCTTCCTGGCGATTGGGCAGTCATTGTGGAGTCTCTCGATCCGGGGCAGACTCCGTGGGGCTCCCCTCATCATTATCGAGATCGAGAAGAATATCGCGACTCTCAATGGTTACGGGGTAAGCCTTCAAGCAGGAATTCTTAGGATTTATGCCGCGGCCTGTGCAGACATCGAACTCCCAATGATGCCTGGCGCAACGGAGAGTTTTTTCCACCAAGGCGCCCTCGCTCAACCGGCTTTTCTGGTGGGGACACTCGTTGGCATAGGCATAGACGTGGTCATCAAGGTTGACGAGCAGGATGCTGTTCCCACCCACGTCCAGACCCAGCATTTCGCCGCTCCAGAGATCGTCCAAGGTCGCGACTTTTCGAAACGTCATAGATCGCCTCTCGAGGTCACGTCGAAGCGATCCAAATTCTGAAAACCCGCCTCTGCAACTGTCAGCCTGGGATCGACTGCTTTACCGTTGTAAACGAGGTCGATTTTGTCGATGAGGGCGACTCGAAGGCTGGCCGCCTGCTGGAGTTTTCGCGCGAGCTGAAGAATGGTTTCGCTTTCCTCAGCCAATATGAGGAGCCCAAGGGTGTCGCCTTCCAGGAAGCCATAGAGAGGTATGGCCATACAGATCCTTTCATCGGACACTAAGCGGAAGAAGTTTTTTGTGCCTGAAGCCAATCGTAGGCGCCGTTATATGCGTCTTGGCCCCAAGTGTCGGGTGTAAGCCGGAAATACTCCATGAGCAATTTAGTGAAGTCAGCGGGAGCTTCGCCAGAAAGGACGCGTTTTACCAAGTCCAAGTGACTCGCATATCGTTCCGGCTCGCGCAGGAAAATCCACCGACATGGCTCGGAGCAGAAGATATATTTGCGGCCCTCTCTGACGAGTACGTTCGCCGTATTCTTCCGCGGAGTGCCGGCGCTTAATGGCAACTGGCACAAATCGCAAAAGGTGGGGAGCACAGTCCCATGAACGGCCAGTTCGTTTGGAGCTCCGGGACCAACCGCTCTCCAACGCTCGTCCACCTGCCCCCAGACGGCTTCTAGAGCGTCCCAATATTTGGGATATTTCTGGCGCAGCCATTTGCGCTCGGCGGGACTTGGCATCACGAAGTCGAACCACAAAGTCGCGCGATAAGTGTAGGCGCTGGCGTAGATCATGTGATGATAGATTTCTAGTTCGTCCTCAAAAATGTCCCAATACCAAGGCTTCTTGAGGCCAAACTCGTCAAGCGTGCGCAGATACTGATCGATGATCCACTCTTCCATGAATTCCTTAAATGAATAGGGGCGTTGTGCCAGCGCCGTCAGGTAATCAGTGGAGACTCCAGTCAAAATCGAGAACAAGCGCCAACTTCGCCAGAACCACTTGTCGAGAAGATATTGCACGTACTCGGGATCATGCTTCATGACGACATCGAGAACAGGGTGTCCAATCTGTGCATGCCGGGCCTCATCGGTTTGAATGCTGGTGACCATCCTCTCGAACATGTGATCGCTGGATTCGCGAGCTAGTGAAGCCAATCCAACAAATTGCAAATTGGTGAACCCAGTTTCCAGAACGAAATTCGTGCCGATGGCGAACTCGATTGCATTTTGCCCCAGTGTCAATTCATCAAAGAAGTGCCGGGCAGCGACTGCGAACCAATTATTGGTGTGATAGAACCTGTGAGCCCAATCGAACTGGGAATCCCAGCGCACCAACTGATGGAAAATCAGCAGCGGAATCTGAGTATGGCGATATTCATCGAGCGCTCCAAAGGCCGACATGGTTCGCCAAGCGCTGTCGCGGCCAAATCTCGCACCTCGCAGGCTGCCAATGACGCCGGTAAACTCCGCTAGCGGCAACGCAGCCGCATGGACCTTTAAACTATTCATCCATGGCGCAGCCAACTTCTGGATATTTTCCAGGCGGCCGATGGCGTCGCGCACCGCATAGACAGCCATGTCTTTTTCGTATTGGTTGTCGACGTATTCGCGATAGGAAGTCTTGAAGGATTCTTCCCAATCTTTCCACTCAGCATGAGGAAGCCAGGGGTGCCCGCTGATCACCGGCGGAAAGACTTCGTCTTCTCGCACATAGGTGTAGTCCCAATCCAGCTTACGGGCCAGAGGAAGCCATTCCTCTCTACTAAGCATGTGCGCTCCTCAGGACTGCGAGGTCGGCCGCCGACGGTCGGTAGTGAACTACCGCGTGGTCCTTGCATCTGCAAATTGGAAAGGAATCGCAGTATACTCAGCTAGCTGGAGTCGCGTCAATACAGCGGCTCAACTTTTGACTGGCATTATTTTCCCCAGCCTCTGCATCGAAACTGAGAGGCCGTGGTCAAGAGAGGGGGGCGCCAGTGACACAATCACCGTCCAACAAGCCCCTCGGGCAAGGGGCGGCATCCACCCAAACTTCCGCGGATCCACATTCAAGCGAATTTCACCTGGGAAGCGTGATCGATGCCATTCCTGGATTCGCGTGGAGCGCCCTACCCGACGGCAGCGTCGAATTCTGCAACCAACGATGGCTGGACTACATAGGAATATCGTTAGATGAGGCGAGACGCGAAGAATTGGCCACATCCGTACACCCCCAAGACAAATGCGATTTTGTGGAGAAATGGCGAGCGGCCTTAGCGCAGAGTGAGTCATTTGAAGCTGAGGCGCGGATTGGCCGAGCCGACGGATCCTATCGCTGGTTTTTGATTCGGGCGGAACCTCTACGCGAAGCCAACGGAGGAATTAGCCGGTGGTGCGGTACTAACTTCGACATCGAAGACCTGAAACGGGCACAAGAAGAGATCATTGACCGAAGGCGCTCTGAGGCACGGTTACTCGAGAGCGAGGCTCGGTTCCAGATGATGGCTGATACTGCGCCGGTCTTGATTTGGATGACCGGAACGGATGCCCTTTGCAATTATTTCAACAAGCCGTGGCTTGAGTTCACTGGCAGAAGTATGGAGCAGGAAGTCGGCACAGGCTGGACGGAAGGCGTACATACAGACGATGTGCAAGGATGCTTCGATTGTTTCTTACCGGCATTCCATGCCCGAAAGCCCTTCAGAATGGAATATCGCCTCAGACGAGCGGATGGCGAATACCGCTGGGTAATTGAAAGTGGGATTCCGAGGTACACAGGGGACGGGGAGTTCGCTGGTTATATCGGCTCAAACATCGACATTACAGATCTGAAGCGCGCGGAACAAGAGCGAGAGAGATTGCGTCAGGTACAAGCCGAACTCGCACGGGTCAACCGTGTGACCACCATGGGCGAGCTGACTGCCTCCCTGGCGCATGAAGTTAATCAACCAATTGCCGCCGCGGTTACCAGCGCCAATAGTTGTCTCCACTGGTTGGCGGCCGAGGTCCCAAATCTCGACAAGGCACGCGCAGCCGCCGAGAGGATCGTAAAAGACGGAACGCGGGCGGCGGAAATCATCAGCCGTACTCGTCTTCTTTTTCAGAAGGCTGCGCCGCAATGGCAACTGGCGGATGTAAACGAGATCATTAGAGAGATGATCGCCCTGCTACACGGCGAGACAACACGACACGCGATCTCGGTTCAGACGGACCTGGCGACGGATCTTCCACAGATCATGGGAGATCACGTGCAATTACAGCAGGTCATGATGAACCTCATGATTAACGGTATTGATGCGATGAAGCGTGTCGACGGGAAGCGAGAGCTCGTCATCGAGTCGCGGCGCGCAGAAAGGGAGCAGCTTCTGGTGTCCGTCAGCGATACTGGCGTCGGGCTGCCACCAGGGCAGGCGGAGCAGATATTCAATCCGTTTTTTACAACCAAGCCTCACGGCACCGGGATGGGACTGCGGATCTGCCGCTCTATCGTTGAATCGCATGGTGGGCGCCTGTGGGCAGCCAACAACTCTCCGCGCGGGACGACTTTTCAGTTCACCCTGCCCACCAAAGTCGCCGTACACACATGACGCCCGCAAGCGCTCCCACTGTATTTGTAATTGATGACGATGTTTCAGTGCGGGAGTCCATTCAAGACTTGCTGGAGTCGTCGGGATTACATTCCGAGTCCTTCGCGACGGCGGAAGAGTTCCTGCGAAGCGAGTTGCCGGACGGTCCTCGGTGCCTGGTCCTGGACGTAAAACTTCCCGGCGTAAACGGTCTCGATTTTCAGCACAGGTTGATTGAGGCGGGCTTTCAAATTCCCATCATCTTCGTCACCGGTCACGGAGACATCCCGATGACCGTGAAAGCCATGAAATCCGGCGCGGTGGAGTTCCTCACCAAGCCCTTCCGAGACCGCGACTTACTTGGTGCGATCCGCCAGGCTTTAGATCGTGACCTGGCGACTCGACAAGAACGGATTGAGCTTGCTGAATTGCGAAAACGCTACGAGACGCTGACTGCGCGCGAGCGCGAGGTCATGGGCCTGGTGGTATCGGGCCTGCTCAATAAGCAAATAGCTGCTGAGCTGGGGAACAGCGAAGTTACGGTGAAGATCCAACGCGGGCGCGTCATGAAGAAAATGAAGGCCGGATCTCTGGCGGAACTGGTGAAGTTGGCGGGGCTATTGGGGGTTCCGCCCGGCGAGAAACAGCATAATACCAACGTGTGATTGCGCCGCTTCCGGCGAAGCTGGTAGGTTTCTGTCATGGTCAATCAAAACAAACCTAAGTTGGTCGTCGTTGTCGATGACGATGATTCGATGCGCAGCGCAGTGCAGGACTTGCTGGAGGCAGTTGGGTTGCCGGCAAGGGGCTTTGCGTCCGCCGAGGAATTCCTCAAGTCGGGGAAACAGCACGAGACTGCATGCCTGATCACGGATATCCGCATGCCGGGAATGTCCGGTCTCGATCTGCAGGCGAAATTGAATGCCGAACGCTGCAGGATTCCGATCATCTTCATTACGGCGCATGGCGACGAGAAAATGCGGTTGCAGGCGCGGAGAGAAGGCGCCGTAGAGTTTCTGTCAAAACCGTTCGACAACGAAGTCTTGCTCGATGGTGTTCGGGCCGCTCTGGAAAGTTAAGCCCGCGAGGATGGCAGTTTGTGAAAGTGCGCTAGGAGGTATTACGTGGCCGCTGTTGTAAGATTCGGATCCGCCGAACAGGACGGCAATCCGCGCAGATTCGAGCAGATCATCGGCAAGAGTCCTGCTCTGGAATGCGTGCTCGATCAAGTCGAACAGGTCGCCCGCACGGATTCCACCGTTCTCATCCAGGGAGAAACTGGCACCGGCAAGGAGTTGATCGCGCGGGCTGTTCACGACTCCAGTTCACGGTTCGCACGACCTTTCATCAAGCTGAACTGCGCTGCCATTCCGTTCGATTTACTGGAAAGTGAGCTCTTTGGTCACGAGCGTGGCGCATTCACAGGAGCCATAGCGCAAAAGATTGGCCGCTTCGAGTTGGCCGACAAGGGGACGCTCTTCCTGGATGAAGTAGGAGATATCCCGCCGGGCCTGCAACCCAAGCTGCTGCGTGTTCTGCAGGAACAGGAGTTTGAGCGCTTGGGGAGCACTCGCACCCATCGAGTAGACGTTCGCCTCGTAGCTGCGACAAACCGGAATTTGGTGGACATGGTGAAACGCAACGAATTTCGTAGCGACCTTTACTACCGGTTGAATGTGTTTCCGATCTCGCTGCCGCCCCTGCGGGAGCGCCGTGAAGACATTCCGGCACTGGTCACGCATTTTGTGGAGCTTTATGCCCGCCGGATGGCTAAGCAGATCGAACATATTCCTCCTGACACGATGTCCGCGCTCAGCTCGTATCAGTGGCCGGGAAACATTCGGGAACTTCAGAATTTTATGGAGCGGAGCGTTATCGTTACTTCAGGCAATGTCCTGCACCCCCCTCTGACGAGTCTGAGCAGCGCCGCCGCGGTGGAATCGATCGGGGCCATAACCATGGTGGACGCGGAGCGCGACCACATTCTCAAGACTCTCGAGCACACTCGGTGGGTGGTCTCAGGTCCCAACGGGGCGGCAGCTCGTTTGGGAATTAAGAGGTCTACCCTTTACTTCCGGATGCAAAAGCTTGGCATATCACGTAGCAACAAGGGTCCGCTTCCTTCGTAACAGCGTCGCTATCATCCGGAAATCGGTCCTCCAATCGGTCGAGCCTGTCCATACAGCAGCTGCAACCCTCTGGCACATACCCCCACGGTCACCTCAATCTGAAGTTGTTTGGAAATTCAGCAAATGATTGACCTCCGTGGCTGTCGGCATGACGGACGTCGTGTTTAGCGGGCTGGCATCGCATGTCGCACCATTGCCTGGGTGAGCCTCTATTTTCAGTCTCTTACGCAATCTCGATGATTGGCAACCATCTTGCCTTTTCAGTTGTGTCACGCGATACGCCGAACCAGTTTGTGGCGAGTCGAAAAGGAGGCATTGTGAAACATAAGAGAGCAGTGGTCGTTTTGATGGGAATGATGGTGTTGTTCGCAATTAAGTCGTCGGCACAGCAGGTAAAAACCGATTACGACCGCGGCGCGAACTTCACGCAGTACAAGACCTATTCGTGGGAGCAGGTTAAGACGAAAGACCCACTGGATGTCGACCGAATCAAGAGTGCAGTTAATTCCGCCCTTTCAGCCAAGGGCTGGACCCAAATGGATTCCGGTGGCGATGTATCCATTGTGGCTATGGAGATCACGCGAAGTCAGCAAACCTTGAATACCTTCTACAACGGCTTTGGAGGAGGTTGGGGCTGGCGACGGTTTGGTGGTGGCGGCTTTGGTGAGGCAACAACCACCACTGATACGTACAAGGTGGGCACGGTAGTCGTCGATCTCTTCGATACCAAGAGCAAGCAACTGATCTGGAGAGGAAGTTCGAGCGACACACTCTCCAACAACTCCGACAAGAACATCAAGAATCTGGATAAAGGCGTGGAGAAAATGTTCCAGCACTTTCCCCCAGGCTCTTTGAAAAAGTAGCGGCCGCGACCTTGATTCGTCACTTCTACGTATGCTTTTGCCTGGCACTCGTCTTGGCTGCCATTCCCTTGCGTGCGGCTAATAGCCCGCGGGCGGGAACTGGCGGCCAGACGATAAAGGTTTGGACTAACGACGATCTTGAAAGGTTGCAGCATCTCAGCCCCATTTGCATCGTGGGCCGAGTAAACGAAGAAAGGCCAGAGCCGGCATCTCTCCCTCAACCGTACGTAAAAACGCGGGACCCAGAATGGTATGCCGAGCAGGCGGCGCGACTACGAGATGAACTGGAACGCAGAAGGGCTCAGCTCAACGGATACCTTCAAACTATCGAAGATGCTCGGAGACTGAAGACAATGACTGGCGGCACAAACCTCGATGGCGGCGATGTGGGCATCACTCCGGAAGCCGGCATCGAAATCCTGGAGCAGCGGGTAATGCAAGAGCGGGCGAGGGTAGACGACCTGGAAGATCTGGCCCGCAGGAATGAAATCGAGCCGGGCACACTGCGCGGGCAATGAGCCGGCCTGCGCGTTGCACAGGGACTATGAATATTTCACTGAACTCAACTTTGCATGAATGACCTCCTACATCCCGTCATCCCAGAATCGCGGCCTTCAGAGCTGGACGAATTTCGTGAAAGAGCTCCGTTGCTCCCCCTTCTGCGGAAAGATTTGGCTTCCGATGGACCAACGTGGCTGCCACTCATCCTGGCCCTGGCGACCATCGCTGGGGTCGCATATGTGGACCATCTCGTTGTTTCGCTTTCGCTTGTTTATCTCTACACTTTGCCGCTTACCATCGGCGCGATTTTCTTGCGGAAGGAAATCAGCTACGGCCTAATCGTCGCGTGTATCTTGTTCCATTATTTTTTCCACTATTTTGATTCCCCGCGGCAGATCCACTTAGGGCTCCGCATCTTCCACGACCTCTCAGCTCTGTTCTGTCTTACGGTCGTTGTTTATGTGCTCCAGCGGTATATCGAGCGGCAGCAATTGCTTATGAAAACCGTGCAGCAGCAACGCGATAGTCTGCTCAAGGAAGTAGAGCTTGCCGCGCAGGTCCAGCGCTTGTTTCTTCCCTCTGGCAAGACAGCCATCGCCGGACTCGAAATAGCCGGGATGATGCACCCCGCGCGGGGCGTAGGTGGCGATTATTACGACTATTTCCCCATCGACACGCATACCACCCAGGTCATCATTGCCGACGTGTCCGGAAAGGGTGTTCCTGCAGCCCTCTTAATGTCTGCCACCGCCGCGGCTATGCGCCTCGAGGCTAATCGCGATGGAAACATGCTGCAACAAGTGGAAAGGTTGAACACTGAGATCGGCGCCGTGTCAGACCCGGAACAGTACGTAACGATGCTGGTTGGGGAAATCGACACGAACAAACGGATCATCCACTACGTGAACTGTGGACACAATCCCGCGCTTCTGTTTCGAGCAAAGACGGGCACGCTAATCCGCCTGAACTCGTCTTGCCCGCCCATCGGATTATCTCCAGAAGAGATCTGCGAACTTAGCTCAGAAGACCTGATGGCCGGGGATGTGTTGGTTTTCTATACCGATGGGGTCACTGAAGCAGGGAACCGCCGGGGCGAACAGTTTGGCGAGGAGCGCCTTGCCGCCACGGTGCTCCGCAGTTCTTTGCTCTCCGCCGAAGATCTAAGTAACAACATCTACAACGCCGCAGCAGATTTCTGCGCCGATGACTTTAATGATGATCTGACCATTCTTGTCGTCAAATGCAACTTCGAAAGCACCCAGAACCCTCGTTCGTAAATTGTTTTTTGAGTGAGCAGATTAAGTCCCTCTGGCGCTAGACCTCGCAATACCCTCGGTTCATATGTGTTTCTCCTTCGTTCGGGGGCCGCCCTGATCCTGCGAGACACTTTGTCAGTGTGCTGACAATCATCCAATGCGCTGGACTCTTCGGGATTCGTCCCCCTTGCCTTACTCTCAACCCATCCTTCGTAAGCATCCTAGTTTCAATCACTTCTCGAAACTTCCAGTCACTCCTCGCTGTGGCACCCGGACTGCATTCCCAGTATCCGAGGCAAGATAAAAGCTACTTGAAGGAAATCACATGCGAAAAATGCTGGTCTTTCTGAGCTGCATTCTCATTTTTGTTGTCCCATTCCCCGCTGAAGTGGCAAGCGCATCGGAGCAAACCAAGGATGACGACCGCCTAAGAAATTGTGGAACGGTCTTGAATGAGATTCTCGGCGTTCCCGACGACATTCCGCAGGACTTGCTCGACAAGGCAGATTGCGTGGTCGTCTTTCCGTCCGTCTTAAAAGCCGCATTCATCGTAGGTGGAAGTTACGGGCGCGGGGCCATGTCGTGCCGCAAGGGCGAAGACTTCCGCGGATCGTGGGGCGCCCCCACGATGATGGCTCTTGAGGGCGGCAGCTTTGGCTTTCAAATCGGTGGGGAAGCTACGGATTTTGTGCTGCTGGTGATGAACGAAGGCGGAGCGCGGGGCATCCTCGCCAGCAAGGTCAAGCTGGGTGGCGACGCTTCCGTCGCTGCTGGTCCGGTCGGCCGCGATTCGTCGGCCGAATCGGACGTGACACTGCGTGCTGAAATCTTGAGCTATTCAAGGGCGCGCGGATTGTTTGCGGGCGTCTCTCTCGAAGGCTCCACAATCCGTCCCGACAACGGCGACAACACACGCGTGTACGGGAGGAAGCTCTCTGCGAGGGGGATTGTTCTGTCCGGAAAAATCGCGCCGCCCCCGGCGGCCCAGCAAATGATCTCGACCCTGGAGACAAGAACGCCTAGGCACAGGTCGTAAGGCTCACTTAGCCAATGAAGTCCGGCCACGCCGGGCGGAGAGATTGTCGGGGAATGAATCATGTGGATAGTTAGACTGGCACTGCGGCGGCCGTACACGTTTGTCGTGATGTCGATACTCATAGTGATTATGGGCGGGCTGGCGATTGTTCGAACGTCCACGGACATTTTCCCGAACATCAATATTCCGGTCGTCAGCATAATCTGGAATTATAACGGGCTCGTACCTGAGGACATGGCTGATCGCATCGTCAGCATCACGGAACGCGCGCTGACCACGACCGTTGACAACATCGAACACGTCGAATCGCAATCGCTGTATGGAATTGCTGTTGTCAAAGTGTTTCTGCAGCCGACCGCGAACATCCAACAGGGCATCGCGCAGATTACAGCCGTATCTCAGACGCAGCTCAGGCAGTTGCCTGCCGGATCAACTCCGCCTCTCATCCTCGCTTACAGCGCTTCGAGTGTGCCCGTTCTCCAATTGGCTCTTTCGGGGCAAAACCTTTCGGAACAAGAACTCAACGACTACGGCCTGAATTTCATTCGAACGCAACTCATCACCGTGCCTGGGGCGTCTGTGCCTTATCCCTATGGGGGTAAACAACGCCAGGTACAAGTGGATCTGAATACGACGGCGTTGCAGTCGAAAGGTCTGTCCGCGCTGGATGTGGTTAATGCCATCAGCGTGCAAAATCTGATTCTTCCCACAGGAACATCCAAGATTGGGGCTAAGGAATACGATGTGTCCATTCCGAACGCAGCGCCCCAGACGATTACCGACCTCAACCGAATCCCGATCAAGACGATTGGCGGCACCACGATCTACATCAAGGATGTCGCCTGGGTTCGCGATGGCTTCCCCCCGCAAACGAATATCGTGCGGGTCAACGGACAGCGCTCCGTGTTGCTGACAGTCCAGAAGGCGGGCAATGCGTCAACCCTGGATGTGATCGCCGGCATCAAGCGTCTTTTGCCCCAGATCAAAACTACGGTTCCTCCACAGCTCGATATTGCCCCTCTCGCTGATCAATCTATATTTGTTCGTGGCGCGATCAACGGTGTCGTGCGGGAAACGCTGATTGCCGCCTGCCTGACCGCTTTCATGATTCTCGTTTTTCTCGGCAGTTGGCGAAGCACCATCATCATCGCGACCTCGATCCCCCTGGCAATCCTTACCTCCATCATCATGCTCAGTGCAATAGGAGAAACGATCAACATCATGACCCTCGGCGGTTTGGCTTTGGCAGTCGGCATCCTGGTGGACGACGCAACTGTCGAAGTCGAGAACATCAATCGCAACCGCGAGGCGGAACCTGATAAGGACATGGATGAAGTTGTCTTGGAAAGTGCGTCGCAAATCGCGACTCCTGCCTTCGTGTCCACACTGTCGATCTGCATTGTGTTTGCCCCGATGTTCCTGCTCTCCGGCGTTGCACGATACCTATTTGTGCCTCTCGCCGAAGCAGTTGTTTTCGCCATGTTGGCCTCGTATTTCCTGTCGCGCACAATCGTTCCGACCATGGCAAAGTGCCTATTGCGACGAGAGGGGAACGAGGGGGCCGCCTCCGGTCGCAATCCTTTTGTACGACTGCAGAAAGGTTTTGAGGCGGCCTTTGAGAGATTTCGTCACGACTATCGCGGTCTGCTGGAAATTTGCCTCCATCACCGCACTGCTTTTCTGATTGCGTTCTTCGCGACCTGTCTGGGATCTCTTGCGATTCTGATCCCTTGGCTGGGCCAGGACTTCTTCCCCGGCGTTGACAGCGGGTCTTTCAAGCTCCATCTTCGTGCGCCCACCGGAATGCGCATCGAAGAGACCGCCAACCTTTGCGACCTGGTTGAACAGTCGATTCGACAGCAGATTCCACCCGGCGAAACCAACAACATCATTGACAACATAGGTTTGCCCTATAGCGGCATCAATCTTTCTTACAGCAATTCGGCTCCCGTCGGCACATCGGACGCCGATATTCTTGTCACCCTTTCCGCCAAGCACCATCCCACGGACGACTACATTCACCGACTTCGTCTGATCCTTCCAAAAAAGTTTCCAGGGGTCAGCTTCGCGTTCCTGCCCGCCGACATGGTCAGCCAAATTCTGAACTTTGGCTTGCCGGCCCCGATCGATGTCCAAGTCGTGGGAAATGACCTTGAGGGAAACCAGCGTTATGCAAATGCGCTCCTCAACAAATTGAAGTACGTTACTGGAACAGCGGATCTGCGAATTCAACAGCCCTTCGATCAGCCGTATTTGCGCATGCGGGTGGAAAGAACGAAAGCGGAGCAGCTCGGGTTCACGGCCCACGATATTGCGCAAAATCTTCTAGTGTCTTTAAGTGGCAGCTTTCAAACCTCGCCAACATTCTGGGTTGATCCCAAGAATCGCGTCAGCTATCAGATTGCCACGGAGACGCCGCAATATCGCGCCGACACACTGCAGAATATTCAGAACATCCCCATCACCGGCACGGACCCAACTGCTCCTCCTTCGCTCATGGCCAGCCTGGTATCCACGCAGCGAGGCGCAGGAATGGCAGTGGTTTCTCATTACAACGTAGCGCCCGTCATTGACATCTTCGGCGCCACTGCGGGACGCGACTTGGGTGGCGTGGCCGGGGACATTAATAAGATTATTGACGAATCACGCCAACAATTGCCACGCGGTTCCCGCGTCGTCGTCCGAGGCCAGGTTCAGACGATGCGAGCCTCGTACATAGGGCTTCTGAGCGGGCTGGTGTTTTCGATCCTGCTCGTATACCTGTTGATCGTAGTCAATTTTCAGTCTTGGCTCGATCCCTTCATCATGATTTCAGCGCTTCCGGCCGCCCTGGCTGGCATCGCCTGGTTTTTGTTCATAACCCACACCACTCTTAGCGTGCCCGCGCTAATGGGCGCCATCATGTGCATGGGTGTGGCAACCTCCAACAGTATTTTGGTGGTGAGCTTTGCCACGGAAAAAATGCAGGAAGGAAAAGATTCCCTCAGCGCTGCGCTGGATGCAGGTTTCACCCGTTTTCGACCTGTGTTGATGACTGCCTTGGCCATGATCATTGGCATGGTGCCCATGGCCCTCGGACTCGGAGATGGAGGCGAACAAAATGCGCCCCTTGGCCGCGCGGTCATAGGCGGACTCATCTTCGCTACGGTTTCCACCCTGTTCTTTGTCCCGGCGTTTTTCAGTCTCTTGCGGGGTTCGCGCAAACATTTAGTCCAACCGGAACCCCAGCATTAAACCAACTCGGTGTGGAGTCACAATGTCGCAACAAACTGAAGAGAGAAAACAAACCAGCGCTCTGGCGCATCCGTCGAACGATGGGGAGAGAAGTCAACATCCGCTCAGACGATGGCTGGTCCTGGCAATCGCCCTGCTTGTGGTTGCCGCCCTGCTGTCATCCGGCATCTGGTCCCGCGTCAAAGCCCGCACAACGCTCAAGGCAGAAACGACGCAAGTCGCCCTCAGTCCGGTATCAGTTGTGTCCCCCAAGCAAGCCGCGCCCGCCGAAGAGATCATCCTTCCGGGTAATGTGCAGCCGTTCATCACCTCACCGATCTATGCGCGAACCAATGGATATCTAAAAAAGTGGTATTTCGATATTGGGGGGCACGTCAAGAAGGGGCAACTACTTGCAGTTATCGAAACGCCAGAAGTTGATCAACAGCTACAGCAAGCGCGTAGTAATCTGATGACGGCACAGGCGAACCTCGAACTGGCTGGAATCACCAAATCCCGCTATCAGGGCCTGCTAAAGACCAATGCCGTATCGCAACAGGACGTCGACAATGCCGTCGGTACTTACAATGCGAACAAGGCCATCGTGCAAGCGGACCAGGCCGCCGTAGATCAGTACTCGGCTATGGTCTCTTTTGAAAAAATTTACGCGCCGTTTGACGGCGTGATTACGGCACGGAACACCGACATCGGCGACCTGATTAATTCTGGAAGCAGCGCTAGCGTAAAGACCGATTTATTTCATATCGCTCAACCCGGCACCTTGCGCGTTTACGTAAACGTCCCGGAAGAATACTCGCGCGGAGTCACAGTTGGCATGACGGCGGATCTCGCTCTCGCGGAGTTTCCCGGGCGCACGTTTCAGGGAAAACTGGTACGTACGGCTGATGCCATCAACATGACGACGCGCACCCTGTTGATTGAAATTGATGTGGCCAATCCCACAAACACACTGCTCTCAGGTTCCTATGCGGAAGTCCATTTGAAAGTTGCCAGCCAGCCTTCAACGTTCATTATCCCGGTCAATACTTTGCTATTCCGCTCGGAGGGTTTGCGAGTCGGACTTGTGAAGGATGGAAAAGTTACGCTTACTGCCGTGACTCCTGGGCACGATTTTGGCAATACAATAGAGATCGTTTCAGGCCTCAAGATGGGCGATCAGGTCATTGTCAATCCTCCTGATTCTGTCGTTACAGGACAGCAAGTCCAGATTGTTCAGGCTGCATTGCCAGGGGACATCAAGTGACACTACTTCGAAGCAATGCCTTGCTCGAGAGGACCTGGCGAAAACACTGGCTTGCAGTTCTGGCGGTGGCCCCCATACTACAAATCTGCGGGTGCACGGTGGGACCAAAATATAATCGGCCCTCCGCAGAAGTCCCGTCAGCCTACAAGGAGCTGGGCAATTGGAAGCAGGCGCAGCCGAATGATCAGAATCTCGGAGGTAACTGGTGGGAAATCTTTCAGGATCCTCAACTCAATGCCCTCGAAGCGCAGGTCAATGTCTCCAATCAAAACTTGAGGGCGGCCGAGGCCCAGTATACCCAGTCTCGCGCTGTGCTCCGCTACAACCGCGCAGCCTATTTTCCCTCGATCAACGGGGGCGCAAGCGCGACGCGGAATAAAATCTCGGAGCATCGCCCTCCCAGCCTCAGCACCAACGGCGTCACTTATAGCGATTTTCAAATTCCATTCGAACTGTCTTACGAAGTCGACGTCTGGGGGCGGGTGCGCCGCACCGTTGAATCTTATCGCGCCCAGGCTCAGGCCAGCGCCGCCGACCTGGCCGCAGTGAACTTGTCCATGCATGCCCAACTGGCCCTGTTCTACTTTCAGGCCCGCACACTGGATGCCGAGGAACAGCTTCTGAATTCGACCGTAACGCAGTACGAACAAGCATTGGAATTGATTGAGAGCCGGTTCGCCGGAGGCCTTGCTTCCGACTTAGAGGTCCAGCAGGCCACAACTCAGCTCGAGACAACGCGCGCGGAAGCGGTCGATGTTGGCGTGGCACGAGCTCAGTACGAACACGCAGTCGCAGTTCTGATTGGGAAGCCTCCGGCCGAATTCAGTCTCGCTGCGCTTCCACTCGCGGCACCTCCCCCTGCGATTCCGGCCGGCCTACCCTCAGAATTGCTTGAGCGCCGTCCCGATATCGCCTCAGCAGAAAGGCTCATGGCCTCGGCCAACGCGCAAATCGGTGTCGCCAAAGCGGCCTATTATCCGACCATCAGTTTGGGCGCCACAGGTGGTTTCGAAAGTGGTGTGATCACCACGCTGATCTCTGGCCCCAGCATCCTCTGGTCGGCTGGCGGTTCGGCGGTTGAACCTCTCTTTGATGCTGGCCGTCGCCGGGCCAACTTGGATCAAGCCATCGCGGCCTACGACCAGGCAGTTGCCAACTACCGTGAGACAGTTTTGACTGGCTTTCAACAAGTCGAGGACAACGTCGCTGCGCTGCGCATCCTGGAGCACGAAGCGCAGGTTCAGGACAAAGCCGTTGTTGCGGCTCGGAAATATCTGGATCTGGCCGTGACGCGTTACAAGGGCGGCGTCACCAGCTATCTGGAAGTTACAACTGCTCAGAGCGCTGCTCTCTCGGACGAAGTTACTGCGGTAAATATTCTGGGGCGCCGCATGGTGTATGCAGTGACGCTGGTACAGGCCCTCGGCGGCGGATGGGATCGCTCTTTCTTGCCCGACCACCCGGAATGCTGCGGCAAACTAACTAGCAGTTCCCGGTGATTTTCTACTGCATTCGGCTGTGTTGAATTTAAGCAAGACTCTCTCGCATGAACGCCCAATCCTCGGTGACCCTTCGATTCAGTTGCCCTGACGCACAAAAAGTTTCCACATGCACTCCGGCGGGGAATGTAACGGTAGTGGGTGGGGAACGAGTGCGTGAGCGGTCAAAACTCAGCGGTTCTGAAAATCGCAAATCGCGAATTTCTTATCTTGTGGAAAATAAACGGGATGTTTTATTCACTGGCAGGATGGCGACCGTTTCTATTATTTGCGGTCTGCGTCGCTCTCGTTGGTTTTTCGCTGGCTTTAGCTACACTCACTGCACCAAAATGCAGCAGGTCGAGTGACCGGTATAGCAAATCGGCCGCTAACTCACAGAATACGATAGAATTAAAAACGGAGGAGTGGGTGAGCGGTTGAAACCGGCGGTCTTGAAAACCGTTAGACTCGAAAGGGTCTCGGGGGTTCGAATCCCTCCTCCTCCGCCAGATGCACAGAATCGACGTGCCAAATTTTTCGGGCTTGCTTGGGTAATCATTACGCTATGGTCCGGCGAGTCGCTCCCACCCCGCTTCGGCATCCGCCCGTAAAATAGAGAGTCAGTCGAACTATGTCGGATGCTCGCAGAATAGCCTGGCTGGTGACGGCCTGGGCCGTCTTCCTTGGCATTTATGCCGGGGTCTCTTTCTATTTGAAGCCGGGTGCGTCATTGAGCGCGTTCGGGGACATTGTGCAGTGTTTCGCGCCGCTGATCGCCAACGCCGGCCTGCTGATCAATGCTGGAACGCCACACTGGCGGCGCAACATTTTCTGGATGCTGCTGGCGCTGAGCTGCTCGATGTGGATGATGGGGCAGTTCGAGTGGACGTATTACGAAATCTACCTGCACAAGGAAGTGCCCGACCCGTTTGCCGGCGATATTATTTTTTTCCTGCGTGGCATTCCGCTGATTGCGGCGCTGGCTCTGCAGCCTCACCTGAAGCGCGAAGAGTTGCGGATGGGACTGGGATACCTGGATTTTGCGCTGCTGCTTACCTGGTGGACGTTTGTATACGCGTTTTTTGTGCTGCCGTGGATGTACGTCAGCTACTCGGGCGCCGTCTACAATTACGCTTTCAACGTCTTGAACACGGTGCAGCAATTAGTGGTGATCGTGGGCTTTGGAGTTTTCTGGCTGCGCACGCGAAACGCGTGGCGAACCATCTACGCGTATCTATTTACGGCGTCGGCGTTGTACATGCTGAGTTCGCTGGCCAGCAATGTGGCCATTTCGCGGCACGACTATTACACCGGCAGTGTGTATGACTTGCCGCTTCTTAGCGTGTTTTTTCTCTACGGGCTGGCAGGATTCGCGGCGTTTCGACGTAGAGCGCAACTGGACCTACCCGCGGACGGCAGTATTGCCGGAGGAAACGACAGTGGGACGGCCGGGAATATATGGGCCGCACGACTGGCCATGGGGGCGGTTCTCTCGTTGCCCTTGTTCGCGTTGTACGCGATGCACCTGGAGCACGACACCCAGGCGATCCGGGATTTTCGCTTAACCGTGACGCTGGTGGCGGCGGTGCCGCTGGTGTTGCTGGTGTTTCTGCGCACGCATCTTGCCGACAAAGACCGGGCACAGCTATTGGCCAGGTCCGAATCCTCCATTGAAAACCTGCAACGCCTGCAGGCGCAGCTGGTGCAATCGGAAAAACTGATCTCCCTGGGTCAACTGGCGGCGGGAGCGGCGCACGAAATCAATAATCCGCTGACGGCGATACTTGGTTATTCGGATTTGCTGGCGGACGATCCTGCATTGCCCGATCGCGCGCGAACCACCGCGGGAAAAATTCGGGAGCAGGCGCGGCGGACCCGCAACCTGGTGCAGAACCTGCTGAGTTTCGCGCGGCAAGTGCCTCCGGAGCGGACTTTGCTGGACATCAATTCAGTGATCACAAACGCCGTGCAACTGCGCGCACTGGATTTGCACACCGGGGGCCCGCGAATTGAAACGGAGCTGGAATCCGTGCTTCCCGGCGTGCGCGGAGACAACAACCAGCTGATGCAGGTCTTTTTCAACATTGTGAACAACGGGTTGGACGCGATGGGCGACAACAGCGGAGGCGTGCTGACGATCAAAACGCTGCGAGATCGAGGAAGCGTGGTGATTCTCTTTTCCGATAACGGGCCGGGGATCAAGGAGCCGCATCGCGTGTTTGATCCGTTCTACACGACGAAGCCGGTGGGAAAAGGAACCGGGCTGGGTCTGAGCATCTGTTACGGCATCGTGCAGGAGCATGGCGGAAAGATCCTCTGCTACAACGGGCAGAGGGGTGGAGCGGTGTTTCGGGTCGAGTTGCCGGCAGTGCTGGCGGTCTTGCCGAGTAAAGGGCCTGCACCCCCGGCCGTGACTCCAGTATCGAGCAAACAAGTTTAAGCAGGACATTGCGGCGCGGTAGTTGAAATTTGCGGCAGCAGGATGCGTAGAAACTCGTGGTAGAGTTTGCCGGCAAGGGTGTCGGCAAAAGGCTCGAAGATGACTGAAATTGCCATCCGCACAGAGCAATTGACGCGGCGATTCGGAGCGCTGACCGCGGTGGATTCCGTGGATCTTCGGGTGAATGCAGGACAATTTTTCGGATTCCTTGGGCCGAATGGGGCGGGAAAATCCACCACCATCAAGATGCTGACGGGGTTGCTGGCGCCAACTTCAGGGCGGATGGAACTGTTGGGGCTGGATTTTCAGAAGAATCCCATCGATGTGAAGCGCCAGATCGGGGTGGTTCCCGAAGGAATGGGATTGTTTGAACGGCTGACCGGCGGCGAGTATCTGCAGTTTGTGGGGCGCATGTACGGATTGGATGAAGCGACTACCGAAAAGCGGACGGCGGAATTGTTGGATTTTATGCAACTGGCGGACCGCGAGAAAACGCTGATTGCCGATTATTCGCACGGGATGCAAAAAAAGCTGGCGCTCGCCGCCGCGGTGATCCACGGACCGCGGATATTATTTCTGGACGAGCCGTTTGAGGGCGTGGATGCGCTTGCAGCGGGGGCGCTGAAGGCCTTGCTCGGGCGGATGACCGAACGCGGCGTGACGATTTTTCTGACTTCGCACGTGCTGGAAATCGTGGAACGGTTGTGCAGCCACGTGGCCATTATCCATCAGGGACGCCTGGTGGCGCAGGGGTCACTGGAAGAATTGCGCGCGGGAATTCCGGGGGCGGAAGGCGAAAAGAAAACACTGGAACAGATCTTTCTTTCGATCGTGGGCCAGAGCGGCGCAGAGCAGGCCCGGCTGGAGGAATTGACTTGGCTGACTTGATCCAGATGCCAGGCGTAGCGGAGCAGTTGAGGCTGATCGCCGGGTTGCGCTGGAATCTGCTGAAAAACGGCTTGCAGCGCAAGAATAACCGCTGGGATCTGATCGGCATGATCCTCGCCGTGGCCGGCAGCGCGGTGATGGTGGTGGGTTTGTGCGTGGCGTTTTACGCCGGCGCCTATTTTTTCCTGACGAAGGGCCGGGCCGGCTGGATGCCGCTTCTGTACTGGGCGATCTTCTTGTGGTGGCAGGTGGTTCCCATTCTGGTGGCGGGCTTCGGGGCGAATTTTGAGTTCAGAAACCTGCTGCGTTTTCCGTTGAGCCTGCGCGCGTTCTACATTCTTGGATTGGGCTATGGGTTTGCCGACTTTGCGGCCGCGTCGTCGGTGTGTTGGATTGCTGCGATGCTGGTGGCGGCGGCCGTGGGACGGGCGGAACTGGTGCCGGTGATGCTGGCATCGAGCCTGCTTTTCATTCTGGTGAATGTAACTCTGGAGCGGCTGATCGGTTCGTGGCTGGAGAGAGTTTTCTCGAATCGGCGGGCGCGGGAATTGCTGGTGGGATTGTTTGTACTGTCGATGGTTTCGATGAACTTCCTGAATCCGGCGCTGCAGCGCTGGGGAGATCATGGGACGCGACCACGCATCGTTCTTATGGTGGGCTACGTTTCGTGGCTGCCGGGATCACTGGCGGGAAGCGCTGTTGCTGCGGCGAGTGAGGGAGATTCCTCTGCGTTGCTTTTGACCTGCACGGGGCTCCTCGTGTGGCTGGCTGCGACAAGCGGCTTGCTCTGGTTCCGTTACAAGGCGCAGTATCTGGGCGAAGAATTGAGCGAGAGCTCGGCGCCCTCCGCGGTCAGGCGCGCGGCTCGCCGGCAAGCCGCTGGATCCGCCATGCCGGGTTTTCTGTCGCCTCCGGTCGCCGGCGTGATGCGCAAGGAATTTCATTACCTGACACGAAACGGATTTTCGTTCATCACGTTGCTGCTGCCTCCCGTTATGGTGATGTTCTTCTCGATGCAGTTTGCCGGCAGCAATTCGCAGCTCAAGGAGCACGGGTTGCCGCCGCAAACGTTTTTTCCGGCGGTGATGGCTTACCTGATTCTGATTCTGCTTTCGCCGGCGTACAATTCGTTCGCGTTTGAGGGACACGGGATTCAATCCTATTTCATGGCGCCGGTGCGGATGCGCGACATTCTGCTGGGCAAGAACTTGTTTCTGGTTTGCGTGGTGGCCGTTGAATTGGGTGTTTCCCTGAGCGTGCTCGTCTGGCGGATCGGTTTTCCCGGTTTCTCGTTATTTCTTTCGACGATTGCCGCGGCTACCTTTGCGGTGATGGGGCAGTTGACGATTGCGAACTGGTCCGCGCTGAGTTTTCCAAAAAAGATGGAGATCGGAAAGATGAAGGGGCAGCGCAATTCGGGAGTCGCAGTCTGGACGGCGTTCGGCGTGCAGACCCTGATAGCAGGAATCGCCACCATCGTGATTCTGGCAGGCCGGTGGTTGGGGAACCCCTGGCTGCCGGTGGCGTTGTTCAGCGGATTGACCGCTGCCGCGCTGGGTGGATATTTCGCGTCGCTTGATCCGCTGAGCCTGTTGGCGGAACGCAAAAAAGAACTTCTGATCGAAACACTTTGCCGGTAAGCCACCGTTTCCGTTACCATTCTTTCTCGCGATTCTAAACCGAGAGGGCCACCTATGAATGGGTTTATTCGGATAGTGCTCGCTGTGTTAGTTTTTGCCTCGCTTGCCGGAGTTTCTCCAGCACAAACCAAAAACAATCCCACGCTACCGGAGGATACTCCAGCGATATCCGGCTACGAGCAGGAGCTTTCGAAAGAGCTTGCTCGCGAGTTGAAAGAGTTTTCGCCAAAGTCGGACAACGTTGGGAACGTTTGGGTGGAGTTCGGGAGTGGAGAGCCGCATCGCCTGATCGCGACGGGAATGGATCAACCGGGCTACGTCGTCAGTGCGATAACCAGCGACGGCTATCTACGAGTGCAGCGGCTGCCGCAAGGGGCGCCGAATGCGGTGTTTGACGCGCTGAATTTTGCCCAACCGGTTTGGGTGTTGACGCGAAACGCCAAGAAAGTGAACGGCGTATTCGCGGGGCTTTCCGTGCACCTGCAACCCGGGCGCGTAAACGGGCCCAAGATGAATCATCCCGATGAGTTGTATGTGGACTTGGGCGCGAAGAGTGCGGATGAGGTTCGGGCCGCGGGCGTGGATGTGCTGGATCCGATTTTGCCGCAAACGAACTGGATGACGATTGGAAAGAGCGGAGTGGCGGGATTGGGCGCGGTGAACCACGTGGACATCGGAATGCTTACGGCTTTGATTCGGGGAATGAAGTCGTCGAAGACAAAAGGCACGACAACAATTGCGTTCCTGTCTCAGCAATTTACCGGAGCGCGGGGACTCAGCAGGATTCTGACGGAGATTCAGGCGAGCGAGATGATTTATGTGGGAAGAGTGCGGCCGGAACAATCGGCAGACGGCAAAGTGGTCCCCGAGGCGCCGAAACCGGGAGCGGGGGCCATGCTGGGATCACCTTCGAGTGCGGCGGAACCTGGGCAAGCATTTGTGAAAGAGTTACTGGCGATTGCGGAGAAGGAAAAGCTGAAGAGTGTGAGCATCGCCGCGGCGGCTCCCCGAATTGCGAGTTATACGAAGGGCCCGGAACTTCCAGCGCGGTTTGCGGAGCTGGGAGTCCCGACGCTGTGGCCTGTGACGCCCGCGGAATACGCATCGTGGCAGGATGCGGGCCAGGTGCAGAGGCTACTGGAAGCATACGTGGGGGTTCAGAAGCCTTCGAGTGGCATGGGTGGGGGCGCTGGCGGCTCGAAAAAAAACGCACTGCAAGCGCTGGTGGAGGCTTATGGAGCGAGCCGGCACGAAGAAGCGGTGCGGCAAGTGGTGCTGAACCGGCTGGACCCGCGGCTGCGCAGCAAAGTGACGCTGGATGCGAGCGGAAACCTGGTGCTGCATTTGGGAGACGGGAAGAAGGACGCAAAAACGCCGCGCATTGCCATCGTGGCGCACATGGATGAGATCGGCTACGAAGTGAAGAAGATTGAAGACGACGGGCGGCTGCAGGTGGAGGTACTGGGCGGCGGGTACACGCAATATTTCCTGGGGCATGTTGTTCTGGTTCACAAGAAAGATGGAAGCAAGATCGGCGGGGTGCTGGAATTGCCCAGCGGCTGGGAAAAGGCGGGCTTTGAGTGGCCGATGAGTTCAAGATCCATGGACGAGCCGGCGCGGGTTTATGTCGGTACACAGTCGAAGAAGGAAACGGAGGAACTAGGCATTGCAGAGGGCGATTTTGTGACAGTTCCCAAAGAGTATCGCGAATTGCTGGGAACGCGCGCCAACGGGCGCAGCTTTGACGACCGTGTGGGCTGCGCGGCGCTGATCATGGCGGCGAATGCGATTGGGCCGGAATTGCCGGGGCGGGATGTGACGTTTGTCTGGTCGACGCGTGAAGAACTGGGACTGGAAGGAGCGGCGGCATTCGCCGAACAGGCCGCAAAGCAGGGACGTTCGCCAGATTTTGTATTTGCGATTGATACGTTTGTCAGCTCGGATTCGCCGCTGGAATCGAAACGCTTTGCCGATGCCAGGATTGGCGAGGGATTCGTGGTTCGCGCGGTGGACAATTCGAACATTGCGCCGAGCGAATATGTGGATCGCGTGGTGGCGATGGCGCGCGAGCATTCCATCCCTGTGCAATACGGCGTGACCGGCGGCGGAAACGACGGATCCGTTTTCGTGCGTTACGGATCCGTAGATGTGGCGATGGGCTGGCCGCTGCGCTACGCGCACTCGCCGGGCGAAGTGATTGACACGAAGGATGTGGACGCCCTGGGGAAAATTGTGGAAGTGGTTGCGCGGCAGTGGTGAGAAGCAGGGTGCTCTAGAGAGAATTGAGCAAGGCGGCGTAGCGGCTGGCGATTACAGGCCATGCGAAATGCTCACTGTAAATCAGTTGGTTGACCCTGGAGAGGCCCGCCCGAAGGTCAGGGTTTGCCAGTAATCGAACCAATGCATCGTTTAGCTCTTGCGGATCGGCGGGCGAGACGAGTATCACGCCCGCATCCATAAACGGCCAGGATGTCTCTGGCCCGACGAAAGCAACCATCGGCACGGCGCAGGAAATTCCCGCAATCGCGCTGCTACGACGAGTCGAAATGCCGCCTCGAATAAAGAGCAGGACGTCGCATCCTCTAATGCGCTCGATAATCTTCGCATCTTCCACAACGCCGTCTACAGAAAGCTCTACTGGGTAGTTCTCAAGGCCTTTGCGGAGAGTTTCCTGACGAAGCTCCGCGTGGCGCCCGAAGACAGACAGGCGCAGCTTGCCGGCAGATTTTGTGGCATGTTGAACGGCAGCAAGGATTCTCTGGGTTTCAATCGCGCCCTGATTGCCGCCTGTTATGCTAAATACCCCGATGATGGGAATCTCATTCGGATGTCGCGGCAACTGCCATTGTGCTGGGATGGGCAGATTCGATCCGACAGGAATGAAATGGCTTCGTTGTAGAAGTGGCGAAGGCTTGTCAGCCGCCAAGTTCCCCGCCTTAAGCTTTAGCAATGGCTCCGGAGAAATAATCCGTTTACCCGCCCCGATCGTCTTTGGGGAAAGCTTTTGATCGGCAAGGGCCGTCGGATCTGTGTAGACCGCGTCGGTTGGAATAAAGGGAAGCCAGGAAAGCTTGTGAAGTGGAACGGTGAAGATGGCAAGGTCCGCAAGTTCAATGGCGCGGCGCATGGTGCGTCTTTGCACGCGATGGCGCAGGCGGTCGATAAGGCGCGGACTGGAGAAGGGCTCGACATCGTGAAAAACGACGGCTACGCGCGCGCCGGCGGATTTCAGTAAGCGAAGAACGCGCGGAAATTTCAACGGGAACCCGCGGGCGGACCAGGCGAGGGCCGTGTACTGCACCAGAACCCAGGTGTCGCGCCAAGCTACCGCTTGTAGACGCAGCGCGTGCAGCGACTGGCGCCAGCCGTGCAGTTCCCACGGCACGCGGCGAATCTGCATTTGAAAATCGTGAGGCTGCAGCGCCTCACCCAAATAGCGGCAATATTCTTCGACCGCGTCCGTGGGAACGTCTTTGCGGCCGAGCAGCGCGATGACAGGCCGAGTCATTGAGGGAGTGCCAGCACGTGATTTTCGTCCAGAGCCTGGCAGAGGTAGCCGTGGCCGGCAAATTGATTGAGTAACGCACGGTGATTTTCCGGGCTATGCATCTCTACAAGAAACATTGTTTGCTTGCGGGAGAGTAATTTCGCGGCTCCCTGAAAGACCGCCAGTTCGGCGCCTTCGACGTCGCATTTCAGGAAATCCGGGGCGGAATGGGTTTCAGCGTATTGATCCAGCGAAACGGCTTCGACGGTGATTGTACCCGCCGTGGAACCGTTGGCTGCGACGTGGCCTAGGCCGCGATCCGGAGAAGCGTTCGGGTCCACCCTGGCGAATGAAACGATGGACGGTTCCGACCAGACGGCCTTTTCTTCGATTTGCGCGTGCGTGAATTGGTTGCGCGCCAGATTTTCGCGCAGCCGGGCGGCAATTTCGGGATCGGCTTCGAACGAAACGACGTGGCCTTGTGGACCCACCAAGCGCGCGGCGATCAGCGAAAAGAATCCGATGTTGGCGCCAACATCATAAAACGTCATGCCGGGCCGTACGTGCTCAACCAAAGCTTTCTGCACTTGCGGTTCGCCGATTCCCTGCCGCACATCCTGCCCAGTGCGCGGATTCACGCGAATCCAAAGCCCCTCGGAGGGGCCGTGCTGAATCCGCACCCATACGAGCGAATCGCCCGGAACCAGCTTGCGGCTGGTCCAACTGAGAAAATCACCGAGGACCGGCACGCGGCGCAACCCCACGAGCGAATGAGCAAATCGCAACAGCAGGTTCGCGAGGCGATTGCCGGGTTCCGCCATTTATTTCTCCACAAGGAAGCTTCCGAGGAGCAGTCCATCCATGCCGGAACTGAAAAAAGTGCGAATGGCGTCAGTGGGCGTGTGCACGATGGCCTCGCCGCGCAGGTTGAAGGAAGTGTTCATCACGACGGGGACGCCGGTGCGCTTGCCGAATTCGTCGATCAGCCGGTAGTAGAGCGGATTGATATCCTTTTCGACGGTTTGTGGACGCGCGCTGCCGTCCACGTGAGTGACAGCAGGAATGACGCTGCGTTTTTCCGGCCTCACCTGCGCCGTGAGTATCATGAACGGGGAATCGTAAGCGGATTCGAGATATTCCGGCGCGGCTTCCTTTTTAAAGGAAGGCGCAAATGGGCGCCACCATTCGCGGAATTTCACCGCGTTGTTCACCTTAATGTTCATCTCCGGGTCGCGCGGATCGGCGAGGATGGAACGTCCCCCGAGTGCGCGGGGGCCGAACTCCATCCGGCCCTGATACCACCCGAGAATTTTCCCCTGTGACAACATTTCCGCGGCTGTGGCCGCGGGATCGGCAAGGTGCGAAGCGCGGATCTTGTAGGTCCTAAGAGCGGTTTCGATCGCATCGTCATCGAACGAAGGGCCGAGATAGGCGTGGCGCATGGGACGCGACGGAAGGCTCGCGCCCCCGTCCAGAAACGTCGCAAGGGCGGCGCCGAGAGCGACACCATCATCGGAGGCGGCGGGCTGGACGAAGAACTTATCGATGAGTCCCGACGCGACGATTTTTCCGTTGGCCTTGGAATTCAACGCGACGCCGCCCGCAAGGCAGAGATTCTTGCTGCCGGTTTTCTGGAGCGCCATCCGAACAACGCTGAACATCGCTTGCTCGCACATGTCCTGGACGGCATAGGCGATGTTCTTG